>ERZ1034984.286-NODE-286-length-57658-cov-8.209642_pt1 | contig 57658 bp, 40 predicted proteins | sample MGYA00520589_ERZ1034984 | MGnify/ENA primary metagenome ERZ1034984 (study PRJEB33766, sample SAMN09781790) | gut metagenome | biome: gut microbiome | host: Homo sapiens | place: Madagascar | study: EMG produced TPA metagenomics assembly of the PRJNA485056 data set...
GCCCTGTTCTCAGTCTCGAACAGAGTTACTCTGTAATGAGATGGGAATTAAGGATCCGGCGTGGCTATGCTGCTGGCGCTCCTGCTGGCAGTCATGTTTGAACGCCCCGCATTCGCTTGGGCTGAAATGCGACCCGGCAAACAGGCGGATGTGGGAAGCTCCCCCAACTACGAGCAGCTCATGGGGCTCGTAGGAGCTCGCTACGATCTCTCGCCAAGGGAGGTCGAAGTCCTTGCCCTGATTGGACGCGGCCATACCAGGCAAAACGTCGCCGACGCCCTTGGCATCTCGCTGCAAACAGCCAAAACGCACGTCGCACGCATCTACCGCAAGCTCGACGTTCACTCGCAGCAAGAGATGCTCGACGTGCTTGAGGCCTGTCGCGAGGAATACGGGACGCAGGTCAGCCGCTGAAGCGCACAGGCAGACCGCTAAAACGCGCAGGCCATCCGCTGAAGCGCGCGGCGAAACCCGGGCCTAGGCGTTGAATCCGTAACGCTTGCGCAGCTCGTAGCGGTCCATGCTCGGGGGCTCGCCGCCGTGCAGGATGCCGCCTTCGGGGACGCAGACGAAGAAGGCGCCATGCCTGTACCAGAGCTGCTTGGTCGCCCTGCCTATCACAACCTCGTAGTACCAAGTGTTGTCCCGATCCCTCATCTGACACTTGGAAATGCGTGCGATGAGAAATCGTCTGCCATCTGGCCAAATCAAGACCTTCGGCACGATGAAACCGCTGGGCTGTATCGTGGCCTCCACCTCGACGTACTGCCAATGCACCTGATGAGAGCCCTCGAACCCCACGCCCGTCAAATCGCTGAACTCAAGCCTGTGCTGCTGTGCCACCACCATGCCTTGCCTCCCATCTCGCGCACATTGGGCGCCACTGTACGGGATGGAACGGACAATAAGAGCAGGCAGTCTCCGGGGCGCCAAGGCATGCCACGCAGGGCCAATAGGCCTTCGCATGCAGGGGCCGGCTTACGCGCAGGCCCGCGCCTGGTGACAGACAGGAAGGCATCCGCCCTCCGTACGGACCCGCGCGCGATTCTCCCCAAGCCCCCCGCGAGCAAACGAAACCGCCCCGCATGCTCGCTGGAATCGGCAGGCATGCGGGGCGGTCAGGTTTGGTGCGGCGGGTTGAACCACACGAGGGGCAAGGGCTGTCTTACTTCTCCAAGTAGCTCTCCATGGCGCGGCGCAGGATGCTAGAGCGGCTGACGACACCGACCATGCGACCGGCCTCGTCCACAACGGGAGCCTTCTTGAACTTGTGCTGGGCGAGCGTCTGACAAGCGTCCTTGAGCGTGGTGTTGGCAGGCAGGCTCACGACCTTGTCGGTGGCGATTTCAGCCACGGGCAGCACCATAAGCTCGCGCAGGCGCTCGTCGATGGTCTGGTTGTTGGCAGCCTCGAGGAACACATACGAGCTGGTAAAGGCAGGTGTCTTGTCGGCAAGATAGCGCATGATGTCGCCGTCGGACACAAAGCCGCACACGTGGCCCTGGGCATCCACAAGGGGAAGGCCGCTCACCTGGTGCTCGACAAGGGCATGCATAGCCTCGCTCACGGGGGCATCGGCCGCCACGGCATACGGCTCGCGCTCCATGACGTCGGCAAGCGTCACAGTGGAAAGGCTGACGAAAACGGCGGTCTGGGCAGCGCGGGCGTGCTCACCGGCCGTGCGCTCGCGTGCCACGGCTCCGGCCGCAGGCGCGGCTATCTCGCCCGCAGGAGCGCCACCCTGGGGGCCGTGGCCCGCAGGAGCGCCCGCTACACCGGCGCCGACGCCGGCGACGGCAGGCGCTTGAGCCCCGCGCCTATGGGCGGCAAGCGAGTACACGAACGCCACCGCGAGGCCGACAAAGGCGATGCCGGCAGCCACCTCGATGGCGGCGGCGAAGCCCTGGGCACACGCCAGGCCCGCATCGGCACCGCCGGCGATGGCGCCGCCCTGCACGCTCGACAGCACACCGGTGAAGAGGGCGGGGCCAACGCAGGCTGCGACCTGCACGAACGTGGTCATGAGCGCCACGCCGAAGGGGTTCTGCTGAGGGGGCAGCGTCTTGAGCCCCGCGGTCTGCGAGGGCGAGAACACAAGACCGATGCCGGAGTACACGAAAAGTGCGGCAACGAAAAGCGCCGGAGCCGACTGACCGGGGGCGACAAGCGCCATGGCAGTCGTGCCCAGGGCGGCAAGGGCAAAGCCCGCAGGCAGCAGCGGCCACTCGCCGCGCTTGTCCATGATGCGGCCGGCAACGAGGGTAAAGCCGGTGTTCACGAGCACGGGCACAAGGATCACGAGACCTGCCGCAAACGCGGACATGCCCAGGGCGCCCTCAAAGTACAGGGGCAGCAGGACCGACAGCGAGAACATGAGCATCATGGCGACCACAACGAGCACGGTGGCGGGCCAGAAACGGATGCTCTTCATCGGCGTGATGTCGATGAGGGGGAAGGCACAGCGCGTCTGACGCACCACAAACACGACCGCCGAAGCAATGGCCACCGCAAGCGAGGCGACGCCCATGACAGGCTGCGCCATGACCTGGGCCAGGCCGAACGACAGCGTGAAGAGGAACACGGCAGACAGGCAGGCGCTCGGCACGTCGAGATGGACCTCGGAAGTGCCCAGGTTGCGCAGGAACACCATGCCCAAAAGGGCAATCACCACCATGCCCACGAGCGGCACGACAAACACGGAGTGCCAGCCGAAGGCAGTGACGAGGCAGCCGCACACCACGGGCGCAAACGCCGGGCCGAAGCTGATCATGCATCCGCCGATGGACATGAACGTGCCCAGCTTGTTCTTGGGCGTGACCACGAGGATGGTGTTCATCATCATGGGGATGAAAATGCCCGCGCCCAAGGCTTGAATGAGGCGCGCCACAAGCAGAAACGCGAAGTTCATCGCGAAGAGACCCATCGCCGAGCCGATCACGCACAGGATCGACCCTGCAAAAAAGAGTTTGCGCAGCTCAAAGCGGCGATAGAAGAAGGCCATGCACATGACCACGACGGTGGAGGCAATCATATAGCCCGTGACGAGCCACTGGGCCGTGACCGAGTCGACTCCGTACTCCCCCATGATGGACATGAGGCCCATGTTCACCAGGTTCTCGTTGAATCCCGCCAGAAATGCCGCGGCGTACAGCACGCCAAGCAGCGGGACGTAACTGGCGCCCTTCGCAGCGCCGGTTGCATTTGTATTCATGCGGTTGAAACTCCTTTGATGACACGCGCCAAGCCGTGGCGCACCGGGGCTCGCAGCCGAAACGCGCTTGTCCATCCGACCTCATCATGGGCGCATGGATGCAACAAGCCCGGCGTGAACGCCGCCGGCAGCATTGAGCAAGGATGCAGTTTAGTTAAGCGGCGCGGCGCACATAATACCCTGCCGCAAAACTCCATCACTTTGGACGGGAGCAGCAGGAAGGTTACGCCCGCAAAACTAGTCCCGCGAGTGAAAGTGGCATCTGGCACCCATAATGCATACTCTGCGAGCGACGGGTTGAAATATACAAAGGAAAAGACCCCATTGCCGAGAAAAAACGTTGAAAATTTCAACCCATCGCTCGCCGTGCGTCATTCAAACGCCGCTCCTGCCAGCAACCAGCAGTTATTTCCCTGCGAAGAACTCTCCTGCAATGCGGGCGGACTCGGCGGCATCCTTGGCGTAGTACTCGGCGCCCATTGTGGCTGCATATTCGGGTGTGAGCACGGCGCCGCCCACCATGACCTTGACGCCGGGTGCCTCGCGGTGCAGCAGTTCGACGGTCTGCTCCATCGAGCGTACGGTGGTGGTCATGAGGGCAGACAGGCCCACAAGGCGCGCGCCTGTTACCCGCACGCACTCGAGCACGGCCTCGGGCGCCACATCGCGGCCCAGGTCGTGCACACGGTAGCCGTAGTTCTCGAGCAGCATCTTCACGATGTTTTTGCCGATGTCGTGAATGTCGCCCTTCACGGTGGCGAGCACGATGTCGCCCTTGTCCTGGGCGGCACCGGCAGGCACGCACGCCTTCACGGTGTCGAAGCCTACCTTGACCGCCTCGGCGGAGGCCATGAGCTGGGGCAAGAAGAGCTCGCCGCGCTCGAACTTGGCGCCCACCTCGTCGAGCACGGGGATGAAGCAACCGTCGATGACCTCCAGCGCGTCACGGCTAGCAAGAAGCTCGCGGGTCACGGCCTCCATCTGCGCCTTGCGCCCAGTGAGGATGAGATGCCTCGCGCGAGACAGGGCGTCTGCCCCATCGCACGCGCCGCCGGCCGCAGCTTGCGATGCGCCAGCACCCATGGTCGCCCCCGAGCCTGCGGCCCCATCTACCTGCGCATCCTTCGCGGACACCCCGGCGGCCCCGGCTCCACTCGCTTGCACGGAAGCAGGCGCATCATAGGGGTTCGGGGCCTGGGCATAGCGCTCGATGAAGGCGACCGCGCCCTCGTCCTGGGCATTGAGCACGCGCTGCGTGGCCACCACGTCGCACATGCGGCGCGACTTGGGGTTCATGATGGCCAGATCGAGACCGGCGGCAAAGGCCTGCGAGAGGAACACCGCGTTGACCATCTCACGCTGGGGCAGGCCGAAGCTGATGTTGGACACGCCCAGCACGCAACGCACGCCGAGCTCCTCATGCACGAGGCGCATGGCACGCAGGATCTGCGCCACCTGGCGCTGGTTGGTGGAGGCCGCCATGGCGAGGCAGTCGATGACCACATCCTCCCGCGGGATGCCCGCTTCCTCGGCCGCCTGCACGATGCGACGCGCGATGGCGAGACGCCCCTCGGCCGTCTCGGGAATGCCGTCCTCGTCGAGCGTGAGGCCAACAATCGCGCAGCCGTAGTGCGCGGCAATCGGCAGCACGGCCTCAAGCGACTCGGCCTTGCCGTTCACAGAGTTGATGAGGACCTTGCCCGCATAGCGGCGCACGGCGCGGCGCACGGCCTCGGGGTCGGAGGAGTCGATCTGCAGCGGCAGGTCGCACACGGCCTGGATGCGCTCCATGACCTCCACGAGCACGCGGGGCTCATCGAGCTCAGGCAAGCCTACATTGACGTCGAGCGCGTCAGCTCCGAGTTCCGCCTGGTCAAGCGCCTCGCCCACAGCGTAATCGAAATCGCCTGAGCGCAGGGCCTCCTTGAGGCGCTTCTTGCCCGTGGGGTTAATGCGTTCGCCGATGATGTTGGCATAGGGCTTGCCTGCCTGCATGACCAGCGTCTTTTGCGCGCTGCACACAGCAAAGGCATGCGCGTCGCGAGTCTGCGGCGGCAGAGCTGTGCGCGTATCCACGAGAGCGCGGATACGGGCGATGTAGTCGGGCGAGGTCCCGCAGCAGCCGCCCACAACAGTGGCGCCGGCGTCGAGCAGGGCCTCAGCCGCCTGCGCGTACGCCTCGGCGTCGATGTCGTACAGGGTCCGTCCGTCCTCGATGCGCGGAAGTCCTGCATTTGCCTGCACCATGAGCGGCACGCGGGCGAAGGGCGCCATGCGCGCAAGCAGGGGCGCAAGCGCGTCGGGGCCCAGCGAGCAGTTGATGCCCACAGCCTGCACGCCCAAGGCTGACAGCGTCATGGCGCAGATCTCGGGACTCGTACCCAGGAAGGTGCAGCCGTCCTCGCCGAACGTCATGGTGGCAACCACGGGCAGCTCGGTGCATTCAAGGCAGGCGAGTACCGCCGCCTTGGCCTCAAGCAGGTCGGTCATGGTCTCAACCACGAAAAGGTCGGCTCCAGCGGCCTGCGCAGCACGTGCCTGCTGGGCAAAGAGGTCGTACGCCTCGTCAAAGTCCATGGTGCCCAGGGGCTTGAGCAGGGCGCCGATGGGACCGATGTCGGCGGCCACATAGCTCGCGCCCGACTGTCGCGCGCATGCGATGCCGGCCGCAAATACGTCTTCCACACTGGCGGCGTCGCCCAACTTGTGCGCATTGGCACCGAAGGTATTGGCCGAGATGACGTCGGCGCCCGCCTCCACATAGGCGCGATGGATGGCCGTGACGGTCTCGGGATGCGAGAAATTGAGCAGCTCGGGCAGCTCACCGGCCTTGAGACCCGCCTCTTGCAGCATGGTGCCCATCGCCCCGTCGAACACGAGGAACTCCTCACCGGAAAAAACGCGGTGCAGGAACGGGTCGGATGTGCGCAAGCGATTGGACGTCATGGGATACCTCACTCAGGAATCACTCAAATGGCAGGTCGAAGGCGGTGTCAGGGGAAGTACGCGCAGGCTGGCCCTCTCGCTCATCAGTGCGCCCACGCTCCCAGCACGGTGTGCCGCGCAGGCGCATCTGGCAGGTAGGCCAGATGTTGCATGCGCCGCACCCCAGGTAGCGGCCCTTGGCGGGCGTCTCAGGGTACAGCCCCACAATACATGTCACGGACTTGGTGGGCACGAGCAGGCTTGAGACGCTCGCCGTGAGCCCCAGGCGTTTGGGGGCCTGCAGCACCTCAAGAAAACCCGTTTGCACGTCAAGCGGCAAGTCGGCATACCCAGGACTGAACCGATCGCCCGCCTTGAGGCCCAGCTTGACCGCGTAGTCGGCGATTTCCTCGCAGGCGCGGTCGGCGCCCCACTCCACCAGGTCGGTGCAGGCAGCGTCGAACACGAGCTGGCCGAGGGGATCGACAAGACCCAGGCGGCGTAGCTCGCGGTCAGCCGAGGCCCCGAGCGTACAGGCGAGGAGCGCCACCTGACGCGCGCCGGCGAGAAAGCCGGTGATGGCGCAGCCTCCGAGCTCAAGCGAGGTACCCGCAAGGCGCACGACCGGGAGCAGCTCCTCCACTTCAAAGGCACGCCACACCCACTTGGGGTCGCAGGTGTGCTCGGCAAGGTCGATACCAGCGGCAATGCGCCCCTTGAGCTCGCCCGTCATCTCCTGACCGGCATGCCCCAGATAGCGCATGACCTCCGCCGTGCGGATGCGCCCACCCGCCTGCACCACGTCGACCTCGCCCATAGCCGGCCGCGCCTAGAGAAGCTCGCAGATGGCGCGGGCCACGGCAGGCTTGTTCATCGTGTACACATGCAGGCCGTCGGCTCCAGCGTCGCGCAGGCCGCGCAGCTGGGCGGCGGCGTACTCGATGCCCGCACGGCGCAGAGCCTCGTCATCGCCCTCGTAGCGGTTGAGCAGGCGGATAATCGGCGAGGGCAGCGAGGCACCGCACATGAAGATCATGCGCGAGACCTGGTTCTTGCTCATGAAAGGCATGATGCCGCAGGTAATGGGCGCAGTGATGCCGGCGCGGGCGGCAAGGTCGCGGAAGCGGAAGAAATCCTCGTTGTCAAAAAAGAGCTGCGTCACGAGGAACTGAGCGCCGGCGTCTTGCTTCTCGCGCAGGTGGGCGATGTCGTCCTCAAGCGAGGCGCAGGTGACATGGCCTTCGGGATAGGCCGCTGCGCCCACGCAGAAGCCGGCCTCGCGCAGGACGGGAATGACATCGGCGGCGTAGGCGAAATCGCCCTGCGGCGCGTCGGGCCTAGGGTCGCCGCGCAGAGCGAGAACGTTCTTGATGCCGGCGGCGCGCATCTCGGCGATTTTCTCTTCAAGCATGGCACGCGTAAGGCCCTGGCAGGTGAGGTGCGCCACGCTGGGCACGCCGAGCTCATTCTGGATAAGCGAGGCAACCGTCGTGGTGGCGCCGGAATTGCCCGAGCCGCCAGCAGAGTAGGTTACCGAGATGAACGCCGGATTCAGCTCGGCCAGCTCGCCTGCGACGCGGCGGGCCTCGACCTCAGTCAGGTCGCCCCTGGGAGGGAAAATCTCAAACGACAGCGGCTGGTTGCCGCAGAAGAGCTCGCTCACACACGCCGGGGCATCGTTAGTCATACGCGTCCTTTGCAGTCTCTCAGGCACGGCCCGCGCCGCGCGCCAAAAAAGTTGGGAGGAAGTATAATTCCTCTTACGCCGCGTCCCATAGGCTATTTGACACAAATCCGCAGGTGGCGCACACGACCTCGAACGCAGGGAGACTCGCGTGAACATTCAGATTTTTGGCACCAAGAAGAGCTTCGACACGAAGAAGGCCGAGCGCTGGTTCAAGGAGCGCCGCATTAAATATCAGTTCATCGACCTCAAGGAAAAGGGCATGAGCAAGGGCGAGCTCACGAGCGTGGCCCAGTGCACCGGCGGCGTCGAGGCACTCATTAACCCCAAGGCCAAGGATGAGGACCTGCTGGCGCTGCTCAAGTACATCCCAACTGACGCGCGCATGGAAAAACTGCTGGAAAACCAGCATGTTCTCATGGAGCCCATCGTGCGCAACGGCAAGAAGGCCACCGTGGGCTACAAGCCCGAGGTGTGGGAGATGTGGGAGTAAACGAGCGCGCAGTGAAAGCGCAACGATAAGGGCGCGGCGGGAATGCAGACCGACATCCCACCGCGCCCTCGCTGTTTTGGGGGATTCGAACGCGCAACCGGCGCGGCGGGCCAACGCAACGCACCCGGTCCTTTGTATCGCCCGCCAGGTGCAAAACAATGCAGCAAGCCAGTCCCCCTACGTCATCTGTCATGCAAAACAACGAGTAGCGCTTGTGCAAAAGTACGAGTAGGCTTTATGCAAAACAACTACTAGACTTAGTGCAGAATTACTACTAGCAGGAATAGCCCAGCAAAAAGGCCAGGTAACTATGATTGCTCGTACTTTGGCAGGCAAGCTCATTGCAATGGCAAAGCAGTTTCCCGTCCTCAGTGTGACAGGGCCTCGCCAAAGCGGAAAATCAACACTCGTGCAGAATGTCTTTCCTGATTACCGATACGTCTCACTCGAAGACACTGACACACGAGCCCTTGCGCAAGACGACCCTCGATCGTTTCTAGAACACTACGACGAACATGTCATCATAGACGAGGCGCAGCGCGTGCCCGAGCTGTTCTCCTACATGCAAGGTGTCGTCGACCGTCGGGGCGTGCCGGGTCAGTATGTCATTTCTGGCTCCCAGAACTTCCTGCTCATGAAGAACGTCTCGCAGTCTCTTGCCGGACGTATCGCTATCATGCATCTACCACCCCTCTCATATGCAGAACTTGCAGACGCAGGAATGACGCCGCCCAGCATCGACGATTTCCTTTACAGGGGCGGCTATCCACGCATTCACGCATGGGGCATCGACCCAGTCGATTTCTTCCCAAACTATGTAGCCACATATATTGAAAGGAACGTGCGGAATGAACTCGGTGTACGCAAGCTTGCCGAGTTCGGCACATTTCTCTCACTGTGCGCCGCACGAACTGGTGAAATTCTGAACATCGACAGCCTCGCAAGCGACTGCGGCATTAGCGTCGATACGGCCAAGAGCTGGCTCTCTGTTCTCGAGCAGAGCTTCATCGTCTTTCGCCTGCAACCGTATTACCGCAATTACGGCAAACGTCTCATCAAGTCCCCGAAGCTGTACTTCTACGACACGGGCCTGGCGGCAAACCTGCTCGGCATAGAGTCACCCGATCACCTCTTTAGCGACCAGCACCGCGGAAGTTTGTATGTAAACGCCGTCGTATCCGAAGTCGTCAAAGGCTACTATGCCCTGGGGCGTCAGCCAAAGCTGTTCTATTGGCGCGACAGCTCAAAGAATGAAATCGACCTCATCGTGGAAAAGGGAGGGCAACCGGCACGCGTCATCGAAGTCAAGTCTTCGGCGACGTACAAGCCCGATGCCTTCTCGGTTATCGACAAGCTCGGAGACACCATGGGCATGAAAACGAACGAGCGATTTGTTGTGTATGGTGGTCACGAGGCATTTGAGACTCGTCATGGTTCGGTCATTGGCCTTGGCGACCTCGGTCAACTCGTTTGCTAAAACTGCCCGCCAAGACAGTCTGCCCTCGACTGGGAATGGCACCCCGCGCCCGTCCCTTTGTGATATTCTGCAAACAAAAAGACCCGCCATTACTGACGGGTCTCGAAATTCGAAGTGGCGGGATGGACGGGGATCGAACCCGCGACCTCCGGCGTGACAGGCCGGCGCTCTAACCAGCTGAGCTACCACCCCACTTATGTGCTCGCGTCGCTGCGAGGGTTTCAATATAGCAAGAAAAGAACTGTATTGTCCAGTATAGATTCAAAACTTTTGAGTTGTCCACAACTTGCACACAAGACGCTAAAGAGGCAATCATTCCCCGCGAACGAGGTCGATGAGCTCCTGCTTGGAGTGCACCCCGCATTTGCGGTACACGTGCTGCACATGCGACTTGATTGTGTTCTCAGAAACAAAGGTCTTCTCAGCAATATAGCCCATGGATCGACCCTGCAGAAGGAGCACGATGACCTCCTTTTCACGCTTGGTAAGACCAAACTGCTCGGCCAGCGTCAGAACATCACCGTCTTCCGAAGCGGGGAGCTCTCGGCCAAGAGACGTCTCTATCAGCAGGCTCCACATGCGCGAACCGTATTCGGTATAAGCCACAAGAACAGCAAGGGCCACCATGGCGAGCACGATCATGACGATGGAGGTTGTCGACGGATCAAGCTCGGCCAAACCGAACGCCTTACCCAGGAACATTCCAAGCAAAATACCCACCTGTTCGCATGTCATAGCAACAGCGACCGTCTTGGCAGGCTGATTGGGCGAAGCGTAGGCATGGAACGCGATCATCGTCCAAACAAGGATGTCAAACCCGCAGTACCCCGCCGATACCATAACGCCAGAGAGATTTCTCAACGTCGGCACAAACAAGCCGATGACCATCACGACAAATCCCGTTACAAGCACATAGAAACACGTCTTGAACAGAACACCCACGTGATCGCGAAAAACTGTGAGATAGGCAACAAGGAAAACGAGAGAGCATGCGCCGCGCACCCCAACAGGCTGCGCCCCGGCAAGTCCGACCGAACCGGGTCCAATCTGCTGCTGAACATACATGAGCCCGAACACGCAACAGAACGCCAGTATGAGCGCGAGCAGCCTGCCATCAACTCCGAAGACCATTGCCTTAGGGCTGATGACATCCACCTTGTGCGGTTGTTCTTGCTCGATGCGCAGGGCAGGGTCGTTTTGGCGACCAGAAAGCACGACAAACAAGACGGCGCTCAACGGAATAAGCGAGCAGGTCAACATCGCGCAGACGGAAGCGGGAAGCACGTTAAGCAGCAAGTTGAACGGAAGACCCACCGCCCAGGCGCTTGCAATATGCACAATGGCGCGACTGTGCCCTTGAGCCACGCAAACCCAGCCCCATAGCAAAATGCCCCAACTGAAAACAGCCCCGCATATGACGGCCCCGAGAACGCCCAGCGCCATAGAGGTGCCCGCGAAAAGCAACAGGATGCCCCCGAGGACCCCGAGGGCACCCCAAACACAGGTCGCAACCCCACTATGAGGCCGAAACGCCGTGTCGAATTTAAAGGCACGAAAAAGGAGGGGCAAGGCCACGACCGTGCACAATGTCATGACCGAAAAGGCGGTCTCATAGAATGCCTCGCCGGCCAGAACACTCGTAAACACCGCTTGGTCCATCCACAGCCAAAACGCCGCCGCACCGGCAATCGCAAGCGGCGAGGCAGAACCTTGAAACATGGGCTTATCCCCGGCCGTCATATCTCCCCCTATGAACCCTGCACCACATCTAAACCCAAGGACCGTTGGACCGCGCGCAGGTGCACTTTCCAACAGCACCAAAAGACGCTCAACATAATAGCAGGTAAAAGCATCATTACTAAGTAGTGACATAGCGAAATGGCCATTCTCACTACATTCGTAGAGCCCGAGTGGAAAAGCGATGCCTTACCGTTCGAACCAGATTCAAGCCATGGCCCAACGCGATCGTCACAGGCGGCGACACGTGGATATCGGCTTTCATGCGCTTGTTTCGACCGCACTACCTTGGCACCTGGAACAGACCATTGTCGAACGGAAAGGAACCGAACATGTTTGCTGGAAACATCTCTCGTCGCAACCTCATTGGCATCAGCGCCGCCGGCCTGGCAGCGACCGGCTTGGCCGGGAACATCGTCATGCCCGTTGCCCGCGCCTCGGCCAGCGAGGCTACCGCGGACGCCGACGTCCAGACCATCAACTGCTCGGGCATCGTCGTCGATCCCGCGGCAGTGACCGAGACCATCAGCTCCGACCTGCTCATTGTTGGCGGCGGCTTCGCCGGCCTCGCCGCCGCAGCCCAGGCTGGCGAGAACGGCCTCAACACCATCCTTATTGAAAGTCAGTCCGTCTTGGGCGGCAACGGTCAGGGCGTCGAGGGAACCTTTGCCGTTGACTCTGAGTTCCAGAAGGAGCAGGGCATCGAGGTCAAGAAGTCCATCATCATGCAGGAGGAGCTCGGAAAGCCCCAGTGGTTCGTCAACGGCCTCTTCTACAAGGACCTCATCCAGAACTCCGCCGAAAACATCAAGTGGGCGACCGAAAAGGGCGCGGTGCTCTCTGGTCTCATCGACAATTATCCCATGGGCCCGACGGCCGGCAAGGTCGAGACGTTCCACTGGTGGGAGAGCGGCGCCGCTGGCGTGGGCTATATCCCCTACATGAGCGAGTATGCCCGCCAGCAGGGCGTCGACATTCGCCTTAACAACCGCGGCCTCGAGTATTCTTACGACGAGAACGGCAAGGTTGACGGCGTGTACGCGCAGGACGCCTTTGGCGACATCGTGAACTACAAGGCGCGCGCCGTCATCCTGGCTACCGGCGGCTTCGCCAACGACCCCAAGCGTTGCGTCCGTTACGGCTTCGACCTCGACGAGCTTGAACTCGTGGGCACACCGGGCCACTACGGCGACGGCATCAACATGGCCATCGCCGGCGGTGCCGCGGAATACACCGGTGTGTGCTGCCTGAAGTACAACCGCATCGGCCATGACTTCGGCATCGAGACCTTCGGCCCGTTCTGGAGCGCCTTCTGCTTCGGCGGCGCCTTCCTGTGGCTCAACGAGAACTGCGAGCGCTTCGTCGATGAGGCCTGCGCGCTCGAGGTGGGCAATACGATTTCTCAGTCGGCGCCCATCCACCTGCAGCCCCACACCATTTGCTACTCCATTTTCGACGCCACCGTCTACCAGCAGCAGAAGGACGCTTGGAAGGACATGGCCGACGAGTGGGGTGACGACCTCGACGAGCAGATGCAGGGGCTCATCGATGCCGGCGACGACGTTTGGGTCGGCGACACCCTCGAGGAGGCAGCCGAGAAGGCAGGCCTGGACGTCGACGCTTTCGTGAGCGCCGTCAACGAGTACAACGCCGCGTGCGATGCGGGCGAGGACGACTGGTTTGGCAAGCCTGTTGAGTACATGGCGAAGATCGAGACTGCGCCTTTCTACATCACCAAGATTCACCCCACGATGGAGGGCCCGCTCGGCGGCGTCAAGATTGACCGCACGTTCCGTCCCGTGCTCGACCAAGGCGGCGTGATGGAGAACGTCTTCGTCATCGGCCTGGACTCCATGATGCTCTACCGCGACGTCTATCCCATGGACGTACCCGGATCGGCCAGCGCCGAGTGCCTCAACGGTGGTCGCGTGAGCGCCAACGAGGCCGCAAAGATTGTGGAGGAGATGGGCCCCATCGAGGTCGCCGCGTACGACTCGAGCGATGCGCGCACCAATGCCAAGCAGGTCATCATGGCAATTTCCGAGCTCCTCACCACCTGCGACCTGGGCCTTACGAAGGATGACTCTCCCGCTACGGTCTCTATGGACGACGCCAAGTTCGCCGACTTCTTCAACCAGGTAAAGGCCTACAAGAACGTTGCGAATCTGACGCTGGACTCCTGCGTTTTCGTCACGACGATCACGTCCGTCCTTTCCCAGACCGCCCGCGCCGACAGCCAGCAGTACCACAACCACTACAGCGTGCAGTCCGTCGACATGACCGTCAACGGCGTGCATGTAACTTACTCCACCGGTGAGGGCATCGTAGTCGAGTAACAAGCGATTCCATCACACGACAGGCGCCCGTCCCGACCGTATCGAGGGCGGGCGCCTGCGTTCGAAAACCACGCGCAACGCCCCACCAGCACCCACCAGCCCCAGGCGCTAATCTTGCTCGACCAGTGCAAACGTATCGGCGCGCCTGCTCTTTCCTGGTGCTCGCCACAATATACGAGATGCCTTGGTAGCACTCGACCGCAATGCCAGCAAGCCACGTAGGAAAGCCTTTTGGGGCCAAATGCGCTGCGATTATTCGAGGGGGACAAGATCCAAGTTCTTTTGCGCTATGCTTTGCGCATGTAACTGACTCGTTGGCCCACCGTCCGAACGAGAGGAGCGTGAGATGGCGCAGTTCGACCTGATGAACAAGAACCACTATGTGCTTTCGTTTGCGTACGACTCAACGTTGCATGCCGCAACGGCCACCGTCTCGCTCGAAGAAGTCGCCTGGGCGCCCCCGGCAATTCTCTCCAACGACGGCACGACAAACCTGGCGGCTCTCAACACCTGGTGGCGCCATCGCGGAATCCCGGCCTCGCGCCACCAAATCGAACGATTGCTGCTTTCGCTCAGCCTTGATTCAACCGCAGTGCTTGCCGAAGAGAGCCTGGGGCTCAGCCTGTCGGATCGCTATTGGATTAGACCAGCCAACAGTGGGCTTACCTGGGAAGACGTCAATTTTTTTGACAACGACTTCTCCGACGAGCTCGGCATGCTCACACTCGAGACGCCCTCTGCAGGCGCGCACGCCAACCTCATGAGCCCAAACTCCACAGCCGGGGGCAACCTCCAGAAAAAGTGGGTCGTAGCCGACGGACAACGCCAGCTCATCAAGGGGGCAACCGGGCTCTTTGGACAGGAGCCCTTCAATGAGGCCGCCGCAACGAGTCTTCATCGACGGCTGCTCGATGAGGCCGATTTTGTGCCCTATACGCTCGTCTTTGATAGGCACGGCGCATACAGCTCGTGCCCGGAATTCCTCGGACCAAATGAGGAGTTCGTGCCGGCGCACGACCTTGTGCACACGGTGCTCAGCACACGCGGCACCGTGACATACCCCCAGGTTCTTGACGCTTTCGTCGCCACCGGCCTCGATGAGACCCACGTCAAAGAAGCCCTTGCGAAAATGCTTCTGTGCGACTGTCTCATTGCCAATTACGACCGTCACCTGCGCAATTTCGGCGCCATCCGCAACGTCGAAACGCTTGAGTACACACGTATGGCACCCATCTTCGACAGTGGCGCATCGTTTTGGTGCTGGCAGCGCCACCTTACCTATCCCCAGGACTGGGACTACGTGGCGCCACCCTTTGGCGAGGGGATGGAACCGTTACGCCAGGTCAAGTTGTTCGACGAATACACTTGGTTCGACGCAAGCCGCCTTACAGGATGGCCCGACGAGGCGGCCGATATCCTTTCAAAGAACGACATCATGCCGCAACAGCGCATCGAAGCCATCCGCAAGGAACTGGAAAGGCGCTGCCAAGTCGTGCCTGCAACAGTCGCACGCATCATGCGGGCCACGCCAAGGAGTTCGACGAAAAGACCCGCCTCGAAACAGCAGGCGGGTCTCACATGACTCCCAATCGAGTTTCGGAGCAGTAAACGCAGTCCCCACAAGATCGTCTCAACTACTCCAAAACTCATTTCGCTACCAACATGACTGCCATAGTCGCACTGAGCCCAGTCTCTCGTCGTCAGTTCACGTCCACGAGCCGTGTGACTGGCAAAGCTTGATACGATCGGGGATCTCCTATCTGGGCGAGCCGGTCCGCGCGTCCCATCCGAGCAGGGCGCACGTGTCGGCGTGCCCTGCTCGGATGGGCGAGTACAGCTACGCGGCCGCCTCAATCTGAGCGAGCACCTCGGCGCGTTCTTCCTCGATAGACTCGACAATCTCAGCCTTGTAGGACTCGCGGTTCTGCGCCTCATCGAGCATGAGCAGGCCGTAGTCGACGCCGACGCCGATAGCGGCGCCTGCGGCAATGCCCACCGCCGTGCCCACTCCGGGTCCAACGAGCGTGCCCGCGGCCCCACCAACGGCAGCCCCGACGCCGCGCGAGCCGAGCATGCTTCCGATGCGCGAGACAATCGCCTTGAAGAAGGCCTTGCTGGCAGCCTTCTCGACAATCTTGGACCCGATGCTCTTGGCAGCCGCCTTCTCGGCTGTCTTGGCAGCCTGCTTGCCCGCGGCCTTCTCGGCCGCGTCGCCAGCAACACTCGCTGCAGCCTTCTCGGCAGACTTGGCGGCTGCCTTCTCGGCCGCGCCACCTACGACCTTGGACGTCGCCACACCAGCGACAACACCTCCGGCGCCGCCAACCGTCGCGCTGATTCCAAGGCGCTCGCCCGCATCAAGCAGGCGCTGCGTGGGCTCGATCGGACCAGAGAGGAAGTCGGTCGTAATGGTCTCGGTGGAGGTCAGCAGCCACTCGGGGATTCCGACCAGCTCGCTGTTCGCGAGTCCCTCTTCATATTCGGCCTTGAGAGCCGCCGCCTGGTCGACATAGCTCTGCAGGGTGGACACAAACTCAGAGTCGTCCACGCCCGCTTCGAGGCTCGAAGTGAGCTGGTCGGCCACGAACGACTCAATCGTACCCGTGATGAGGTTGCCCAGACGCTCGTAATCGGCGCCCAGGCTGTAATACCAATCGAGATACGAGTCGACATTGGCCACGCGCGCGTCGAACACCGCGTTGACACGTGGGATAAGGTCGTTACGCGCGTCTTCCGACAAAGCAGCCGACGTCACGGTCGTCTCTTCCATGAGAGCCTGGACCTGTTGCTGGTCGTAATACTTGTTGTCGAGCACATATGCCGTGGTGCCGAACGCCTCCCGCACCAGGTTTTCAGCCGGCGTGAGCTCGTCGGTGGCCTTCATCTGGGCAAGGGCGGTGTCCGATGCAATGAAAGCACCCACCAACACGAGAGGGGTTGCGACGGCGGCCACGATGGGAGCCTTAAGGAGAGGCAACCGAGGAGCACCGGTGCCATGGCCGGCACGAGCCACGGCCTCCTGCCCCGCCCCAATCTTCTCCAGCGGCAAGAACACGCGCTTAAGCTCGCGCAAATCGAGCGCGCATGTGCCCAATAGGCCAGCTAGACCGAAGATGGACGACACCAGCAGCAACGTCTGGGCGCAATAACGACCGAAGGCGTTCAGCGCGCCAAGCCTGGAGAGACCATAGGTCGACAGCGCATCGGCATACGAGACGGCAAGGCCGGCCTCCGACATGATAGCGCTCGGCGAGGAGGCGAAGGGATTCTCCGCGCTGAGAAATGCCTCGGTCGCGCTCGTCACTTCAGGGGTAGGCTGCGCCGCAAAGAGCACGAAGCTCGCAACGAACAGGAGCGCGCCCGTAATGCATGCGCTCGCTCGCACATCGAGAGATGCCCGATACAAAAACGACGTCTCTTTGCTTGCAAGTTTGTCGACAAGCACGTACACGAGCAAAAACAGAGGCACGGCAACCACAGCCAGGCCCCACTGCCAAACATCCCAGCCCACCGACGCAACGAGAAGGCCGGCAACGCCCACGGCAGATACGACGAAGGCCACTATCAGCCGGAACGTGCGACCTCCATTAATACGGCCCAGCACGCCGCCCGCACGAAACGCGACCTGGTTGATTGTCTTTTTCACCACCGCATGGTACGTGATGCCCGCAGCGAGCAGCACGCTGCACGCCGCCCAAACCACGGCCACGCACCAACCAGGTGCCCATGCCGCGACACGGCTGAACAGAAAGAGCAGCGCAACAACGGCCGCGGCATTGATTGCATAGTGCCACCAGCAGAAAGGCAGGCCGTGCGGCACGTCGGGCGAAGCAGCACCGTCTGACGCCGCCGGACCAGCTACCGAGACGGCGTCATCCAGCATCGAAGATCCGCCCTCCGGGGTGGCATCCGGCGTTGTCATTCCGGCGGTCGAATCAGCTTCGTTGGATTTTATCTCGTTAACGCCAGGCACCTCAGATGCGCAAGGCGCCTCCGTCAGACCCCGGGGCGTCAACACATCGTCCTGCACGCCCATGCGCTCAGCGGTCTTGCCAGCATCACTCGGCATTGTTGATCCGTCCACTAAGGCGCCATCCGGCGCGGTTAAGTCATCCGAAGACGCAGGCGGCTCCGGCACCCGCGAATCATCGGCAGAAGAAGGGCAGTCAGTCATACAAACGACCTCCAATCCCGGCCATTGTATGCCAGCATCCCCTCCTCCACGCAATCCGCTACCAACTGAATTTTCCCGAATCGCCAGGGAAAACGCACGAGACGCCACACCGACGCCTGAGCGCAAACCCCTGGCACGTCGCCCCCATCAGCAAGATCCCAGCTAACACTGCCCAGCCATCAACATATAACCCTCCAGCACCCCGCCTTCCGTCAACAGTGTCCCGGCCATCGCCGCCCTCAAACACCCATAGCTCCTCGTGTTGGGCTTTCCCTTCGACCCCGCATCTCCCAAACACAAAACGCCGACCGACGATGCGGGGGTTTTCGTCGACCGGCGTGTGAAGCAGCTATTTGGATGTTCGCGCGTTCGCGCCAGGCTTTACTCGTGCACGATTCCGTTGAGGAAGCGGTAAGAAGCCTTAAGGTTGTAATCCTGGAGCATGTCCTCGGGCAGCTCGGGGTTGTCGTCCTTCACCGTGAGCTTACGAGCCTCAGCAGGGCAGACGGTGGCGCATTGGCCGCAGCGCACGCACTTGGCGTCAACCACGGGGCCGTCATCGGTCATGGTGATGGCGTAGAGCGGGCAGCGCTCAACGCAGGCACCGCACTTGATGCACGCGTCGCCGTCGACGACCAGGTTGTAGTGGCTCACCTGCGGCATCGAGTTGATGGCCTCGCAACCCTCGGCGCCCAGGGCGACGTACGTGGAAAGAATGTCGCAGCAGTCGCCATGGCACGAGCAGATGACCTCGCTGGCCTTGGAGTACGCGCTCTGGATGACCATACCCAGGTCGACGTTGCGCTGAAGGATGGCCGTAGCCTCCTCCTTGTCAATCTGACGGGCGAGGTTATTCTCGATGTAGTACTGAGCCTCCTCGCCAAACGACATGCAGGTCTCCATGGGGTGGTCGCAACCGTCCTGCACCTGGTCCTGCAGCACGCGACGCAGGCGGCACTGGCAGGTGGAAACACCGATGATCTCGTTGCGCTCGATGATCTTCTTCCAGTCGTCGAGCGGCAGAATCTCCTCGCCGTCGGGCAAGACCTCTTGGTTCACCGGCACCGGATAATAGAAAGGCGTCTCTGAGGTAAAGAGGGCCGCATCCTCCGCGAACACCGTAGAGTGCAGGTCAGCGCGCTTGTGGGCGTTGACCAGGTCCTCGGTCTTGTGCAGGTCGGCCCACTCGGTGATGGTGTCAAGCGCCATGAAGTCGGCGGCGTTGGCGTCCTCGCGCTCCTGGGCAAGCAGGCCGTACTCCCACAAGCCGTGAGCGTAGGCGATGTGATGGTAGTAGTGCACGCCGGCGCGGGTCCAACGCATGAGCAGACCGCGGTAGGAAAGGTCGTAGCAAAGCTGCTCGCACTCTTCCTCGTCACGGCCGGACTTCTGAGCGAAGTCGGCGGCCGTAAAGGCAACGCCAAGCGGCATCTCGATGTAGGCCTGAGCCTCCTCGGGAGTCCAGTAGGCCATGAAGAAGTCAAAGGAGCTGTCGTTGTTGGCCGAGCCCACGCCCAGGCCGTAGCCCTCGACAAGGGCGCGCAGCTTCACGTAGACCTCGGGGATGACAGTACCGTCAGCGCAGGTAAACTCCTTGGCCGCGTCGATGTGAGCCTGACGCATGGCGTTGAGCTCGTCGAGCGTCTGAGTCATCACGCCAGGTGCGGCATCGATTGAATTCTCGGGGCTATCGGTCTTCATACCAGGCAGCTCCTCGGCCATGGCAACGCTTGCTCCCATGACACCCATAGCCGTAGCACCGGCAAAAAAGCCCCTGCGAGACATGCTTTCCATCTGCGGTTTCCTTTCTCCCATACTCTCCCCTACCGGGATTTCTCCCGACGGCGAAAATATAGGGACAAACGGATGATTTGCCGACTGCCAAAACGCCCCGCGCGTCCCTTTTGGGACATGTGGGGCAAACAGTGCGAATTCACCCCGGGCAAACTCTCACGTTGCCGCGTTCTGTCCTCTATACTTGCACGCGGGAGAAGGAGGGGGCACATGGCAGATATGCGGGCGACGCGCACGCGTCAATACTTGCGCGAGGCAGTCATGGCGCTACTGTTGGAAAAACCGTACGACGACATAACCGTGCGCGAAGTGTGCGAGCAGGCACGGGTAAGCAAAAACTCGTTCTACAATCACTACGCGGCGCTCTCGGACCTGGTTCAGGACTGTTATCTGCAGGAGATCATTTATTTCCGCACACCAATGAAACGCCCGCGCGACTATGGCTGTCGCCATGACGCCTGTACCGAGACGCTCAACGAGCGCGCTCACCTGCTGGAATTTTTCAAGGCAAACCCCAACCTTGCACGCGTCATCCTAGAAAACGTATGCATCTCGCCTTACTTCGACTCATGTCGCCATGCCGAGGAAGACCTGCTACTCGACCACCTCGAAACCGAGTACGGCGAATCCACCTGCCCCTGGCGCTCCAACCAAAACCTTGCCCGTTATATCGTGTGGGGCATGTTTGGTCACACGCGCAAGTGGTTCATCTCCGGCATGCGCGAGCCCATTGAAACCGTGGTGAAGGAAGAAATCTACTACGCCCTCTCCAGCACCGCCTGCATGGTCGGCCACACCATCGAGCCTGAGTATCTCCAGGCGATTGAGGATTGGACGTTCGAGGAAGAGTAAAGCGGTCATGCAACAACGGGCGGCCGTCCGACCCGATTCCGCCCGCCCCTCCCCACAATCCTGAAGCGCCCTGCAGCATCCTGAAGCAGCTCGCAGCTTTGCGCGAGGGCGGCGGAATCGTGCGAATGTGAACGCGAGGGACCTTCTCGAGTCGTTAAATGGTGTCACGCCGCGCCAATATAATTGCACGGCGCGAACAACCCCAGACACCTTGGGAGGTTTGAGATGAGCAAGAACCACAGCAACATGCGCCCGATGGGCACCCTTGCAATGACCCGCCGTTCCGCAATCACGGGATTTGGCTGCGCACTTGCAGGCGCAGCATTGAGCGGCGCCGGGCTGGCATGGGCCGACGGCACGGAGCAGGCCACATCGGATGAGGTCGCCATCACCTTCTCCGACAGCGGCATCAAGGTCGACGGCGAGGACATTTCCCTCGATGAGAACGAGCGCGTGTATCTCGCCCACGACGTGGTGTACTACGAAGACCGCGACGAATACGACTCGGGCAACCCTTACGGCGAGGGCACGGACGCCGAGCGCCACAGCGCCGAGGACGCGGCGGCCACGAGCGTCGTGCACATCACCCAGGCAGGCACCTATCGCCTGACGGGCTCCATCTCGGCCGGCCAGGTATGGGTTGACCTGGGCAAAGACGCAGTCAAGGACGCGAGCGCCAAGGTCACGCTCGTGCTCGACAACCTCGACATTACCTGCGATGTTGCCCCTGCCGTCGTGTTCCGCAGGGTGTACGAGTGCGACGGCAACTGGAGTGCAGATACGGCGAGCGCAACCGTGGACACCTCCGATGCCGGCGCGGTTGTCGTCATCGCCGACGGCAGCGTGAACAACGTCGCGGGCAGCCATGTCGCCCGCATCTACAAGGACAACGAGGAGCAAAAGAAGCTCTGGAAAATTGACGGCGCCTTCTACTCGTTCATGTCCATGAACATCGAAGGCGAGCAGGACGGCACAGGCGCACTCAACATCACGGCCGACAACGAGGGCCTCGACTCGGAGCTGCACCTCACGCTCAACGGCGGCAACGTCTCCATTGCCTCGCAGAACGACGGCATCAACACTAACGAGGACGGTGTCTCCGTCACCACAATCAACGGCGGCACGCTCCACATCGTGGCCGACCTGGGCGACGAGGGCGACGGCATCGACTCGAACGGCTTCCTCGTCATCAACGGCGGCACCGTCGTTTCGATGGCCAACCCTCGCTCCGACTCGGGCCTGGACTCCGACATGGGCTCTTATATCAATGGTGGCACCGTCGTGGCGCTGGGTTCCACCATGGACTGGGCCGAGAGCGACTCCGGCCAGGTCACGATGAACCTGCAGTTCGCCTCCTCGCAAGACGCCGGGGATGCCATTGTGGTGTGCAACGAGAGCGGCGAGGTTGTGTTCGCCTACGACCCCTCGGAGGACGAGATCGCTTCCGACAAGACACACAGCTACCTTGGAGCCGTTCTGAGCTGCCCGAACTTCGAAGTCGGCCAGACCTACAGCGTGTATGTAGGCGGCGTCGTCTCAGGCCAGGAAACCCAGGGCGTCTACGACGTCGAGACCGTCACGGGATACGAAGGCGGCACCCAACAGGCCTACACAGGTACCGACGTGCAAGGCGGCCCCGGCGGATTTGGCGGCCCCGGCGGCGGCATGGGCCCCAGCGGGCAGGGTGGGCCCGGCGGCGGCATGGGCCCTGGCGGGCAAGGCGAACCTGAGGGCATGGGACCCGGCGGGCAGGGCGACCAGGGCGCGCCCAGCGGCGAGATGGGCCCCGGCGAGCAAGGCGGCCAAGGCGAACCCAACGGCAACGTCCCTGCAAACGAAAGCGGCGGCCCTCAAGGCAACGACCAGAAACCGCCCGCCATGCCTAATGGCGGGCAATCGCAAGGCGGACAAATGAGCCAGCCCCCTGCTGGCACCCCCAGCAACGAACAGGGCGGCGAGCTTCCTCCAGATGGAAACAGCGAGCCTCCGATCAGGCCTGACGACATGCAAAACAACCAGCTCACCGGCGATGCTGCACAAGCCAGCCAATCTGGCTCTGCAACGCCGCAAACCATCCAACCTTCCGACGGCAACCCACAGACCGGTGGCGCCTCCAACACCCAAGCTTCCACTGGCTTCTACATGCAGGACACAGTCAATGCCTTCTCCGGCGTGACCGCGGCAGCATAGCAACAAACAGCTCACAAGAAGCATGTATTGGCGGGTCGTAGTATCCACACGGACGCTCCGGCCTGCCAATTAATTCCTGTCGCGTCGCCCGAATGGCAGCCAAACGAGTTTCGGTGCAGTAATCCCGACCCACCTGGCAGCCAAACGAGTTTCGGTGCAGTGATTTCAGGCGATTGAGGCTCGGATCCCCTGTTCTAGCCGGCCAGACCTCAAAACAGTGGGGCCAAGCTGGTCTTTTCGTTGTTTTTACAACGAAATATACAAGCGAATCCACCATTTGCCTGAATTGATAGAGCGCAGACTGCACCGAAACTCGTTTCATTGCCAATGCACCCGCCAAAACTGCACCGAAACTCGTTTCGCTGCCAATTGCGCCAGGTTTGCAAGCTTTCCTGTGCAAGTCCCACCATCGGGGGCGACTTCTCGGAACGGAAGGCACATGCGGACGCCCGTGCACGCGCGACCCACGGCGCGGCAACCTCCCCGCACCCGTGCATCCACTTTCAGCATAACGGCGCCAGCCCTCCCTTTTGGTATAATCGCGCATTGCAGAGACGAGGTAACTGGGGGTTTATATGCACGATGGGGATACGACAGCATCCGTCGCACGGAATTTGCCCATACGCGACTTTGCCTGCGCTCTTGGCCTGTCGATTCTCTTTCCTTACTTCCGAGCTTTCTTCTTAAGTATCGTAAAGACCGCGGAGGCTCACTCAGCAGGCGCTTTCGAGGGTGCATTCTGCACGTTCGCTATCACTTTCGCCCTGTGCGCCGTGGCCGCACTCGTCATGGGCCCGCGTCTTGCCAGGCAGGTCACCTCGAGGAAAATCCTGCTCACCAGCGGCATACTCGGATCGATTGGTTGCCTGCTTCTCTGGCTCGCACCCCTCGGAACACTCGAACTCGCTCAATGCGTCGTAGGCACGGCGGCCAATGTCATTTTCTTCACCATATGCCTGATGGCGTACCTCACTGCCCTCGAATCCATGGAGCTGCGCCGGGCGACGCTCATCGTAGTGCTTGGATTTGGCCTGTGCTTCGCAAGCAACCTCTTCTATCTCGTCCCCACAGTAGTTCAGGCTGGTCTCTGCGTCGTTTCCCCGTTCATTGCAGCCCTATGCACCCCGCAACCCGCCCAACCTGCACAAACCGCAACTTGCAAAGAAGCCGCCTCGCCCTTCAGCACCGCGTCGCTGGCCCTTTGCATCCTGCTCGCACTCTTCTGCGTCATGGGCAACTTCATCCGCGGCGTCACGAACCCGTGGTTCGACATCTCGGATATCTCGATTCGCACGCTCTATATGAGCCTCGTCAACATCGCATTCGTTGCAGTGACGGCAGTGCTTCTGGTACGCGGCGCTTCGCTCAACCGCGTTGTCTTCTTTAACTGGATTGCGTACATGCTCCTCTTCTTCGCCGGCGTACTCGTCATGGCAGTTGCGCCCGAAGATGCCGCCCGGCTCGGCTCGAACCTCGCCACAAGCGCTCGCGTGGGCTTCACCATGCTGCTCGTGCTCTTCGTCGTGGCCCCCGAGCGCTGGTCAAAGATGGACCTCACCAAGCGAGCGAGCCTCTTCCTGCTTATCCCCGAGGCACTGGCGGCGCTCGTGCGCTACATCGCCGTGCCCGCACACCTGTCGCAAGCGCAGGGCGGGCAGGCCGCGCTCATGACCTATGGGGGCACGGTCGTCATCTTCATTCTGTCAGCCGCCATCGTCATCATGCTCGGTTTCCTGCTGCTGCGCTCTACGGAAGCGGCCGCCCAAAGCGCAATGCCTATCGACCCCGCAGCCGACCTCACGGCGGCCATCGCCGTGCAGGACACCGTGGAGGAACTCGTCTCTCATGAGCTCGCCAACCGCTACGGTCTCACCCCACGCGAGGCAGAAGTGGTGCGCTGCGCAAGCCAGGGCCACTCCCTCGAGAAGACCGCCGAGCTTCTGGGTGTCTCGGTCAACACGGTGCGCACGCACAATCGCTCCGCCTACGCAAAGATGGGTGTCCATTCCCGACAGGAAATCATCGAACTCGCCGCGGCTGTGAAGGCAGAACTCGCCGAGAAGCACTAGTAGTGCGACAAGCGCGCGCCTTCTGCCGCTTCGCCATTACAACCGCATAGGTGGAAGCACGCGCAATTGGCCAGCCGCCCTCGGCCATCGTCTGGGCATGCGCAATTGGCTGGCTGCCTTCAGGCATCGTCCGGACATGCACAATTGGCAGGCTGCGCCCGATCATCATTTGAGCACACGCAACGAGGCGCCTGCGCGTAACCATCGCCCGGGCGCGTGGCTTAACCCCTCTCGTCTCTCTTTTGTGAGTTGACACAATAACCCCAGGTAAAACCCTTCGTCTCGCCCATGCGATGTGAAACGTGGGCGTGTGGGTTACCTTTCGTCTCGTCGAGCCGGACGCAAGCCCGGCATTACGCGCCCCGACCGCACGGCACAGCAGGTGCACCGCGCACCACATGCACATGCCGACGGCCGGAGCCATACGAGGAGAAAGGTTGACCGATGGAGATGAACCGCAGGAGCTTCCTCAAGACCGCCGGCGCAGCCGGTGTCGCCAGCGCCGCCCTGAGCAGCGTCGCCCTGGCCGACGAGGCCGCAGCCGAGGTCGAGTACCCCAAGGGCGCATGCGCTTCCGACTACGAGTGCTCCCCTGTTGAGGTCGCACCCATCACCGAGTTCGCCGCCGAGTACACCTATGACGTCGTCGTGGTTGGCGGCGGCACCGGCGGCGTGCCCGCGGCCCTGACCGCGATTGAGGAGGGCGCCACGGCCTGCGTGCTCCAGAAGGAGTCCGTTTGCATCTCCCAGGGCGCCAACGAGAGCGGCGTCGAGCTCGAGATGAGCGACCCCCAGGGCATCAAGAACTACATTCGCGGTTACATGGAGAGCGTCGACTGGCGCGCCGACCGCGGCCTGGTGGAGTACTACACCTACCACTCCGGCGAGACCATGCGCTGGCTGCGCCTGCGCGCCGAAGAGGCCGGCAATCCGCCCGCAAACGTCTCCACCGAGGAAGACGTGTACGAGGACGGCACCAAGTCCGTCCGCCACGAGTGGAACTACGGCCCCAAGCCCCAGTGCAACCTCGAGCTCATCATGGCCCTGGCCAACCTGGCCGAGGAGCGCGGCGTCGACTTCTACTACGAGACCCCCGGTGTCCAGCTCATCCAAGGCGAGGGCGGCACTGTGACCGGCGTTGTGGGCAAGAACGCCGACGGCGAGTACATCAAGTTCAACGCCACCATGGGCGTCATCCTCTCCACCGGCGATTACCAAAACAACGACAGCCTCGTCGAGCGCTACTGCCCCGACATCCTCGGCTTCGACCGCAAGCAGTTCGGCAAGACCGGCGACGGCATCCTCATGGCCATGCAGCTCGGCGCTGGCATGGTGCAGACCGGTCACTGCCATATGATGCACGACTTCGATTCGGGCCCCATGGCTTCCGTGCCCTTCATGGCCGTGAACATGGACGGCAACCGCTTCATGAACGAGGACATGCCCTTCACCATGATCAACGTTCAGATGCGCGACCAGCCCAAGCCTGGTTGGTTCGTCCAGATTTATGACGGCAATTACGAGACCACCGTGCCTGAGATGGGCTTCAAGGCAACTCCCGCCGACGCGGTGCAGAAGTGGATGCCCGAGGTTGAGATGGACCGCTCCGTCGCTTCCGGCAACAAGGTCATCGAGGGCCTCGTCGACCTGTACTGCGCCGACACCCTTGAGGAGCTCGCCGAGAAGGTCGAGGTTCCCGCCGACGCCCTGATTGCCAGCGTGGAGCGCTACAACGAGCTCGTCGACGCCGGCTTCGACGAGGACTTCGGCAAGAACCCGCAGTACCTCAAGAAGATCGAGCAGGCTCCGTTCTGGGGCGCCCGCAAGCACATCCGCGTCTCCGCCCTGTGCGCCGGCATGACCGTCAACGAAAACTACCAGGTCATCACCACCGAGGGCGAAGTCATTCCTCACCTGTGGGCCACGGGCTTCGGCGCAGGCCAGCTCTGCGGCGCACCCGACTGGTCGATGTACCAGTCCGGCATGAGCGCCGGCCACTGCTTCACGTCCGGCCGCTACACCGCCATCCAGGCCGTGACCGGCGGCCTTGAGCCCTCCAAGCCCGTCATGTGGGAGGACATCGCCGACCTCGTGCCGGAGCAGTAAGGGACGAGAAGCACCAGCAAGCAGCGTCAAACAAATAGCGCGGGCGGGACGTATTCGATTACGTCCCGCCCGCGCTTGTTGTAAAAACTCAAGAGACCAGGGGCGGGCGACACACCGCCACAAGCCCCGGCGGCCGCCAGGCGACAAGCTAGGCCCCATGCCAGCGCGACCCCGCGAGAAAACCTTTGGCCTACGTCTAACAGCGAACCGATTCATGCACCAGCATGAACACGCCGCACCGAGGCAACCGAGCCTTTTCCCATGCCCAAATCAAGGCGCGTACCAGCGCGAACCCTTGCCTCCCCTACCCCTCCACGTCGAGTGTGAGGAGCTTCTCCACGATGGCCTGAACCTTGGCAAGGTCGCCGGGCAGAACGTGCTCGTTGGTGGAGTGGGCGTCGCGCATACCGTTGGCAATGACGATGCCGGGAATGCCGTAGGCAACCGAGACGTTGTTGTCGCTGCCGCCGAACGTGGGCTTGCCCACAGCCGCCATGCCCAGGCTCTCGCAAGCACGCTCGAACAGGCGCACGGGAGCGGAATCTTTGCCCATGCAGTAGGCGTGGCATGCCTCGCTCACCTGTATGGTCACCTCACCACCCAGCTCCTGCGCCGCGCGCTCAAAGATGTCGCGCACAACCTGGGTCTGATGGACCGCCTTGGCATGGTCGTAGCTGCGGACCTCGCCACGAATAACCACGTCGCTCGGCACGATGTTCGTGCCGCGGCCGCCGGAGATAATGCCCATGTTGCACGTGGTGTCATCGCCGATGCGACCGCATTGCACCTGGTCAATGGCATGGGCGGCAATCTTGATGGCATTGACGCCGCGCTCGGGATAAAAGCCGGCGTGGGCGGAGCGGCCGATGACCTCGATGGTGAGGTAGAGAATCGTGGGGGCCTGGTAGGCATACTCGTTGGGGTCGGCCGAATAGTCGAGCGTGAACGCGACGGGGGCCTTGGACTGCGAGAAATCAAACGCGCGAGCGCCGACGTTGCCCACTTCCTCAGCCACCATGCAGGCGAGCTCGACGGGGCGGTGTGGAATGCCGGCCTGCTGCAGGTGGTCGACGGCCGCCATGACGCAGGCGATGCCAGCGAGGTCGTCGGCACCCAGGACCGTGTCACCCAGGCTCGTAATCATGCCGTTGGCATGGACTTTAGCGTGCTTGGAGAAAGCGGGCTGCACCGTATCCATGTGCGTGATGAACAGAACCGGCTCGCCCACGCCGGGGAGCGTCGCGAAAAGGTTGCCGCAGTCGCTGCCCGTGTGCACGAGGCGCACCAGATCAGAAGCGTTGTCCATAAGGCGGCCGAAGCGGCGGGTGGAGGTGATCGAGGTCACCATGCCGTCGTTCTTGCCGCTCGTGGCGTCCTCCACGACATTGAAGCCCAGGCCCTCAAGGCGCCTACGCACTTCGGCCGCCATCTCGTGCTCGTGAAACGAGGGCGAGTCAATCTCAACCAGCTCGCAAAAAATGCGCTCAACCAGCGAAAGCTCGTAACCCGGGGCCACCTGGTAGCCCATCTGCCGAGACTGCCCCGCCTGCACCTGCGCGTCCATTCTATCGCTCCCGTATCTTTCCCCTTGCCCGGGCACACGGCCCAGGCGCATCTAATATATATGTTGGGATGGTACACGAGACTGCGCACAAGCTGACGAAGTGCACAGGACAACCACCGTATACGCCAGGTCGCCAGGCAAAGCGGTTAAAACCCAGGCGTGGACGGCATCGCGCCCACGCCTGGGTAAGACCAAACATCTATGGGATATACGTCGTGACCGGAATGGACGGCACAACCGCGTCCACACCCGAACGGCAGTTGTTAGATCTGCCTCAGCAGGTTGACGAGCTCAATGGCGCCTGTTGCGCACTCGTAGCCCTTGTTGCCCACCTTGGCGCCGGCACGGTCGATGGCCTGCTCGAGGTTCTCGGTAGTGATGACACCGAACATCACGGGCACGCCGGACTTGAGCGACGTCTGCGCCACACCCTTGGCCACTTCGTTACACACGAGCTCATAGTGCGAGGTAGCGCCGCGAATGACGCAGCCCAGCGCGATGACGGCGTCGTACTTGCCGCTCTCGGCCATCTTCTGCGCCACCAGCGGAATTTCGAACGCGCCGGGCACCCATGCCACGTTCACGTCCTCATCCGGCACCCCGTGACGATGCAGACCGTCAAGCGCACCAGAGAGCAGCTTGTTCACGATGAACTCGTTGAACCTGCTCGCCACAATGCCAACCTTGATGCCCTCGTTAACAACGTTACCCTCAATAACCTTAACCGCCATGATGACTCCTTTTCTCGATATCAAGCAATCCAATTTAAATGCGTGTTCCAGTAGACGCCCCCGCGCGATCGGCAGTTCAGCGCGCGTGGGCCCCGGGCTTTGTCCCGGCGCAGTTCCGCAGCCGGTTGTGGCCCTTTACGCGCCCCCGGACGCCCCTGCGCAATCGGCAGTTCAGCGCGCGTGGGCAGGGGTCTTTGTTCAGCGCGAGTTCCGCAGCAGGCAACGGCCCCTTACGCCCCCACAGACGCCCCGCACAGTCGCCGAGTTGGCGTGCGGGCCCCAGGCTTTGTCCCGGCGCAGTTCCGCAGCTGGCAACGGCCCTTGGCCGCTGCCAGCGAGGACTGTTTGAGCACGGGACAAAGCCTGGGGCCGTTCCTCGCCGCTACGCCGACAGTGCCGTCTCAAAGATGTGGCCCATCTTGCTCGCCTTCACCTCGAGGTAATGGCGGTCGCACTCGTGGGCGTGGATCTCGATCGGCACGCGCTCAACAATCTCCAGGCCAAAGTCGCCCAAGCCGTAGATCTTGGAGGGGTTGTTGGTGAGCAGGCGGATGCTCTTGCAGCCCAGGCTGCGCAGAATCTGCGCACCGCTCCAGTATTCGCGCAGGTCAGGGGCGAATCCGAGGGCCTCGTTGGCCTCAACGGTGTCCATGCCCTCCTCCTGCAGGCGATAAGCCTTGAGCTTGTTGATGAGGCCGATGCCGCGACCTTCCTGGCGCATGTAGAGGATGACGCCGCGACCTTCCTTCTCAATCTGCGCCATGGCACGGTGCAGCTGGTCGCCACAGTCGCAACGCCTGGAACCGAAGACGTCGCCGGTGAGGCACTCGGAATGCACGCGCACGAGCACGTTGCGGCCGTCACCGATCTCGCCCTTCACGAGAGCGACGTGCTCCTCGCCCGTGATGTCGTTCACGAAGCCGTGAATGGTGAACTCGCCGTAGTCGGTGGGGAGCTTGGCCACGGCCTCCTCGCGCATGTGGTTGTCATGCACGCGACAGTAGTCCTGGAGCTGCTTGATGCTCACGAAGACGACGCCGAGCTTCTTGGCAAGACCAGCCAGCTCGGTGGTGCGCATCATCGTGCCGTCCTCGCGCATGATCTCACAGCACAGGCCGCACTGCTTCATACCGGCATGACGCAGCAGGTCGACGGTGGCCTCAGTGTGGCCATTGCGCTGAAGCACGCCGCCGGGACGAGCAATGAGCGGGAACATGTGGCCGGGCCTGCGGAAATCCTCGGGACGCGAGCCTTCCTCCACAACCTTGCGGGCAGTGTAACCACGCTCGGCGGCACTGATGCCCGTGGTGGTGTCCACGTGGTCGATCGACACGGTGAAGGCGGTCTCGTGGTTGTCGGTGTTGTTGGTCACCATGGGGTCAAGCTGCAGGCGGGCGGCAATCTCGGCGCTCATCGGCATGCAGATGAGGCCCTTGGCCTGGCTCGCCATGAGGTTGACGTTGGCCTGCGTGGCGTACTGCGCGGCGCAGATGAGGTCGCCCTCGTTCTCGCGGTCGGGGTCGTCGACCACCATGATGCAGTGGCCCATCTGGAGCTCGGCGATTGCCTCTTCAATGGTGTTCATTTCGATGTCTGCCATGGTCCTTGTCCTTTCTTAAAGGGTCAAATAAGCGAAAAAGATATGGGTAGTGCCAGCACGGCAGGATTGCCGCGTTCGGGAATGGATATTCGTTTGAGCGGATAGCGCGAAATCAGCTGCTAAAAGCCGTGTGCCGCCAAGTAGTCGAGCGTGATGCCTCCGGGCGGGGCAGCGGATAATCGCTCGACAGGCGCCCTGGGAGCCCCTTGTCCCGTCGAGGGGTCGCCGTGCCCCAAGGCAACGCCAAGCAAACGCTGCACATACTTGCCCACCACGTCGTTCTCAAGGTTGACGACATCGCCGGGACGCTTGGTGAGCAGCGTGGTTTGGCCGCCCGTGTGCGGGATGACCGAGACCTCGAAGCCGTCATCGAACAGGCCCGACACCGTAAGGCTGATACCGTCGATGGCGATGGAGCCCTTCTCGACGATGAGAGCGACGATGGAAGGGGCGCAGGAGATGCGCACGCGCACGGCGTTTTGGTCCTCGACGCGTGAGGCGACGCGACCGGTGCCGTCAATATGGCCGCTCACGATGTGACCGCCGAACCTGCCGCCTGCCGCCATGGCGCGCTCGAGGTTGACGTGGCCGCCGGGGCGCAGATGCCCCAGGCTGGAGCGGGAGAGCGTCTCGGGCATCACGTCTGCAGAGAAACGCCCCTTGCCAAACGACGTCACAGTGAGGCACACGCCGTTCACGGCGATGGAGTCGCCCAGGGCAACGTCCTGCAGAACCTTGCTCGCCTCAATCGTCAAGCTGCCGGCGCGGCCAGCGGGTGGAATGGAAACGACGGTACCGACTTCCTCGACAATGCCTGTAAACACGCTACTCACCCACTTTCAAAAGCGACTCGGACATGTGCTGCGCCGTGGTGGCCCCGCCGGGATAGAGCGGTCCGCAGGCAACGCAGGGAAGCGCGGCTGCAGCGTCGGCGACCGTATGGCCCACTCGCCAGCAAAGGCGCACGTCATCACCGAGGACATCAACGTGCGGGGCGCCAAAACGCACGGCTTCGCCCATCACCGCAGGGGTAAGGCCAGCCACCGGGCCAGGGGCTGCGGGGTCGCCCAGAAGCTTGGGGGCGACGTAGGCAACAACCTCATCGACCAGCCCGGCAGCAAAAGCACTGCCATGCAGGCGGGCACCGCCCTCAAGCAGCACCGAGTCGACACCGCGCGCACCCAAGGCCTCCAGAACCGCCGCAAGGTCGACGTGCCCCGCCGCGTCGAGGCCAAGCTCGAGCACCTCGACACCGCGTGCACGCAGGCGGGCGGCCTTCTCGGCATTCTCGCCCCGCACCTCGCCGCACGCCACGAGCAGAGGTGCCTCCCCAGCCGCGGCACTGCGTACGAGAGCACAGTCCTCGGCCAGCGCCAGATGCGTGTCGCACACCACGCGCAGGGGGTTGCGCCCGCCCGGCAGGCGGCAGGTCAGCAGGGGGTCGTCGGCCGCGACCGTGCCCGCGCCCACCATGATGGCGGCCAGGCGGTTGCGCAGAGCATGGCCATCCTCGCGAGCAGCGGAGCCCGTGACCCAGCGCGCATCGCCCGAGGCACAGGCGATATGGCCGTCGGCCGTCATGGCCCACTTGGCCGCCACATAGGGCTTATGGGACATGATGTAACGGAAAAACACCTGGTTGATAGCGTCGCACTCATCGCGCAGGACATCAACCGTCACCTCGATGCCCGCCTCGCGCAGTCGGGCGTTGCCCTTGCCGGCCACAAGCGGGTTGGGATCACGCGAGCCCACGACCACGCGCGCCACGCCAGCCTCGACAAGCGCGTCGGCGCACGGGGGCTGCTTGCCGTGATGGGCGCATGGCTCGAGCGTCACGTACACCGTTGCGCCGCGGGGGTCCTCGCCGCGAGCCGCGCAGTCAGCCAGTGCGCGACGCTCGGCATGCTCCTGCCCATAGCACGCGTGCCAACCCTCGCCGATCACGCGCCCGTCGCGCACGATGACCGCGCCCACCAGCGGGTTGGGGTTGGTGCGTCCCGCGCCGTGCGCCGCAAGCTCCAGCGCCCTGCGCATAAACGCAGCATCGAGGGCCTCCCCCTGGCCCACCCCTTCGAGCTGCGTACCTACCGTCCCTGCCATCACAAACCTTTCCTCCCGTAGCGGCAGAAGGTCGGCGAGCCTCTCAGGGCATGAAAAAAGCCCGCCGGCCACCTGCCGACGGGCTTCATGGATTCTTGGAATGCGTCTAAGGACGGGGGACGCCTGCGCGCCTCCCGCAACCAAAAAACGTCATTCGCTGCTCTTCCATCCGGACTGTAACCGTTGGCCCTGGGTTCGCACCAGATCCTGCCCCTATTGGGGCTCGCGGGCTCCGGGAGTTGCCTCCCGATCACCGCCAGTGAGGAATTGCACCTCGCCCTGAACAGATGACTATGTTGCGGCGTATCCTAACCCCACCGCCCCACAAAACGCAAGCAAAATCTAGAAAAAGTTTCCTACAGAAAAGTTTTACCTGGTAGGAGGGTCAAAATTTATCCCTTGAATCCTGGGCTGCGACTCTAGAGCCCGCTCCTCAAGTCAGGTCGCTAGGCCTGCAGGTGTACGTGCTCACCCTCAGAAAGCTGTCCGGTGGCGGCAAACTGGCCAGCCATCATGCCCTGGGTCTCGGCAAACGAAAGGCTCTGGCCTGCGATGCTTGTGAAGTAGCTGTATCCAAAACGACAGCCCGAGCAGTTGCCGGCAGCATAGAGACCCTTGATGGGACGGTAGTCATTGCCGAGCACGCGGCTGTTCTCATCAACAACCAGGCCAGACGTCGTCACCATGACCACGCCGATTTCCTTCGTGCCGCAATAGGCGTAGTAGGGCGGATTCTTGAGGGCCAGCATGAGACGGGGGTCCTTGCCGAAGTCCTCGTCGCACCCCTTCTCGCACAGCTCGTTGTAGCGCTCAATAGAGGCAACGAAATTGTCGAGCGCCTCACCGGTATATCCCAGATAGCCGCCAAGCGTCTCGAAGTCGTCGGCAGCATAGAGGGTGGCGCCGGCCATCATCGCCTTGTCGCCACCGCCAGCTGCGCCCTCACCAGCCGCGTCGGCCGCGTCGCCGCTTGCGAACTCACCGTTCTTGTGCGCCTCGTAAGCGGCATCCATGGCCTCATGCAGCGAGTCAAAGCCCTGGTTGGCGTAGTCGTAGCTCATATGGCCCAGGGGCTGCGCCTTCAGGAGGCTCTCAATGTCGTTGTCGAAGACCGTGGAGATGATGCCCGCGGGCTGGTAGGCACCGGGCATGGCCATGAGCTCGGTAGAGCCGAAACCCTCGTTGGAGTAACGCTTACCGTCGGCGTTGATCCACAAGGCAGCCGTGGCACCGATGGGGTCCATAGGAGAGTCGCACGGATACCAGTAGGCACCATCCATCGCGGACATGCACGGGTCGAGACGGCCGCCGGCCCAGTAACCCATCTTGATGCCCTGACCATCGCGGCCCGCGCCCATGGCCGACACCGCGCCGTCGGCGGGCAGCAAGTACTGGATCTCGTTGAGCAGGTCCTTGCACATGGAGGCGTTCGTGGAGAAGTCGCCTGTGGCCAGGATGACGCCCTTGGCGGCGTTCACCTGCACGTAGCCGTCCTCGCGCTTGCCATAGGCGCCCGTGACATTGCCATCAGCGTCCTGAATGAGGCTGTAACCGCTCGTACCGTAATACACCTTGCCGCCCGCAGCGACGGCGACGTCGATGCAGTTCTGCAGCACCGTGGACTGGCATCTGCCCAGGTTGGCCGTGCCAATCCAGCACTTCACGCCCGAGTAGCACGTGGCGGTGTCGCCGTCGGTGGGCCACTGGCGAATGGTCAGGCCCGCCTTGTCCTCATCGGACAGGCAGTCAATGAGCCAGTCGAAGCACTCGCCGCAATGCGTGGCGTAGTTGCGCACCAGGCCCGGGTTGGAGCGGTTGTTGGAGCGCACCTGCCAATCATTGAGGAACTCGACGGTGTCGACCTGAGGAACGCCGGCATCGCCCAGGAACTTCGAATTGATGTGTCCCACCTGGCCGCCGGCCAAGAAGCTCATGGAGTCTTCGTCCTGGTCCTCGAAGGCCGCGACGCTGACGCCGGCCTCAGCCGCAGCGCGAAGGGCGGTGCAGCCGGCATGGCCCAGGCCGATGACGAGCACGTCACAGTCGTAGGTCTCCACGACCTCGTCAGCCGCGGGAGCCTCAGGCGCGGTGCGCCACTCGGGGTCGTCCTTGGAGCCGCCGCCCATGGGAGGCATGCCACCACCGGCAGGGGCACCCTCACCCTCAGGAGCCGCACCGTCGGCAGGGGCGTCGCCCTCGGCGGGTGCGGGGGCCGCCTGATCGGCCAGCGCCGGGCCTGCGATAGCAGAAAAAGCGGTGACACCAAAGGCGGCAAGACCGGCGTCTTTCACGAAATTACGGCGAGTCACTGATGCGGTCATACGAGATACCCCATTTCTCTTTGACGAGAGCGCACAACGTGTGCCGCCCGATTGGCTCACGTTTCATGCGCGGTACATCCCTCACGATAGAATTCAATGCCCGGGAAGGAAATACTCAATGCTGGGGTAGCCGACAACCTGGCAAAACGGTGATTTAGAACCTGTGGCAGAAGCTCAATACCAAAAAAATGGGAACCGTCCTCAACGACTCCAAGCGTCCCCGTCTACATGCCGTCCACAATATCCATGAGCTCCTCGCGGGAATGGATGTCGATTTTCTGGTAGATGTGGCGGATATGGGTGCGGGCGGTCTCAGTGCTCATGGAGAGCTGCGAGCCGATGCTCGAGGCGCTGCGGCCGCGCACGAGGGGGACGAGCACCTCGCGCTCACGCTCGGTGAGGCCATAGCGCTCGGCAAGCTGAGCGCACTGCACAGAGAGGAGCTCCTCGCTCGTCGGCGCGGGCGCCGCCGCACCGGCCTGGGAATTCTGGCCGGTAAGGGCGGTCTCCACCGACTTTTTCGGCACGAACTCCACGACGATCAGGCCTGCCAGGCAAACCATGATGACGATGTTGTACACAAGGAAGGCGACCCCGCCCGCCGGTATGAGCAACCCCAACTTGGTGGAGAGCGTGTTGGCAAGCGTAAAGACGCCCCAACCGACGACAACTACGAACGCGGGGGCATTTTGACCACCGCCCGTGCTTCGAGAATGCGCGAGCGCATCGCAGGCAAGCATCCACATATAGACAAAAGCGGCCATGCGCGCCACGCCCATGGTCAGCATGCCCATAGGAATGCTGCCGGGGCCGAAGGTGCCCGAGAAATACAACGAGCAAACGAGCATGGCAAGAATCGTGATGCGCGCCGCGATGAAAGCGAAGCGAACGCTCGCCGCGGCGAGGCAAAGCGCGGCCACGGCGAGCGCGCTCAAGCCCACGGCGTTGTCTTTGATGAAGGAGAGGAACAGCGACGCGTCGTCGGACCCGCTCCCCATTCCCTGGACGCGGCCCATAAGGAGGCCCCAGACGAAAATGCACGCTATCGAGAGCACGGGAGCCAATCCGGACGAAAGCGACAGTGCCTTCTCCGGCTGGCAAGCATCGGTTTCGTCGGCGTTGGAGACGCGCACCGCGGGGATGACCGAAACGCGCATCGCCAAAAGCGGGGACCCGGCGACAACCACAGCAAGGACCACCATCGCGGCGATATCCACCAGGGCGTTCTCAACAAGCAGGTCGATGACCGTCTCGAGGACGAACGCAAATCCCAGGCAGATCAGCACGGCAGTGATTCCCTGGCCCGCCAGAATTTGCACCCAAAGGGCAAGCGCCGAAATGCCGGCAAATGTCAGCAGGGCCCCTCCGAATTCGGACGCCCAACGCGGAACCATTCCGTCGGTGTTCAAAAAGAGAAGCACGAGGCCCGCCACGCTCGCGACCGCCAGGCCGATGCACAGGCCCCGCGACGCGGCCAACGCGCAACGCCGCGCACGGCAAAAGAATGCGACAACCGCACAGGAGATAACGATGGGCAGACCGCCGCTCAGAGGTTCCGTACTGATGCGCACGCCAAAAAAGTCGGCGTCCGTGAACGAGCTGATGGAGCCGTCGAACGTGCCCAGCGATATGAGGCAGCACGCCAGACCGAGGACGGTCAGGCACATCCACGTAACGTTGGCGCGCGCAACGACTTCTTTGATGGAGGATTGCATTCGTCCTCTCGCCTTTCCCGTCGGGTTCCCGTTCACAGCATTATGCCAGTTCTTCATGACCTCGGAATGTTCGATTTTAAATAATGAAGCCAGACAGCATCGAAAGATACACCATCTACCTGGCCATATAGGCGCAATCCCCAAACATGGAGTACTTGTTTTGCCTTCAACACGGGGGATGGGGAAACAAGAGGCCGCGCAGTTTCGACCAACCATGGGGGATGGAATGCCAGCCGCGCAGACGTACGTTTTTCCACGTCACAGGGCAGGCGCGGCCTGCTCCCGTCCAAGCCCGCACGCAACTGTCGGGCGCTATCAACCGAAAGGATGCACCATGGCAAAGCTAGCACTTGATCGACGCAGCTTCCTGCGCACCGCCGCCCTGAGCGGCGCCGGCGCGGCCCTCATGGCCAGCGGCACCGCCCTGGCCGATACCGCCGCTCCCGCCGAGGACCAGGCCGGGGCTCCCGAGGGCGCCGGGGCTCCCGGCGGCTTCGGCGGTCCTGTCGAGCCGGGCAGCATGTGCACGCGTGACGTCGACTACGTTCCCGCCGTGGGCGAGTATCCCGTCGGCGTGCCCCTGGGCACCCCGAAGGACCTCGACTGGATGGCCGTACCCGAGGCCATCACCGACTTCAGCGACGAGAAGACGGCCGACGTCGTTGTCGTCGGTGCCGGCATCACCGGCCTGGCTGCCGCCCGCGCCGCAGCTGAGGAGGGCGCTAGCGTCATCGTGATCGAGGCCACCGACACCTGGCAGACCCGCGGCCAGGATGTGGGCACCATCAACTCCGAGTACCAGAAGGCCAACGGCCTGGAGTGCGACGCCGACGACATCAACGAGGTCTGCCTCGAGATGCAGAAGTACACGGGCAACCGCGCCAACCAGTCCCTCATGCGCGTCTGGGCAAACCGCTCCGGCGAGGACTACGACTGGTGGTACAAGGACCTCCTCGAGCCTGCCGGCTATGGCATCGACATTCCTCGCTGGCCCATGACCGAGCAGGAGTACGAGCCCGTCACCGGCGAGTGGATCCCCCAGTTCGCCTTCCAGCAGGAGTTCACCGTTCCTGAGGGCGAGGAGTCCGGCATGAACGGTGGCATGCCCGGCGCCATCGACCTGCTCGCCCAGGCTTCCATCGACCTCGGTGCCGAGTTCTTCTTCAACATGCGCGGCAGGCAGCTCGTTCGCGGCGCGGACAACAACACGGGTCGCGTCACCGCCGTCATCGCCGAGGACGCCGACGGCAACTACGTCAAGTTCAACGCCAACAAGGGCGTCGTGCTTGCCACGGGCGACTACGGCCACAACTACGACCTCATGCAGGCCTGGTGCCCGATGTACGCCGACATGGCCCGCGACCGCAACGTGTACAGCGCCACGTCCAACCAGGGCGACGGCCACCTCATGGGCATGTGGGTAGGCGGCATGATGCAGGCCATCCCTCACCCCCACATGGCGCACGGCACTCCCGGCGACCAGGGCGCTTACCCCGGCCTGCTCCTGGACATCAACGGCCGCCGCTTCACCAACGAGGATATCCCCGGACAGAACTTCGCCAACATCGCCGAACTTCAGCCCCGCATGGTGTGGTACCTCGTCACGGACGCAAACTACCCCAACCACCTGCCCATGCAGCAGCCCGGCCACGGCGCAGTCATGGAGTTCGCCGGCGACCTCGATGCCTGGAACGCCGCCGTCGCCACGGGCGACAAGGAGACAATCGAGGCCGAGATGGAGGCCCAGGGCATCTCCGGCACCGTCGCTTGGACCATCGACGAGCTCGCCGAGGGCATCCACGTTGACCCGACCGTGCTCAACGAGACCGTGACCCGCTACAACGAGATGTGCGCCCAGGGTCGCGACGACGACTTCGGCAAGCAGCCCAAGCGCCTGTGGCCCATCGACACGCCCCCGTACTTCTACTCCACGAACTCCTGGAACTTCCTTGTTGTCATGGGTGGCCTTGAGACCACGACGAAGGCCGAGGTCATCGACCAGTTCGGCAACCCCATCCCGGGCTTGTATGCCGCAGGCAACGTGCAGGGCGGCCGCTTCGCCGTTGACTACCCCACCATCGTGTGCGGCATCAGCCACTCCATCTGCCTCACCTACGGACGCATCGCAGGCACCGAGGCCGCCACGTGCGACCCCAGCGTGACCGAGTACACCTCGCTCTACCGCGAGTGGAAGCAGGAGCAGGCCGCCGAGTCCGACGCCGCTGCCGCCGAGGCCGCGAGCGTCACCTACACCGACGGCACCTACGAGGCGAGCGGCTCGGGCATCGGTGGCGACGTCCCCGTGACCGTGACGATCGCCGGTGGCAAGGTCTCCAGCGTCGAGATCGGCGAGAACTCCGAGACCGACGGCATCGGCTCAAAGGCCATCGAGCAGCTGCCCGATGAGATCGTGGCCGCCAACGGCACCACGGGCGTCGACTCCGTCTCCGGCGCCACCGTCACCTCGACCGCCATCTTCACCGCTGTGGAGGACTGCCTGGCTCAGGCCAGCAAGTAGGCGAATGGCTCGGCTGTCTTAGTTAGTGCTTGACCCTTTGGCCCGGGCATCCCGCCCGGGCCCCATCCGAGGAGGTTCAGCATGTCTCAGATTTCCCGTATTTCCCGTCGCTCCCTCATTGCCGCCGCCGGCGCCGCCGCTATGACGGTCAGCGCTGGTGCGGCCCTCGCCGACGAGAGCACCCCCGCGGGTGCCCCGTCCGGTGGCCCCCTGCTTGCCACCGCAACCACCGAGCCCTACTCCGGTGAGGACAACGTCGCCCGCGTCGACGAGAACGGCGACACGGTCTACTACTCCATGCGCCGCAACTGGGTGGACGAGGCCCCCGTCATCGACGAGGCCGACATCGCCGAGACGCTTGACGCCGATGTCGTCGTACTGGGCCTGGGCTACGCAGGCTCCCAATGCTTCCGCATGGCTTGCGAGAAGGGCCTGAGCGTCGTTGGCGTTGACTCGCAGGACAAGGACGGGTTCACCACATACGGCGGACAGCTTGGCCATTTCAACTCCACTTGGCAGGAGGAGGTCCTCGGCGTCCCAAAGTCCACGTTCGACCCGTGGGATTTCATCGACTCCTACCAGCTTCAGAGCACCGGCCGCGCCCAGCCCGATCTCATCAAGCAATTCGCCACGCGCAACGGTGAGCTGGTGGACTGGATGATGGAGCTTCAGCCCGACCTTTCTGCAGTGACCGGCGTTGACTCCATCGAGGCCGACAGCGGCTACAACTACAGGAAGGGCTACTTCTGGACCTACCCCGCCGTCATCAACCTGGGCAGCGGCGCGTTCTCCAGCTCGGGCGAGTTCTGCACCGCGTCCGTCGACAAGGGCATTGAGGCAAGCCCGGACTCCCAGGCCCTCTTCGGCACCTCGGCAAAGGCCCTCGTGAAGGAAGACGGCAAGGTCACCGGCGCCATCGTTCAGAACGACGAGGACGGCACCTACACCAAGATCAACGCCAAGCTGGGCGTGGTCCTGGCAATGGGCGACTTCTCCGCCAACTCCGACATGTACAGCGCCCTGTGCACCGAGGTTCAGGAGAGCAACCCCTACACCCAGCTCATGGGCTCCGGTCGCGACGGCTACGGCATCAAGATGGGCATCTGGGCCGGCGGCGTGATGGAGATCGGGCCCCGCGCCACGATGGGCGGCAACACCGCGCCCAACCGCGCCGGCCTGTTCGGTGCCGCCTCAGGCCTGTGGATCAACAAGTACGGCAAGCGTTTCTGCAACGAGGCCTTCGGCAGCCCGTTCGTCGCCGGTGTGCAGGCAGCCCGCCAGCCCATCGACGCCGAGCTCTACCAGATTTGGGATGAGGGCCACTGGCGCGAGCTCGCCCAGAACCAGGCCCTTGGCCACTTCAACGCCTCCGACATCACCGACGCCAAGATGGACGAGTACGCCTCCAAGCTCGAGGAGGCCAAGGCCGCCGGCGCCGAGGGCGCAAACGGCGTGTACTGCGCCGACGACCTGGAGACCCTGGCCGGTTACCTGGGGCTTGAGGGCGAGGCCGCCGCGAACTTCGTGGAGAGCGTCGAGCGCTATTCGCAGTTCGCCGAGGCCGGCAAGGACGAGGACTACGCCAAGCCTGCCGACATGATGTGGCCCATCAACGAGGGTCCCTTCTACGGCGAGAAGTGGACGCGTGACGCCAACCTGGTCCTTGTGACCCTGGCCGGCCTCAACGTCGACGGCGACCAGGCCGTTCTCGACCAGCACTTCGAGCCCATCCCAGGCCTCTTCGCCACGGGCAACTGCTCGGGCGGCCGGTTCCCGTTGCAGTACACCGCACCGATCAACGGCATCTCCATCGGCTTCGCCACGGTCCTGGGCGCCATCCTGGGCGAGCACCTGGCGGACCTGGCCGAGTAAGGCATTCTTAAGGAAGGCCGGCAGGTTGTGCGGGGTGCGGGGGGCATGCATGCGGGCCGCCCGCACCCCTTTGCTGGGCATCGGCGGGGCAGTTGGCCCGCCGATGCCCCAAACTCCCGCATGTTTGCGGTTTAATTGCGACGAGGCGGCCATCCGGTCAAGGTGCGACTGCATCGTCGCAGGTAGATGAGGTGGGGACTTGGGCTGTGTGGTCCGTGCCCCCAACAAAACGCAAACATGTCGCTTTTTTGTACGGTGCTGGCTGCAGACGGGCGGGGGTTCGAAGGGAGCGTGTGAGGGTATGGGAACGAACAGCGGTTGCAACGAGGACTCGCGGGCCGTGGGCTGCGAAACGACGCCGGGAGGTATGGGTCTGCGCCCCATCGTGCTTGAGCTGCGCATGCCTTTCTCTCCGGAAGCGGGCGGCAACGGCGCGCCGGGCATGCTCGACCCGCGTATGGTGGACGGCCATGCCTATGTGGAGGCGCTCGCCCGCGAGGTGCTTGCCAGCGCCCCCGATTACGCCGACTGCCAGGTGCAGGCCGTGGCGCTTACCGACGGCATGGCGGCCCACGTTGCTGACGATGCACTGGGGGCGCTTTTGCGCGACATGCGCCACGCCTTCCTTCTCGCCGAAGACGCCGAGGTGGCCCTGCGCGTACGCCCCGGCATGGTATCCGCGGCCTCGATGGACGCCTTCCGCATCGGACATGTAAACAGGCTGGTGGTGGACTATGCCACGCACTCGGCCAGCGAATGGCGCATCCTCGGTCGCACGCTCGGCCCCAACGCCATGGACGTCACACGCATGGTGTTGGGCCCACGGTGTGACGACGGGCTGGGCGTCAAACTCGCCGGCCGCAAAATCGACCTCTCCTTCGAGCTCCTCGCGGGCATCCCGGGGCAAACTCCCTCCGGCGCCTGCGAAAGTGTGAAGGCCGCGCTCTCCTATGGTGCCGCAGAAGTGCACCTGCTGACGTGCGGCGACAGCCCATCAGAGAAAGCCGTCTCATGCCGACTCGCCATGAGCAAGTCGCTTCAAGCTGCAGGCTTCGCAGAATATGCCCCTCACCGCTGGGCCCTTCCCGGCCATGAAAGCCGGTTCGTGCAGCTGGGCGGCTCGGGGCGGGCCGACATTCTCGGCTATGGCCTGGCAGCCCTCACGCACTTTGAAGGCGTTGAGGCCCAAAACACCTCGGATCTCGCTACGTACCTGCGTTTTTCAGACAATCCGGAAAAGTGCATAGCCAAAGTCCATCACGCCTAGGCGCGGCTCGTCCCGCCCCCTATCTAGCGCTCGCACCAGCCGGCGCAGCCCCATTCGCATAACCTCACCTGGTACCGGAGCCATTCAGTGCTATAGTGAACCAACTGCCCCGCCGACAAGGTGCGGAGCACACGGCAACGGATTCAGGAGCATGCAGATGAAATCGAGCATCGAGGCCCCCGCAGTGTCCGAAAAGCCGTCGCGCGAACAGTTCGCCTCACGGGTGGGCTTTCTCTTCGCGGCGGCGGGATGCGCCATCGGACTGGGAAACATCTGGCGTTTCCCCTACATCACCGGCCAGTATGGCGGAGCGGCTTTCGTCGTTATCTACCTGGTGTTTTTGCTGGTCTTCTCACTTCCCATCCTTATCTTTGAGTTCACGTGCGGCCGCGGCTCCAAAAAGGGCATCGCGCGCAGCTTCGACGTGCTCGAGCCCAAGGGCACAAAGTGGCATTGGGCAAAATGGCTGGGACTGGTGGGCAGCTACCTGCTCATGATGTTCTACGCCGCCGTGGCCGGCTGGATGCTCGACTACACGGTGAAGAGCGCGACGGGTGCGTTCGAAGGCGTCGGCGCCGAGGGTGTGGAAGCTGTCTTCGGCACCATGCTGTCCAACCCCGGCGAGATGATCGCCTGCCTGGCGGTGGTTGTCGTGTTCGGCGCCGTCGTCACAAGCTTCGGCCTGCAAAAGGGCATCGAGCGTGCGAGCAAGGTGCTCATGTCTCTTCTGTTTGTGCTGCTCATTGTGCTGTGCGTGCGCGCCGTGACGCTGCCGGGCGCAGGCGAGGGCCTGTCCTTCTACCTCATGCCCGACTTCGGCAAGCTCTTCGCCAACGGACCCGAGGGCTTCACCGACGCGGTGTTCGCCGCCATGGGCCAGGCGTTCTTCACGCTCGGCGTGGGCGTGGGCTCCATGAGCGTGTTCGGCAGCTACATGAGCCCGGAGCGCTCCATCACCGGCGAGAGCGTACGCATCGCAGGTCTCGACACGCTCGTGGCCCTCATGGCTGGCCTCATCATCTTCCCCACCTGCTTCACCTTCGGCGTGGAGCCCGGCTCGGGCCCCGGCCTCGTCTTCATCACGCTGCCCGCAGTGTTCCAGCAGATGTGGATGGGCCGCCTGTGGTCGACGCTCTTCTTCCTGTTCATGAGCTTCGCGGCGCTCTCAACCATCGTCACCGTGTTCGAGAACATCATGGCGTTCAGCATCGACCAGTGGGGCATCAGCCGCAAGAAAGCCTGTGCCATCAACGGTGTGCTGCTCTTCGCACTGGGCCTGCCCTGCATCCTGGGCTACAACCTGTGGTCGGCGTTCCAAGTGCCCGGCATCGGCGACATCCAGTCGCTTGAGGACTTCATCCTCTCCAACAACATCCTGTCCATCGGCGCACTCGTGTTCCTGCTGTTCTGCACCACCAAGCGCGGCTGGGGCTGGAAGGCGTTCCTGGCCGAGGTCGACAAGGGCGACGGCATGAAGTTCCCGGCCTGGGCGCGCGTGTACGTGTCCTACGTGCTGCCCGTACTCATCGTCATTGTGTGGGTCGGCGGCTGGATTCCCGTCATCAGCACCTGGCTGGGAATGGCATAGAGCCCGGAGACTGGCATTCGGCTCCGACGCTTGCGCAAACGGTTCGATAACGTCTCAGGGAGGCCCATCTATGCAGGTGGGCCTCCCTTTTTGTCTGATGGATACGCCAGCAGGAGGATATTAGTCAGCAACGGAAAATCAATGCGAGACCGCCAGTAGAACCTTGAACTAGGGGCGCACCGTAAGGCAATCCAGCCGATAGTAAGAATGCCAGAATGTCGCTTCCCGCCTGCCGCTGATAACAGCACACTCGCTCCGGAAGTCAATTTTGTACAATGGTCGGCGTTTGGCGAGCGACAGGTTGAAGAATCTCACGTTTCTCAGTCGAAACGAGCTCGCTGGCGTTGGATTTCTCAACCTATAGCTCGCAAAACAGGGCCATCGGAAACCCGGAAGCTATCCGCACACCCCTTCGCCTGCCCCCCGGCGATTAGACACCGGCCACAAGCCGTCACTTCACCACAAGCGTCGTGAAATAGCTGGGATGCTCAGCCGGGTCGAAAGAGGCGAGGTCCCGACAGACATGCTCGCTGGGCAGCCCGCAGTCAGCGACAAGCGAGGCGCGGGACAGTTCTCCGCGACGCTCGAGCGCCTCGATGAGCTCGCCAAGTTTGCCGCAAGGCTTCATGAGGACTTTCGTGCCCGGAAGGTCGAGCACCTCGTCGATACGGTCGACACACGCAGCCGAAGGCACCACATGCAGGGGCTCGTCCATCTCGGTGAGCCCCTCGCCCAAGCGGGCCGCCACGGCCGAGAAGCTCGTGACACCCGGAATGACCTCGATGGCAAACCCATGCTCGCGCAAGCCATCTGCCAGGTAAAAGAACGACGAGAAGACACCTGGGTCGCCCAATGTGAGCACCGCGACGTCCTTGCCCTGCGCGAGTTGCTCGGCAATGAGCCCGACAGACTCCTCGTGCATGCGCTGGCGCTCCCCCGCATCGCGCGACATGGCAAACAGCAGGCGAATGATATCTTTGCCCTCCAAGTCCACCGCCTGCGCCGCGATGTCGAGCGCCAGCGTGGCCCCGCCTCGCGTCTGAGGCGCCGCCACCACCTGGCACGCCCCTATCACGCGCGCCGCCCTGAGCGTGAGCAGCTCCGGATCGCCCGGCCCCACGCCCACGCCGTAGCAGGTGCCCAGGGCAACCGAATGCGACTCCTGCATGTTCGCCATCTCGCTCTCCAACCCCAACCATCAGCACTTACAGCAGGTCAATCAGCTCCTGCTGGCTATGAATGCCGCACTTCTCGTAAATGTGACGTACATGATACTTGAGCGTGTTCTTAGTAATGGCAAGCTCCTCAGAAACACGCGTGGCATTCTTGCCGCGAGCGAGCAGGGAAAAGACTTCGCCCTCGCGCTCCGTCAAGCCAAAGGACGCGGCAAGCTCGCGGCAACGTTGTTCGATGCCTGCATCATATCCCGCGCCAGACAGCTCAGAAACATCCATCTGGCTCAAATCAGCTGGGATAACAGCAGTCTCCTGAACGCCCTCGATTGTCTTGTCAAATCCAAAGTCGCGAATGGAGTAGAGCGTATAAACGCAGATAACCGCAAACATGGCCGCCACCAGGCACTTGGCAAGAAAATGTCCCTCGGCGCCCAAGCCCGTGGCGAAAATGCCCAGCTGGGCACCGGCCTCAATACCCGCATAGTAGACGGCATAACCCCATGCAACAGTCGACAGGGCTCCCGCCTTGCTCCGCGCTGCAACTGCGGCAAGGGCAAGACACATGAGCAGGCCAAACACTTCGCTGCTCGCCGTGAGTGCAACACTCGCGTGCCGCACAAGAAATAGCTCGTCAACAAGAACAAGTAGAAAACCCACCATTACAAGAATAAAAGCGACGTTGAAAAGCATGTCAACCCTAAACGAAAGCCGCCGCATCAATGCCGACCTGCAGGCACTCGACTCCAGCAAGAATCCCATCGAGGGCCTGTATGCCATCGGCGATTGCTCGGGCAACTTCTTCGCCACGAACTACCCCGAGTACATCGTGGGCGTGGCTGCCGGCCGCTCCACCGTGCAGGGCCGCCACCTCGCCAAGGCCGTCGCTGCAGCCGAGGGCATCGATGTGGACGCCAAGGACGCCGAAGCCAAGGAAGCCCTCGCCGCGGCCGTAACCGAGGTGCCCGCCACCCCCGACTACTCCGAGGCCCTCGCCAAGGTGTGCTGGTAAGATCGCCTAGGCGATAAACGAGTAACCCTCGTCGCGGCCCCTCCTGCGCCGGTGCCAAAAACTGGCTCGGGAGGGGCCGTTGGGGTTTATGGAATCCGCAAGGCGAGCAGGCAGTTCGCCAGGACGACCGCACGTTGTCGAGCAGCGGCAGTCACATCCGCAGCGCCATCTTTGCCGCTCGCCTTTTGTACCAGCTCGCCTATCGTGCACACCCCTCCCCTCCGCACTGCAAATCGCGCAAGCAGCTCTGCCGAGCGCGCCGTCGGCACTTCCCTGCTAGAAACTCATTTCATATGTGATAAACGCAGGCTCCAACAAGTCTTCCACCCGACAGCACAACGCACGTGCAAGCGCCGCCACCTGGCATGCACGTGCATGGTTGATGTTCTTCTGACGCTGCTCGTATTGTTGGATGGTGCGCACGGGAACACCCGACGCCGCGGCAAGTTCAGATTGGCTTAAACCAACCCGCTTGCGGCATGATTGGAGCTTGGTCGCAGGCGCAGCACGGGCGCACTCCTCGTCCATCCTGTCAAGAAACTGCTGCTCGTCCATTTCGTGGTACGGCTCATACAGGGCCAGGACGTCCTCGATGGGAATACGGGCCTCAATATCCGAGAAGCTCAGCGCGCGCCGCCATTGATAATATGCAAGCGCCCAACCACACCAATACTCCTCGCTGCGCCCGCCGCAATACCAGCTTGCCTCCTGAGCGGCCGTCAATCGCTTGTCGGGCAGCTCGGCCTGGTCGCATCCCGCCTCTCGCACAACAAGACGTGCCAGCTCGATGCCCGAACGTCCCGCAACAACCGACGCATCTCCATGGGCAAAAAGACGCGACACGTCACTTGCCAGAAACAATGCCCAAAAACACGCAAGCCTGTACCCAAGGACGTTGACGGCATAGTCAAGCATGCGCGCAAGAACTACCCGTGCCGCCCCCAGATAGGTTGCATCGTACGCGACGCGAGCGCACCGGCCTTCGTCAATACCGCGTCTCGCAGCAAGTGCGCTATCGCAGCCTCGGGTCATCCGGGGTCATCTCCTCATCAAGAATCTGCGTGATGTAGATGTCGCCTTTCATGCGATGCTCGCGCTCGCGATCAAAATATGCTCGCCGGGCGGCTCTGTCGCGAGCCATCTTGCGGCCGTACCACTCCTCGGCACGCACAATCTCATACCCTTTGAACTCGATTCTCTCAAACGCTCGTTCGCTCTTTAAAACGAATTGCTCGCCAAGCTTCCCCAAGCGCATCGCACGACCGAGCTGGCGATATGAAATGGTGCCATTGATGAAATCCTGGGCAAACGAGAAGTAGCTGTCGTCGGCACGATTCCCGACAATGCAGTCCCGACCGCGGTAGTCGGGCATAAAAACTTGCTTGAGATATTCCCGAGCCTCATAGGCAAGCGCCGAGGAAGCGTCGAACACGCGATTCTCGAGCAAAACAGCAAGCCATCCTAAAACCCCGCAAGACTGCGACAGGTCGAGGATATCAAGTCCCGTGCAATCGAGCTCATAGCGGTTGGCGAAGCCATTGCGATTGCGCGCAACCGCCCATTCTTTAGCCATGTCAGGCGTTTCAGTGCAGTAAAAGCCCAACCCGTAGTCGTTATAGGGCTTGCCTCTCCCGTATTCGGGCCGCTCAACAATATACAAGGACCCATGATAGAGGCAGCGCACCGCGCCCTCAAACCCCTCCATAAGCGTCTCCTCACATGTCGTACTCCCAACGGAGTATAGCATGTGAGGACTCATACATCCACAGGAGAGAACGGCACATCGAAAACGAGCCGCCTCAGGCCCTTCGTGGTATTTGCGTGCCTCGACTTTCTGGGCCTTTTAGTTTTCCATGCCTTACTTTATTATCTAGTTAGGCATAGATTACTTTTAAGGAGTCGCCATGGAATCGCTTCCGTACGGCCGAGTTGAAACCTTCCTTGAGCAGGGCGTCGCCCAGCAATGCGCGCCTGTGCTCATGGGCGTGAAACCTGCGGGGATGTTCAACGTCGTGCGCTACCACCAGGTGGGCACGCGTCCGTGCGGCAAGCCGATCATGGCGCAAGCGGCACACGAGCAAATCGAGCTCGCCGTGGAACGCACCGACGCGGCCCTTCGCGAGGCAGGCGTGCGCCTTCGCGTGATGGCGCACCGTAAAGGTAGCTCCATGGTGTTCGTCTGGCGGCCCGACCTCATGCGCGTCTTCATCAGCCGCGACCCCGAAGCAACAATGCTCGAGGTAGAAGGCTATACTGTGGACGACGACGAGGCCTGCGTCAACCGGCTCCAGACCCGCGTGCTCAGCTTTGATGCACGTCCGCGCAACCCCGACGGCACCGACCGCTTTCCTCACGAGGTCGGATTCTTGCTTGGCTACCCGGTCGACGACGTCATGGGTTTCGTGCGCGACCGTGCCGCGGCCCTGGCCCGCGGCTGGTGGAACGTCTACTCCGACGTTGCGCGGGCCCAGCGCGTCTTCCGCGCCTACGACGCGTGCGTCACCTTGGCCGACCAACGTATGTGCGAAGGAGACACGCTGGTAAACCTGTCAAACGGCCCAACAAATCTGGCAGCAAACAAGGCACTGGCGCTGTATCGATAGCCTTGCATCAGCCGGCGCGAGCACATATCGCAAGCCTTACCACTCCAGGCGAACCCTTGTCAGAGGCTTATTCAACGAGTCGCCGAATCGGCTGCGCGTTTGTCTCATTACATGCCTATACTGCGGTCACTCAACCCACAAGGCCTGGAGGCGACATGGCGCAGGATATGAACGGCGGCACGGCAACAAGCAAGACAAGCCGCGCAACATCGGCAGACAAGAGCACACCGGCAGGCCGTACGCAAGTAAGCAACGCCCAGAAGCCCCGCCCGGCCAGCGGCGCAGCAGCCAAGAAAAGCCCCGCGAAACCCAAGACGCCCAACGCCTCCACCGCAGACACCCCTTCGTCCGCCGAGCATCTCACCGAGGAGCTCCTCGAGCGTCTGCTTGCCAGCAGGTCAGTCGACTCGTACCTTGAGAACGCCGAGACGCCCGACCGGTCATTGCCCGACTACCTGTTTGAGCTGCTCGACAAGCGCAAACTCAAGCGCGCCGACGTCATGCGCGGTTCGGGCCTCAACGGCACGGTGGTGTACGACATCTTCTCGGGCAAAAGCCGCCCCGGGCACGACCACGCTGTGATGCTTGCCCTAGGCCTGAAAGCCAATCTGCGCGAAACACAGCGCATCTTGCGCTTGGCTGGGGCCGGCGAGCTGTGGTGCAAGCGCCGCCGCGATGCCGTGCTCATCTGGTGCATCGAGCATGGCCTGACGCGCGCCGAAACCGACGACGAACTCTACCGCCTCGGCGAGAAAACGCTGCTCGGCACCGACCGGCTCCAGTAGGGCCAACGCGCCTCCAGAGACACCAGCGGCCCTGCTGAAGAACCAGGCCACATCTGCATAATTCAGTTGCCAACTGAGGAACCACCCCTCCCACAAGGTTAGAATATGGGATTTGACGAGATGGAAAGGGAGGGTGCGCGTGACCGACGAACAAGTCTTGCACGCCATGTGCATAGACGACAGCTACCACGTCGAGCGCGTGCTCGCCGAAAAGCCCAACGGCACCACTGAGCTTGTGACCATCGAGGGCACTGGGCCATTCGTGCGCAAGAAAATACCCCTTGAGCTGGCAAACCGCCGCGTTTGGTCCATCTTGCCCGAATGCGACTGCGCGCGCCTTCCCCACGTTGAGACAACCTACGAGCTGCCCGACCGCTTCGTGGTGGTGTACGACTACATGCCCGGCGAGTCGCTCGAAAGCCTTGTGCAGGCAAAGGGCCAGCTAGACGAGAACATGGCCGTTGAGCTGGCGGCCCAAATCTGCGAGGCAGCCGAAACCCTGCACGCCGCGGGCGTCATCCACCGCGACATCACGCCAGCCAACATCATCGTGGCTGCCGACGGAGCACACCTCATCGACCTGGGTATCGCCCGCACACGCAACGCCCAAGCCACACGCGACACCACTTCGCTCGGTACCTGGGGATACGCCTCGCCCGAGCAGTACGGTTTCGCCCAAACCGACGCACGCTCCGACGTCTACTCCATTGGGCGCCTGCTGGGCTTCATGCTGTGTGGGGTGCATCCCGGCGAAAAAGAGTACGACGAGGCGCTTGCCCAGGCGAACGGCATCACGCCATCAACGCGAGCCGCCATCGAGAAAGCCTGCGCTTTTGAACCCAGCGCGCGTTACCAGTCGGCAGCCGACCTCGCCGAGGCGCTTGGGCGGCCAATCAAGACAAAGCAGCATACCGCTGGTACCTGGGGCGAAGGCACGCGTAATATGCGCGACCAAACCAGCACCAGTCAGGCCGAATCAAGCGACAAGACCATTGCCCAGCCACCCGCAGAGAAGGAGCCGGAGAGCCGGTCCTCTCAACCCGACAAACCAGCCCGCAAGAAGCATGGGTGCCTCATGTTCCTGGTAGTGGCACTTGCCGCCTTCATCGTCGTCGCCACCATCGGCATAACAGACATGAAGCGGACAGAGCAGGCGCAATACGAGAGCGCGACGTTCACCTGGCCCACGACGGGACTGGCGACGCTGCTGCCAGAGCCCGCAAGCAGCTGGGGCACGATGCCCTTCAACAACAACTCCTACCTGAGCTTCGAGGTGCGCGGCTGCAGCGAGGAGGCCTATTCGGCCTACGTCGAAGCCTGCCAGACAAAGGGCTTTGACGTCGAACCTGAGTGGATTGGCGATTACTCCTATTACGCCTACGACGCCGAGGGCAACAGGCTGAGTCTGCACCTGTTCACAAGCACGTCCGTGATGGACGTGAGCCTGAATGGGGCGACGATGCTCGACGAGCTCACCTGGCCCACATTCGGCCTGGCGGAAAGCCTGCCCGCACCTGCCTCGCACATAGGCAAAGTCACGACCGACAGCTCGTCCGTCTGGCAGGCAACCATCGGGCACACCACCCTCGAAGACTACACCGCCTATGTCGACGAGGTCCTCGCTGCCGGCTTCGACCAAGACTACAAGCGAGGCGACAAGTCGTTCTCGGGTACCAACGCCGAAGGCATCCAGGTGACCGTGCGCTACGCAGGCGCCAACAGGATGACCGTTCGCGCCGAGGCGGCGCAGAAGTAGCCGCACGTCGGGATGCGAGCCGGTCCGCGAGGGTCGCACACGCAAGGGCCCCTCGGTAAGCCCCAGCCAACGAGAGACCGGCAGCGGCCAGGTCCATGCGCAAAACAAGTCTCTCACTCAGGCACACCGCAAGCTCGAAAGGCCGTCGACACTCAATGCCATCAACGGCAGGAGCTGCCCTTTTGGGTCATCCGCATCCGCCGCGCCTCTCCAACCAATCCACAACCTTACGGTGATGTCACCAACAACCCGTAAAACGCCGACAGGGGCGGGCGGGGTTCTCTTATAATGGGCGGCATTGCCCGAAGGGCGGGCATGGGGAATACCGTCGAGAAGGTTGGGGAGGTGAGCATGGACAACGCCAGCAAGAGCCCTGTCATCCAGGTGCGCGGCTTACGCAAGGAATATCGCCTGGCAGACGATACCGTGGTGGCGCTCAAGCGCATCGACCTGGACATCATGGCCGGCGAGGTCTGCTGCATCTTCGGCACCTCGGGCTCAGGCAAGTCCACGCTGCTCAACCAGCTCGCAGGCCTTGAGAAACCAACGCGGGGCTGCGTCTACATCGCAGGTGCGCCCATCTCACGCATGGACGAAAACGAGCTTGCGGCTTTTCGCCAGAAGTACCTGGGGTTCATCTTCCAGGCCTACAACCTCCTACCCGCACTGACCGCCACCGAAAACGTGGCGTTGCCCCTCGCCTTCCGCGGCATGCCCAAGCGCAAGCGCGAGGCGCTGGCCCGCAAGATGCTCGCCCGCGTGGGCCTGGGCAGTCGAGCCGACCATTTCCCCAGCCAGATGTCGGGTGGCCAGCAGCAGCGCGTAGGCATCGCGCGCGCCTTCGTAACGCGGCCGCGCGTGATGTTCGCCGACGAACCCACCGGCAACCTCGACTCGAAAACAACCGCCGAGGTCATGCAGATGATTTGCGGCTTTGCGCGCGCCCACGGCCAGACCATCGTGCTCGTGACGCACGACCCCAACATGGCGGCCTACGCCGACCGCATCGTCACGCTCATCGACGGTCTCATCGTGAGCGACGAACGCGTGGCGCATTCTGCCGCCCCCGCCGAGCCGTCGACCAGGGGCAGCAATCAGCCAGACGCCCCCACTGGGCAGCCAAGCTGCGGTGACGACCGACCCGGGCCCGGCATCGGCCCCCAGACTGCCGAGTCGCCGAGCGCGGCCACCGACGCCCGCGACGGGGACGCCGACCGACCCGGGCCCAACGCTGGCGTAAAAGTCCCTGCAACCTCCGCCACCAGCGAACCAACCGGCCGCGCGCAATGCGACGCCGCAATCAAGGAGTAAGAATGCCCCTCGTCATACCCGCCATCACAGCCGTGCGCACGCGCCGAACCATGCATCGACTTGCAGTCGCTCTGTCCGGTGTGGCCTTGGCCGTAGCGTGCTCGGCTACACCTTTTGCCCTCAACGCGCACCGCGCCCTGGCAGAAGGCGACGTGCCCATCATCAGCGAGCAGCCGGGCACCTCTGGCGGTGAGCAGGGCGGCATCACCGTAAACCCTGCACCCGACAACCCCCAGCCCGAGCCCAGCCCGGCGCCCGCCCCCTCGCCTGCGCCCACGCTCATTGCCAGCCGCGCCGACATCCCAGCCCTGGCTCCCGGCCAGCAGGCTGAGGTGGAGGTGACGTTCGAGAACACGGGCGACACCGCGCTCATCCAGCCCGTCGCCTCGTTCTCGACCTCCTCGGGACTCGTGCTTGTGGGCAACTCCTCCACGCTTGCCCTGCCCGACATCGAGCCGCACGGCAAGCAGACCGTCAAGATCACCGTTGCCGCACTCGACGGCAGTGCCAATGCTGCACAGTCGCTCGGCGTGGAGACGCGCTTCAACTACGTGCGTGACGGCGCCCTCACCCAGGCGAGCGCGACCGACAGTGTGCCCATTCCCTGCACTGCGCCCACCCCCGGCACAGGCGACAACCCTGACCAGGGCGGCGCGGGCGACGGCGGCACAACCCCGGGCGACGGAAGCGGCGACGGTTCCGGTGACTGGGGCGGCGATGGGGGCGCAGACTGGGGCGGCAGCACGGGCGCGCCTGACTACTCCAACGGCATGGGCGGCTCAATCCAGCAGACCACAACGGCCGGTACCCCCGACAAGCCCGTGCCCAACGTCATCGTGAGCAATTTCTCCTACGGCGACGGCACAGGCGCGGTGGCCGCAGGCAGCACGTTCCCGCTCACGTTTGCCTTCACCAACACGAGCACCTCCCTCACTGTGGAGAACCTCGTGGTGTCGGTGGACACGGGCGACCAGTTCACCATCAACGGCGGCACAAACACGTTCTACTCGGCCTACCTGGGCGCGGGCGAGCTGCAGCAGCAGACGCTCAACCTCAAGGCCATATCCGGCGACAAGGCCGTGCCCGGCACCGTGACCATCGGTTTCAAGTACGAATATGTGGAGAATAACGAGCGTAAAAGCGCAAACACCGAGGTCAAGCTCACGGTGCCGGTCTTCCAGCCCGACCGCTTTGAGCTCGCGAACCCCGTTGCGCCCGACTACGCCTCGGTGGGAGAAGAGGCCACCGTCACCATCTCCTACGTCAACAAGGGCAAGTCTGCCGTGTCCAACGTGGCCGTGAGCATCTCCGGCGAGGGCATCCACACCGAGATGCCCGTGCAGAACGTGGGCAACCTCGAGTCGGGCAAGAGCGGCACCATCGGCCTTGCCTTCACGCCCACGCAGGGCGGCACGCTCAGCCTCACGCTCACCGTGGAGTACGAGAACGCCAATGGCGACACGGTGACCAAGACGTTTCCCCTGCAGGTAGACGTCATGGACGACCCGTATGCAAACATGAGCGACGAGGAGCTGCAGGCACTCTTCGGCGGCGGCATGGACGATGGCTTTGAGGGAGACGGCGCCCAGCAAGATCTCCCCGTGCCTGCAATCATTGGCATCGTGGTTGCCGCGCTTGCTGCCGTCACCCTGGTCGTCGTTGCCGTGCGCCGCGGGAGCAAGAAGCGCAAGGCAAACCAAAGCTGGGAAGACGATGACGACTGGGGCGACTGGGGTACCACGGTGCCTCCGCTCAACGAGCATGTGCCCGTCATCCCCCGCGGCCAGGACACCATCGTGCGCGGCAACGGCGCCAGCCAACCCCATGTGCCCGGCGAGCTGAATCAGACAAGCGGCAGCCAACCCGGCACAGGCCAGCCCGGCACCGTGCAGCCTGGCACAACCGGCAACGCCTCCACCAGGGCAAACGACCCCAGTGGCGCCTCTTCGCACATGAGGCCCTAGCCCGTGCGGGCCTCCGACATCGCAGGCATGTGCCTGCAGAACCTCAAGCGCAGACGCGCCCGCACCGTCCTCACCTCGCTGGGCGTCCTCGTGGGTACCTGCTCCATTGTCATCATGGTCTCCATCGGCCTGGGACTCTCCGAGCAGATGAGCCAGACGCTCGCGCAGATGGGCGACCTCAGCGTGATCCAGGTGAATGCGCCGTATGCGTACTCGTCATCCGACGACGGCATCAAGCTCAACGACGACACCGTCGCCCAGATGGAGGCAATCGAGGGCGTCGCCGCCGTGAGCCCCAAGATGTCCCTGTCCCTGGACAGCGACGACACGATGTTCACGCTCTATGCTGGCACCGGCGACAGGTACGTGTGCAGCTGGGCCACCATCGTGGGCATGAACGCGTCGGCGCTCGACAGCGTGGGATACGAACCCATCGAGGGCGAGCAACTCAAGCCATCTACCAGCGGCATGTCCAAGGCAACAACGGGCGGCGCGATAGATGTACTTGTGGGCCAGTGGCTCGCCTACAACTTCTCCGACACCTACCGCGCCGAGGGCAGCCAGTACGTCGACCGCTATTCCTATCTCTACAACTGGGACGGCACCGGCGACATGCCCGACGAGAGCCTGGCGCCCGACCCCTTCTTCGACATCCTCTCGGTGGGCAACCTCACGCTCGCCGCGCTCGACTCAAATGGCAACGAGAAGATGCGCTTTACCCTGCATCCCGTGGGAAAGCTGGCCGAGGACTACTCGAAGGGCGACGAGACGAGCCAGGGCATCGTCATGGACGTGGCCGATGTACAGGCGATTCTCGCGCAGGTCAGCGGCAAGACACCCGCTCTCACCTACAGCCAGGCCATCGTCAAGGTCGACGACATCTCGCACGTGGCCGACGTGGAGAAAGAAATCCAGGGCATGGGCTTCTCGACCTACTCGATGGAGTCCATCCGCGAACCCATGGAGCAGCAGGCGGCTCAACAGCAGCTCATGCTGGGCGGCCTGGGCGCCATCTCGCTCTTCGTGGCCGCGCTGGGAATCACGAACACCATGGTGATGAGCATCACCGAACGCACGCGCGAGATCGGCGTGATGAAGGCACTGGGATGCTACGTACGCGACATCCGAGCGTTGTTCCTGGCCGAGGCAGGCGCCATCGGCCTTCTCGGCGGCGCTGCCGGCTGCCTTGTGAGCTTCGCGGTGTCGCTCGGCATGAACCTCGTGAGCGCAGGCGACTTCACCGACGAGGGCTGGCTGCACGCGCTTGTGGGCGGCGGCGCCACGGCCCGCATGTCGGTCATCCCCTGGTGGCTCTACCTGGGCGCCGTCGTGTTCTCCATGCTCATCGGCCTCGTCTCGGGCTACTACCCGGCGCGCAAGGCAACGAAGATCTCGGCGATCGAGGCAATCAGACAGTAGCGAAGCGATTGGGGCGGAACCGCCGGGCCAAAGCCCCACGGCTCCGCCCCATCCGAGCGCAGCACTTCGAGGCGAACACGACACCGCGCCCCTACGCGTCATGCGCGCCAAAGCGATGCCGTATGCCCTCAAGGCATCCACCCAAGGGGCAGCAGCCAAGGGGCAGCAGCCAAGGGGCAGCAGCCAAGGGGCAGCAGCGCTCCAATCAACCCAAACAAGTGCCTGTAAATGAAGACCTGCGATATGCCAGCGCGGCTGTCCCGCGCCCTCACGCGACGCATGGGCAGCCGAAGGTGCCGTAGTATCATGTGCCCTTGTCTCATGCGCATATCGGCATTAAGGTGAAGGAGGCCTGCGTGGGACGCATCTGGAACAAAACGCCGGCGTGGCTTTCCGGCATAGAGGCAGACCTGACGCTTGTCGCGGGCTTTGCCTCGTTTCTCGCCGTTGTCGACTTCCTCTTTTGGGGCGGCGCAGTCTCCAGTATCGCCCGACCCTACACCTCGCTTGACATCTTTACGTTTTTCACCATCCCCTGCTTTCTTGTGGCAGGAGCCACGCTGCTTGGCCTCGCGCTGAGCCATCGGTTCATACTGGCGGCAAAAGACGCGACTGGAATTGTCGCACTTGTCGAGGCGGTAGGCATCGTCGGCGGAACATGCGTCCTCACAAACCTGTTGACAAGCGAAACTGCCTGCGCGCCCCTTTTGGCGCTCACAGCGGCGGTGCTCGGCCTCGGCCTGGCGGCGGGTTTCTTCGGCTGGGGATGCACGCTCAAAACGCTACCCCTCGGGCGTCTTGTGGGAACCGTGGGCTGTGCCTGCGTGCTCTTCCCGCTCGCTGGCCTTACCCTGGCGTTCTCGCCGACGCTTTCCAAGTATCTTATTGCTGGGGTTCTCACCTGCTGCTCTGTCACCCTTCGACGCACAGGAATGCATACGCTTCCCATCGGCGGGCCCGCTGCAGATGAGCCGAGCATCAGCGAGTCAAACACCATCGAAAGCGCGAGCACCTTTCAGGCGGCTCAATCTCAGGGCGAGGCCCCGGGCACGGCCCGCGCCGCCTGGCGAGGCTATGGCATCACTGCCCTCAGCTTCGCTTCGCTGGGTTTCGTGGCGGGCTTGTCTCGCATGGTAGCCCTCAGCAACGGCGCCAACAACCTCGCCGTCATGCTCGGCTCTCCCCTCTTTACGCTTGTCGCCGGCATCGTGATGCTCGGCCTATGGCAAAAACACGGCAAAATTGTGACACCCATGGGCTTTTACCAGGCCGCTTTCCCCTTTGCGGCTTCGGGCTTCGTCGTGTTCAGCAT
>ERZ1034984.289-NODE-289-length-57073-cov-17.340419_pt1 | contig 57073 bp, 48 predicted proteins | sample MGYA00520589_ERZ1034984 | MGnify/ENA primary metagenome ERZ1034984 (study PRJEB33766, sample SAMN09781790) | gut metagenome | biome: gut microbiome | host: Homo sapiens | place: Madagascar | study: EMG produced TPA metagenomics assembly of the PRJNA485056 data...
ACGTCGCCCTCTCAAGGCGAAGGTCGCCGGTTCGAATCCGGTCGGAGCTACCAAGGAATCAAGCCGAGGTTAACGCCTCGGCTTTTTTGTTTTCTGCAACGATTGGCTGCAACTGCCGATGCGCGGATTGCGCCGGCCGGATTGTTTCCGTAAGCCCTGGACAGAGCTGGGCGGTTGGTTATATCCTCGCTGCTATTGGCGAAACCGATTATGCGCCGCGCAAAGGGGATGTGCGGCTTTGAAAGGGGTTGATTGCTGTGCGCATCGATCATGTGATTTGCTCGTCGAAGCTGTTTACCGGCGAAGGGGACGACGCTGCAGCAGGGGCCGTTGCCATAGCGGGCGACACCATTGCCTATGCTGGGTCACGCGACGATGCCGTCGCGTTCGCAAAGGAGCACAATGATGCCGGCGGATATGAAGCGGCGCGCGTGATCGATTACGGCGATGCGCTTATCGTGCCGGGATTTCACGATTCGCACGTGCACTTCTTTCATTCGGCCGTGTATTCGTCGCCGTTGGCCACGAACTTCTTGGGCGAAAACGAGGCGGATTGCGTTGAGCGCATGAAGCGATTCGCCGAGGGACGCCCGACCGGGTGGCTGCTGGCGCAGGGATGGCGCGAGTATCGCTGGAATCCGCCGGTGCTGCCCTCGAAGCGCTCGCTTGACGAGGCCTTCCCCACCCGACCGGTTGCCCTGTACTCCGGCGACGCGCACACGTTGTGGCTGAACAGCTGCGCGCTGGCCGAGCTGGGGATCACGCGCGACAGCGTGGCGCCGGCGGGCGGCAGCTACGATCGCGATGAGGACGGAGAGCTGACGGGCATCGTGCGCGAAGCTGCCGCCATGGAGTTGATGCCGCGTATTATGAACGCGTTTTCTGACGACGAGATCGCAGATGCTTACCGCGGATTTTTGCGGACGCTGGCGCGCAACGGCATCACGAGCGTGTGCGACATGTCGCTGATGGCCAATCCGGGGCTTGATTTCATCCGCGACGACGTGCACGCACGCTTGCTTGAGGACGGCAAGTTGACGTGCCGCGTGAACCTGTTCCCCACCCTACTTGACGATATGTCGAGGTTCGAGTCGATGAACAGGCAATATCGTGGTCCGGTTCTGCGGTGCGCGGGGTTCAAGCAGTTCTTCGACGGCGTGTCGAGCCAGCATACTGCATGGGTGACCGAGCCGTATTCGAACGCGCGTTGCGACGACGATTGCGGACGCGCGACCATCGAGCCGGAGAAGATGCACAAGCTTGTGATGAAGGCCGCTGAACATGGCCACCCCGTGCGCATCCACACAATCGGCGATGCCGCCATCCACGAGGCGCTGAACATCTTCGAAGCAGCGCGAGAGCGGTTCGGCAGCTTACCGGGACGGCAGCATAACTGCCTGGAGCATCTGGAGAACTTCCTTCCCGGCGATGTTGAACGCTTGGCGCAGTTGGGCGTAGTTGCGGCCGTGCAGCCGCCGCACATGACGCTTGACCCCGGCGGTCCCGAGCGCGATTTGGGACCCGAGCGCGTGCCGTTGATGTGGCCGTTCAAGACGATGCAGGAAGACGGGGCGACGCTGGCGTTCGGCACGGATTCGCCGGTGGTTGACGTGAATTCCATGGGCGTGCTGTATAGCGCGATAACGCGGCAGGACCCGCAGACGCGCGAGCCGCGCGGCGGATGGTTGCCTGAGCAGCGCATCAGCCGCGCCGATGCGATTCGCGCATACACCGCTGGCAGCGCCGTGGCCGCGCAGCGTGCAGGGGAAGTCGGCGAGCTGCGCCCGGGCATGCTGGCGGACCTTGCCGTGGTGGATACCGATTTGCTGGCATGCGATGCCGAGGACATTCTTGACGCGAAGGTTGTTGCCACCTGGATGGGTGGAACGTGCGTGTACGAGGCGTAAAGGTCAAGTAGCGAAAATGGGAGCGGCCCCGGCGGTTTGCCGGGGCCGCTTTGCGTTGCTGGTGCGCCTTCGCGGCGGGATGTTGGGAGGTGTAAGTTGCTTTGCAACTTGTGCAGTGCCGTGGGTGCTTTGCTGGTTTGCGAGCGTTTTTTGGGGAATGCGGTGACGCGCCTTCGGCGCTTTCTATTTGGGGTCAGCGCTTTCGCTTGACGCTACGGGATAGGGTTGCGAATCACCGGGATTCCCCAGGGTTACGTTGTACGGGAGTCTTTGGTTTTGCCTTTTAAAGGCGAGTTACTGCGCGTAGGGCAGGTGGGGTTTGCCGTGGCACCACATGTGGTTGAGCGGGCCGCTTCCTTGTCCGAGGTTAAGGCCGGTGGACATGGCGCCGCGTACGAAGCCTTTCGCGCGGCGGACGGCTTGCTCGATGGTGTTGCCCTGCGCAAGGCCGCAGGCGATGGCGCTTGAGAGCGTGCAGCCGGTACCGTGGGTGTTTTCCGTGTCGATGCGCTTTGCGCGCAGCCAAGAAAGGCTGCCGTCAGGCAACACGAGCAGGTCGTCGGCCGTATCGCTGCGATGGCCGCCTTTGATGAGCACCGCGCCGTTGGTGTTTTGCGCAATGGCTTGCGCGGCGCGCTGCATGGCTTCGTCGTCTTCGACGGCAAAACCGCAAAGCACCTGCGCTTCGGGCATGTTCGGCGTGATGACGGTTGCAAGCGGCACGAGATGCTCGATAAGCGCCGCTACGGCCTGCTCGGCGATAAGACGCGAGCCGCTTGTTGCGACCATGACGGGATCGAGCACGATATTGCTGGCTTCATGCGCGCGCAGGCGTTCAGCGATAACGGCGATGATGTTCGCGGAGGAAACCATGCCGATCTTCACGGCGTCGGGGCGTATATCCTCGAACACGGCGTCGATTTGGGCGGCAACCACAGCAGGGTCGATATCCTGCACCGCGCGTACGCCGCACGTGTTCTGGGCCGTGATGGCGGTGATAGCAGTTTCCGCGAACAGACCGTAGGACTCGATGGTTTTGATATCGGCCTGGATGCCGGCACCGCCGCTGGAATCCGAACCCGCGATGCTGAGAACCGTTTTCATGCAAACCCCCTCTTCGGTGATGGATTTTACACATTGAAGGCCTGAGAGCAGCCTTTGATTGAACGGGCTTCATTATAGGAGAACCGTGCGCGAAAGGAAGCGAGACGAGTGCGCGCCCGCTAGGATGCCCGAGGAGGTTGTGGTGGGTTCACCTTTTGCGACGGGTGTGAATACGGTGGCGCGCCTTCGGCGCTTTTGATTCGGGATCGCTTTCGCTCGACCCTACGAATTTTGTTGCGGCGATTTGCTTCAAGTAAGAGAGGTTTTGCTGTGGGCAACGCACGAAAGCAGAAGCTCGTTGCGGACAGATAACGGCGAGTTAGAAAACTTGTTGACCGAACAACGCTCCGAGTGCAAAAAGGCTCCCGAATGGCGCTCGGAAGCCTTTGAAACTAGTTTGCGATTTTGGGGCTATTCGTTATCCAGGTCGATGACGAGACCGTCCATGATGGTGTTCACCGTGCGGACGGCGCACATCTTGCCGCACATGGTGCAGGTGCCCTCGTTGACCGGCGGGGCGCTTTCGAAGACCTTGCGCGGGCGCACCGGGTCGATGGCCAGGCTGAATTGCTCTTCCCAGTCCATACGGCGACGGGCGTCGCTCATGCGGTTGTCGCGGTCGCGCGCGCCGGGGACGCCCTTGGCGATATCGGCCGCGTGCGCCGCGATTTTCGTGGCCACAAGGCCGTCACGCACATCCTTGGCATCGGGCAGGCGCAGGTGCTCAGCGGGCGTGACGTAGCAGAGGAAGTCGGCACCCGTTGATGCGGCAACGGCGCCGCCGATGGCAGCCGTGATATGGTCGTAACCGGGCGCGATGTCGGTGACAAGCGGGCCAAGCACGTAGAACGGCGCGTTGTGGCACAGGCGCTTCTCCAGGCGCATGTTCGCCTCGATCTCGTTGAGGGCCATGTGGCCCGGGCCCTCGACCATGACCTGCACGCCAGCATCCCAGGCGCGCTTCGTGAGCTTGCCGATTTCGATGAGCTCGGAGATTTGCCCTGCGTCGGTGGCATCGTAGTTGCAGCCGGGGCGCATGGCGTCGCCGATGGAGATGGTGACGTCGTGCTCGTGCAGGATTTCCAGCACCTCGTCGTAGTGCTCGTAGAAGGGGTTCTCGTTGCCCGTGGCTTCCATCCAGGCGAAGATAAGCGAGCCGCCGCGGCTGACGATGTTCATGAGGCGGCCGGTTTCCTTGAACGACTCGATGGTGCGACGGTTCATGCCGGCATGGATGGTGACGAAGTCCACGCCGTCCTCGGCGTGGCGGCGCACGACGTCGAGGAAGTCCTCGGCCTTGATGGCGATGAGCGCCTTCTCCAAGTAGCCGATGGCATCGTACATGGGCACGGTGCCGATCATGGCCGGCGACTTCTCGATGAGCTTCGTGCGGAACGCCTGCGTTTTGCCGCTGTTCGACAGGTCCATGATAGCTTCGGCGCCCAGTTCAAGCGCGATATCGACCTTCTGCCACTCAACGGCCTCGTCGGCAAGGTCTCCCGAGATGCCGAGGTTGACGTTGACCTTCGTGCGCAGGCCTTCGCCGACGCCTTCGGGCGACAGCGACGTGTGATGGATGTTCGCCGGGATGGCGATGCGGCCGGCGGCAACGCCTTCGCGAATGAATTCCGGGCTGCGGCCTTCCTTTTCCGCCACGACGCGCATGGCAGGCGTGATCTGACCGGCGCGGGCGTAGTCGATTTGCGTGATGAGGTTCGACGATGCGTTCGTCATGAATGCTCCCTTCGTTGGCATTACCCATACAGGTTCGGCGGGTCGAAGCGTTGCGGCGCTTCCTCTCAGCCCGCCCGGCGCCGCGGCGCTTGCGAGCTCCCCCGATATGCGATTGATGTGGTGGTATTATACGCCGGCGACCTGTTCGGCTGCGGCTGCGAGCGGGTAAAAGACATAAAGCGTGCCCGACTCGACGGCGATGGACGCCTCCTGGCCGATAAGCTCGTTGGAAAGCCCCAGGCTAGTGCGGTTCGTGAGCGGCTCGTCGTCAAGCGAGTACTCCAGGCCGCGTTCGATGACGCCCTCGGCCCGGTCGTTCGCCGCGAAAACGGACACGGTGCCACAGTCGATGCCCTCGGGGATGGTGAAAGCGTCGGGGCCGGTGATAAGGCGGATGGCGAACGCGTCGGCAATGGCCGTAACGTACGCTCCGCGCTCGGAGAAGCTGGCGAACAGCTGCAGGTTCGCAAGCGTGTGATCGAGCCTGCCGCCGATGCCGCCGTAGATGAACAGCGTGTCGTGGCGGAAGTTCACGGCCTTTTCCATGGCAAGTTCCATGTCGGACTGGTCTTTGTGCTCGGGATAACGGCTGACGCGCTTCGCCCGCGGCACGTAGCCGAGAGAATCGAAGTCGCCGACGGCCATGTCGGGGACGACGCCCGCCGCCTCAAGCGGGGCGAACCCGCCGTCGACGGCGATGATGCAATCGAATTCACCCGCGCGGTAGCGCCGCATGAAGTCCGCTTCGTTGAAATATGTTGCCCCGACTAATGCACAGGTTGTCATGATGCTCCTTGTCTTGTGTTCGGTATGGTAGAATACCACACGCGAGTGGGCCAGGCGATCGCGCGCCGCGGTTGCGGCGTGAGGAAAGTCCGGGCTCCAAAGGGCAAGATGCCAGCTAACGGCTGGGCGGGGCGACCCGACGGAAAGTGCCACAGAAAAGTAAACTCCCCCGCGCAAACGGGAGAAAAGCTGAAACGGTGCGGTAAGAGCGCACCAGCGCGTTGGCAACAACGTGGCTTGGAAAACCCCATCTGGAGCAAGCGCAAATAGGAACGCGACACGGCCGCCCTTCCGTGCGTTCGGGTTGCGTGCTTGAGACGTGCGGCGACGCACGTTCGAGATAAATGGTCGTCCAACGACAGAACCCGGCTTATCGACTCACTCGCCTTTTCGATGGGAAAGCCCCTTGCATCCGTGGATGCAAGGGGCTTTTTGTTTTGCGACGAATGCCGAAGCTACGTGAGCCGCAACGTTGCTGCGCGTGATATAAGGGGGATTTACTGGTGCACCTTCGGCGCTTTTTGTTTGGGGTCGAGCTTTCGCTCGACGCTACGGATTAGAAGGAACGGAAACTTGTATTTGAGGCTCCCCTACGGCCGCAGCAACACTCGATAACCTTGCGTTCCGAATGTCCATCGCCGCAGGTGGCGCAAAAGTCAGCGAGGGCCGCTGTGGTGCCCGGAATTCGTGGGTTCGCGAAGACGCCGCGTACTTTGGTACGCAAGTCTTCGGGAACGCGCGAAGGCCGGGTGCCACAGTGGCCCACAGCGTCGAGTTAATTCGCCGGCCGGCAGGCCGGCGAAACCCATTTAGTCGAGGTCGTCGATTTCGAAATCGTCGGCGGCGTCGCCGTAGCCGGAGAAGTCTTTCTCGATACCGGCAGCGATAGGTGCGGCGGCAACCGTGGCACCAGCAGCAGCGGCGGGCGCAACAGGCTCGACGACCGGTGCGGGCTTGGAATCGTACGCATCGGAACCGTCGATGGTCAGCGGCGCCTGCGGCGCGGTCATGGCCGCGGATTCAGACGGTTTGGCCGGAGCTTCCACATGCGTGGCGTAACGACCATGCTGGCCACCGGAAATAAGGGAAGCAGACGGGGCCTTCTCGCCGATTTCGGCCAGCTTGCGCGTGGCGTCGGTGATGTAATCGGACAGCAGGTCGCGATATTCCTCGCGCGCCTCCTCGCGGTCTTCCTCGAGCTTCTTGATGGCGTCCATGACCTTCTGGCGATCGTTCTCGGCCTTGTCGAGAATGCGATCGGCCTCGTCCTCGGCGTCCTTGATGGTGGCAGCGGCATCGGCCTTGGCGTTCGCGAGGATTTCGTCAGCGGAACGCTGAGCGATGATGAGCGCCTGCGCGATGGCGTTGTCGTCGGCCTTCTTCGCCTCGAGCTGACGTTCGAGCTCGGCGATGCGGGCGTCCTTCTCGGCCAGCACGGACTCGTCGATGGCGGGAGCAGCGGGCGCGGGCGTAGGCTCGGGCTGCGCAGGCTCTTCCTCTTCGATGACGGCCGGGCGGTCGAAGCCAGCGAACGCGTCGTCGCTGACCTGGCCCTGCAGCGAGGCAATCTGCTCGTTCAGCGCATCGATTTCGTCAGCGACATGCTCGAGGAACACGTCCACTTCGTCAACGTCATAGCCCTTGCGGTCAATGGAGAAGCTTTGGTTGTGGATTTCTGCCGAGGTGATAGCCATCTCATATCCCTTCATCAGATGTGCAGGTGCGCCCGGGGCGCAATTAGAACAAGTTTACCAACAAACGTACCCCGAATTGTAGTACAAGCAACGCGATGATGGGCGTAACGTCCACCATACCGCCAATTGGCGGGATGAGGCGCTTGAACAGGTTCAAATACGGGTCGCACACGCGTGCGAGCACGTTGTTGATGTCGGCGAGGATGCCTCGATCGGTCGGAAACCACGACAGCAGCACATACACGAAGATGATCATGCAGTACGCGTCGGACAGCGACACGATGAGGTATTTCAAGCTGAGCACGTGATAACTCCTTGCGAGAGCCGCCGGCAAGGCCGGCGGCACATCGGTTTACAGAACGCCTTGCGAACGCAGGCTTGCGCGCTCGGATTCGGAAAGCGCCGCGCCGCGCGCGATGACGAACACCTTGTCGGCAATGCAGTCGACGCTGGCATCGAGGGCGCTTGACACGCCGAACGAGAAGTCGAGCACGCGTTTTGCCAGTTCATCGGGCGTTGCCTTCAGGGCAAGCACCACCGCATCGCCCGCTTTGAGCGCCTTGGCCACCTTTTCGACCTCGCCATAGCAGGCGGGCTTGATGACGGTGACCGAGCGCGTGGGGCTGTGCGTGCCCGTGGCCGTGCCCTCGTATGCCTTGTACGGGTCGAACGACGAAGCGGCCGGCTTGGGCTTAGCCGTTGCAGTTGCTGCGGCAGCGGCGGGCGCCGCAGTGGCAGCCTCGCTGTTACCCGCCTCGGCAGCCGTGGTGCTGAACAGGGCGTTCAAGCTTTCGGAGCGCTCTTGGTTCGCTGCAGCGGCCGCGCGGCCGTTCGGCGTGTTCGCCGGTACGGAGAACGCTGGTTCAACCATGGTGCGGTTGCCGAACGAGCTGGACGTTGACACCTTGCGAGGCGGCAGCGGATCGCGATTGAGGCTGTCGGGGACCGTGGTGTGCGCGCGCACGTCGTCGATGGAGACAAGCTTGGCCGGACGATACCCGCTGCCTTGCGTCGTCGAGGAGACGCGGGCATGATTGCCGCGCGCCGGGCGCGTGGTGACTGACGAGTACGGGTCGTAGTTCGAGCTGGGCGCATCGTCTGCGTCGTCGTCATAATCGTCGTAGTCGTCGTAGTCGTCGAAATCATTGCGACCGCGGTCGTAACCGCTGTCGTAGCCAGACGTGCCATCGGAAAACCCGAGCTTGGACTTGATGCTGTCAAGCATGCCTTCGGGCTTGTTGAACTTGGGCATTGCCATACCGCTCTCCTGCTTCGTTTCTTTGGGGACGACGGTCGAGCCGTCGCTGCGTGTTCGGTATATGCGAGGCCGCACGCTTAAGCGTCAGGCGCCTCGAACGTGTCGCTGAACAGAGCGCGGCCTATCCGCACCATGGTAGCACCTGCGCAAACGGCCTCGCGCCAGTCCTCGCTCATGCCCATGGAAAGTTCATTGAAGGCAGCCGCTTGTTCAGCAGAAAGCTGTGTTCGAAGCTGGTCGCGCAGCGCGGCCAGACCGTCGAAGCACTCGCGCGCCACCGCAAGGTCGCCCTGCGGAGCCATGGTCATAAGGCCGCGCACGCGAATGTGCGAAAACTCGACGGCATGCGCAAGCACGTCGGCAACGTCGGCCGGGGCCAAGCCGCTTTTGCTTTCCTCACCCGACACGTTCACCTCAAGAAGCACGTCTTGCACCTTGCCGACAGCTTGCGCGGCCGTATCGAACTTCGCAAGATGGCTTTCCTTGTACAGCGAGTGTACGAGCGTGGCGTTCGCCACAATCTCGGGGATTTTGCGCGATTGGATGTTGCCGATGAAATGCCACGTTTCGCTAGGAAGCGCTGCGACCTTTTCGGCAAGCAGGTCGGGACGGTTTTCGCCGAAGTCGTGCGCACCGGCGGCAACGGCCGCGCGCACGGCATCGATGCCAACCGTTTTCGAGACGGCGATGACCTTCACGTCGCGCGGGTTGCGCCCACACGAGGCGCAGACGCGGGAAAGCTCGTCGAGCGTGTTCTGGTAATGTTGAGCGAATGGCATGGTATCAAGCCTTTCTGAACGCGACGGCACCATGGCGGCCGCACGTGCCGCCCGATGCGCGATACGAATAATACGCTTGGGAATTGCACTGAGTGCAGATGCCCGCATCGCAGATGCGCGCCGCATCGACGCCGGCGGCAACAAGCGACGTGCGCAACGCGTCGAGCATGCTAACGTGGCGCTGCCCCTCGATGCAGCTAGCTCCGAACTGGGAACGGAACGTGTCGGCAACATCTTGGCCGACCTCGAAGTGGCAGGCGTGGATGTGCGGCCCGATGTAAACGTTGTAGCCGCCCAAGTTCGCGCGCACCTGATCGGGGCAGCACGCGCCATCGGCTTGCGCAAGGCGCTGGGCAGACAACACGGCGATGTTGCCGGCGACGCCGCGCCAGCCCGCATGAGCCACGACGAAGCGCCCTGTTGGCGACACGATGATGACAGGTGTGCAGTCGGCGAAGCACAGCAGCGCCGCGACGCCCGGAACGGATACCGCCAACGCGTCGGCCCCTGCTTGCGCGCGCTGCTGCGCGGCAACAAGCTGGGCAGCGCTGGCCGAGTTGATATCGACGATGGTGGTTCCGTGCACCTGGTTGGGAACGATGACGGGGGTATCCGGCGCGCCAAGCGCCTCCATGACGCGGGCTCGGTTCTCCATCACATGATCGAGGTTGTCCTGCACATGCGCCCCCAGGTTCAACGACGCGAATACGCCTTCGCTGACACCGCCCGCGCGACCGGTAAACGCCACGCGGACGCCGCACGCATCGAAAAGCGCTTGGTCGGTGAGCATGGAAATGCGACGCGCGCCGCAAGGGCGCGCGTCGAGATGAGGTGCTGGTAACGTGTTGCACACCATATGCAAGCTATCCTTTAGCGCTGGCGCTTCAGGAAGTCGGGGATGTAGTCCTCGTCGGCGAAACGGCCGGGCGTGCTGGTGAGCGTGGAGTACGTGGACGGCTGAGGCGCCGGAGCAGGCTCAGGCGAAGACGTGGATGCGAACAAGTCTTTGCGGGAGAAGTCCATGGAAGACTGCTGCGGCGCGTTGACCTTGAAGCCCGTGGCGATGACGGTGATGCGCACGCTGTCGCCCATGCCTTCGTCGATGATTTGGCCGTAGATGATGTTGGCGTTCTCATCGGCGCACGCCTCGACGGTGCGGGCAGCCTCGTCGACCTCGGTAAGCGTGAGGTCGGGACCGCCGGAGATGGAGAACAGCACGCGGGAAGCGCCGGCGATGGAAGCCTCGAGCAGGGCGGAATTCGTGGCCTGCTGCGCGGCGTCGAGCGCGCGGTTTTCACCGGAGGAGATGCCGATGCCCATCATGGCCGTGCCGGCGTCCTTCATGACGGTGCGGATATCGGCGAAGTCGAGGTTGATAAGACCCGGGATGGTGATGAGGTCCGTGACGCCCTGGATGCCCTGGCGCAGCGTATCGTCGGCGATGCGGAACGCGTCGAGCATGCTGGTTTTCTTGTCGACGATTTCCAGCAGGCGGTCGTTCGGGATGACGATGAGCGTGTCAACCTTCTGCGACAGCAGATCGATGCCCTGCTCAGCCTGGTTGCGGCGCGTGCGACCCTCGAACGAGAACGGCTTCGTAACGATACCAACCGTCAGAGCGCCGATTTCCTCGCGCGCGATTTCCGCGATGATGGGAGCAGCGCCCGTGCCGGTGCCGCCGCCTTCGCCAGCGGTGACGAAGACCATGTCGGCCTCCGCAAGCGCTTCGCGAATTTCAGCACGGGATTCCTCGGCTGCCTGGCAACCAACCTCAGGGTTGGCGCCGGCGCCCAGGCCGCGCGTGAGCTCTTCGCCAATGTGGATGGTTTTGTCCGCATCCGACATCAGCAGGGCCTGACGGTCCGTGTTGACGGCGATGAACTCGACGCCTTTCACGCCCGCCTCGACCATGCGGTTCACGGCATTCGTGCCGCCGCCGCCGACGCCGACGACCTTGATGACCGCCAGATGCTCGCCCGAATTGTTTGGCATTGTATTCCTCCACACTAATACGCTTGCTGTGAGCTGCGTTTCACACACTCGTGGTTATATTCACGTGGGATTATTTTACACAACGACCGATGGTTTGCAACGCTTCCCACGCATTCGACAACGACATGTTCATAGGATGCGCACCCGAAAGGCCTGATTGCACGGGCGCGCGGCTCCTACAGCGACCGCCACGTGGGACGATCGGGCGTGCGCACGTTGATGTACGTGACGCCTTCGGGGTGCTCCTTGAGGATTTGCAGGCACACGCGCTCTTTCTCGCGGATGTTGTCCGCCGTGCCGAAGACGATGTCGGGACCGTCTTTGATGGTGAGCGTGGTGGACTCCGTTTCCGTGGCCTTCACCGACGTGACGCGGTCGGCCAGCTCGGTGGTCATGCCCGCCACGATGGAAAGCGCGTTGTTCACGTTCGCGTCAGAGCAATACGAGCCGACGGCCGGCTTCGTGCCGTAGGGCACGTCGGTGATGTGCAGCACGTTTTCCGCGTCCTCGTACACCTTTGAACTGGTGCGACGGCCCGCGTCGGAGTCTTTGGCGGGGATGGGCATGAGCCACATGCCGTCGGAGGCGATGGCCCACTGCGTGGACGACTGCGCGTTTTCGGACGGCACCTCGACCACGGCGGTGATGGTGCGCTCCGTCACGTCGATTTCCAACGTGCTGGGAAATACGCGGCGCACCTTCACGTCGGCGACCCAGGCGTCTTTCATAAGGTTTTCCTTGATGCCGGCCGCATCGACGCGCAGAAGCGTGGTGCCGGCATCGACGCCGGCAAGCTGCTGCATGTCAGAGGCCGTAAGGTGCTCGACGCCTTTGACCGACACGCTTTCGATGGTGAATAGGCTTGAGTTGTGCGCGATGGCGGCCGCAATGGCAAGCGCCACGATGACGCCGGCAACCACGCCGAGGCGCGCAAGGTAGCGATGATAGGTTTTCTGCGCGCGGGCGGCGCGATCGACCTGCGGCAAGTCACCCACGCGCACCGAAGTGAGGCGCGTGGCGCCGGACCGTTCGTACGTGCGGGCTTGGCGCGGGGCCGCAGGGCGGCGGGTGTTGCCGGCCTGCGCGCGCGAGGCGGTCCTACGCGAACCCGAGGAAGCGGACTTCCGGTTGTAATTCGATGCCATACGCCTCGTATACCTTCGACCTTGCCAAATTGATGAGCTCCAACACATCGCGCGCCGTGGCGTTGCCGCGATTCACGATGAAATTCGCGTGCACCTCGGAGATTTGCGCGTCGCCGGATTGCACGCCTTTGAGGCCGACCGCTTCGATGAGCTGGCCCGCCGAGGCGCCTTCCGGATTCTTGAACACGCTGCCGCAGCTGGGAAGCGTGAGCGGCTGCGTTTTCTTGCGCCGCGTGTGCGAGGCTTCCATTTTACCGCGCAGCAGGTACGGGTCTGCCGGCTTGACGGAAAGCTCGCATTCGACGATGACGTCGTCGGGCGCAAACGAGCTTGAGCGATAGCCCCACGTGATGTCGGACGCTTCGCGGCGCACAAGTCCCGTGCGCGGAGACAGCGTGGTGACGGACACCACCTGCGAGGCGATGCCCTGCTCGCGCGTGCCGGCGTTCATGCGCAGCGCGCCGCCGACGGTGCCTGGCGTGCCCACGGCGAATTCCAGCCCCGACAGGCAGCGGCGAAACGCTTCCTGCACGACGCTTGACAGCGGCACGCCCGCGCCGACGCAGAACCGGCACGTTTCCTCGTCGAACCGGCAGGCGCGGAAATCGCGGCCGAGCGTGATGACGACGCCGGGAAAGCCTTCGTCAGATACGAGCAGGTTGCTCCCCCGCCCCACGGCAACCCATGGAGTAGCCGTGGCCTGGCAAGCCTGCACCAGGCGCTTGAGCGCGCCGATGCTGGCGACCTGCACGTAGAAACGCGCCGGCCCGCCGATGCGGTACATGGTGTGCCGGCGCATAGGCTCGTCGGGGTACACGTCGGCCTCGAACGAGCTGTCGACGAGCAGCGCCTCAAGCGGCGAGCATGCATGACGCGCGGCCATGGGCTACGCCCGCGACTTCAGCGCGTCGATGATCTGCGGGCCCATGGCGGTGACGTCGCCAGCGCCCATGGTGATGACCAGATCGCCCGGCTGCACTTTTTCCAGCAGGTGCGGGACGACATCGATGCGGCGCGGCACGAAATCGGCCTGCGGGTGCCCGTCGTGGTCGAGCACGACGTTGAGGAAGGTTTTGCCCGAAACGCCCGGGACCGGCGCCTCGCCGGCCGGGTAGACGTCCATGAACGTGACGGAGTCGGCCGCATCGAACGCCGAGCCGAACTCGTCGTGCAGCACGTGGGTGAACAGCGGCGCACGCGAGTAACGGTGCGGCTGGAACAGCACGTGCACGTGGTTGTAGCCAAGCTGCGCGGCCGCGTTGATGGTGGCCGCGATTTCGGTGGGATGATGCGCGTAGTCGTCCACGACGGTGACGTCGGCCACTTCGCCTACCAGATCGAAGCGGCGGCGCACGCCGGCGAACTGCGCCAGAGCGTCGGCAGATGCCTGCGCGTCGAGGCCGAGCGCCCACAGCAGCGTGATGACGCCCGTGGCGTTCAGCACGTTGTGGCGGCCGGGGTTCTGCTTGACCGAACCTGCGATCTGCGTGCCGTCGGGCAGCGCCACCGTGAAGCGGCTGCCGACGCCGTGCGGCTCGTAGGACACGACGCGCGCGTCGCAGGTGTCCTTGAAGCCGTACGTGAACATGCGGCGGCCTTCGGAGCGCGCGATGTCGACGACGTGGCTGTCCTCGCCGCACGCCACGATGACGCCATCGGCGGGAACAAGGCCCATGAAGTCGTGGAACTTGTCGTAGATCTCGTTGAGGTCTTTGTAGTGGTCGAGGTGGTCGGCTTCGATGTTCGTGACGAGCACGGCGGCCGGCGAGAGGTGCGTGAACGACTTGTCGGACTCGTCGGCTTCCACGACGTAGTAACGGCCGGACCCGGAATGGGCGTTCGTGCCATAGGAACGCACGATGCCGCCGATAAGGAACGTGGGGTCGGCGCCAAGCACGTCGAGCGTGCTGGCCAGCATGGAAGACGTGGTGGTTTTGCCGTGCGTGCCGGCAACGGCAAGCGTGTCAAGGCCGACGCCGAGGTGCGCGAGCATCTTGGCGCGGTGCCAGATCTCAAGGCCGCGGCGCTTTGCCTCGATGAGCTCGGGGTTGTTTTCGAGAATGGCCGTGGACACGACGATGATGGGGTTGCCCGCAGGGATGTTCTCGGCTTTCTGGCCGATGAAGATGGTGATGCCGGCCTCGCGCAGCTGCTTGGTGTAGCGGCTGTCCTTGATGTCGGAGCCGGTGACTTCCATGCCCTGGTCGTGGGCCACCTTCGCGATGCCGCTCATGCCGACGCCGCCGACGCCGATGAAGTGCACCTGCTTGATGCGTTCTGTGCTCATGTTGGATGCCCCCTGGTATACCGTGCGCAGGCGCGTGATGCGCGCCTGCGATTGCCTGCTTATCCGGGTTCGCGGCTGCGCAGCGTGCGCCCGCGTTCCAAAACCGCCTTATTCTACCCTATCGCGCTTGCCCGGCGCCGGCCGCCTCACAGACTACATCTGCGAGCAGCCCTGCCGCATCGCGCGTTTTCGCCGCCGCGGCCGCCGCGGCCATGCGCTGGCGCGCGTCTTCGTCCTCGATGAGCGTGCGCAGGTATTCCGTGAACTGGGCGCCTTCGACATCGGCGTCCGCCACGAGAAACGCCGCGCCCGCCTCCACGCACGCGCGCGCGTTCATGGTTTGGTGATCTTCGGTGGCGTACGGGAACGGCACGAGCAGCGCCGGGATGTGGCGCGCGGAGATTTCCGCAAGCGACGTGGCGCCGGCGCGGCTGACGATGGCGTCGGTAGCCGCCATGGCCAGGCCCATCTGGTCGGTGTAGCCGAACAGGTGCCAGCGGCGAGCCTGCTCAGGCGTGAGCGCAAGCTGCTCGGTGACGCTGTCAAGCTCTTTAGGGCCCGTGACGTGCACAATGTGCAGGTCGGGATACCCCAGCAGCATGTCTTTGCGGGCGGCGATAGCGCTGTTGAGGTGGCGCGCGCCCAGGCTTCCGCCCGTGACCAGCAGCATGCGCGCGTCGGCGGGGATGCCGAACGCTTCGCGGCCTTGCTCGCGCGTGGCCGCGAACACGCTTGCGCGCACGGGATTGCCCGTGAGCACGACGCGGCTTTTGTCGGAAAGCGCCTCGGCTGCGTGCTGGTACGTGAGGCATACGGCCTTCGCGCGGCGAGCGAGATACTTGTTCGCCATGCCCATGACGGAGTTCTGCTCGTGCACCACCACGGGGATGCCGCGCTGCTCGGCGGCGCGGGCCACCGGGATGCACACGTAGCCGCCGAAGCCGACGACGCAGTCGGGCTTCACCTCGTCGAACCACGCGCGCGCAAGCTTCGTGGACTTCTGAATCTTCATGATGGATTTCGGCAGCGTCATGGGGTGGTTGCGGTTGAAGCCAGCGGCCTCGAACGCCTTGTACGGAATGCCGGCCGCCGGCACCAGACGCGACTCGATGCCCGCGGGCGTGCCCGCGTAGAGCACCTCGTGTCCGCGCGCTTGAAGCTGGTCGGCTAAGGCCAAAGCCGGGTTGATATGGCCGGCGGTGCCGCCGCCGGAAAGCACGATACGCATAGCCTACCTCCGTTGAGTTCTGCGGCTGCGCGGCGCGAGCGCCGCGGCGTCGTCGCGGGCGTCCCTTGCGCGCCGCGAGCTTGATGAGCGTGTCCCATCGTCGGTGAAACGCGGGCGCTCGTAAGGTTGATCATCGTCGACGGCGCGCACGACGCGCAGGTTCGCGCGGCGCCGATCGTAAACCGTGGTGGTGTCGGCATATTTGGCAACCGAAAGGATAAGGCCGACCATGATGAACGTAGCGATAAGCGAAGAGCCGCCCGACGACACAAACGGCAGGGGTTTGCCCGTGGTGGGAACAAGCCCGATGACGCAGCCGATGTTCAAAAACGCCTGGAACACGATCATGATGGTGCAGCTTCCCGCCACCATGGAACCAAAACGCGAGTTTGAGGCGCGCGCGATGCGCAGACCGGCAAACAGCAGCGCCAAGAAAAGCACGATGACCAGCAACGCGCCGATCATGCCAAGCTCTTCGCCGATGATGGAGAACACGAAGTCGGTTTCGGCCTCGGGCAGGTAGTCGAACTTCTCGCGCGAATTGCCCAGCCCCACGCCGAAAATGCCGCCTTCGGCGAACGCGTAGAACGAGTGGATAGTCTGGTAGCCGTCACCGTAGCCGTTTTCGCCATCGCCCCAGGGGTTGTACACGACCAGGCGGTCGGTGCGGTAGCCCGTGCCGAACGTTGCCACAAGCGCCAACACGAAGGCGACGCCGAGCAAGAGCAAGATGCTGCGCATGGACACCTCGCCCAGCCACATGACCGACAGGATGCCGATGAAGATGATGATGGTGGTGCCGAGGTCGGACTGCGTTTCGTACAAGAAAGCGATCGGCGCGATAAGCAGCACGATAATTTGTCCGATAAGCATCTTGCCCTCAAGCACGCCTTCTTGAGCATCGCTTAAAATGCGCGCTGCCATGAGGACGAACGCGATCTTCGCGAACTCGGAAGGCTGCAGCGAAATGGGCCCGAGCACGAGCCAGCGCTGGGCGCCAAGCGCCGTGGTGCCCATAGCCGCCGTGAGGATAAGCAGGCCGATGGCAATGGCGTACACGATCCAAAGCCCGACGCCCTTCCAAACCTCAGGCGGGGCGAACCGCCACAGCAAAAAGGCGGCCACCACGCCGATAATGGCGAATTTCAGCTGGTCAAACAGATACTCGGCCGGGTTCGCGTCGCTGAGCGTGCCGGCAGAGGCGGCGTCCGAGAGGATGGAAACCTGGGAGGCGGAGTAGATCATGACGAAGCCGATGAGCGTCAGCGCAAGCACCGACAGCACAAGCACGACCTGCGGCCACACCACCGACTCGGCGTCGGAGCGTCGCGAAACTGCAAAAGATGCCATAGATGCAAGACCCTACGCGCCAAGCGCGGCCGCGCGCGCGGAAACAAGCTGCTTGAACACTTCGCCGCGCTCTTCGAACGAATGGAACTCGTCGAACGAAGCGCACGCCGGGGACAGCAGCACAACGTCGCCGGACGCCGCTTGGTCAAGTGCCACGTCGAGCGCATCTTCGAGATGATTCGCGCGCAGCAGCTTGAAGTCGGCTGGGGCCGAAGCCGCCGCGCCCTCGAACGCCGCCATGAAGCGGTCGGCCGCGTCGCCGAAGCACACGCACACGCGCGTATGACGATGCGCGGCCGCCACGAGGTCTTCCAGGTCGGTGCCCTTGTCGTCGCCGCCGAGCAGCACGACCGGGCGCGTATGGGGAAACGCCGCAAGCGCCTTGAGCGTGGCGTCGACGTTCGTTGCCTTCGAGTCGTTGTAGCACGCCGCGCCGCGCACGGTGCCGCAGGGCTCGATGCGGTGCTCGAGCGGAGCGAACGTGACAAGCGCTTTGGCCACTTCAGCGGCATCGACGCCGCAAGCCAACGCGGCGGAAGCGGCGGCAAGCGCGTTGCCCGCGTTGTGCGAACCCTTGATGAGCAGGTCCGCTTCGTTTACGAGCGCGTGCTCGGTGCCGCGCAGCGCCACCTCAAGTGTGCCGTCAGCAGCAATGAACGCCGCGTTTTCCGCGCCGCAGCGGGCGCGCATGTCGCCCGAGAGGCCCTCGGCCGTGCCCATGGGAACGATAGCGAAGCCGCAGCCGCCTTCGACCTGGCGCAGCTGGCGCACCTTGGCGCGCACGACGTCGTTCGACGCATCCATGACCGCCACGGCACCCGGCACGCTTGCCAGGTTGTCGAGCAGCTTGAACTTCGCGTCGCGGTAGTTTTCAAGCGTATGGTGCCAATGCAGGTGATCGGGCGTGATGTTGAGCATGACGGCCACGTTCGGCGCGAAGCGCTTCGTGGACGCCAGCTGATACGACGACACCTCGGCCACGTACACGTCGGCCGCATTCGCGCCCACGGCGGAAATGCACGTGTCGCCGATGTTGCCGACGGCCGCAGCGCGCAGGCCCGCCGACTTCAGCAGGTGCGCGGTAAGCGCGGTGACCGTGGTTTTGCCGTTCGTGCCGGTGACGGCAACCCAGCGGCTGCTTGCCGCCGATTCGCGCCACGCGAACTCGACTTCGCTGATAACTTCGTTGCTGACGCGCGCCGCCGCCTGATACAGCTCGGAGAATTCGGAGATGCCCGGGCTTGCGATGGTGAGCTCGAAATGCCCGCCTGCCGCTTCGGCCAGCTGCGCCACGGCGTTATCGCCGAACGCGACGTGAGCGCCCGCCGCGCGCGCGGTTTGGGCGAACGCGTCGGCATCGGCGCTGTGCGCGCCGCCGAAGATGGCAAGTTCGCTGACGCGCCCTCCCAAAAGCGGCATGAGGTAGTCCACGGCGTCGTGGCCGGACTTGCCTAGGCCGAGCACGAGCACGCGGCCAAGCGTTTCAGGAGCGTATTTTTTGCTTGCAATCGTCGCAACATCGGACATGTTAAGCCACCGCCATCAAAGACTCTGCAAAGTACCAGGCAAAACCGAGCGCGGCAAGCACGCCCGAAACAATCCAGAAGCGTACGACGACCTTCGTCTCAGACCAGCCCTTCTTCTCGAAGTGGTGGTGCAGCGGCGCCATAAGGAAGATGCGCTTGTGGGTTTTCTTGTAGTAGAACACTTGGATCATGACCGACAGGGCCTCGGCCACGAACAGGCCGCCGATGATAAGTACGACGAACTCGGTTTTCGTGAACACCGACAGGCAGCCCAGCGCCATGCCAAGCGCCAGCGAACCGGTGTCGCCCATGAAGATGTCGGCCGGGAATGAGTTGAACCACAGAAAGCCGATGCACGCGCCGGCCAGCGCGGCGGCGAAGATGGCGGAATCAAGCATGTCGGAGCGGTACGCGATGGCCGCCATGACGATCATGACGATCATGACCGTGCCTGCCGCCAAGCCGTCGAGGCCGTCGGTGAGGTTCACGGCGTTGCACAAGCCCATGAGCAGGATGTCGACGAAGATGAGATAGAGCCATGGCACGGCAACCGGGCCGAAGTTCGTGGTGAGCACGCCTAGGTCGAACGTGTAGACAAACGGGATGTCCACCGTAGGCGCGATGCCCATGACGTTGACTGCCACCAGGCCGAACACCGTGGAGATGACGAACTGGCCCACCAGCTTCGCCTTCGGCGTAAGGCCCAGGCTGCGTTCTTTCACCACTTTCTCGGCGTCGTCGATAAGGCCAAGGCAGCCGGTAAGCACCGTGGCGATGAGCAGCGCGAACGTCTCAGGCGTGGGATGGCCCACCACCAACGCCGTGAGGATGACGGCAATGAGCATGATAACGCCGCCCATGGTAGGCGTGCCCTGCTTCACCAGGTGGCTTTCGGGGCCGTCGGCGCGCACCTGCTGGCCGATATGGCTTGATTTCAGGAACTTGATCCACGCGGGCATGAGCGCCATGGTCAGCACGATGGCCACCACGATGCCCACGAACACCAAAAACGTGGGATACGATTCGAAGATATGCAACATGACTACTTAACCAATCCTTCGACCACTCGAGTAAGGCCCATGAAGTGCGAGGCCTTCACCAGCACGGCGTCGCCCGGCGCAAGCTCGGGCGCGATGCTCGAAAGCGCTTCCTGCCAATCCGTAACGATGACGATAGCGCCTGCCGGCATGCCGGCAGCCTGCGCGCCGGCAGCGATGCGCTGCGCAAGCTGGCCCGCGCACACGAGGCTGTCCAGCTTGCAGCCGGCCGCGAACGCGCCCACCTCCTCGTGCAGCGTCGGGGCGAAATCGCCGAGCTCGCCCATGTCGCCGAGCACGGCGATGCGACGGCCCGAAACCTCCAGCGCGGCAAACGTGGAAAGCGATGCACGCATGGAATCGGGGTTGGCGTTGTACGCATCGTTGATCACCGTGACGCCCGCCGGCGTATGCAGCACCTCCTGGCGGCCCGACTCGGGCTGGGCTGCGCCAAGCGCGGCTGCCACCTGGTCGGCCGTCATGCCGGCGGCCAAGCCTACGGCCGCCGCCGAGCAGGCGTTCGACACGTTGTGCATGCCGCGCAGCTCAAGCGCGCACGGCACTGAAACCGGCGCGGGCATGCCGGCGAAGTTCGCGGCGTTCAACGTGAAGCGCGGGCAGCCCTGCGCATCAAGCGCGATGTCGGTTGCCCACACGGCGGGAAGCGCGGCGTCGGCAGCGCTGAGGTTTTCGCGACGCGCGGCCGCCTCGGCCGAGCCGTCGTAGAGCACGCACGTGACGCCGTGCTCATCAAGTTGCGCAAGCTGACGCACAAGCGGCGTCATGTCGTTGGCGGCGTTCACGAAGGCCATGCCGCCTTCGGGCAGCGAAGCGAGCAGCTCCGCCTTCGCGGCCGCGATGTTTTCGCGGCTGCCCAAAAGCTCGATGTGGCTTTCGCCCACGTTCGTGACAAGGCCCCACTGCGGGCGCACGAACGCGCACAGCGCGTCAAGCTGGTGCAGGCCGCGCATGCCCATCTCCACGACGACGTTGGCGGTGCCGGCATCTGCGGCAAGCACCGTGTTCGGCACGCCGAGCTCGTTGTTCTGGTTGCCGCGCGTTGCCACGACGCTGCCCGCGGCAGCCAGCACGTCGCGCACCAGGTTTTTCGTGGTGGTTTTACCCGTGGAGCCGGTGATGCCGATGACGCGGCCGGCCAGGCAGGTGCGCCAGGCGCGGGCAAGCTGCGTGACGGCAGCGGCCGTGTCGACCACCTCGATGACGCCGGCGCCCGCTTCGCGGCACGCGGCCACAGCGCTTTCGGAAAGCGCATGCTGCGCGAGCACGCACACGGCGCCGGCCGCAACGGCGGCAGCGGCGAAATCGTGCCCGTCGACGCGCTCGCCCGGCAGCGCCACGTACAGCGCGCCTTCGCTGACGGCGCGGGAATCCCACGTCAGGCTGGTGATGCACGCATGCTCATCGGCAGGTGCAACGGCAAACGAGCCGCCCACGGCGCGGGCGGCCTCAATCATCTGAAAACGCATAAATTACTCCGCAGCCCCTTCGCCGAATGCACGCTCAAGCTCCTCGCGGGCAACGACGCGGTCGTCGAACGACAGCACCTTGTCCCCCACCAGCTGGTAATCTTCGTGGCCCTTGCCGGCAACGAGGATGGAATCGCCGGGCTTGGCCAGCGAAATGGCGTGCGCGATGGCGGCGCGGCGGTCAGGTTGCACGTCGTAGCGGCCGGCGCCCTCGGTCATGCCCGCTAAAATGTCGTCGATGATGGCGCCGGGGTCTTCCGTGCGCGGGTTGTCCGACGTGACGACGGCGTGGTCGGCGGCAAGCGCCGCGCGGCCCATGATGGGGCGCTTCGACGCGTCGCGGTCGCCGCCGCAGCCGAACACGCAGATGGTGCGGCCGGGCGTGAGCGCCATGATGGACCCAAGCGCCTTCTCAAGCGCGTCGGGCGTGTGCGCGTAGTCGACGAACACCGACACGCCGCCGTCGTGCGGCGTGTGGATGCGCTCGAGGCGGCCGGGAATCTGCGGGGCCTCGCGCAGCGCGTCGATGACCGTTTGCACCGGAAAGCCCAGCTGCAGGCCGATGGCAAACGCGCACATGATGTTCTCGACGTTGAACTTGCCTACGAGCGGGTAGTCGAATTCGTAATACGAGCCGCGCACGTTGAGCGTGACCGACGTGTGCGTGGGATAGTACGCCACGTCTTTCGGGTGGATTTGCGCCGAGCGGTCGAAACCGGTGGTGATGACGTTGTCGCCCGCCTCAGAGCAGCGGCGCAGCAGTTCGCGGCCCCACTTGTCGTCGATGCAGATGACGCGGCGGGCCGGATAGTCTTTCCCGAACAGACGCGCCTTCGCCTCGAAGTAGGCCTCGAACGTGTGGTGGTAGTCAAGATGGTCCTGCGTGAGGTTCGAGAACGCCGTGACGGCGAACTGCGAGCCAAACGTGCGCTCCAGGTCAAGCGCATGGCTGGACACTTCCATGGCCACCACGTCGCAGCGCGCGTCGCGCATACGCGCAAGCAGGTGCTGCAGGTCGGGAGACTCGGGCGTGGTGTGGGCCGACTTCTCGTGAACGTCGCCGATGACGGTGCCCACGGTGCCGATGACGCCCGTGCGCTTGCCGGCCACGCGGGCGATGTGCTCCACCAGGTACGTGGTGGTGGTTTTGCCGTTCGTGCCCGTGACGCCTACCAGCTGCAGGTTGCGCGACGGATGGTCGTAGAAGTTCGCCGACACCTCGGCCATGGCCTTGCGCGTGTCGGACACCACCACTTCGGTGACGTCGGTGGCGTCGGCCAGGTACACCTTGCGCTGCACCACAAGCACCTTCGCGCCGTGGTCGATGGCGTCCTGGGCGTACGTGTGGCCGTCGGACGTGAAACCGACGATGCAGAAAAACGCGTCGCCGGGCTTTACCTGGTCGCTTCTGTAAGCGATACCCTCCACCACGTCGTCGGCGTTGCCGATGATGGTGCAGTCCATGCCTTCAAACAGTTCGGTGCAGGTCTTTCCCATATGGATACCTCACTCAGACGTAATGCCAAATCGGTCGATTGCTGAAGTCATTATATCCTTAAAGATTGGCGTGACGACGCGGTTCCCAGGAACCTCATTTGCGCCCACAAAGCACACCAATTTGCTTGACGAATCCGCCAAAAAGCCCGTGAACGCAAGGTTGTAGACGTTTTTGCGGTAGCCGCCGTTTTCCTCGTCGTAGATCTCGGCCGTTGACGTTTTGCCGGCCACGTTGTACCCGTCGATGGCCGCGAGCTTGCCCGTGCCGTCCGTGACGACGGTCTTGAGCATGGACTGCATGTCGCCGATGGCGTCTTTGTTCTCGATGACGTCCTCGGTTTCGTATATGGGCGTGTAGCCGCTTTGCGGCATGCTGAGCAGGAAGTGGGGCACGCATTCGACGCCGCTATTGACGATGGCGCCGTAAAAGCGCGTCATCTGCAGCGGCGTGACCGACACGCCCTGGCCGAACGACACGTTGTACGCCTGCACGGCCGACCACTGCTCAAGCGGAGCAAGCATGCCAAGCGCATCGGTGCCTTCCTCGCCTTCGCCGGGGTAATCGACGCCTGTAGTGGAGTGCAGGTTGTACTTCACGATGTGGTTGTACAGCTCGTCGAAGCCCATTTGCTCGGTGGCAAGCGAAATGCCGACGTTGGACGACTGGTCTAAGATCTCGCGCAGCGTGAACGTGGCGTCGCCGCGCTCGTGCGCGTCGGAGATGGTGTAGCCGTCGGCCGTGATGGACGCCGGGCAGAACAGCTCGGAATCGGGCGTGAGCGTGCCGGTTTCCAGGATGGCCATGGTGGAGACGGACTTGAAGATGGAGCCGGGCTCGAACAGGTCGGTGACGCACTTGAGCTGCATGGCGCCTTCCTTGACCTCGCTGCGATCGGCGGGGTTGAACAGTGGCAGCGACGCCGCGGCGTAGATCTCGCCAGTGGAGCCGTCCATGAGCACGGCGCTGCCGGACGCAGCCTCAAGGTCTTTGCAGCCGTTCGTCAGGTATTCCTCCACGTCGCGCTGCAGGTTAATGTCGATGGACACGACGATGTCCTGGCCGTCGACGGCGTCGACCTGCTCGTGCACGCCGCCGGGAATGGCCTGGCCCGAGCGGCCGTATTCGGCCTCGTAGTAGCCCGGGGTGCCGGACAGCACGTCGTTGTACTGCTTCTCAAGGCCGCAGATGCCGTAGTAGTATTCGCGGTTCTTGTCTTCGTCCACGCCGATGCTGCACGCGCCCACCACCTGGCCGGCCACCTGGCCGTTGGGATACTCGCGGCGGCTTTCCGTGACGAAATGGATGCCGGATTGGACGGTTTGCGCCTGTTCGCCGGCGTCTTTTGCGCGCACGTTCTCCCGCTTCTGCGCTTCGGCCACGCGCTCGGTCACGCGCGACTGCAGATCGTCGCCGACCGACGTGTCGGCCTTGCGCTTGATGACGGAGTAGCGCGTGTTGTTCGCCGTAACCTTCTCCAGGTAGCCCGAGGCCTGGCCGCCAAGGGAGTCGGCAAGCAGCTGCGCGGTCATGTTGATATCGGTGACCTCGGTGGGGTCGACGTAGATGGTGGTGGCGTCGACGCTGGTGGCCAGCACCACGCCGTTGCGATCGTAGATGGTGCCGCGGCGCGGCTCGATGGTCAGATACGACGTGCGCTGGGCCTGCGCCTGCGAGGAGTAGTCGCCCGCCACGATGACCTGCAGGTACACCAGGCGAAGGAAGAAGACGGCCGCGAAGATGGCGAAGATGGCCAGCGGCCAGAACGCCCGGTTGCTGTCGAAGATGGCGAGCTTGCCCGCAATGCCGGCGGGAGCGGGCGCCCGATGCGTGCGGCGGCCGCGCGACGACTCGCGCGAGCTTGAAGCGCCGTGACGCCCGGAGCGCTGTGCGCTTCGGGCGTCGGATCGGCTTGCGTGTTGGCCCAGCGAACGGCCGGATGTGCTTGTTGTGCGGCGGCCGGCTTGGCGGTCGCGGTTGGCGCCGTTAGAACGCGGCGGGCGCTGGTAGTTCGACATGCGGTTTTACTCCCCGGCGGTTGCGGCGGTCTCCACGCTGCGGGACAGGGAAAGCGACCCATCGTCGTTGGTGGACACCACGTCTTCGGGCATGGTGATGGTTCCCACTTCCGCAGGGGCTGCCATGCCGAGCTTCTCGGCCTGGCTGCGCACGCGGCTGGAATTGGAAAGCAGGCTCTGCGTCACCTCAAGCGACGAACCCGTGGCGCGGGCGTCGTCGATTTGGCTGGAGAGCTCCTGGGATTGCATGGACGTAGTCACCGTAGCGGCGGCAAGGCCTAGGCGGGCGAACGCCGCGCACGTGAGCACGATGAGCGCGACGGCCACAACCTTCAGGACGAGCGCGGGCGTGATGGCGGAGGCAGGAGCGGACGTGGTGCGGCTACGCTGACCGGGCACGACGGAGATGCGGGTGCGCGGGCGGCTTTCAGGCACGCGTTGCGGGTACAGGGAATAAGCGGGCTGCGCGCTCATGCTCCACCTCCTTTCATCGTTTAAGCTTCGTTTACGGTGGCACGATGCGCGAACGGTAGCGTTCGGTTGTCGGTATGTCTTTCGGTTGCGTTACAGCTTTTCTGCAACGCGCAGCTTTGCGCTGCGTGCGCGCGGGTTGCGCGCTATCTCTTCGGCCGTCGGGGTGACCGGCTTTCGAGTGATGACCTTGAGTATCGGCTTTTTGCCGCACATGCACACCGGAAGGTCGGGCGGGCACGTGCACCGGTTCGCAAAGCTTTGGAACATGTCCTTGACGATGCGGTCCTCAAGCGAGTGGTAGCTGATGACGCAGATGCGCCCGCCGGGATTCGCCCAGCGAATGGCGGCCTCCAAGCCGCGCTTGAGCACATCAAGCTCGCCGTTCACCTCGATGCGAAGCGCTTGGAACGTGCGCTTGGCGGGATGCCCGCCGGCGCGGCGCGCCGATGCCGGGATGGCCGCCTTGATGACGTCCACCAGCTGGGCGCTTGTTTCAAGCGGGGCCTTCTCGCGCGCGCGGACGATGAAGTCTGCGATGCGGCTTGCCCACTTCTCATCGGAGTAAGCGCGGATGATCCGGGTGAGGTCTGCTGCGTTGTAGGTGTTCACGACCTCTGCTGCGGTTAGGGTGTTTTTCCCCGGGTCCATCCTCATATCAAGCGGGCCGTCCTCCTTGAAGGAGAAGCCCCGTGATGGCGTGTCGATCTGAACGGAGGAGACGCCGATGTCGAACAGGAACGCGTCGACGCCGGGCACCTCTACGCTCAGAAGCGCTTCGTCCATGTTCCCGAAGTTGTTGCGCACCAGCTCTAGGTGCGGGCGCACCTCATCGGGAAGCGATCCGAGTTTGCGGCCGGCCGCGGCAAGCGCCACGTCGTCCTGATCGATCCCGATGAGCGTGCCGCCGCGCCCGATGCGCTGTGCAACTTCAAAGGAATGCCCTGCCCCGCCGAGCGTTGCGTCCACGAATGTCTGCTGCGGTTTAAGGTTCAAGTACTCGAGACACTCGGGGAGCAGGACCGGTATGTGCTGAAACTCTTGGTTTGCCAATGCGCTCACGCCTTTCGATTAGCCGAACAACAAGCTCAAGTCGATGTCGTCGTCTTGCTCATCGAAGCGCTTTGCGTCCCAGATCTCGAAGTAGCCCGTGTTGCCCAAAACGACGACGTCCTTGTCGATGCCGACGGCGCCTCGCAGCTCGGCCGTGATGCCGATGCGGCCAGCGTTGTCGACGCTGACGTTGTTGGCGCGGCCTTTGAGCTTGCGGCGCAAACCGACGTGAAGCGCATTCGTGGGATCGTATCCCCCGAACTTGCTTTCGAACACCGAGACGATCCAGTCTTCGAACGCTTGCGGCTCGAACACGTAGAGACACTCGTCCTTGGGGTTGCGGGTTACCACCAAATCTGTCGAAAGGACCTTGCGAAACGCGGCGGGAAGAGACATGCGGCCTTTGGCGTCTACCTTGTGACGGTAGGAGCCGTTCATATCGACTGGTTTGTCGATGTCTTCCGCCATGCCTGCCTTTCGCTGCTTTTCACTTGCTCCGTTCGGTGTTTGGGATTCTACCCCACTTCATCCCACTTCGCAACATCTTGCGCCCCATTTTGGGCGGTTTCACACACCCGTTGACGACCTGTAACATGCCCGAATCATTCGGGAAATGGGTAGTTTTGGGGTGGGTTTCCATATGGTGCGGGGTCCAGGTTTTGAACCACAATATATAGATTTGCAATTCGGCGAAAAGGGGTGGGATAAAGTGGGAAACCAATTGTGCGGATTCGGTGGCGTGGGGCAAAGTGGGGCGCGTGGGACGAAGTGGGAGAAGGTGCGCGGAAGCCCGGCAAAGCGGCACCGACACGCAGGGGCGGTTACCGGTGTTAACCGAGCAGCAAGCCGGTTAACACCGGTGGGAAACGGGTGCCAGCTTATGCGCGCGGGTGGGCGTGCAGGTATTTCTCGCGCAGGTGCGAGCGATCGATGTGCGTGTAGATCTGCGTGGTGGAGATGTCGGAGTGCCCGAGGATGTCTTGGATGACGCGCAGGTCCGCCCCGCCTTCAAGCATGTGCGTGGCGAACGAGTGGCGCAGCGTGTGCGGATGAAGGTTGTCCACCCCGATGGCGCGCCCGGCGCGGGCCACTACCTTGAACACACTTTGGCGCGTGAGCCTGCCGCCGCGCGCGTTGAGGAACACCGCGTCGGTGGGCTTGGCGTAGGGCTTTTGCAACTGGGTGCGCGCGGTGCCGAGGTATGCGCGAAGCGCGCGGTCGGCCGCGCCCGATATCGGGGAGATGCGCTGCTTGTCGCCCTTGCCGGTGACCAGCAGATAGCCCTGATCAAGCAAAACGTCGGACACGTTTAAGCCCACCAGCTCGCTGACGCGCAGGCCACAGCCGTAGAGCACCTCGAGCATGGCGCGGTCGCGCACACCGGCGGCCCCTTCGCCATCAAAGGCGTCGAACAGCTTGTTGACCTGGTCGATTGTAAGCACGTCGGGAAGGCGCTCCGGCGTTTTGGGAAGCGGCAGGGCCGCAGCGGGGTTTTCCTGCGTGTAGTCTTCGGCCACGCAAAACCGGTGAAAACCTTTCACCACCGAGATGCGCCTGGACACGGTGGAGGCGGCGAAACCGCACTCGAACAGGTGCGCTTCAAAGGCCACGATGTCATCGCGCGTGATGGCCGACAGCCGCTCGATGTCGCGCGAGATGAGGAAGTCCTGGTACTTTTGCAGGTCGGCCTCATAGGCCTCGATGGTGCGCGGCGAGCTGCCGCGCTCGATGCGCAGGTAGGCGATGTACTCGGCGGACAGGTCCACGATATCGTCGGTGTCGATGGAGTCGTTCATGCCGGCACGCCCTTCCCTTTCGCGATCGCTAGGCTTGCGCCGCACGCTAGCAGATGCGCGGCGCGGCGCCCATGATAACGCAGACGGGGCCGCCCTGCGCAGGCGGCCCCGTCATCTCAACATATTATGTAAACCGGTAACCGGATGGCCCTGAACACCGCGGTGCTACTGTTTGCGGTGCGCAAGCGACGCGGCCACGAAATCGCGGAACAGCGGGTGCGGGCGCGTGGGGCGGCTTTTGAACTCGGGATGGCCCTGGCTTGCCACGAACCACGGGTGCTCGGGCAGCTCGATCATTTCGACAAGGCGCCCATCAGGCGAAACGCCGGAAATGGTAAGGCCCGCGTCCACAAGGCGGTCGCGGAAGGCGTTGTTCACCTCGTAGCGATGACGATGGCGCTCGTAGATGATTTCCTCGCCGTAGGCCGCATACGCCACCGAGCCGGGCGCAACCTTGCACGGATAGGCGCCCAGGCGCATGGTGCCGCCCTTTTCCTCGACGTCTTCCTGCTCGGGCATCAAATCGATGACCGGGTACTCGGCGTTTTCGTCGAACTCGGCCGACGTGGCGCCGGGCATGTCGGCCACGTCGCGCGCGTATTCGCACACCGCCGCCTGCATGCCCAGGCAGATACCCAAAAACGGCACGTCGTGGGTGCGGGCGTAGCGAACGGCGCAGATCTTGCCCTCGAAGGCGCGCTGGCCGAAACCGCCGGGCACCAGGATGCCGTCCATGTGGCCGAGCACTTCTTCGACGTTGCGGTCGTTGAGGTCTTCGCCATCGATCAGATGCACGTTGGCGTGGCAGTTGTTGTGCACGCCGGCGTGGTAGAGCGCCTCGATGACCGACAGGTACGCATCGGGCAGGCTGACGTACTTGCCCACGATGGCGATGTCGCACTCGTGGTCGCAGTGCGCGGCGGCGTCAAGGAAGCTGCGCAGCGGCGTAAGGTCGATCTCGCGCTCGGGCAGGCCCAAGCGTGCAAGCACCTTCGTGTCGAACTGCTGGTCGTACAGGCCGAACGGCACCTCGTAGATAGACGGGCTGTCGGTGCAGGCAAGCACCTCTTCGGGGCGCACGTCGCAGAACAGGGCGATCTTCTCGCGCACCTTGTCCGTGATCTCGTGGTCAGAACGGCACACGATGAAGTCGGGCTGCACGCCGATGGAGCGCAGCTCTTTGACGGAATGCTGCGTGGGCTTCGTCTTCACCTCGTGCGCGGCGGCGATGTAGGGCACGAGCGTCACGTGCACGAACAGCACGTCGCCGGGGGCCTTCTCCTTCTTGAACTGGCGTGCGGCCTCGATGAACGGCTGCGACTCGATGTCGCCGATGGTGCCGCCGATCTCCGAGATGACGATGTCGGCGCCCGACTGGTCGGCGATGCGGCGCAGGCGTTCCTTGATGGCCTCGGTGACGTGCGGGATGACCTGCACGGTGCCGCCGAGAAAGTCGCCGCGGCGCTCGCGCGCGATAAGGGTTTTGTAGATGGAGCCCTGCGTGAAGTTCGATTCGCGCGAGAGGTTCTCGTCGATGAATCGCTCGTAATGGCCCAGGTCAAGGTCGCCTTCATGGCCATCTTCGGTCACGAACACCTCGCCGTGCTGAAACGGGCTCATCGTGCCGGGGTCGACGTTTAGGTACGGGTCCATCTTCTGCATGGTCACCTTGTAGCCGCGCGCCTTGAGCAGATGCCCCAAGGATGCCGCGGTGATGCCCTTGCCCAGGGATGACACGACGCCGCCCGTCACGAAAATATGCTTGGCCATGGTTCTCCTTCGCGCTTGTGGTTGTGCTTCAACCGCCCTTTGCGCACCCGGCGAACACGCCCGCAGCACGCAAACGGCGAACTCCAAACGTTGGTCTATTGTACGCGCGGGGAAACACCCCCGCAGGCCCGCGCGACGCGTTTTAACACAGCGGAAACGAAGCCGACACGCCGCGTTCATCCGCATTTCGCGTGTGGACTTGCGCCCGCCCTCGCGCGCGCGGGCGCGTGCTTTATACTGGTTCGGTTCAAGCGTATGTCATGGAAAGGGGTTGCGCCCATGCGCATCGGTTTCGATAACGACAAGTACCTGGCACTGCAGGCCGAGCATATTCGCGAGCGAATCGGCCAGTTCGGCGGCAAGCTGTACCTGGAATTCGGCGGAAAGCTGTTCGACGACTACCACGCCTCGCGCGTGCTTCCGGGTTTCCAGCCCGACAGCAAGATCCGCATGCTGCAACAGATGGCCTCCGACGTTGAGATCATCATCGCCATCAACGCCAACGACATCGAGAAGAACAAGGTGCGCGGCGACTTGGGCATCACCTACGACGAGGACGTGCTGCGCCTGCTGGACATCTTCCGCACCATGGGCTTTGCCACGGCCGGCGTGGTGATCACGCGCTACGAGAACCAGCCCTCCGCGCAGGCGTTCCGCCATCGCCTGGAAAGCCTGGGCGTGAAAAGCTACCTGCACTACCCCATCGCCGGCTATCCATACGACACGGCGCGCATCGTGTCGGCGGAAGGCTACGGCAAAAACGAATTCGTGGAAACCACGCACCCGCTGGTGGTGGTAACCGCCCCGGGCCCCGGCTCGGGCAAGATGGCCACGTGCCTGTCGCAGCTGTACCACGAGCATGAGCGCGGCGTCGAGGCCGGCTACGCGAAGTACGAGACGTTCCCTATTTGGAACCTGCCGCTGAAGCACCCCGTGAACGTGGCGTACGAGGCGGCCACCGTAGACTTGGACGACGCGAACACCATCGACCCGTTCCACCTGGAGGCTTACGGCAAGACCACCGTCAACTACAACCGCGACGTTGAAATCTTCCCCGTGCTGAAGGCCATGATGGAGCGCATCCTGGGCACAAGCCCCTACCAGTCGCCCACCGACATGGGCGTGAACATGGCGGGCATGGCCATCGTCGACGACGAGGCGTGCCGCGAGGCGGCGAAGATGGAGATCGTGCGCCGCTACTTCCAGGCCGCCGTGGACGAGCGCCGCACGGGGCTTCACCACGAGTACGTCGAGCACCTGGAACTGTTGATGAACCAGGTGGGCGTGGATACGAACTTCTCGCCCGCGCGTTCTGCGGCACTGCTGAAGGCCGAGGCCACCGGTGCGCCCGCCGGCGCCATGGTGCTGCCCGACGGCCGCGTGGTGACGGGCAAGACGTCCGATCTTCTGGGCGCGGCCTCCTCGCTGCTGATGAACGCGCTTAAGGGCGTGGCCGGCGTGGACGAGGACCTGTTTGTCATCTCCGACGAAGTCATCGAGCCCATCTGCGAGCTGAAAACCACCACGCTGCACTCGAAGAACCCGCGCCTGCACTCCGACGAGACGCTGCTGGCGCTTTCGGTGTCAAGCGCCACCGACCCGGTTGCCAAGCAGCTGGTGGACGCAGCCGACCAACTGCGCGGCTGCGACGCGTTCTTCAGCGTCATCCTGTCGCCCACCGACGAGAAGCTCTACCGCACGCTGGGCATCAACATCTGCTGCGAGCCGAAATACGAGCAGCGCCGCTACTTCCACAAGTAAGCCCGCGCGCTCGCACACAATGCGCAACGCCCCCGCCGGCACCAAGCCCGCGGGGGTGTTTCCTTTTCATCGAGCGACGGCCTACCGGCCCAGCTTGCCGGATACTTTGCGGATGAGGGCGTTCACGAAGGCGGCTTCGGAGACGTTGAGTTTGCAGGCGGGCACGAATGTGACGGCAAGCGCCACCAGGCCACCAGCCACCACGTAGGCAAACGCCTGGCCGATCGAGCCGGACAGCGGCGCTACGAACGCCTGCAGCGCCCACAGCACGCCCGCACCCGCCAAAGCGCCTGCGCCGCCAAGCACCAGCGCGCACAGTACAGCACGCGCTGTCGAACGCAGCCCCAGCCTGCCCATGGTGCGGCGCAGGTACGCGAAGACGCACACGTCGCCCACCAGGTAGAACACCGTCTCGGCAACGGCAATGCTTTCGATGGGGAACACATCGGGGCGCGAGGCGGCAATCATGGTCAGCACCACCTGCGCAGCGCCGGCCACGAAATTGAAGCCCGCGAACACGTGCATCTTGCGCATGGAGCTGCAGATCTTCTGCAGATACGTGTTGATGGCGTAAAACGGCAAGCCCACGGCAAACACCGCCAGAAACGACGCGATGGTGTGCACGCTGTCAAGCGAGAACGCGCCGGCGTGATACAACATGACCAGCGGCAAGCTGAAAACGGCCAGGTACAGCGCGAACGGAATCATGAAGAACAGAATCTGGTTCGTGCCGCCCACGATGCCGCGCTTCATGCCCTCGACGTTGCCGTCGGCCTGCATGTCGGCAAGCTCCGTGAACATGGTTGTGGTGATGGGCACGGCCAAAAACGAGTACGGCAGCGTGAACCACAGGCGCGCGTAGGCAAGCACGCTTGGGCCGTTGTCGGCGAATGCGTACGACGCGGCGTTCTCCACGGACACCACCGCGAACGAGCAGATCATCACCAGCACGGCGGGAATGCCGATACCCAGCGTCTCGCGCAGCGCCGGATCGCGCAGGTCGATGCGTGGACGAATGCGGATGCCATTGCGCTTGAGCGCCGGCAGCTGGATGGCCATCTGCACAAACACGCCCAGCGGATTGCCGATGGCAATGACGTACAGCGCCAGCTCCGGATTGCTAGGCGCGATAAGCGCGTATCCCAGAAACGTGATGATGACGATGGCGTTGTTCGCAACAGGTGCAATGGCCGACCACAAGTAATCGCGATTGGCATTGAGTAACCCCGACACAATGGCCGAACATCCGTAGAACACAATTTGGATGGCGAAGAACTGGAAGAAGAACACCGCCTGCGTCATCTGCGACTGGTCGGAGTAGAAGCTTTGCGTGTAAATGACCAACGACGGGAACGCCATGCAGAACAGCGACAGCAACCCCAGCAACACCACGACAATGGTGAGCAGGTTTGACGCGTACTTGTTGCCGGCCTGCTGCCCCAGGCGCTTTTTCACTGAAACGTACACCGGCAGAAACGCGGTGACCAACATGCCGCCGACCACCAGTTCGTACAGCATGTTCGGCAGGTTGTTCGCCACCTGGTACGAGCTGGAAAGCAGCGTAGAGCCCAGCGCGAAGGCCATAGCCCACGTGCGTACGAAGCCCGTGATGCGCGAAACGATGGTGCAGATGCTGATAAGGGCGGCGTTTCCGCCGATTGAGGCCGTGGAACCTTCCTGCTGGGGGACCTGCGAAGATTCGCTTGCCGGGGACGCGGACTCAGCAGCCGAGCGTGTGTGTCGAGCTCGTGCGAGCTTATCTGACATGAACGTGCGCTTTCTCGTGTTGGATATAATGGCTCATCATAGCAAACCCGGAAAGAGGCCCCGCATGCACATCCTCATCGTGCGTAATAACTCCAACTCGCAGGCGCAAGACGCATCGCTTTTGCTGGTAACGTACCTGGCCACGCAAGGAATCGACTACACCGTGGTCGACTCGTCGAAGTTGGCAAGCCCTCTGGCCGCACCCGAGCTTTCCGCGCTGTTCGACCACGGCGTGGACATGGCGGTTGCCCTTGGCGGCGACGGCACCATCCTGCGCACGGCGCGCCAGGTGGGATTTCACGGCACGCCCATCCTGGGCATCAACTACGGACGACTGGGCTTTCTAGCCAATCCGAACAAGTCAGGCGTCATGGAGCCGCTGACAGCCGCGCTTGCAGGCGACGCCACCGAAGAGGCGCGCGCGAACCTGTCCATCCACGTGGTATGCGAAGGCGAAGCGGACCCGTTCAACGATGTTGAAGGAGACGACGCCGATGAACCGCGCGAGTTCTTCGCGCTGAACGAAGTGGCCGTGACGCGCGGGGCGAACGGTCGCATCATCGACTTCGGGCTGGACGTTTCAGGGTCGCACCTGGCCACGATGCGCGGCGACGGGCTGGTGGTGGCAAGCGCCACCGGTTCGACGGCCTATGCGCTTTCGGCCGGCGGACCTTTGGTGGCGCCCGGATTCACCGGCTTGGTGGCCGTGCCCATCGCGCCGCACACGCTGCATTCGCGCGCCGTGGTAACAAGCCCGTCCGACGTCATAGAGATGGACTTGTCCGAAAACGCTGACGGCCGCGACGCCACGCTGTTCATCGACGGTGAATTGGTGGAGCTTGACCGACCGCTTCGCCGCCTGTACGTGCGCCGCGGGTCCGTTGCCACCACCCTGCTGCGATACAAAGACGAAGGCTTCTACAATCACGCCGCGAAAGTATTCTTCTAGATGCTTCCGCTTGCCTGACGGCAAGCGGATTTACTCGACGCTGTGCGGGCCTCAGGCACGCCACCTTGTCCCTTGTGCAGCATACGGCGCGTACCAAAGTACGCTTGATGCTGCGGCGGGGCAATTCGACGCACCTGAGGCCCACTCGCTGACGTTATTTAACCTGCGATTTTACAGTTCCACGCGCTCGAAGAATTCCTTGCCGACGCCGCAGATGGGGCACACGAAATCGTCGGGCAGCTCATCGACGTATTCCATGTGGCCGCAGATGGTGCAGCGCCAGGCAACCTTCGGCGCAGCGCCTGCACCGCTTGCCGCAGCAGCCGGTGCGGGCGCCTCTTCGCCCAAATAGCTGGAAGCCTTCGGCGGGGTTTTACCGCCCTTGACCTGGTGATAGAACGCATACGTCATGGCTTCGGCCGCGCCTTCGACCTTGTGTGCCTCGTCCACTTCGCCGATGAACAGCACATGCGTGCCCAGGTCCAGCTCGGTAACCACCTTCGCAGAGAACGTGGCGCACACCTGCTCGGCCACGCAGGGCATGCCGGCCGCATCGCGCGCGCTGGCGTGCTGTGCGAACTTGTCGAGCTCGGTTGACGTGTGGAACCCGAACGTGCCGATAAGCTCCATGGTGGCGTCCTCGGACAGGCACGATGCCGTGAAACGGCCCGCCTCGCGCACGGCCGCCGTGGTGGCGTTTTCCTTGTTCAGCGCAACGCTCACCTGCATGGGCGAAGACGTGACCTGGGCAAACGTGTTCACCACGCAGCCGAAATCGCGGTTTTGCGCGTGCGTGCCGATAACGTACATGCCGTAGCTTAGGCTATGGAACGCGGATTTGTCGATCATCAGGTGCCCCCTGTCTTTTCGATTTGCTCCCTTAATGATACTAATTCTTGATAGAGAATCAAGCCGCTGTAGCGCCTGCGGCCTTCTTTACCCATTGTGCGGTCGAATACCGCCGTGCAACGGTACCGTTGACGAACCGTTGCACGCCCGCCGACCAGCCAATGAGCGCGCAGCAAAAAAGGCGGCCCGAAGCCGCCTTTTCGCTAGAAGCTGTAGTAGTTGCGCGGATTGACCGGCGAACCGTTGATTTCGATCTGGAAGTGCAAGTGCGGGCCGGTTGACAAGCCCGTGGTGCCCACGTAGCCGATGACGTCGCCGGCGTTGACGGTTTGCCCCACCGTTGCCGCCGTTTGGCTTTGGTGCATGTAGATGGTGCGCATGCCGTTGCCGTGCGAGATGATGACGGCGTTGCCGCCCGTGCCGTACCAGCCCACGTACGTGACCGTGCCCGGGCCGGCCGCCAAGATAGGCGCGCCCGACGCGGCGCCAAGGTCGATGCCGTTGTGCGAACCGGTGATGGGCGAATAGCCGAACTCGCAGGTGACGCCGTAGTAGCTTGGGCACGGATTCACCCAACCGCCGATGGCGGACGCGCCGCCACCGCCACCGGTGTAGCTGTTGCCGCTATCCGAATAGCTGCCGCCGCCCGAATAATCATTGATGCCGGCCGATGCCGAATAGCTGGCAGCCACGCGCGCGGCCTCTTCCTCGCGCTGCTTCGCCTCTTCGGCCGACAAGCGCACGGACTCTTCCTGGCCTTGCAGCAAGGCGACTTCCTCCGTCACCTTCGCAAGCTCGGTTTCCATGGTGGATTTCGTGGCCTCGATCTCGTCTTTGGCGGCCTGGGCTGCCGTCATCTCGTCAGCCGCGATTTGCGACTGCTCCTCGAAACTGGCCTGGGCCTCGGCCGCTTCCGTGCGAACCTGCTTCGATTCGTCGATGAGGTTGGCGTCCTGCTGCGCGATGCGCTGCAGCGTGTCCCACATGTTCACGAAATCGTCGAACGACGACACGCCCATGAGCACGCCCAGAAACGACATGCTGCCGCCGGATTTGTACATGTCCACGGCGCGCCCGCCAAGGCGCTCCTGCAGCTGCGCCGTGCGATCATCGGCAGCCTCTTTGCGTTGCCGGGCGTCGTCGGCAGCGGCCTGCGCCTCGTCATGCTGCTGCATGGCGGTGTTGTAACGCTGCTGCGCGTCGTTGAGGTTCGTTTGCAGCCCGTCGATCTTCTGGGCAAGCGTATCGGCTTCGGCCTGCTTGGCCACCGAGGACGCAGCCAGCTCATCGGCCTGCGCCGTAAGGTCGTCGGACTCGGCCGCGAACGCCGTGTTCGCGCCCGCTACCGGCACAAACGCCAGCGACGCAGCAACGACGACGGACAGGGAAAAACGGGAAACCCGTTGCGTGAGATCAAGCATACACACACCTTTGCGTGGTTTGAGAAAGCTATGGGTACAAAGTTGCCATTCAACTATAGCAAAAGGGGCCCGAAGGCCCCTATGCGCTCCAAACCTATTCCATGGGAACTACGCGCGGCACTGCGCGCGCTCGCCTTCGCCGAAGAACTCCTCGTACCAAACGATGAACGTGTAGAACGACCAGATCTTCTGCATGTTCGACACGCGCCCGGACTTGTGCTCGTCAAGTAGCTCCATCAGCTTTTCCGGCACGAAGAACTCCTGCGCCACCGGGCCTTCGAACGCGTCTTTCACGCGATTGTAGAACTTGTCGTCGCGCAGCCACACGGCCAACGGCGAGGGGAAGCCGAGCTTCTCCTTGTTGTACACGCGCTCGGGCAGATGGCGGGCCGCTGCGCGGCGCAGCGCCACTTTCGACTCGTCGTTGGCCACGCGGTAGCGCGCCGGAATGGTAAGGGCTAGCTCAAGCACCTCGCGGTCCAAAAACGGTACGCGCAGCTCAAGCGAGTGCGCCATGGACATGCGGTCGGCCTTCAGCAAGATGTCGAACGCCATCCACGTTTGCATGTCGACGTACTGCAGCTGCGACACGGCGTCAAGGCCAGCCACGTGGTCAAAGTAGGGCTTGGAGCCCTCCTGCGGCGTGGGGCCTGTGATCTTGTCGCGCAGGTACTGCTGGCGGTCCTCGTTTTCAAACACGTAGTCGGCTCGGCTGAAGCGCTCCCACGGCTCCATGGCGCCGTGCGTGAGGAAGTGCTTGCCCTTCACCGCCGGCAGCGCGCCGGCAACGGCGCCCGCAACCTTGCGCACGCCGCGCGGAACGCGCTCGCAGTAGCGGCCCAAGTGGTCTTCGGCCAGGTAGTTCGGGTAGCCGCCGAACAGCTCGTCGGCACCTTCGCCCGAAAGCACCACCTTCACGTGCTTCGCCGCATTTTCGGCCAGGAAGTACAGCGGGTTTTCAGCCGGGTTCGGCAACGGCTCGTCCATGTAGTACTGGATGTCGGGCATGGCGTCGAAGAAGTCGTCGGCCGAAATCTTGTTCGCGATGTTTTCCACGCCCAGCTCCTCCGAGAAGCTTTGCGCATACGACAACTCGCTGTACTGCTCCTCCTCGTAGCCTACGGAGAACGTGCGGATGTTCGTACCGGCCGAATACGCGCGCTCCACCGCGTAGCTGGAGTCGACGCCCGACGACAGGAAGCCGCCCACCTCGACGTCGGCGATCATATGCGCGTCCACCGACTTCGTGAACACGTCCTCGATGCGGTCGGCCCACTGCTCAAGCGTCAGGCTTTCGTCGGGCTTGAACGTGTAGTCGTAGTAGCGCTCGGTCACGAAGCTGTCGGCCGTCCACTCGAACCAGCTGCCGGGCATAAGCTTGAACACGTCGCGGAACAGCGTCTTGTTATCGGGCAGGTATTCGTAGGACAGGTAGTCGGGGATGCGTTCGCGCACCACGGACTTCTTGAACGCCGGATGGTCCAGGAAGCTTTTGATCTCGGAGCCAAACAGGAACGTGGAGCCGGCACGGTAGTAGTAATACGGCTTGATGCCGAAAATGTCGCGCGCGCCGAACAGCTTCTTTTCGCGCTTGTCCCAGATGGCAAACGCGAACATGCCGCGCAGGCGGTCGAGCACGCCGCGGCCCCACTGCTCGAAGCCATGCAGGATGGTTTCGGTGTCACTATGCGTGGCGAACACGTGACCAGCGGCCACCAGTTCCTCGCGCAGCTCTTGATAGTTGTAGATTTCGCCGTTGAACACGATGACGAGGTTGCCGTCTTCGTTGAACATGGGCTGGCGGCCGCCTTCAAGGTCGATGATGGACAGGCGGCGGTGCGCAAGCGCCACGTCGTCATCGACGTAGTACGTGGCGTCGTCGGGCCCGCGATGGCGGATGCGATCGCCCATCAGCTCGATGACGCGCTGGGCGTCGATGCCGGGGGTGTTGTTGATGAAACCGGTGAAACCGCACATGGTTTGAAAGCTCCCTTGCTATCGTTTCGAAACGGCCGCTGCAAGATCTTTTGCCGGTGCGCCGCACTCCTGCACGCAGCGCCACGCCAGCACGTCGAGCGCGTCGATGACGGTCATGCCCATGACGTGCACGGGGGCGCCGATGCACGACAGCTCCGTGCACCCAAGCACGATGCCGTCGCAACCGCGCTCCAAAAAGCCCGCGCACACCACCTGGAACCGATCGAAGTCGACGGGGCGGCCCGCCTTCACCTCGTCGTAGATGATGCTCATGACGATGCGCTGGGCAGCTTCGGAAGGCTGTTCGAAGCCAAGCCCTTCGCGGGCGAACGCGTCCTGGTACACGCCGGCGGCAAGCGCGCCGTCGGTGGCCATGACGCCGACGCGCGTGCAGCCGAGGCTTTTCGCGAACGCGGCCGTTTCGCGCGGCATGTGCAGAAACGACGCGCGCTCAAGCACGCCGGAGATTTCGTCGTAGCGCGAATGGGCCGTATTGCACGGCGTGCACACCACTTCGCAACCTGCCTGCTCCAAATCGCGCGCAGCCTGCTGCATGACCGGGATAAACGAGGGGGCGCCGGACCGTCCGAGCAGATACGCCGTGCGATCGGGTATCTGCGGGCGGTTCAAGATGGTGATGTCTAGGTGGTCCTGGTCGCGCGCCACGTCCGTCAGCTCCACGATGCGCTGGAACAGCCGAACGGTTGCCGCCGGGCCAAGACCGCCGATGATGCCGAGTTTGCGCGTATCCACGCGCCCCCCTTCCCGCACAGACGCTAGTCGTCTATGCCGCGGTGGCCGAAGCACGCCGCATATTGCTTGCGATAATTCCGCTGGTTGACCTGGTAGCTGATCCAGCGGGCCAGCGACTTGTCCTGCGGGCTCCAGTACGACGTGCGCACCTTCCCCGCGCGGATGAGCCGCTCGGCGCGTGCCAAGGCTTCGGGATCGGAAACGTAGGTGCGGATGACGTCGAGCGGGATCATGGTCCACAGCACTTCGTCGTCAAGCGTGGCGACGTCAAGCGGCCTATCTTCGCCGTACACCACGTCGCGCACCAGGTAGCGCGCCAGATTCTTGTTCGAAGCCGTGGTGAAATAACTTGAACGGCCCTGGCGCGGGTTGATCTCGAACAGCTTGAACGAGCCGTCGCGCTTATCGTACTTCAAATCGAAGTTCGAGAATCCTACGTAGCCTATCTCTTCAAGGAAACCCTTGATTCGCTCGTTGATGTCGGCGTTGTAACCCGTCATGATGGCGCCGTAGCTGCCGATGCCCTCGGGCGTGTGCTCTTCAAGCAGCACGTCGCCAAGCGCCATCATCTTCACCTTGCCGTGGGTGTCCGAGTAGCAGTTCATCACGCGCATGCACGTGTCGTCGCCCGGCACGAAATCCTGCACGATCATGGCGTCGCGGTACGTGGACGTTTCCGAGTACACGCCCGCCAGGATGCGGCGCATCTCGTCGGCGTTCTGCACGACGAACACCTTCTTCTTGCCCGGGTAGTCGCAGTTCCAGTACGCAACGCTGTTCGAGGGCTTCACCACCACAGGGTATTCGAACGGCGGCTCGAAGCCGGCGGCCGTCTCGGGCGTGACCTCGCACGTTTTCGGGAATTCAAGGCCGAACTTCACGCACGTGTCGTAGAAGCGCTCCTTCGTGGACAGCAGCGCGAACTGGTCGGGCGACATGATGTTGAAGCGATACGCGTCGCGCAGCTTGTCCTGGTTGCGCACGAGCATCTTCGTGTAGCTGTCGCCGCACGGCACCAGCACCAGCGTTTGCCCCTTGTGGGCGGCCGCGTAGTCAAGCAGCGTGCGCGTGAACACGTCGTCGTCCTCAAGGTCAGGCTCGGTGACGTCGAACGTCAGGATCTTGCTGTGCTGGCAGATGTGGAACGCGCCCTTGCCGATGGCGCGCGAAGCGGTTCCGAATTCTTCGTAAAACGAACGTGCCATGCCGTACGCGTTGGCGTCGCCGCCAAGCAAAACGGGCAGGAAATCGTTTGTTGCCACGTGAATACCTCTTTAATCGGTTGATAATCGAACGAGAGCCCGGAAAACCGGGCTCTCGTTACACAGTCGCTATTGCGTGAGGTGCGCTATTCGGCAGCGTTCTCGACCAGGGCGTCGACAGCAGCCTCGTCGGCAGCGGTAGCCTCGGGAGCGGCTTCGGCCTCAGCAGCGGCAGCGGTAGCAGCCTCGAGCTCGGCAGCCTTCTCAGCCTCGGCGGCAGCCTTCTTGGCGTACTCTTCAGCACGCTTGGCCTTAGCGGCGGCCTTAGCCTCGCGCTCGGCCTTCTTGGCGGCCTCGAGCTCGGCAGCCTTAGCGGCGCGCTCGGCCTTCTTGGCGGCCTCGCGAGCAGCCACCTGCTCCTTAGCGGCGCCGAACTTGTCGGCGAAGCGCTGGACGCGTCCGCCGGTGTCGACGAAGCGCTGCTGGCCGGTGTAGAACGGATGGCACACGTTGCAGATGTCGACCTTCAGCTCGGACTTCGTCGAGCGGGTGGTGAAGGTGTTGCCGCAGCTGCACTTGACGGTGCACTCCACGTACTCCGGATGGATTCCTTGTTTCATAGTCTGGTACTCCTTTTACCGTGCCTTGGTTTCCGACCAAGGCGGAAGACAAGCCTTTGCATAATAACACCGAACGCCGCGCCCGGCCAGAGCCAAGCGCGGCGTTCACAGGTTCTACGCTATTGCAACGGTTGTGGAATGCGAGCGAAGAAAGCTCCGCTCTCCCCCTGCGTCTGCCCAACCTTCGAAGCCTGGCGGCATCGGGCGATTCCTACCATTTGTCAACAGAAAGCGGGACAAAGGGACTGTCCCCTTGTCAACTGTCCCGCTTACGCGCGTTATTCGGCCTTCGAAGCCTCTTCGGCGGCAGGCGCGGGCTGCTGGCCTTCGACGACGACGTTGGCGTGCTCGAGCAGCCAGCGGTTCGCCTTCAGGCGGCCGGCCGTCTCGCGCAGCACGAATCCCTGGCCGTTGCCTTCCATCTGGCGACGTACGGTGGTGGGGTCGGCGGGGTTCATGGCGCGGCATGCGGCCAGGATGTCCTCGTCGGTAAGGTCCATGTTCTCGTGGCGGAACAGCGCGTCAAGCGAGTAGCCCTGCACGAGCATCTGGCGCGCCTGTACCATGAGCATCATGCTGAACTGCTGGATGCCACCCTGCATGGCCACGAACTCGTCGAACTGCACTCCCTGCTGCGCCAGCGAGCCCTTCACGTTCTGCATGAGCGTCTCGCGCATGGCCTCGTAGACCTCGTCGTCGATCTTGCCCGTAAAGCGGCTGCCCAGCTCGTCGGCGGCCAGGGACAGCTGCATCTCACGGTACTGCGCCTGCTGCTCGGCAAGCAGGCTTTCGCGGATGGAACCGCGCAGCGCGGCGGCGTCGCGCACCATGGGGATGTTCTTCGTCACCCATTCATCGGTAAGCTCGGGCACTTCCTTGCACTGGCACTCCAGCACGGTGACGGTGCACTCGATGGGCTCGGCGCCCTCTTCAGCGCCCGGCACGTCGAAGCTGAACGTCTTCGTGTCGCCCTCGGTCATGCCGATGAGGTTCTTCTCGAAGCCTTCGGGCAGAAGGTTCATGCCCATGATGTACGTGCGGCCCTCGGTGGACAGGATCTTGTGCGGCTGGCCGCCCTGCGCGGCTTCCACCTTGATGCGCGCGGCGTCGTTCTCGCCAAGCGGATGCGGGTCGCAGCGCACGTACGTGGCGTAGCTTTCGAGCACCTGGCGCACCTGCTGGTCGACCTGCGCCTCGTCGAACTTGAACGCCGGCACGGTGATGGTGACCGGGTCGTAGCTGGTCAGCTCGTACTCGGGCTTCGGCGTGACGCGCAGCTTGAACTCGAACGTTTCGCCGCGCTTGATCATGTTGCCCTCAAGGATGGGCTTGGGCGGATAGGCCGGGCACAGGTTGCGCTTGTCCACGGCGAACGGCACCAGGTAGTCGACGGCAAGCTGCTGCGACACCATGTCCAGGTTCACGATGCCAAGCTCTTCCTCGGCCACCTTCTCGGGCGTCTGGCCCGGGCCGACCTGCACGCCCATGTTCGCCAAAAACGAGTAGTGGGCCACGTTGAACGCCTGCGCCACCTCGGCCGTGGCGGCCACGGCCGTCAGCTCGTAGCGGCCGTCAGCAAGCTTCTTTTCGGTAACCTTCATTGGGAATCCCCTTCTGATTGTAAAAACGCACTGAGCGGTATTGTAGCGCAAGCGCGCGAAGCGCAACGCGGGCCTTTCGATCGGCATGCAAGCGTGCGGGGCGCGCACAGCCCGATGCGCGCGGCCCGCCCCATGCGCACGCGCCTGGCGCGGCGAAGGCGGTTCGCGGCCTGCCGCACGTCTGGCCGCCTGGCTCGCGCACGCACACTGCGACGCGCGTGCCAGGCGGATCCTGCCGCGCTCAGGGTGCAGGGCATTCCGCGCGCCCTTCCCTATTCGTTGGACTTCAGGCTTTCTACCATGTCGATGCGGCGCAGCTTCTTGCGCATGGCCACCGCCACGATAAGCGAGAACAGCAGCGTGAGCGCGAACGCGATGACGAAGCTGGCAGCGTGGACGTCGCGGCCGAACATGACCTGGTCCACTTCTGCCGTGGTGATGACGAAGCCCTCCATGACGACGCCGAGCAGCATGCCCACCACGGAGCCGATGACGGAAAGCAGCATGGTTTCGCGGAAGATGTAGGCGTCCACTTCGCGCGGCGTGAAGCCGAGCACCTTAAGCGTGGCGATTTCGCGAGCTCGCTCGGTGATGTTGATGTTCGTGAGGTTGTACAGCACCACGAACGCCAGCAGCGCCGCGGCCACCACCAGCACCACCACCACGCTGTCGACCGTTTTCAGCATGGTGCGGTAGCTGTCGATCGTCTCGTCGTTGTACGTGACCGTCTTCACGTCGTCAAGCGCCAGCGTATCGTCCGAAAACGCATCGCGGTCGGCGCCGTCGGGCAGGCTGGCATACACGGTGGAGAAAGAAGGCTCCTGCCCCATCATGTCCCGATACACCTGCGCCGTGACGTACACGTACTGGCTGACGTAGTTCTCCATGATGCCGGCTACGCGCACGTCGTGCGGCTGTCCCACCAGGTTGCCGATGTCGTCCTCGTCGTACAGCTGCACGGTGTCGCCCACGGACACGCCAAGCTGGCTCGCCAGCTTCTCGCTGATGATGGCCCCTTCGCCGTCAAGCTGCAGCGGCGTTTGCCCCACGCGCGTGCGCATGGTGACGAACTGCTGCAGCGCTGCGGCGTCTTGGGCCACCACGAACTCCACGCGATGCTCGGTGCCCGTGTCGGGCGCGACTGCGATATCGTTGCCCGTGGACACCCACGTGAACGCGTCGGTTTCGCCGCCCACCGCCGCGGCCAGGTTGTCCTTGTCATCCTGGCTGGCTTCAGAGTCCATGCGCACGATGGTGTTGAAGTGGTAGATCTCGCCGTACTGCTTATCGATGATGTCGTTGATGGCGTTTTGCAGGCCCAAACCCGTCAGCAGCAGCGCCGTGCAGCCTGCAATGCCCACGGTTGCCATGAAGAAGCGCCGCTTGTAACGGAACAGGTTGCGCGCCGTGACCTTCCAGCTAAACGACATGCGGCGCCACAGCGGGCGGATGCGCTCAAGCAGGATGCGCTTGCCCGCTTTCGGCGCGCGCGGCAGCATAAGCGACGCGGGGCCCTCGCGCAGCGTGGCCGCCGCCGCGAACCACGTAGCCGCCACGGTGATGCCCACGCCCAGGCCGGCCGCCACAACCGCGATGCCCGGATCGATGGGCGTCGGCGCGCACGGCACCTGGTACATGATGGAGTACGCCTTCATGATGAACCACGGCAGGAACTGGCTGAGCAGCGCGATGCCCACCACGGCGCCGGCGCCTGAAGCCACCACGGCGTAGATGAGGTATTTCGACGTGATGCGCGCGCCCGAATAGCCCAGCGCTTTGAACGTGCCGATGAGCACGCGTTCCTCCTCGACCATGCGCGTCATGGTGGTCAGCGAAACCAGGGCTGCCACCAGGAAGAACATGAACGGGAACACCTGGGCTATCTGGTCGATGCGCCCGGCGTCGGAGCGGAAGCTTTCAGCGCCGAGGTTCTTCGTGCGGTCAAGCACGTACACGCTGGCGTCTTTGTCGGCGATAGCGTCGATGTCGGCCTGCGCGCTTGCCAGCTGCGCTTCGGCGTCGACGAACTGGGCCTGCGCGTCGGCGCGGCGCTCGTCAAGCTGCGCTTGGCCGTCTTGGTATTCCGCCAGGCCGCTTTCGTATTCCGCGCGGCCCTGCTCATAGCTTTGCTGGCCCGCCGCGTATTGCTGGCGGCCCGAGGCCAGCTGCGCCGCGGCGACGTCAAGCTGCTGCTGCGCGTTATCGAGCTGGGCTTGCGCGGCAGACAACTGGGCCTGCGCTTGGGCGCGTTGGGCGTCAAGTTCGGCCTGACCGGCGGCCAGCTGGTCAGGGACGCCGGCCGTTTGCGCATCGATCTGCGCGATGGCCGCCTCAAGCTGCGCGGCCACGTCGGCCAGCTGCGCGGCGCGCGCCTGCTCAAGCTGCACTTCCAGCTGGCTGCGCTGCGCCATGGCGGCGTTGTACTGCGTCTGGGCTTCGTCAAGCTGCGCCTGGGCCTGCGCCAGCGATTGCTGCGCTTGCGCACGCTGGGCGTCAAGCTGCTGCTGGCCGCTTTCCTGCTGCGCACGCCCATCGGCCAGCTGCTGCGCGCCCGCGTCAAGCTGGGCCTGGCTGCTGGAAAGCTGCGCAGCGGCGCTGGACAGCTGGGCCGCCGCATCGTCTAGCTGCCCGCGAGCATCGTCTAGCTGAGCCTGCGCATCGTCAAGTTGGGCTTCGGCATCGCGCTTCTGGTCCTCGAACTCGGCGCGCTTGTCGTCAAGTTCGCGCTGCGCGGTTTCCTGCAACCCCGCGATACGGGACGCGGACAAGCCGCCTGCGATGTCGTTCAGGCGCTGCTGCACCTCGTCGACGCGTTGCTGATAGGCGTCGCTTGGCCACTGCTGGTCCTTCGCGCCGTCAACGGTGACGAACGCTTCCGTATAAGGGTAATCAGCACTGAACGCGCCGGGCGCCACGTACACGTACGACGTCAGCTCACCCGAACCCAGCGATGTCGAGCCCGTGTTCGTGGAGCACGTGTAGTACGACGAGCGCACGAACCCGGTGACGGTGAAGCGCTTCACGGCGAACACGTCGTCAAGATCGGCAGCGCCCTCGATAAGCTCGACGGTGTCGCCGATGCGCACGTCGTTCGACCACACGGTGTCGGCGGACAGCAGGCATTCGCTATCCGTTTCAGGCCACGTACCTGAAACCAGGATGGGGCGGTTGATGTAGTCGTTATCGGAAGATTGCACGTGCAGCCCGTCGTCGCACGTACTTGCGCGCGCGGCGTCCATATCAAGCGAGTGGTAGCGCAGCGTGTACTGCACGCCGTCCACCGACGAGATGGCGTCCGCCTCGTAAGCCGGCATGACGCCCGACACGCCGTCGACCGCGCGAACCTGATCGATTTCGGTATCCGTTAAGCCCAGCGAGCCCACCACGCGCACATCGCACAGGTTCGTGGCGTCGTAGTACTGCTCGCCCGCTAGGCGCATGTCGGGACCCGTCATGCGCAGACCGGCGTAAAACCCGCAGCCAAGCGCTGCCATCACGGCGATGGCCAGAAAGCGCCCCCACGATTTCGTGATGGAGCGCAGCACCTCTTTCGAAAACGCGCGCATGCCCTACCACTCCAGCGTTTCGGCCGAAGCGGGATGCGGGTTCACCTGCATGCTGGCCACCCGGCCTTCGCGCACGTGAATGACGCGGTCGGCGATGGCGGCGAATGCGGAATTGTGCGTGATGAGCACCACCGTCTTCCCCGTGTTCAGGCACGTGTCTTGCAGAAGCTTCAAGATGGCCTTGCCCGTTTTGAAGTCAAGCGCGCCGGTAGGTTCGTCGGCCAGCAGCAGCTTGGGGTTTTTCGCCAACGCGCGCGCTATGGCTACGCGCTGCTGTTCGCCACCGGAAAGCTGCGCCGGGAAGTTGTCCATGCGGTGCGCCAGGCCCACCTGCGCAAGCACTTCGGCCGCGTCAAGCGGGTGCGGGCAGATCTGGCTTGCCAGCTCAACGTTCTCAAGCGCCGTGAGGTTTTGCACCAGGTTGTAGAACTGGAACACGAATCCAATGTCCAGGCGGCGGTACTGTGTCAGCTGCTTCTCGTTAAACGTGCTGATTTCGCGCCCGTCAAGAACGATAGAGCCCGAGGTGCACGAGTCCATGCCGCCCAGCATGTTCAGCAGCGTGGTTTTGCCGGCTCCCGAAGGCCCTACCACCACCACGAACTCGCCGCGTTCGCACGAAAACGTCATGCCGTCGGCGGCGGCCACCTCGACCTCGCCCATCTTGTAGACCTTGCGCACATCATTGAATTCTACGAACGCCATGGCACCCACCCGTTCATTCGCCAGCTGTGTCTGTACCTGATTATACAAAAAAAGCGCCCCGGGGGTTCCGGGGCGCTTATCAAGTTAAGCGTAAAGCTTCAGCCAACGGCAGCTTAGTTAGCGCCGAACAGCTCGATGGTATCGCCTTCCTTGAGCGTGACCATAGCCTTCTTCCAGGTACGGGTCAGACCCTTCTGGTAGCGAACGCGCTTCGGCTTCGGCTTGACGTTGAGGGTGTTCACCTTGACCACGGAGACGTTGAAGATGGCCTCGATAGCCTGGCGGATCTCAACCTTGTTGGAGTCCTTGGCCACCTCGAAGGTGTACACGTTGTTCTCCATCTGGTCGTAGCTGTGCTCCGTCACGATAGGACGGATGATGACCTCGCGGGGATCCTTCATTATGCGAGCACCTCCTCGATGCGCTTCAGGGCCTCGGCGGTGAACACCAGCTGCTTGTTGTCGAGCAGCTCGTAGGTGTTGGCCTCGGCGACGGGCAGGATGTTGACCTTCTCCAGGTTGCGGAAGGACAGCCACGTGGTGACGTCGTCGTTGCCGATGACCAGCGTGGTGCGCTGGCCCTCGAAGCCCATAGCCTTGATGAACGCCTTGGCGTCCTTAGTGCAGGGCTTCTCGAACTTGAACTCGTCGACAACGGTGAACTGACCGTCGGCCACCTTGGCGGACAGAGCGGAGCGCATGGCCAGCTTGACTTCCTTGTTGTTCACGCGGAAGGCGTAGCTGCGCGGATGCGGACCGAATACGGTACCGCCGCCAGCCCACTGAGGGGAGCGGATGGAGCCCTGGCGGGCACGGCCGGTGCCCTTCTGGCGCCACGGCTTCTTGCCGCCGCCGCGGACCTGGCCGCGGGTGAGGGTGTTGCTGGTGCCGGCACGCCAAGACGCACGCTGAGCGCGCACAACCTGGTGCATGACGGGCACGTTCGGCTCGATGCCGAACACGGAAGCGGAAAGCTCGGCGTCGCCGGCCTTCTTACCGCTTGCGTCCTTGATCTCGATAGTCGTCATGGTAGTAGAAACTCCTTATAGATAGTCCAGGTTACGCCATGCGCACGCGCACGATGCCGTTCTTGCCGCCGGGGATGGCGCCCTTGACCAGGATCAGGTTCTGCTCCTCGTCGACGCGCATGACGGTCAGGTTCTTCACGGTAACCGTGTCGCAGCCCATGTGACCAGGCATGCGCAGGCCCTTCAGCACGCGGGAAGGCGTGGCGCACATGCCCACGGAACCGGGAGCACGATGGAAGTGAGCACCATGGCCACCCGGACCACCGGCGAAGCCGTAGCGCTTCATAACGCCGGCGAAGCCCTTACCCTTAGAAGTACCGGTGACGTCGACCTTCTTCACGTCGGCGAAAGCCGCCACGGTCTGCTGGTCGCCCGGCTTGTACTCGGCAGCGTCCTCGACGCGAACCTCACGCAGATAGCGGGTCGGCTCGACGCCCTGCTTGGCGAAATGGCCGCCCATGGGCTTGTTGACCTTCTTCGCCTTGATGGCGCCAAAGCCCAGCTGCACAGCCTCGTAGCCGTCGGTGGCCTTCGTCTTGACCTGGCACACCGTGTTCGGCTCGGCCTGGATCACGGTCACGGGGATGAGCTTGTCCTCCTCGTTGAAGATCTGGGTCATGCCGATCTTCTTACCAAAAATAGCGTTAATCATGCTAATTGACACCCCTTACAGCTTGATCTCGATGTCGACGCCGGCAGGGAGGTCCAGACGCATCAGGGAATCCACCGTGTTAGGGGTGGGCTCCAGGATGTCGATCAGGCGCTTATGGGTGCGCATCTCGAACTGCTCGCGCGAATCCTTGTCCACATGGGGGCCCTTGACGACGGTGAACAGGTTGCGCTCCGTCGGCAGCGGGATGGGACCGGACACCTTGGCACCCGTCTTCTGAGCGGTATCGACGATGAGCTTCGTGGACTGGTCCACGATCTCATGATCGTATCCCTTGAGGCGGATGCGAATCTTCTGATTAGCCACTTTCATTTCCTCCGTTAAGCTTTCGGACGAGCAACGCCTTAGGCGTTGCCGCCGGCCTTGCTGATAATCTCTGCAGCGACGTTCTTGGGAACCGGCTCATAAGAGTCGAACTGCATGGTGTAGGTTGCGCGGCCCTGCGTACCGGAACGCAGGTCGGTGGCGTAACCGAACATCATGCCCAGCGGCACCTTCGCAGAGATGGCGACGGCACCGGAACGCTGCTCCTGACCCTGGATCATACCGCGGCGAGACGGGATGTCGCCCATGACGAAGCCCGTGTACTCCTCCGGCGTTTCCACCTCGACGGCCATGACAGGCTCGAGGATGACCGGGTCGGACTTGCGCAGAGCGTCCTTGATGGCCATGGAACCGGCAACCTTAAAGGCAGCTTCCGAAGAGTCGACGTCGTGGTAAGAACCGTCGATGAGCTCGACGCGCACGTCCTCGACCGGGTAGCCAGCCAGAACGCCCGTGTTGAGGGCTTCCTGGATGCCCTTGTCGATGGAAGGAATGTATTCCTTCGGCACGACGCCGCCGACGATCTTGTTCTCGAACTCGTAGCCCTTGCCGGCCTCCTGCGGGTACATGTTGATGACCGCATGGCCGTACTGGCCGCGACCGCCGGACTGACGGACGAACTTGCCCTCGGCACCCAGCACCTCGTGGCCAGGACGCTCGCGGTAGGCGACCTGCGGCTTGCCGACGTTGGCCTCGACCTTGAACTCGCGCATCAGGCGGTCGACGATGATCTCCAGGTGCAGCTCGCCCATGCCGGCGATGATGGTCTGGCCGGTCTCATGGTTGGTGGACACGCGGAACGTCGGGTCCTCCTCGGCCAGCTTCTGCAGCGCGATTTCCATCTTCGTCTGGTCGGCCTTCGTCTTCGGCTCGACGGCGATGTCGATAACCGGGTCGGCGAATTCCATGGACTCCAGGATGATGGGAGCGTTCTCGTCGCACAGGGTGTCACCGGTGGTGGTGTTCTTCAGGCCAACGACGGCAACGATGTCGCCTGCGGCGCAGGAGTCGATGTCGACGCGCTGGTTGGAGTGCATCTGCAGCAGACGGCCGATGCGCTCTTTCTTGTCCTTCGTGGCGTTGACCACGTAGGAGCCAGCATCCAGAGAGCCCGAGTACACGCGCAGGTAGGTGAGCTTACCCACGAACGGGTCGGTCATGATCTTGAACGCCAGGGCGCTGAACGGAGCCTTCGGGTCGGAAGGACGCTCGTCCTCTTCGCCGGTCTCGGGGTTGCTGCCCTTGATGGCCGGAACGTCGATAGGGGCCGGCAGGTAGTCGACAACGGCGTCGAGCAGTTCCTGCACGCCCTTGTTCTTGTAGGCGGAGCCCACGAACACGGGGTTGATCTTGCAGGCGATGACGCCCTTGCGCAGAGCAGCCTTCAGTTCCTCGACGGAGACATCCTCCTCCATGAGGACCTTCTCCATGAGGTCGTCGTCGCAGTCAGCGGCGGCTTCGACGAGCTCCTGGTGGGCAAGCTCGGCCTCGTCGGCGAACTCGGCCGGGATGGCATCCATAGGCTCGGGGTAGGTCATGCCCTTATCGTCGGCCTTGAAGTCCCATGCGGTCATGGTAACCAGGTCGATGACGCCCCAGAAGTTGTCCTCGGCGCCCATGGGCAGCTGAGCGGCAACGGCGTTGGCGCCCAGACGATCCTTCATGGTCTGAATGGCGTGGCCGAAGTCAGCGCCAACGCGGTCGTACTTGTTGATGAACGCGATGCGCGGCACGCCGTAACGCTCGGCCTGACGCCAAACGGTCTCGGACTGCGGCTGCACGCCGGCAACGGCGTCGAACACGGCGACGGTACCGTCGAGAACGCGCAGGGAGCGCTCAACCTCGGCGGTGAAGTCCACGTGGCCGGGCGTGTCGATGATCTGGAAGCGGTACGTCTCGTCGTCCTTCTTCCAGAAGCAGGTGGTAGCGGCGGCGGTGATGGTTACGCCACGCTCCTGCTCCTGAACCATCCAGTCCATCGTCGCGGCGCCGTCATGCACCTCGCCGATCTTGTGGGTCTTGCCCGTGTAGTACAGGATGCGCTCAGTAGTAGTGGTCTTACCGGCATCGATGTGGGCCATGATGCCGAAGTTGCGGGTGAGCTTCAGGTCGTTAGTCTTAGCCATGTTCCGTCACGCCCTAGAAGCGGTAGTGCGAGAACGCACGGTTGGACTCGGCCATCTTGTACAGGTCCTCGCGCTTCTTCACGGATGCGCCGGTGTTCTCGGCGGCGTCCATGATCTCAGCGGCCAGGCGCTGCTTCATGGTGTGCTCCTTGCGCTTACGGGAGAAGTCGACGATCCAGCGGATGGCCAGCGTGGTGGCGCGACGGGAGTTGACTTCCATGGGCACCTGGTAGGTGGCGCCGCCGACACGCTTCGGCTTGACTTCGAGCGTGGGGCGGACATTGTCCATAGCCTTCTTGAAGACGGCCAGCGGATCTTCGCCCGTCTTGGCCTGAACCAGCTCGAAAGCACCGTAGACGATGCCCTCGGCGGTGGACTTCTTGCCGTCCAGCAGGATCTTGTTGATCAGCTGGGTGACAAGACGGTTGTTGTAGACGGCGTCCGGCTGAACTTCACGGCGGACGGCTGCTGCACGACGCGGCATGTAAAACTCCTTCTTATTCCTGCGCGCTTCTAAGAGACTTTCCTTCTCTCATTAGGCTGCCGCGTTTCCGGCCCTTCCGGTTACGCATTTCTGCAGCCCGCGCGACTTAGCGGTGAACTTATTTCGGGCGCTTGGCACCGTAGCGGCTGCGAGCCTGCTTGCGCTTGTCAACTGCAGCGCAGTCGAGAGCGGCGCGGATGACCTTATAACGGACACCAGGAAGGTCCTTAACACGGCCGCCGCGGATGAGCACCATGGAGTGCTCCTGCAGGTTGTGGCCCTCGCCCGGGATGTAGGCGGTAACTTCCATACCGTTGACCAGGCGGACACGGCAGACCTTACGCAGAGCCGAGTTCGGCTTCTTGGGGGTGGTGGTGTACACGCGGGTGCACACGCCACGCTTCTGCGGGTTGCCCTTCAGCGCCGGAGTCTTCGACTTCACGGCAGCCGTTTTGCGGCCCTTGCGGACCAGCTGATTGATGGTAGGCAAAATCTTCTCCTTCGCTCTTGCCTCCGACGGCGTACGAGACCGCCGTCGCATTTCTTCGTCGGCCACTCGTGTGCGTTCAGCTGATGCGCACACGAGTGGCCTTCACCTTTTCAGGCGCGAGTTGGAACTTTAACACCGGGTATAGGGGCTGTCAAACGCCACGCACCCGGGTGTGTCTATTGCTATTGTACTGTGTTTTGGCTGGTCATGCAAGGTTTTTTTGGCGTGTGAGCCACGTTTTGCACACAAATTCGGAAAAAGTTGTTGCAATTGTTTCGCCGCCGTGGGTGGGGTTTAGTGAAGCGTGGATTCATGGACAGCATACCGCAGCGACTTGTGCGATAACCGGGATGGAGGCATAGACGAGATGTATTATTTGCGCGCGCCCAGGATGAGCTGCTCCACCAAGCGCGCCGTGCCTTCGAGGTTTTCCGCCGTGATGTACTCGTCGCGCGAATGGTAGTTCGCCATGCCCGTGGCCAGCGTGATGGCGCGCACGCCGCGCCCGGCAAGGATGTTCGCGTCCGCCCCGCCGCCCGAGGCGTGCAGGCGCGGCGCGAGGCCCGCAGCGCGCGCAGCGGTAACCACACTCTGCACAAGCGGATCGTGCTCGTCATAGGAAATAGGCAGGTAATCGGTGCGCCACTGGATGTCCACGCTGCCGTGAGCTTGAGCGGCCGCCGTGCGCATGGCGTCGTCCATGGCCGCACGCTCGGCGCGGGCGCGCTCAACCGATGTGGAGCGGCACTCCCCCGACAGCCAACACGTGGCGGGCACGACGTTCGTGGCGCCGTCGCACTCGATGACGCCGACGTTTGCGGTGGTGTGGGCCGACACGCGGCCGAGCGGCATGTGGCACACGGCCTGCGCGGCCATGCGCAGCGCCGAGTTGCCGCGCTCGGGCTCCACGCCCGCGTGGGCGGCCTGGCCATGAAACGTTGCCGTGAACGTGCAGTGGCACGGCGCCGACTGGATGATGGTGCCCGGGTCGCCGTCGGCATCAAGCACGTAGCAGGGCGCGCCGGCCGGCAACGCCGAGACGTCAAGCGCGCCGGAGCCAAGCAGGTGCAGCTCTTCGCACGTGGTCAGCACCACGCAGATCTCGGGCAGCCGCTCCCCTGTTTCCACCAGGCTGCGCACGGCCTCGAAGATGCCCGCGACGCCCGCTTTGTCGTCGGCGGACAGAATGGTGTCACCAGCCGAGCGAATGACGCCGTCTTCGACCACCGGCTCGATGCCCGCGCACGGCTGCACCGTGTCCATGTGGCCGCACAGCACCAGCGCGCCCGGCACGTCGCCTGCGCGGCGCGCGATGAGGTTGCCCGTGTCGGAGCCCGTCTGGGCTGCGGAATCGTCGAAGCGCACCGTGAAGCCGAGGGCTTCCAGCTCGGTGCGGCACCGTGCGGCCATGGCGCTTTCGTGCCGCGAAGGGCTTTCGATGCGCACAAGCTCGCAAAACAGGTTCAAAAGGCGGTCGGGTTTCATGGCGGCTCCGTTTCCTACAGCGAAAGCCGCGCAAGGCGGCTTTCGGACATTGGTTTTCGTTACCTATTATATGGTGCGATCGGGCGCGGACGGCCGGCAAAGATGCGTAAAGTGGATTCCGCATGGGCTATGCAACTGAAACCTGCCGGCACATAGGCGAATTGCGTCTGGCAAGCTTCCGCAGAAGATGGACGCGTGCGGGCACAAGGAAGCAAGCGGTCGGCAAAGATACGCAAGCGCATTCCGATGGGATTCGCAACGCAATGATGGCAGTACGCAAGTGCATTGCGGTCGATAAGCTTCCGCAAAAAGCCCTGCGCGCTATGCGCGAGCTGCGGCCTGGGCGTCTTGAGCGTCCTGCTCGCCACGCAGGCGGTCGCGTTCGGCGTCGATGGCGCGGTTGCGGAAGTACACCACCCAGTTCGCGGCGATGCACACCACGTTGATGAAGTACACGGCAAGCACCCAGTTGATGGTGCCCGACGCGAACTTCGCCGCAATGCCGGCGAAGTAGCCGAGCGTGATAAGCAGGATGAACTGCCAGCTGGCGCCCGCGGCCGTGCGGGCCTTGAAGTTCTTGTACGCGTTCATCGGCCACGAAAGCCCGAAGCAAATGAGCATGATCGCCTCGAGTGCCTCTGCCATTTCCGTCATCTCCTTGGTGGTATTCTGCAGGTGCGCTGTGGGCGTATGCCCGCGGCGGTTCGTTATGGTAGAACTGTTAACGTTATGGTTTAAGCGTTTTCGATAATCTTCGCGTTATCGTCACAGAGCAACACGACAGGGGCGAGGCTAATCATGGAGCTTTTGCAGCTGCGATATTTTCACGAGGTGGCGCAAACGCAGCATATGACGAATTCGGCGAAGCGGCTGGGCGTGGCGCAGCCGGCGCTGACGCAGTCCATCCGGCGGCTGGAGGGCGAGCTTGACGCGAAGCTGTTCGAGCGGCAAGGACGCAACATCCGCTTAACGCCGTGCGGGCAGGCGCTTGAGGAGCATATCGCGCCGCTGTTGTCTGGGCTTGAGCAGGTGCCCGACGTGATTGCGCAGGCCAAAGGTGCCGAGCGCAACACGGTGCGCGTGGACGTGGAGGCCGCCACGCTTATGACGGTCGACGCCATCGCGGCGTTTCGGGCGGCGTGCCCGCAGACGGCGTTCGTCATCAACCAGGCGAATGCGGCGGCGCGCTGGGACGTGCGCGTAAAGACGGTGCTGGCGGGTACCGCCGTTGGCGCGAAGGGTGCGCACGCGTTTCGGGAGCGCATCTGCCTGGCGGTGCCGCGCGGGCATGTGAGCGAAAGCGGCAGCGTAGCGCTTGCGGATTTCGCGGGGGCGCCGTTCGTGGCGCTGGCGGGGACGCGCGCGTTTCGCGCCGTGTGCGACGAGCTGTGCGGACAGGCGGGGTTCGCGCCGAACGTGGTGTTCGAGTCCGACAGCCCCGATGTGGTGCGCAAGTTCATAGCGCTGGGGCTTGGCGTGGGGTTTTGGCCCGAGCACAGCTGGGGCGCGCTTGAAAGCGAGGACGTGGCGCTGGCGCCGATTGCCGACGAGCGCTTCGCGCGCGATATCGTGGTGGAGGCGGCGGCGCGCCCGCTGGGGCAAAAGGCCGCCGAGTTCCACGCGTTTCTGCTGGACTTCGTGGGCAGGCGCATGAACGGCGAAGGCGAATAACGGCGGCGTGCGGCTGCTTGACGAGCGCGGCTGTCGAAAAGGCGATGCTGTGCGGCGATTGGTTGCTGCGGGCGTTCGGGTTGTCCTCGGTTACGAAATGCGCAACGCCGCGCGAACGATCTTTCGGAAGCGCTTTGCCAGCCGGGAAACGCATGCAGCGACCGGATGGGCGTAGCACGAAAGTGTGCAATAGCTGTTGCCCCTGCTTAAAACGAACGAAGGCCCCGGGCTTTGCGCCTGGGGCCTTCGCGATGATGCCGGTGTAAATCGGTTACAGGGCCAGGATGGGGGCTGCGACCTGCTTCTTGCGGGACAGCACGCCGGGCATCCAGACGGACTTGCCCGTAACGTCAATGTTGAACGCGCGGTTCACGAAATCGGTGTCGCCTTCGCAGACGAACTGGCTGCCTTCGGCCAGGATGTCGGTAGCGAAAAACAGCACGAACTGGTAGCCCTTCTCGGCCACGAGCGCCTTGATGGCCTCGCGGATTTCAGGCTCGCGATCAAGCACGGCCTTGAGGTCGACCGTTTCGTACTGGCCGATGTAGACCTTGTTGCCGTTGGAAAGCTCGAACTCCTTGGCATCGGCGTTCACCAGCTTGTCGACGGGCAGCTCGGCGGGGTTGGAACGGCACTTGAAGATGGACATGCCGTACTCCACCGGGTCCACGCCGACGGCCTCGGCCGTGCGGGCGATGATGTCACGGTCGAAGTCGGTGGTGGTGGGCGACTTCATGATAACGGTGTCGGTGAGCATGGCACCAAGCAGCAGCGCGGCGATGGACTGCGGCAGTTCCACGCCTTCGATCTCGAACTCGCGCGCGACGATGGCCGCAGTGGAGCCGACAGGGCGGGCGTTGAAGCGCAGCGGCTGGGCCGTGACCAGGCCGCCAAGGCGATGATGGTCGACGATTTCCAGGATTTCGGCGGCGTCAAGGCCGTCGGCGGACTGCAGCGCCTCGTTATGGTCGACGAGGATGACCTGTTGGCCGGCTTCCACGAACTCGATAAGGCGCGGGGTCTCGATGCCGCGCTCGCCGAGGATCCACTCGGTCTCGGGCGGCAGCGAGCCCAGGCGGACCGCCTCGTACGTGGCGTCGACGCCGTCGCGCTTCGCCAGCTCGTTCTTCAGATACGCGTAGCCAACAGCCGCGCTGATGGCATCGTTGTCGGGATTCTTGTGACCGAACACCAGAATGGGTGCCGCCATGTGATCGCTCCTTACCTTCGCCGACGCGCCGTCGGCGCATCCTTCGTCTTGCTCATAAGAGGCCCCGCGGCAAGCGCATGGGACCAACTCACTATTATACTGCCCGTTTGCGCACGCGGGCGAAACGAGCGCAAAACGCCCAGGAGCACCCGTCGGCGGCAGTCCGCGGTGGGAGGATGGAATCGCGAGGAGCGCTTCTAGCGAGCGCGAGGCACAGCGGCAATGGGCGGGCATTCAGCAACTCAAGAAAAAACCCACTGTTGGGCAATTTTCCAAGAACCTGAACGAAATGGGGACAAATCCACGAGAAGCTGAACGCGAGCCCGAACCTCAGATTCGGCTAGTTCCATTTTCGCAGGTCAGACGCCTGTCGTGTAACGCCTGTCGAGATTCGCAGCGGTCATTTCTTCAGAAAGTGGCATTTTTGACCAACAGTGGACGTTTTTCCGAGTTGTTGAAAAAGGCATTGAGGTGATAGAGGGCTGGGCTGGGCTGGGC
>ERZ1034984.292-NODE-292-length-56835-cov-593.001638_pt1 | contig 56835 bp, 76 predicted proteins | sample MGYA00520589_ERZ1034984 | MGnify/ENA primary metagenome ERZ1034984 (study PRJEB33766, sample SAMN09781790) | gut metagenome | biome: gut microbiome | host: Homo sapiens | place: Madagascar | study: EMG produced TPA metagenomics assembly of the PRJNA485056 data...
GCGGATGCACGGGATTGACCGCGCTACCCGATAATCTGACGGTCGGCGGCTGGCTTGACCTCGGCGGATGCACGGGATTGACCGCACTGCCGGATATATATAAGCTGCGAAAGCTCAAAAACGGTGACTATAAGGCGGGACGGTATCTTTATGCAGACAATATACTCACGCACATCAAGCGCGTAAAGAAAATGGGCAAATACTATTACTATATCGGCAAAATAAGAGGTAAAAACGTTATCTTTGACGGCAAGCATTATGCACACTGCAAGTCATTTTCCGACGGCGTAAAGGACATTGAATTTAAGAATGCCAAAGAGCGAGGCGCAAAGCAATACAGACAGCTCAAGCTGTCAGACACGGTGACAAAAGATGACGCTATAACGATGTATCGCATTATAACCGGAGCTTGCCGCGCGGGCACGGACGGCTTTGTCGACAGCCTCGGCAAAACGAAAGACAGATATACCATTGCCGAGATAATCGAAATTACAAAAGGGCAATACGGCGCTGCGGTATTCGAGAATTTCTTCAAGGAGGAATAAAACATGAGCGAACAGACACACGCGCAGAAAGCAATGATACTCGAGCATTTTCTCCAAGGGAAAACGCTCACGCAGGCAGAAGCCTACGACAGATACGGATGCTTCCGACTTTCGGCGAGAATACGCGAAATAGAGCTTATGGGCTACACGGTAGAACGGTCTCGCGAATGTGCGCAGAACAGATACGGAAAGCAGGTTTACTACACAAGATATTACATACCGGAACAGGAGGCAATAAATGCCGTCACTTAACAAATGCATTTTCATAGGGCGCATAGTGGACGACCTCGAGCTGAAACAAACAAACGATGGTATCTACGTAATAAAATTTTCGATTGCGGTTTCAAGGCGCGTTCCGCCGAAAGAAAAAGGGGATTATCCGCCCAGCGATTTCTTGCGCATAATCGCATGGAGAAAGACCGCCGAATTTATAGCAAGATTTTTCCGAAAAGGCGATTTCATTTCGCTTGTCGCCGAGGCGCAGAGTGCTTCGTACACGGACAGCAACGGAACGCGCAGATACACCACGGAATTTTTGGTGCAGGAAGCGAATTTCATAACGCCGAAGGGAGCACCTGTACCGCCCGACAACATAGAGCCTACGCCAAATCCCGATTTCGGCACGGTGCCGCGATATGCCAAGAACAGCACGCCGAACTTCACGGAGACGACCTTCACGGATGACGATTTCCCGTTTTAAGCGAAAGGCGGTAAAAAATGGCGGAGGGATGGATTTGTCTGCACCGGAAGATGCTGGACAACGGCACGGTGTGCAGGGATGCCGCACACATGGCTATATGGGTCTATCTGCTTCTCTCTGCCGAGCACGAAGAAACGGAAGTCTTATTCGGCGGAGAAAGGCGGGTTCTCAAAGCGGGTGAGCTGATTATAACCGCGCCGACGCTTGCTTTGAAATTTCAAATGGACAAAAGCAAAATATGGCGCATTCTGAAAAGATTTGAAGAAGAAAATCAAATCACAATGTGTTCTGCCAAGCGGCAGACAATGATAAAAATCACAGAGTGGGAAAAATACCAATTTTCGGGTGTTTCCGAAAAAGTGATACTATCAGTGACACCATCGGTGATACTAAGCGAACATCCCGAAAACGCAGACGCGACAACGGTTTTCGGATTTTCTAAAAATGAAAGTGATACTATCAGTGATACTATCGGTGATACTAAGCCACAAAAAAGCGAAAAAGAAAAAAAGACTTTTCCCCCGCACCCCCTTATAGAAAAAAATAAAAAGCCAAAAAAATTTAAGGCACCCAACAAGGTTTATTATAATGCCGAGTGCGAACCCAAGTTTAGCTTACAGACAGAGCATATCGAAAATAATTCAGTCCACAAAGTCTCACTACGTTCGACCGCGTGCACACACGCACGCGAAAAGGGCGAGACGGAAAACGCGCTCAAAAAAGAAATCATCGATTTTTTTGTCGGGCACGGCAGCGACGAAAATACGGCAAAGCGGTTTTACGACTACAACGCCTTAAAGAATCCGACCTTTGCGGACTGGAAATATTTCGCCGGAAAATGGGACAAGCACGAACGCGCACCTCTCGGCGCACTGCCGAGGGGACAGCCCAAAGAAAAAGAATGCGGCTTTGACCTCGATGAATTTTTCGAGCTGGCGCAGAGGAAAGGAGCGGAGAGCCATGAAAAGGCTGATACGCAAAATAATACACATGCTCCGTGACGGAGTGAAAACGGCAAGAGGCTATTTTGAGAGAGCCGATGCAAAAGACGCGATAATTTATGCGGAATATCAAAGCTACATAGACAGGTGGGCGAACTCATGAATATCTTTAAAAAAGCAATCGAATACATAAGGCAACCGAAAGCGGGACAGAAATTCGGCATGCTGACCGTGATACAGCAATTCGGCTGGCGGCTTGATGAACGCGCGTATTTCTGCAAATGCAGATGCGGCAGCTTCTGCTTTCGCACCGCAAAGCAGCTGCGCGGCGATTATTTCCCTAATTGCGGATGCCTTGACAGATACACGGGAGGGAGAAACGATGAATAAAGAAATATTACGCGGAGTACCGAAGAAAACGGCGGAGATACCGAAAGGCGAGGAGCGCATACGGCTCGAGGAAAGACAGAAATTTGCGGACGAGCTGATAGCCGAGCTCCGGCGCAAAAGCGAAAAGGCACTTGAAATGAAAATTCAAGTGGAGCGTAGCTACGGCTTCAGGCTGTCGGCATATTACGGCGGACAAGCAATTGCTCTCGGTGAGGCAATGCGCCTGATATGCGGAAAGGTATACGAAGAATGAGAGCACCTTACATGAGCAAAGAAGATATAGCCGCCACCTACAAAATGGCTAAATACAAATACCGCCAGATAGGCATTCTCGCAGACCTCAATCTCTGCAGGCGCAAGGACATAATCGCAATTCTCATGGAAAAGGGCGTTTACATACCGCCGAAATCGGGGAAGGGAGAGGGCAAAGGATGCAGACTGAGCGGATAAGCGAAACTGTGATAAAAGCTATCACCGAGGAATTTGAGCGCGGGCTTCGCATGCATCTCTTCTCCGACAGTGTTTATCCCACAGAGGTGACCGTGCATACGGAATATCCCGAAAGCAAGCAGACGATAACCATAAACTTCCACGATGTGACGGAAAGGATACGAAAATGGGAAAATTCAAAAATCCGCTCATAAAGCACAAATTGCGCGAGAGCGAAACGCGCAGGATAGCCCGCGAGGAATACGACAGAATATGCCGCAAATGGACGGAAAGGTTCAATCTCGTTTCGAATACCATTGCGCTCTATACTCTCCACACGGCTTTCGGTTTCGGAAAAGACAGGCTGACGAGGTTTCTCTCTGCCTGCCAGAGCATACAGGCGCAAATGAGCGAGCGATATGAGGACGCGGATTTCTACGCCATGAAAAAGGCTCTGCTCGACATCGGGATTGACACCGAAAAGATAGTCGGCGAGATGATGGCGGACGAAAACAGCGCATGGACGGGAGTTGATACGAATTGAGCCTGACATACACCGACTACGCCAACCGAGCCGAATGGCTCAAAGGCAGAGCCGCCACGATAGGCGCAAGCGAAGCCGCCTGCATCCTCGGCATGGGCTTTATGAGCCCTGACGACCTGTACAGGGAAAAGACGGGAAAGCCGCGAGCCGTACACAAGAGCGGTTCGGAAAACTGCCGCATAGCATACGGCACGGCGGCAGAGGAACATTTACGCGGGCTATTTGCCCTGCAATTTGCCGCAAAATATCAAATGGCTTATCATCCTTTTCGCGTTTACATAAACGACCGGCACCCGCACATGAGCTGCACGCTTGACGGCGAAATAGCATCAATCGACGGCAGGCGCGGCATATGGGAATGCAAAACGGCATGGATTATGCGAAAGAGCGATGCGGACGAATGGAACGGCAAACTGCCGCAGAAATATTACATTCAGCTGCTCGCACAGCTCGCGGTGACGGAATACGACTTTGCCGTGCTGACGGCACAGCTCATATATCCCGACGGAGCATCCGAGATAAAGCATTTCCCCGTTCAGGCTGCCGAGGTAAAGGCAGACATGGAATATCTCGCCTGCGAATGCGAAAAATTTTACAGGGACTGCATAATGGCGGACAAGCCGCCGAAAACACTTTTAACTTTGTAGGAGGCAAAAATGATTTACATAGGCATAGACCCGGGCAAATCGGGCGGAATAGCGGCGATAATCGACGGCAAAGCCATGGCATGGGCTTATGACGACGCGGTACTGAAAAACGTACTTCGAACCTCGGGCGGAGAGGGTACAATGTGCTTTGTCGAAAAAGTGAGTGCGATGCCGAAACAAGGCGTAACCTCGATGTTCAACTTCGGCAAGTCTTTCGGGTACATTCTCGGGATGCTCGAATACACCGAAACGCCATATCAGCTGATACCGCCGCAGAAATGGAAAAAGGCATATTCGCTCGACGGCGACAAGGCTCACTCCGTAGCCGCATGCAAAAGGCTTTTTCCCGAGATTTCGCTTCTGCGGACAGAGCGTTGCTCAAAAGAGCATGACGGAATGGCGGAGGCTCTGCTGATAGCCGAATACTGCCGGAGGATAACGGGAAAGGGATGAAAACATGGAAAACGCGAAAATGAAAATAAAACGCGAAATAGGCACTGTAGGCGTAGGCACGGGGCTTAATGCCGAAGAACGGCTCTCACTTGTGCATCTGCTGATAAAAGCGGGATATGCGTGCAGAATTTCACGCCGGAAAGTATCTGACAGGGTCGGATATGCGTATTTCGTAGAATACTGGGAGGAATAAACACATATGCGAAGCATGTGTGTTGGCGTCGCCGAGACAGGAGGGCAATTCTTCTATAGGGAAAGCCTCAATAAGACGCAAAAATAACGGGAAAAAGGAGAAAAACATGATTGAAATAAAATGCAGATACAACGGGCAGAAATCGCCATACGGCGACTACTACCGCGAATTTACGGTTAAGACAACCGAGGGCGAAAGCCGGAACGACATACTCGTCTACATAAAGCGCGGCGAAATTACATGCCGCCCCGAAAAAGAAACTTGGGAAAAGAAGCTTCGCGAAGGCGGCGAAGAGGCGGACATGAGATATTATTTCCGCGGCTACTACACGCTGACGCAGACAGGCAAAAACGAATGGCTCTATACGACTGTAGAGCCTTATACGGATTGAGGCATTTTATGAACCGCATATATGAGGAGGCACGGCAACTGCCGATATTCGGCGGGGAAAAGCCGTTCCGGACAGAAAAGCCCATACGGCTGATAGAATTATTCGCGGGCTACGGTTCGCAGGCTCTCGCTCTGAAATATCTCGGCGTTCACTTTGAGCACTGGAAAATAAGCGAATGGGCTGTAAAATCCATTTCGGCATATAAAGACCTGCATTTCGGCAAAGACGAAACCGATTATTCCGCCGGTCTGACGGCGGAGCAAATAAAAGAATGGCTTGTCGGGCGTATATCGGCGGACTATTCGACACCGATGACCGAAAAGCAAATCGCGAAGCTTCCCGAAAAGCAGGCACGGAAAATTTACGGCAACATGCAGGCTACGCACAATCTCGGCTCGATAACGAAAATGCGCGGAGAGGATTTGCAAATCACCGACACAGACCGCTACGAATACATAATGACCTACAGTTTCCCCTGTCAGGATTTGAGCAATGCGGGAAAAGGCGCAGGCATGGGAAGAAACAGCGGAACGCGGAGCGGGCTTCTGTGGGAAGTGGAGCGGCTGCTGAAAGAAACGGAAAACCTGCCGCAGATTCTGCTCATGGAAAATGTCCCCGAGGTAATCGGAAAGAAAAACATAAAGCATTTTTCGGAATGGATAGGTTTTCTCGATTCTCTCGGCTACAAATCAAAACGGAATCTGCTGAATGCGAAAAATTTCGGAATACCGCAGAACAGAAACAGATGCTTCATGGTGAGCATACTCGGCGATTATTACTACGAAATGCCCGATGGTTTTGCTCTCGATTATGTTTTACGCGACTTTTTGGATTACGGTGTGGACGAAAGCTATTATTTAAGCGACAAGGCAGTACGCGCATTAGAGCTCCATAAAGAGCGGAATGCCGCACGCGGAAACAACTTCGGCTGGAACCCGACCTTCGGGGGGGGTACAGCGCACACCATTAAAACAGAGGGCGGCTACAGACCGCACAGTAACTTTATCATTGAGCGGAAAGGGCAAAATCATAGAGAAAATCGGAACGACGACGGCAAACGCAATAATGGCTCGGGACTGCAAAGGCTTCGGCAATCAGGCAATGAATGCGGTAGCGGAGTACCGCGGGCGGACGGCATCACGCTCGGAAAAAGCCGAAGCTTCGCAGAAGCACCCATGCAGGACATCTGCAGAGCAATCGATACTCAAGGGACGAACGGAGTAGTGGAATGGAAGAACTGAACTGCATGAAGATTGCTACGCTGAGTGGCGGAAAATGGGACAACACATTGGAGCGCAGTTGCCGCGTTTATTCTGCCAATGCGATTTCTCCGACAGTCGTAACATGCACGGGCGGGGGGCAGGACGTGAAAATACTTGACGATGAAAACCGTGAATGCCGCGTGCGAAAGCTGACCGAGGGCGAATGTTTCAGGCTGCAGGGCGTAAAAGACGAGGACTATGCAAAGATACGGAAAAATCACTCGAAATCCGCCTGCTATCATCTTGCGGGAGACAGCATATGCACAAGCGTACTGATGGCGATATTCGGACAGATGCTCGGGCTGGACTATGAAACAAAAATAAAAGAACTCACAAAAGAACTATCGAAAGGACGAAAAAAATGACAGAGATTGATTTTGACAAGGCTCTGACTGCATTTGCAGAGCCGGACATGCCTGTGACGGTGGAATTTACCGTACAGATGGACTTTGTGCAAAAGCTTCCACAGATTCTCTCCAACATAGAGAAAATCAAAAGCTGGGCTACGGCACGCACCGAAAACGACAGAACGCTCATACTTCGCACGGATGATGATTTTGAAAAAGCAAGAGAGCGTTGCGCCGAGATAAACAAGATAATAAAAAGCATAGACGACAAGCGCAAAGAGGTGAAAAAAGAATACACCGCGCCGCTTGAAATATTTGAAAAGTCGCTGAAAGAGCCTATCGCAATACTGCAATCGGCACGCGAAAACCTCTGGGGACAGGTTCTCGAAGCGGAGGACAGGGTCAAATCCGAAAAGGAAGCCGACTGCAAAAGCTACTGGGAGAGCATCAGCGCAGACAATCCGTACCGCACATTCGAGCAGATTTTCGACCGGTCTTGGCTGAACAAAGGCAAGCGCAAAGAAGCGGTTTACTCCGCGATGGACGATGCATACAATGCTATCTGCACGGATATAGCGGCTATAAAAGGGCTCGGCTCGAAATACGAGGTATCGCTCCTCGAATATTACCGCGAAAATCACAGCATCGCGCAGATAATCGCATACAATGCGCGCCTCGCCGCGGCAGAAAGCCGACAGCAAGCGGAAAGCGGCTCGGACAAACAAATACCCTCTGAAAGTTCAAAGCCCGTGCAGAGCGTTTGCGAAAACGAGAAAGGCACGCCTGACGACACGGAGGAAAGCATGACGATGGATTTCCGCGTTTATGCGACGAAAACGCAGCTCGCGAAGCTCAAAGAATTTCTCAACGCAAACAAAATAAAATACGGCAGAGTGCCGAAAGGAGAATGAATGAAACTTGACATTGTGGCAGGCTCGGGAAACGACGAATTTTACACGCCCAAATATGCGGTGCTGCCGATTTGTAAATACTTAAAACCCGAAAGTTGGATATGGTGTCCTTTTGATACGGAGCAGAGCCTTTTTGTAAAGGAATTTACACGGCAGGGACATCGTGTAACGGCAACTCACATTTCAAACGGGCACGATTTTTTCGATAGCAAAGGTACGGATTGCGACTATATTATTTCCAATCCGCCCTATTCGAAGAAAACCGAAGTATTTGAACATCTTTTTAAAATCGGCAAGCCCTTTGCAATGCTTGTCGGCGTGATAGGGCTTTTCGAGAGCAGGCGCAGATTTGACCTTTTCAAAAACAACGAATTTGAAATTATGTATTTTGACAAGCGGGTATCGTATTTCAAAAGCTACGAAGACCCGAAGCCGTCATTGAATCCGCCGTTTTCGTCAGTTTTTTTGTGCCACAATGTGTTGCCCCGAAAAATAGTTTTTGAACATATCGAAAAATAAAAAAACAAAGGAGAATAAAAATGGCTATAAGTAATCAGCTTGTACAGAATCAGAATGGCGGTGCAAGAACGCTATCCGCCTATCTCACGGGAGAAAAAGTACAGAAAAGTCTCGTTTCCACGCTCGGAAGCGAAAAAGAAATGCAAAAATTTGTCTCAAGCATCGTGGCGGCGGCAAGCGCAAACACGGCACTGCAAAACTGCGACTATTCCACGGTGGTGAGTGCCGCGCTTCTCGCAACGGCTCTGAACCTTTCGCTTTCGCCGTCACTCGGGCTTGCCTATATAGTGCCTTTTGACGACAAGAAAAACAATCGCACGGTCGGCACTTTTATACTCGGCTACAGGGGATATCTCCAGCTTGCAATAAGGAGCGGCTATTACGCCGACATCGATGTGACGGAGATTCGCCGCGGCGAATATCTCGGCAGAGACAGTGCAACAGGCAAGCCGAGATTTAAATTCATCGAGGACGACGACGAAAGAGAAAAGCTCCCCGTAGTCGGCTACATGGCATATTTCCGTTATCTGAACGGCTTTGAAAAGACCATATACTGGTCAAAGACGAAAATGCTCTCTCACGCCGACACATACAGCAAGGCTTTTTCGCTGGAGGGAAAGAACGGCAAAATGTCATTTGCCGATTTCGAGGCGGGAAAAGTGCCTGCCGACCAGCTCTGGAAATATTCCTCATACTGGTACAAGGACTTTGACGGTATGGCAAAGAAAACCATGATTCGTCAGCTCATATCCAAGTGGGGCATAATGAGCATTGACATGCAGAAAGCCTACGACGAGGATACAAAGGCAATCGACAAAGAGAATGACCTTTTCGTGGGCAACGGCGAAGCCGACGCGAGCGACAGCTTCTTCGGGAACACAGGCGGCGAATACCTCGACGAAACACCTGCCGCAGAAATTGCGGAAGAAGCAAAGACCAAAATCAAGACCACGCGCGGCAGAAAAAAGCCCGTGCTTGATGTTGAACCCGATGGATTTTTTACAGAATGAATACGGCGGGCAAACGCCCGCCTGAAGGAGGAAAAAGATGGCTCTGATAGAACTTACGCTTGAAGGAAAAATTGACAAAGTGAAAAAGGCAATATCGCGCATACAGGCGTATGCATTTGATGTTCCGGCAGCGGCAATAAGCGGCGGCAAAGACAGCGTGGTACTCGACGCTTTGTGCCAAATGGCAGGTATAAAATATGAGCCGATATATAATGTGACCTCCGTCGACCCTCCGGAGCTTGTGAGGTTTATAAAATACAAAATGCCCCATGTAAAGAGGCAAATCCCGAGAGATAAGGACGGCAATCCGATAACGATGTGGAATCTCATACCTCGAAAACATATGCCTCCGACACGCCTTGCCCGATACTGTTGTGCCGAGCTGAAAGAAAACCAAAACAGCGGGCGCATAACTTTTACCGGAGTAAGATGGGCGGAAAGTCAAAGACGCGCGCAAAATCAGGGGCTTATAAATTCTTGGGGGAAGGCACTTGCCGGTGCAGAAGGTGCCAAAGTCAACAAGAGCGGCGGTATCATTATGAACGACGATAACGACGAGAACCGCCATATGGTTGAGAGTTGTTTTCGCACAAACAAAACGCTTGTAAACCCGATAATAGACTGGACGGATGAAGATGTCTGGGAGTTTATACGAAGCTACAATGTATCGTACTGTGAGCTTTACGATTGCGGATTCAAGCGCATCGGATGCCTCGGTTGCCCGATGAACACGCGCGCCGCTCGCGAGCTCGAAACCTATCCCAAATATAAGGCTTTGTACATAAAGGCTTTTGACAAGATGCTCGAAGAAATGAAAACTCCTCCTCAAACATGGAGAACAGGACGGGATGTATACAACTGGTGGATTGGTTTAAATGACCGAAGCAAAAAGAACACGGAGTTTGAACAAAGCCTGATAGAACAATCAGGAATAGAAATATATTAAAAGCAAGAGAAGGAGAAAAAAGATGAAATGTAAAGATTGCATACACTACACGGCGCACAAGCATTTTTACTTCGGCGAAGAGGATTTTGACGAATATTTCAACGACGATAATGTTGAAAGTCAGTGCCCCGAATTTGAGGATAAAAAAGAATGGTTGAAATTGCCGTGTAAAGTGGGTGACAAAGCATACTGGATTGCCGGAAACGACATACAAGAATATACGGTAAGAGCCATCGTTGTCACAGACAATGTAAGATTCAGAGTGCTTCTGTCAGACTTTGCCCCGATGCTTGGACATCCGAACTTGTTTTTCTCGCGGGAAGCTGCCGAAAAGGCACTCGCAGAAAGGAGCGGGAAATGAGCAAATGCACTGAAATAAGAGAAATCTGCGGCGATTGGGCTTTTGACATTGTTTACAACAATGGCGAAACTTTTATGTTACTTTTCAATTCTCGGCGAAATGCCGAAACCGTAAAAAGATGCCTTGAAGTTGATGACAGTATACCGAACGCGGCTACTCCGGTCGATTTTGTAGAGGTTGTACGATGCAAGGATTGCGCATACTTTGATAAAGACGCAGGGGAATGCAGAACATGCGGAGACATAGACGAGCCGTGCGGATATTGCCGCTACTGCGGGTGCTGCACAAACGATAACGGATATTGCCATCGCGGGGAAAGGAGCGAAAAATGAGAGAGATATTATTCAGAGGGAAACGGGTAGCCGACGATAGGTGGGCATATGGTCATCTTGTGGCTGATATATATGGTGCAAAATATCCGACCATTATACATTCATCCGAGTACAATGACGGAAACAATGTTGACATAGACTATGATTTCGTTATTCCAAAAACAGTCGGTCAGTACACGGGGCTGACCGATAAGAACGGCAAAAAGATTTTCGAGGGGGATATTGTAAAATGCATTTCAAGATTCGATGCGAAAGATATGGTCGTGATTTTTGAAGCTGCAGAATTTCACCTCGTTGATTGCCAAAGATATAAAAACTATACGGAATGCTGTGGTTATAGACATTTTGGAACGCTGGAGACAGAAGTTATCGGTAACATCCACGACAATCCGGAACTTGCGGAGGGGGCTGTTATGACGGAAGAATTGAAGCCCTGCCCGTTCTGCGGAGGGAAAGCGACAATTATCTACTGTGATGACGAGGGAAATCTCCACGGCGCTGATTACAAAGATGACCCGTGGAGCGGCTTAGGGTATCAAATCAGACATTCGCACGAAGAAAACGAAGATTGTCCGATTGCAAGATATGCCGAGGACGGTGCTATAATGGGCGGCGTATATATCTACGACACAAGGGAGGAAGCAATCAAAGCATGGAACAGGAGGGCAAGTGATGAGCAGATACATTGACGCTGAATTATTTAGTAAAAATTTGATGATTCAAGTATATCTTGCAGATGACGAGGAATTTACAAAAGCATTTGTGAGAGGAATGGAGCTTGTCAAAAAGGCGGTGGAAGAAACGCCGACAGCCGATGTTCAGCAAGTGAGACATGGAAGATGGCTATTCGGCAGATTTGGATACGGATGGTGCTCCGAATGCGGGGAGTGCGGCTTGGACACAAGCGAGTTGGATGCAGCGGGCAACTACTGCCCAAACTGCGGTGCAAAGATGGATTTAGAACCCGAAGAAAGGAAGAAATTTGATGAGCAGATACATTGACGCGGACAATTTAATAAAGAAAATGCAAGAGCAATACAATGACCTTTTGAACAAGGATGGATACTATGACAATTTCACGCAGGGTTATGGAGACGCGCTTTCCACGGTTGAAAATGAGCCGACTGCCGATGTGCAGAAAGTGAAGCACGCGAAAAACCTCTGTGAAGATTATCCGTCTTTATTTGAGTGTTCGCTGTGCAGATGGTGCGATGACGATACAACTACAGGCAGCACGAGCGTATACAACTACTGCCCGAATTGTGGCGCAAAGATGGACGGAGGCAAAAAGCAATGAACGCAAAAGAAGCGGTAAAATGTATCGAAGATGTGCTTAGCTCCGAGGTGCACTATGATGAATCTCTCGGCTATCAGCTTACCTCGGACGATTTTGAATGGATGGAAGAAGCCAAAAAAGCCCTCAAAAAACAGACCATGAAGAAAATAACGCACACCGCGACGCTGAAAACGAGTTGCACATGTCCAAATTGCGGAAATTGCTTAGACAAGTTTGAAAAATTCGGGGAAAGTATCGTAAGGGTGAAGTATCAATATTGCCACTTTTGCGGTCAAGCATTAGATTGGAGCGATATATGATGCACGATAAAATGAAACTCGACTACAACAACCTGACACGGCTGATAACGGATGCTGTTTCAGAAAAACAGGACGACGAAGAAACGCAAAACACCGCGTTCGCAATCGCTATCGGGCTGGAGCTTTTGTCGTCTTACCTCAAAGACATTGCAACGCTTGCCATAAAGCGCAACGATGCCGAATTGCTTGAACTCTGCAAAGGACTTTTAATTGTAACGGAGGACGATGATGAAACCAATATATGAGCCGAAAGGTGCGGCAAAAGAATACGGCGATTACGCCATAAATATCTACACGGGATGCCCACACGGGTGCTTCTACTGCTTTGCACCGTCGGTGTTGCGCAGAGACCGCGAGGCATTCCACGCGGCAGTCAGACCGAGGGAAAACATTGTTGAGGAGACGCGGAAACAGATTGAGCGCGAGGGCATTACAGGGCGCATGATTCACCTCTGCTTTACCTGCGACCCATACCCGAAAGGTTACGACACAACGCCGACACGAGAGATTATCAGGGTTCTCAAAGAGAGCGGAAACAATGTGCAGATTCTCACGAAGAACGGCAAGGATGCCATGCGCGATTTTGATTTACTCGACAGCGGCGACTGGTTCGGGATTACATACGCCGGTTACGAGGTCGGCACAATGGAAGAAGTTCCAGAGTCAGAGCCGAATGCCGGAACGCCGCGCGAGAGGCTGTCAGCACTTTTCATCGCGCACAAAAGAGGCATCAAAACATGGATTTCCGCCGAGCCGGTTTTGAATCCGGCGGATGTCCTTAACCTTGTTGACCTTGCCGACTATGTGAACCTTTGGAAAGTCGGGAAACTGAATTACCACCCCTCAGACATCGACTGGAAAGAGTTTGGGGAGAGGGCGGAATGCTGGTTGAGAGCTAAAAAGCGTAATCGGCTCGATTTCGATTACTACATCAAGGACAGCCTTAGAGCGGAAATGGAGAAACCGAGATGAAGAAGAAAAGCAACGCCACGCCGCCACCGCCGTCCGATACAGGTAGCAATGCGGTAAAGCCATCGCCGGAGCTGAAGATTATTCTGGATATGATGTGCGGAAAAAGACGAAAAATATTTTGCAATGGGACAGAAACGGATTGAGGATGAAAGGCGCGTTCTCCGTCTGATTTAGCCGAAATCGCGCCGAAAATATGAACAAATTGTAAATTATGCAGTATAACCAATGTGTGACTTTTCAAAAAAGCAACTTTTTATGAAAAATTATGGTATAATGTAGCTGTAAAGAGCAATTCGCACGACTTCCCGCGAATTTTGTTCAATACGAAATCCATCATTAAGAGGGACGCAGGATGCCTTATATTGCTGAAAATAAATGTGCCCGCTGCGGCGCAGTGCTCAGTGAGGATAATTGCCGAGCTTGTGCCCGAAACCTTTCGGGTATGAGTGCACTTTGCATCGACTGCGAGCAGGCTCGCTTTGACGAGCTCGAAAAAATGAACGGCGCATGCCTTGCCCTTTATTTTTCCTGCATAGCGTTTGATGTTCCTTGCCTCCCTCTTATTCCTCCTTCCGATTTTGAAAACTGCGAGGAGAAATGGAAAGTCTACATAAGCGCACTGCTGGAAAGCGACGGATATTACCGCCGCGGAAAGCCTGCCACATTTGCGGACGGCGAAACCAATATGCGGCGTATTTTCGGCAAGGATTTGACCGAAAGCGACTTTCTGCAGTATGTCAAAGCACAGCAGGCTAAGCTGGCATCGCTCCCCGGTACGGAAGCACAGAGAAAGCGCTGGGGAACCGGCGCGAATATGACGACCGAGAAGTACGATGAGCTTGACAGGCTTTACGAGGTGCGAGCCGACAGCTACCGCGGACAGACTATCACGCCGCAGATGGACGACACGCTTATGCGCGTAGCCAAATGGTCTATGGCGGCGGATGAACTCGTAGCGGCGCGGAATTACCGCGCGGCAAAAGATGTTCAGACGATGATAGACAAGGAGCTTGCCTCGGAGCAGATGAGAAAAAAAGACGAAAAGCCTATTGAAAACCTGCAGCTTGACACGCTTGTAGTGGAGCTGGAAAAGCACGGGCTGATGAAAGAGGGCAAATTTCTTACCTTTGAGGAGACAGCCGAAGCTCTCGTAAAGAACTTCATCAAACAGCCGAAATACAGATATTCGCTTGACGCGGCAGACCAGATGATTTTTGCCATGTATAACACGATGCGCGAAAACGCAGACCTCTTTATCGTAAACGAGCTTCCCGAATCGCTCCGGATTGAGGACGAGCACGGCGAATTTCTGCCGGAGGAAACCGAGGACGAAAAAGAAGCACGCAGATATGCGGGGCTGGCAAAGCTCCGGCGCAAAAAAGGCGATGAGCCGGAAACGGCGAGCGGTGATGCCGATGAATAACGACTGCGGCAAGGAAGAAAAAAGCTCACAGAAAGAACGGCTGAAAAACGCCGTGGAACGCGCGAAAAAGCACGGCGACCGCATAGAAATACATAACGGCAAGGTTTATGTGATAAGACGGCGGCTGCTTTTTCGGATAAGCGAGGAGCTTTTTAAAACAGAATAAAGAAAACCGAACGCAAGACGGGCGTTGTGGGAGAGCCAAACGGGGCTGCAGGCACATGGAAACATGGGCTTGTAGCCCTTTTATCATTTTTTTGGCAAATTTACGGAAGGGGGATGCAGAAGTGCCGACCGGATATGCCGGAGAGGGGAAAACATTTTCAAGAAAGCTCGGAAAATGGGTTACAAAAAACAAAAACAGGGCATTTGACTACGAAAGAATGCCCAATCAGGACAGCGCGGCACTGATAATCAGCTTTTTCCGCTGGTATCCCGACTATCTCGCGGACATGCTCCGGGACGAGAACGCGCGATACGGGCTGGAGCTTCCTCAACGGCTCATGATGCGCATAGACGCACGATACAGGAATGTATATGTAACGGGAAGCCGCGGACTTACAAAAACCTTTACAAAGATACTTACAAAGGAGCTGGAGGGCGCGACCTATCCCGGTGAAATCATGAGATATGCCGCACCGAATCAGAAGCAGGCAGCCTCGCTTGCGGCGCAGGCTCACCATGAGGTGGAGAGAAATTATCCGATACTCGGAACGATATGGAAAATCAAAAACGACAGAAGCGACATGTTCCGCATGGAAACAAACTACGGCTCGGAATTCGGCATGTATTCTCCCCGCGGCGACAACAGCTCGCAGACGATAGCCGAGGAAATGGCGCAGGAAGGAAGCAAGGATGACACCTTCGATATGGAAAAATACGAGCGCGACATTTTCCCGACCTGCCGAATTGTGCGAACGATAAACAATGAAACCGACCGCACGCACATAAACCGTAAGCACTCGCACATAAGCAATGCGAGCACGAGACAAAATCCCGCCTTTTCAAAATACAGGCGCAAAGCTCTTTACGACATGCTTTACGGCGAAAAATACGAGGGCTTCGTACTCGATATGCCTTGGGTGGTGGCTCTCATGGCAGGACTGCGCGACATAGGCTACTTCAAGGATATGAAAAGAAGCCTGAGCGCGGAAAACTGGCTTCGCGAAGCCTGCGCGAGATACACGGGGTCGAGCGAAAACCCGATGATACCCGACGATGTTCTCTCGAGAAGCCGAAAGCTCATGAAGATGGAAAAGTGCCACTGCGGCGACAACAACGCGATTTACATAGTGGCGCACGACGTTTCTTATGAAACGGGAACGCGAAACGCAAAATGCGCGGATGCCGTTATAAAGCTCACGCGCTACAAGAGCATAGCAAAGCGTGACAAATACAGAAAGCAGGTTGTCTACGTGGACAGCTACCCGCCGCCGAAAACGGCGTATCTTCAGGCGCAGAAGCTCCGAGGGCTTTATTTCAGCTACTGCAAAAACGGAGCGCAGACCACATATCTTGTAGTCGATGCGCGGGCAGTCGGCAAGGACGTGGTGGACGAGCTTATGAAACCTCCGGCTGACGGCATGCCGCCGCTCTGCACCTACAACCACATGGCTTATACGGATATCGAACAGCCGAATGCGCTGCCCGTGATTTACCCGCTTAAAGCAGGCACGCGCGGTGCCGCCGACGAAGAGGGAGAAATGATACGATATGCGCAGCTCGAATTTGAGCAGGGCAATGTGGAGTTGCTGACGGCTTCGATACTCGACGGTGTAGCCGCATACAAGGTAATGAACGGCATAAAAAACGATGCGCAGGACGCGCAGATTGCGCTTCCTTACCGCAAGACGGACGAGCTCTGCCAACAGATACAAAACCTGAAAACCGAAGTGAGCGGCATTACTCTCAAAGAGAAGCGAAAATCCAAAGCAATACAGCGAGACGACTGGTCGGCAACGAAGTACGGTTTACGGTTTGCGCAAATTCTGGAAACCCTGATAAAGAAAACGGAATATCAGGCAAAATCAAGTTGGGCGGCTGAAATAGAAAAATATAAAAACGGCGGTTTCACCGGCGCACCGCAGGCAAGCGGCACACGGGCAAATCTGCTTACATTGAGGAAACGATGATGAACGACAAAAACCACATACTTTACATAGGAAAACTCGATGACATGCCGGAGGGCGAAAAATATACATTTTACTCTCCCGAAAGCGGGTACCTTTTGGTATACAGTCAGAACGCAAACTTGCCGCTTGGGAAAGTGCCTCTGCGGAATGAGCAAAAGCTGAAAAAAGCGGAGCGTCAATGGCTCCGATATGTGAGAATGGAAATCGTGGCAAATGCCCTCAGCGAAGCGGCACGCGAAATGGGCGAAAGTGCTCAAAATACAGCCACAATAATGAATGAGTTCTGCTCCAATCTCGAAAAAGAGCTGAAAGCGGAGGCTGACAATGCAGGATTATGATTTCGGCGAGTGCATATGCGAGATACGCGACAGACTTTCCAAAACGAGGAAAATACGGGCTACTTATGACGGCATAGAGGGCGAAATCACATCTCTGTGCGAAAAATACGACTACGAATACGACAAAATCGAAATCGCAGGAATATTTCTCGATATCATAGAAGCCTATATCGAAATAACATCTCTGCGCGGTCTGCGCGAGATAGCCGATATAGCGATTTCCGTAGCCCAAAATATTTGCTGAAAAGGAGAAACAATGGAAGAGACAAAGAAAAATGCTCCCGCCGCCAATTCATACGGCAGCTTGCTTGCGCGTATGAACAATATAATCGGGGCATACGGCGGTAATCTTTCCGCCGACAGCATGGCATCGGCGTTTGCCCGCGCAGGTCTCGGGCTTGCCAACATGCCGCAGCTGCAGAACAGGCGCGTAAAGGCTATATCCTCGCTGCCCGCGGATTTTACGAAAGAAGAAATCGGTGCTTTCCTGCGTGCCCCTTACGGAAATGAAAGGGCACTGCGACAGACGAGCGAAATACTCAAATGGACGGCTTATCCATACTACAAAATAACGAAAGCATATCAGGACATCCCCACATACCGGTATTATGCGAAGCCGCTGTACATCGACGCGGAAAAGGCAAAATCGGAAGGATTTATCAGAGAAGCTCGCCTTATCGACAAGCTGAACAAGGCTCTGCGACCCGATGTTCAGGCGCACAGAATAGCCGGACAGGCTATAACCGAGGGCAAGGTTTTTTACATTCTGCGCACAAGCACGGACAAAATCCATAACAAAGTAAACTATGCCTTCATGCAACAGCTCCCGCAGGACTGGTGTACAATCATCGGTTTCAACAACATATCGGGCTACACGATATCGTTCAACATGATGTACTTCATGCAGATAGGGACGGATGTAACGCAGTTCGGCGACCTTTTTGAACCTTATCTCGATGATTTCGGCAGGATGTTCACCGAGCCTGAAGGCGCGGGGCGAAGGGGAAAATTCGTATATGCGAGCGTGCCGTGCAAAAACGGGAAAATACCTTTCTATCCGCACAATGTGAACAGGAACGCCGCCGGAAACCCGAAAGTCTTTATGCAGAACGGCACATGGGCTTATTACGTATCGCTTCCCATAGACCGCGTATGGACTTTTGAGATAGACGACACGACATCCGCAGTTATTCCGCCGCTTGCGGGGCTGATGCTCACATATGCACAGCAGAGCGATTACGAGGCGGCGCAGCTCTCTCTGCTTCTCAACCCGCTTATAAAAATATTCACGGGCGAAATGCCGTATTACAGCGACGACGGCTCGAAAACGGATGATGCCTACAGGCTGTCGCTCGGCGGCAGGGCAATGTTTGAGCAGTTTTTCAACACGCTGATGCTGATGAACAACACGGGCGGCAGTGCCTTTTACATGGCACCTGTGGAAAACATAAAATCTCACGATTTTGCCGAAAGTGCCAATGCGAACAACATTTCATCCTCGTTCAACAAATACGGCATGGCAAAGGCGGGGCTTTCCGGCGTGATACCCGTGGACGACGATGTAAAAGCAGGGCAGGCGGAGCTTTCCGCAAAGCTCGAAAGCAGATACAGCGAGCAGATATACCGCGGCTTCGAGAGAATGATGAATTATCTGTATTCCACTCTTAACCTTACCTGCGAATGGGATTTTCGCATGTTCGGCTCGATATACACCGACGATGAAACGCGCAAGAATGCGCAGGCGGCGATAGCAAACGGCGACATTTCGGCGCATTACATACTTGCCGCGCTCGACGCTCAGAGCATTACGGACAAAATATCGATGATGAATGTGGTAAAAGAAAGCGGCATACTCGACATGCTCATACCGCCCGTAACCTCCTACACGATGAAGCAGGAACTAAACGGCGGCTTGCCTCCGCAGGCGGGCAGACCGCAGAACGAAAAGGTTACCGAGGGCAACGAAAAAAGCATAGACGCGGCAGGCTGACAGGAAAAAGAACGGAGGTGACAGAATGAACCCGAAAGAAATTTATAATTTTGACAATCCGAAATTTGCGGAGCTGCGAGAGCCGATGCGCGACGTTATACGGATGTACCAGAATGCCAACAGGTAGTTTGACACAACGCAGGAATATGTTTACATCGAGCAGGGAATGATTTACCTTTCCGAAATTATCCACAGGCAGGCGCATGAATTTCCGAAAAGATTTGACGCTTTCGGCGATATGCTCCATGAAAACCATCTCATGGCGGAATATCCCGGCACGGATGAGCTTGACTGGCGCGAATCGCTCAAAAGTCTCGATGACGTGTTCGAGCTTATCATGCAGACTTTTGACGGCATAAATGCCGCACTGGAGAAATTCCGGAAAGCGACGGAGACGCCCGATTTTCGCGCAATGTCTCTCAAAACCGAGGAGCTCATGCTGAGGAACAGCGCAGAGGGCAAAGTGTTCCTCGAGCTTTGGTTCAGGTGGGCAAACGACGGAGGCAGCAAAACAAGCTTTGACGGCTGGTGTAAATCACGACTGAATGAGGAGGAGAAAACCGAATGATAAAAACCGTATCAGGCGCGGGAACGGCGCGGCTCGTTTCCGTTCGCGGAGAGCTGCGCGTTCTTGCCGAAACCGACGGACTGCGGCAGAGAGTTGAACTCCGGCTGCTGAACGGAAAGACAAATCGTAACAACTGGCGCTATGAGAATATAGCGGAGCACAGCAAGCTTTTTGCGGACACTCCCATTCTCGTGGCATATGTCGGGGAGAAAATAGGCGACGGTCACAATTTCGAGGAATACATAGACGAAAACGGAAATGTGAGTGCGTCCTTCATGGCTTCCACGGCAGAAAGAATAGTCGGTAATTTCCGCGTAGAGGACGATGTACGCATTGAAATTATCGACGGTATCGAATGGATAGTAGGCACGGGATATCTGTGGAAATGGTATGCGCAGGAACTCGTCAAAAAGCTCCGGAAACAGGGTTCGGAGGGAATGAGCGTTTCTATTGAAACTCTCGTTGACGAGATGCACATGGATGGAAACATCGAAGTATTTACCAAATACCGGATACTCGGAACAACTATACTCGGCGATGATATCGCCCCTGCCGTTGCAAGCGCAAATATCCGCGCGCTTGCCGCAATGGGTGCCGACGAGGTGAAGAAGATTACTCTTCGCGTAGCCTCCCTCAATGCCGAAAACAAAAATCCGCAAAAAAATAACGAAAAAAAGGAGAAAACAAAGAACATGAAACTGAATGACCTTGCAGAAAAGTTTACGGGCTATACGGTGCTTGCCGTAGACCAGAACACCGTAGCTTTGCTTTCCGCAAACGGCGTTCCGTATCTCTCTACAGCGGAAAAGGACGGTGAAGAGATAAGGGACGGCGCGAGAATCGAAGCTACCGCAACGGCGATTTTCGCAAACGGGGAAACAAAAGTCGAAGTTCCCGTTGAAACAATCACCGAAAAGCTCATTTCCCGCATAAATGAGCTTGAAAAGGACAATGCGGAAAAGGATGAGGCAAAGGCAACGCTCGAGGGTGTTATCAAAAAGCTTCAGACGCAGGAAACCGAGCGCAGAAGAGAGGCAGTGAAAGCCGCTGTCAGAACGCGCATTTCCGAAAACTGCATAAACATCGACCTTTCCGAGGATGACTGTGCAGACCTTCTGACGGACGAAAAAATCAACGAATACTGCGCAATGGAGACAAAGGACGGCAAATTCATCGGCGAAGAGCGCGCCTGCGGCGATGTAGACGCAAGATGCATGGCGAAAATCCGCGAAGCCGCAAAAGCAAAAACAAACAAAAAATACGCATGGGATACCAACGCCGAAAACAATACGGGAAAAGACTCCGACGATGTTCAGGCGATGATTGACGAAATGACGAATAAAAGATAAGGAGAAAAAACATGGCTAATTACAGATTTGAAGTATATATTTCAAACTCGCAGAGAAACAACCTCCAGAACGTAACGGGTAAATTCGGCTCTTTCAGCGGCGATACCTTTACACCGGCGGAATGTCAGGCAGGTTTTCTTTGCGTAACAAAGGGCAGACTTCCCCTCGAGGGCTACTCTGCGGCAGGGCTCAAAAACGGAAACAGCTGGTACATGGTAGCGGCTACGAACGGTACTGTCGCAGGCTTCACAGGCGACCATACGGGTCTTTACGCCTGCAATACATACGATGTGAACAAGGCAACGGCGGGCGACCTCGTAATCAACATCCCCGGCAAGACCCTCGGACTTCCGCTCCCTGCAGACGAAAGAGGCGATTTTACCGAAATAATCGTAGGCGAAAGCTACAACTGGGGCAGCGAAAACTTTTCGACCCTTCCCACAAGTCTGACAGCCACACCCTACGCGACAATCGCAAACGGCAAGCTCGTTGCCGCCGCTGCCGCTCCCACAGACGGAAGTGTCTACTTTGAGATAGTCGATATTTCCAAGAGATTTACAGAGGGCACATTCGACGCGGGTCAGAAGATAACCTGCAAATGTCTGCGCAGTGTAAAGGCATCCGCCTGATAAGTACATAAGAAAACGAGAGGAGAATAAAAATGAACGGAAAAGTTCTTAACAATCTGCCGAGAGATATTTTTTCTTATACATCGGCAAACAACGAACAGATAAAGGTATGCGCCGCTTCCGGTGCAACACATACTCTTGACCGCAACAAGATTATAAGCTGCGGCAGAATTGCCGCCGCCGAATATCTCGGCAAATGCGTAAACGCAGATGCAAACAATCCCTTCAAGTACAATTCCAAGGTAGAGGATTACGCTACATTTTCGCGTAACACTTGGGTAGACACAGTACTCTTCTGCGCCGCACAGGCTAACAGAGCCATAGGCAAAGAGCCCTACTCCACAATGGACGAGGTAGCAAAGGACAGAGGTCTCTATCGCGACAGAACGTTCTGGAGAGCTCTGCAGACCATCACGGAAGAAGTAATCTATCCGCTTCTTCCCGCATACATGGACGCTCCCACAGACAGAATTATCTCATGGACTACGGGCAGGCTCGGCGAGACAAAGCTCATAGACATCGAATCCAACGATTTCTTCCTCTATGAGGACGATTCTTGGGGTTCCGTATCGAGCAAGCCCGAGCAGTATCTCTACAAATCCCAAATTGCGCTCACTCCGAAGCCCTATACCGCAAAGGCAAGCATAAAGTGGTATCAGGATGTCATAGACGGCGAGGCAGGCAGGTATTATTCCGCTTTCGCACGCGGCGCAATCAACAAGATGTTTGCAACAACTGTTGAAAAATTCAAATCCGCCATTACAAACACGAAGTATCTGCCGTCAGGCAACATCCTTGAAGGCTATACTCCCGAGCACTGGAATGAGGCTGTAATGAAAGCTTCCGCTTTGAACGGCGTCAGACGCACCGAGCTTATGGCACTCGGCACACTCGCCGGACTTTCACAGGTACTTCCCACTGTCGGCACGGGCGGTGCCGTAGCAGGCATTCAGGGCGAAATCGGCGTTGAATATGTCCGCAACGGCTTCCTCGGCAATGTTGCAGGCGTAGACCTCGTGGAGGTCGGTCTCGCCGTAGTACCCGGCACGCAGAACTACAACCCGCAGTTTATCAGCCTCGACGACCCGACAAGTGAGAACATCTACATTGTGGCAAAGGTGGGCTATGCGCCCATGGTAGGCGTAATTGCCGACGGCTCGCCCATCACAATCGAGTTCACACCCACGGAATCCGCCGATATGAAGGTACATATCTCCGAGACAATCATATGCGATATCGCACCTGCATTTTCTTCCAAGATATTCCAGATTAAGGCATAAGCACGCGCTTAATGGGGGCAGAAATGCCCCCCGTCACGGGAACAGCAGAACAGGCGGGTGCAACTCCCGCAGTTCCCGAAAATAAAAATAAAATTTTCCAAAGGAGAAAACAAAAATGGCAGAGGAAAAGAAAACAACCGGAACAAAAGCGACAAACACAGGCAAGGCAAAAGCGGCAACGCCGAAAGCCGCGGCAACCCCCGCCGAGACTGCGGAAAAAAAGACCGAAAAGACCTACAACTCATCCGAGGTTGAAAAGATGATTGCCGAGGCGGTGGACAAGGCTGTTGCGGACGCAGTGGCGGGCATAGCAAAACAGCAGGCGGCATACAGACCGGCAGACGAAACTGTCACACTGCTCTATATGGGATGCGTGGCGGAGGGTTCTACCGTACCTCTTAACGAAAAGCTCGGACAGATACAGGGCAGAGGCGGCACAAGAGACATAAACAAAAGAGAATTTCTGCAGAATCTCACTCCGAATATTCTTCGCAGGCTTAAAGACAGACGCCTCATAATCCTTGACGGCATGACGGACGAGGAGAGAGAAAGATACGGCGTGAAATACACCGACGGCGAGCTTCTCGGCGCGGACATCTATCACAGACTGCTCGACATGCCCGAGGAGAAAATCCTTGCGATTTTCGACAAAGCCTGCTACCGGCACAAACAGCTTATCGCAACGCTTTTTATCGACGCATATATGGCGCGTGACAACCGCATAAATCAGTATCTTGTGCAGAAGCTCAATGAAGTTTCAAAGAAAACAGACCCCGAGGGAATGTTCAAATCCATTCTCAAAGATATGGCTAAGGGGCTTGCGGAAGCCGCCGAATAATCAGGAGGAAGCAGATGCCCACACCTATACTGAAAATAATAACAGAATACTGCGAGCCTCTGATAGACGATATAAGGCTCACGGAAAAGAAAGCCGCCGACGCACCCTCCTACGCATGGACTATGTGGGGATATCTCAATTCCCAAATAGGGCTTTTCAGCACTCCGCCCGAAATGCCGGAATATTTATTCGGCACATCGGAAAAGCCGCGCTTCACCGAGCCTGCATTCACAACCTACCGATATGCGACGGAAGCGGAGCTGACAGAGCCGCTGACAATCACTTTGCCTTCCGGATATACGGGCTATGAGCTCTTTGCGGCGCAGACGGTACGCGCAAACTCGCTCGGAGACGCATGGTATGAGCCCTCGCCCATATGCACATACGACGCGGGAAACGGCACCGTAACGATAAATGCGGGGGAAAACCGCACCGTGCCGCAGGGAACGGTATTTGACTTCGATTTTTACACGGACGGACGCTTCGAAGCAAATCTGAACAGAGAGGTAATGAGCATTCTCGGGCTTTGCTTTGAGGTGGCTTGGCTTAAACGCGAAAAAAACAACTGGCTCTCTAATGTGCCGAAAACGGAGGACAAGGCATTCAAGCAGCAGAACGCGGCAAATCACATGGCGGAAAGCCGGAGAACCTACCGCGATGCGGAAAATGAGCTTTACAGCAAAATGCGGAAGCTCGAACAAAACGACTGGTATAAGCAGACTTTTCCGAGAGGAATACTTAAACTGTGAGGTAAAATATGGAGAAATTTATCATAACCCGCGAAATGCTCAAAAAAGCAAATACTTACATGCCTATCGGTACGAAAGCCGATGTGGCGGCGACAATAGCGAAGAACGTTCTTTGCGAAGCACCGACGGCGGAGCAAAACAAAGAGGGCGAAAAGATACTCGCTCTCCCTTATCTGAAAACCGAAAGCTACGCGATAAAGCAGATGCAGCTGATGTCCGTGCTTCTGACATTCTACCTCGATATCGAGCTGACGGCACCTTTCACGGAGAACGACTACGACCTCTATGCCGCCTCCCGTCTGCCGGCGCAGCTCGAGGGCTTCAAAAAAGACGCAGAGGTAAAAGAAATCGCCTTTGCGATACTTGCCGACTACAAGGAGCTCGAAAAAGCGGTAAACATCGAAATATACAATCAGAGATGCACGGAAAACGATTCCATAGCGCGTTTCACAGCCGGAATGTCGATAATGGCAGACCCCGAAAACGTGAAGAAGCTCTATGATGAGCTCAAAAAGGCGGCGAATGAACTCGGCGAAAAGCAGAAGGCGATAAAAGAAAAGGCAGCGGAAAATCACAAAAAGGGTGAAAAATCATGAGCGAGGCATATACGCAGTGGTATCCGTATCTCTGTGTTCAGGACAGTTATTTTAAACTCGAGGGTGCGGAAAAAATACCGAGAAAAATCTGCGACTATCTGATTGACGCGCCGAAAGGGGAATACACGCCTCCGGATGACAACGCATATTCGCGATGCCGCCTCTGGAAATATCTCTATTATGACGGCGCAAAGCCTCTCGGCGAGCCGCTGCCGACAATACAGCAGAAAATGAGCGTTGTATTTGATGCCGACAGCCCCGAGAAACCGCCCACCGACAAAGGTTATCGTCTCATACCGCAGGTATACATAAAGCCCGCGCAGACCGATGCGCAGACGCGGATTTACGTCTACATGGGACGGACGGTGCCGTCGAATGACGAATTTAAGATATGCATCGGCGTGAACTTCTTCATCTGGACGCACTACACCTATGAGAGCAATACCAAAAGCGACGAATACAGCCGTTGCTTTGCCATAGAGCAGGCTATCATAGAGGCTCTGCACGGCGTATCAATGGACGGCATAGGCACGTTTTTCATGGCAAAATCGAAGCATCCCGACTGCGGAAGCAAGGCTATATTCGACGGAGATACAAATGTAGGCAGGCAGCTCACTATTGCGCTTGAAATCGCCACTACCGCAAATAAAAGCCATACCGAATTTGAAAACATGCCGCTCTTCGGGAACAACCCGAACATAAGGCTGGGATGAGGAGGAAAGCATGCAGAATATAATCGCCGACATAAACTTCGGCAAAAACGGAAAAGCGGAATTTACGCGGGAAGAGCTTGAAAAGCTCCTTTCCGCCGCATATACCGCAGGAGCAAAAGGACGCGGACTTGCCTTTGAATGCAGGGCAGACGGGAAAAACGCCGCAGTAATCTATTACGAAGGGGAAAATGTGATTTTCCGCGGAAATGCTGCAAAAGGCGGTGAAAAACGTGAATCAGAGTGAAAAATACATAAAGCAGAGCTTTGGCTTTCGCACGGCGGTAAATGTGCCGCAGAGCAACGTGCCGCCGCAGTATGCCGACAGGCGCAGGCAATATATGGCACCGCGGACGGTAAAATTTGACGCGGAGCGGGCAAAATACGCCACCGACTATGTTTCTGCCGCCGTTCAGGGCTTAACGCCGGATTTTTACGAATGGACGGAAACAACCGTGCGGCTTGCGGAAAACCTCGACGCTTCGGCAAAGGTCGTCAAAAGAACGGACGACTACAAGGAAATTCTTTTCGACAGCGAACGCATAGACTACTTTCCCATAGGCGCGAAGATAAAGACGATGGGCAGTACATGGATATGCACAATGCCTTCCAATATGTCAAGCGCAAGATGCACCGCGCTCATCACAAGATGCAACGCCTCATACAACAGCTATGACGACTACGGCAATGTAATAACAGAGCCGATAATCGCCGAGAGCTACGCCATGCAGGCAAACGCGGATGTAAAGGGACAGAATGTGATGCTCCCCGAGGGCTATTTCAACATAACCGCACAGCTTAACGAAAACACGCGCAGGCTGGGGCACAACATGCGCATAGTCCTCGGCACAAAGCCCTACAGGATAACCGGATTTACCGACTTCATGCAGGAATTTTCAGGCGACAGGGACAGTTGCCACCTGCTGAAATTCACAGTGCGCATAGAAGAGCCGAACATAACCGATGACGTGACCGAAAACTTCATAGCGGGCGGCAATGCATACAGCTTCGCCGCGGAAATTTCGGGAAACATGGATTTGGCTATAGGAAAACCTTCATATCTGAACGCGATTTTCAGAGTAAACGGCGAAGTCAAAAGCCCCGATGATATGCCTCTGACATGGAAATGGGCTTCTTCGGATGAGGAAACGGCAACGGTCAGCGAAAGCGGTCTTGTGACGGGCATAAAGGCAGGTACTGCCGTGATAACCGCCACTCTCCTGCAAAACCCGAATGTATCGGCTGCGGCGGATGTGATAATAAGCACAAACGGAGAAGAAAACCTGCAATTTCGCGGTGCCGTGCCCCGGAGCATAAAGCAATACACCGACGCCATACTTAACGCAACAGGCTTTGACGGCGGATTTTCTACAGCACGACCCGTAACATGGCTTTTCTCGGGTGCTTTGCCGGAATGCTACTCGATTACGCCCATAGCCTCCGATGACATACTCAATTCCATAGCGGACGCAAACGCGGGAAACGGCATTCTGACGCACAGCTATACGGCGGGAGATGAGTACACGGGCTCGCAGCTGCAGATTGCGGACAGCGGCTCTCTCATACAGTACAGCGACGACGCAAGATACGCCGTGGCATCGCTCGAAATAAAGAGCGGCGAGCTCATGGGTATATCAAACGCCGTAAAAATAAGCTGTCTGAAATCGAGCGATGTTCCCTTAACCGTTACGGCGGTTTGCGGCAACCGGCAGATAAGCACGACAATAGAGCTGGAGGGATATTAAATATGGACAAGTACATATGCCCTTACAGTAAACGACTTACTCATCTGCGCTATCTCATATGCGCAGACCTTATCGACAAGGCGACAAATCTCAATGACGAAAAATCGGCACTCGGCGCATTCTGCGCACATCAGCACTTCTGCACCTGCTCGGGGCGGGCAGAAAATACCGACGGTGCGCGGGAATGCTATCAATACAGAGTGAGACGAAACGAATCGGAGGCTCACGGAAAAGATGAACGCGCATAAGTCCATAAGAAGCAAGGCAATCCGGAACGGAGAACCAACAGAGGCGTGCGGGCTTTGCTTTTACCCGATAACAATGGAAAACTACGAGGAATTTTCGGCTTGCAAAGATGCCTTACTTCTGCGGCTGGGTACGCTCCCTGTCAAGTATTCGTGCCGCAACTATCTTTCGGCTGTCTTTGCAATGGAAACCGACGCGGCACTCGAAGGCAATCCCACGGCGGGAATATTCGCCAGAATATTGACGCTTACATGTCTGTCCCTGCGGATTGGATTTGACATGGGCGAAATATTAGAGCATGCTACCGTAATCAGAGACGAAAAAGGAATAAGCCTCTCGGAGCTTGAATTTTTTCAAAACGGGAAAGCCGTCAGGGTGACTGCACGCGAATTTTCAAATATCATCAGACCGCTTATAGCCGAGCAAAACGGACTAAAGCTGCCGGACGAAAGCGAAAATGCGGAGCTTGTAAAGGACGCAGAGCTTCTGGCAAAATCCGACAGCGATATAAGTCTCGATATAAACACCGATGACCTCATAGCTTCCGTTGCCTATCAATCGGGCATAAGGGAACGCGATATAAACGAATGGACTGTGCGCGAATTTGAAAACCGACGCAAAGCGATTCAGCGTGACAAGCGATATCAGATGTACGGCACGGCAGAACTCTCGGGAATGGTATCATTCAAAAAAGGAAATCCCGCGCCATGCTGGGAATTTGATATCAAAGCGGACGAATGCGGCACGATGCCGCTGTCCGAAATAGGAAAAGTATTTAACAAGTAAAGGAGAAAAATAATGAACACAATCTTCAATTTCGGCGACCCCAATCTCATTGCAAAGGGTCTTGTGGAAATGACGGTGCGCGACCCCGCAACGGGCAATATCGTGGCATACGACAACATACCCTCCGAGGGCGCAATCAACTACACATTCAATCTTCAGGCAATTGAAGGCGGCTTCCTCAATAAGCTCGTAGACCTCATACCCGATACAACAAGACTTTCGGGCTCTTACACATCGCAGGCATTTTCTCTCGGTCTGCGTCAGCTCCAGACGGGCGGCTCGATGGGCTACAACGGCATTACCCCCGTATGCGAGACCATCACCGCAACAGGCGCGGCTCTCACCGTTACGCAAACGCCCGTAAAGGACTATGCACAGCCCGCAACAGACACGGGATGCTGGTGCACACTGCGCGAGCACAACGCCGCAAAGTACATGGGTGCAAACTACTACATCGACCCGACAACAAAGCAGGTGACGGGCTTCAACGCCATAAGCGGCAAGCAGTACGATGTATTCTACTTCACGCAGAGCGCATCCACACAGTATCTCGGACTGCCCACCTCCGCAAATCCCGCCGTTCTCGCGCTCACGCTCAAATACGGCATTTTTGCCAAGGTAAACGGCGAGACGAGCAACAGCCCCCTCGCAGGCTATCTCTATGTCAATGTTCCTCGCGTAAAATTCGGCGGCGATGCAGGCATAAGCGGCAATCAGACTTCAAACAGCACAACCGCGCTCACATGGCAGGCTCTCGCACCCGACGACAACGCTATGGCTTGCGCGGCTTGCGGCAACGACGACAGCAACTACGCATACTATGTATACGTCCCCTGCAGCGGCACAACATCCGCCGTAGAGGCACTTGCGATAATCGGCGAGGGAATAACTGTAGCCAAAGGCTCAACGGAGAGAGTACCCGTAAAGTACTTCATGCCCGACGGCTCTACCGTACAGCCTGTATATTCCGACCTGACATACGTTTCCAAGGCACCCGCAACGGCAACCGTTGATACGAACGGGCTTGTAAAGGGTATTGCCGCAGGCACAACCGAAATCACGGTAACGCTTACGCGCAGTACAGGCGGCAATCTTGTTGCATACTGCAATGTAACGGTAACTGCGTAATTTTCTGAATGTCCCGTCTCGGCTTTCGGGACGGGACATTTTTTAAAAGGTGGCATGCACATGATAACATCGAGCATTTCCGTAATCGGCGCGGAAGCCGATTTGAGAGATATTCTCGCGGACATAGAAACAAAATTTCCATATGCGCTGGAATATGTCAGTGCCGAAATCAGAGACGCACTGCAAAAACATTTGCAAAGCGATTTATTCGGTGCGTACACCCCCGAACACTACACGCGCCGCCGCGGGAATACAGAACGCGGCAGGGCGATTGAGGACGAGGGCAATATATCATCCGAAATTGTAGGAAACAGCCTGCATTTTTATTATGAGCCGGAGGGAGAAAATACGCCGTACAATCATCAGATATTTGGCGACCATCTCATCTATATCCTGCAAAAAGCCGAGGGCTACAACTGGGGAGACAACATCCCGCCGCGCCCCTTCTGGAACAGCATGATAGACGACCTCAAGGACGGGCGCATAATAAGTGCATTTGCAAACGGGATGACGGCGCAGGGCTATACGGTGACGGGCACGCAGGGCATAGACGGACTGGACGAATACAAAATCTAAGGAGGCGCAAATGGCGCAGATTTTACTAAATGTAGAGCTTAACAGTGCATCGGCGCAAGGCAGCCTTGCGAAGCTGAAAACAGCAATATCCAAGCTGCAAGAGCCGCTTGCAAATCTGCAGAAAACAGATATAAACAGCAGGCTCACGGCACAGCTGAATGTTTTGGCAAAGAGCTTTGATGCGGCAAGCAAAGGCTCTGCCAACCTTGTAAACGGTGTAAAAAAGCTTAAAACGCCGCTTACAAACCTGCAGAAAATAGAAATAAACGGCAAGCTCACCTCCCAGCTGAACGCGCTTTCAAACGCTTTCCGCGCTACGGGAGAAAAAGCAAACAACGCGGCAAAGAACATCCGCGAGGTATCAAAAGCCGTAAACGAAAATCAAAAAGCGGTCAGTAAAAACGGTGCCACTCTGCTTGACAATGCGGCGGCATTTCTGAAATGGCAGGTTGTGGCTACGCTCGTAATGAAGCCACTGAACGCCATACGCGACGCCATAAGTTCGATAGATGAGGTACTTATCGAGACGGAAAACCGCATTATCGAAATAAAGCGAGTGCTTAATGAGGACATTCTCAACGACAGAATTTCCAAGAAGCTCTATGAGTTGGCACAGAACTTCGGACAGACTTTTGAAAATGCGGCGGATATAGCTACAAACTTTGCACGCTCGGGCATGACATGGTCAGATTCCGTAAAGGCAACGGAAGCGGCACTTCTCGCGCTGAATGTTGCGGAGCTGGACGCGGAAGAAGCCTCAAATGGGCTTATAGCCATAATGACGCAGTTTGGCAAGGGTGCGGACGAGCTGACATACATAATCGACATACTCAACAAAACGGCTGACAATGCCCCCGTATCGACGCAGAAACTGCTTCTCGCGCTTGAAAAAGTCGGCTCTTACGCAAATCAGGCGAAAATGAGCCTTGAAGAAACAGTTGCTGTAATCACTGCGCTTTCGGGTGCAACGGGCGCGAGCGGACAACAGCTCGGCACGGCGGTTAAGTCTCTGCTTGCGTATACAATGAAACCTAAAGCTCTGGATATGTATGCTTCACTCTCCACCGACATGAAAAAGATTGTCGATGAATACAGAATGGGCGCAGCCTCTATTCTTGATGTTTGGGAACACCTGTCAAAAGAGCTTAATCATCTTTCCGCTGAGCAGGCGGACAAACTCGCAGATTTTTTTGAAACAAAAGAGGGACAGACAATAGAATCTGCACTCGGCGAAGAACTTTCCGAGATATACGACAGCATGACGGGTGTATATGACACGGCAGGCACATACCGCAAAAACTACTTTATCGCCCTGATGAAGAACTTTGAGGATGTTCAGACCGCGCTCGACAATATGAACAATGCGGAGGGCTACTCTCTCAAAGAAAACGAGCAGTATATGGACACATATACCGCAAAGCTGAATACTTTCAAGGCAAAATGGCAGGAACTCGCAAACGATGAGCAGGGATTTTTGGCATTCAAAAAGACACTGCTTGAAATCGGAAACGGACTGCTCACTCTGATAAAATATACGGGCGGGCTCTCCAGCGTAATCGGAAAGCTCGGCGGTTTGTTGCTTGTAACATTCAGCGGTAAGATATCTTCGGGCTTAAGCAATCTTGTAAGCGGCTTCAAAGCCTTAAAAACGGGCATGGATGCCGCTACCGCAAGTGCCGCCGCATTGCAGGCGACCATCAGCTGGATAGGCGTTGCCATAATGGCTGTATCGCAGGTTATCGGACTTATCAACGCATATAAGCAGGCACAGCACGAAGCACGCCTTGAAGCCATAGAGGCATGGGATGCCATAAGCGACAATACGCAAGAGCTGAAAGCTCTCGCCGCGCAATATGAAAAGCTGACACCGCAAACCGATGAATACTATGAAGTGGAGCAAAAGCTTGTAAAGCTGCTTTCCAAAGACAAAAAGGACGCGCTCAAAGACCTAAAGGAAGGCACGGAGGAATACAGTGAAGCTCTGAAAAATCTTACGGAGCAGGAACTGGCAAACGCAGAGCTAAAAGCAACATTGGCAATGCGAGCGGCAAAAAAAGAAGTTGAAAAAAGCAAAGATGTCAGAAAAATTTTGAGAACAGACGGTGCGTTTTGGGACGACGATGTTTCTAAAAAGTATTTCAACTTATATGATGCTGACTCCTTAAAGCTTTTTAATGTGCTCAAAGAACTCGGCATATTGAGCCGCATTACATATGATACACGCGAAATACAGGGCGTAAAGATGAATAGCGCTTCTGGCGTTATGACGGGCGGCTTTGAAGAGGGAAAGGACGCTGCAACACTTTATCGGAACTATCAAAAACTTGAGCAAAATATCCAGACACTTTATTCAAGATATAAACAGGCGATTCTTGATGGCGATGCCGAGCTTGCGGAAAGTTTGCTTGATTATATTGACAGGCTTCAGCAGGCGCAAGACAAGGTCTCCGAAGTTATGGGGACTTATAAGGATACCAAAGACAGCGTAGACGATATCAAAGAAGCACAGTCTAATCTTAACAAGGAAATTGACAATGCCGAAGACCCTGCCAAAAAGCTCAAAGAGCAATATAACCAAATAAAAGATGCTCTGCAAGGGCTGATAGACAAGCAAAAGGAAGCAAACCAATTTGAAAATTACCGCAAGTCGGTACTCGATGCGGAAGCAAATCTGCTTGAAGCTCAAAGGGCGGCGGAGGAGGCTATAGCCGCGAAAAAAGAAGCCATAGCCGCGCGGGAAGAAGAACTTTTGCAGGCGCAAAAGGACGCGGCGGAAGCTATAGCCGAAAAACGCGAAGCCATAGCCGAAAAGGAGAAAAATCTCGAAGAAAAGAAGCTCGACCTTATAAAAGCTCAAAAAGAGCTTGCCGATACAATAAACGAGCGGAATGTCCGCGTTTTCAACGAGCAATCGGGACTTTGGGAATGGCAGGCAAATGAGAAAAATGTTCAGAAAGCGCGTGAGAATGTCGAAAAGGCTCAAAAGGATATTCTGAAAGCCGAAAAAGATATTGAAGATGCGATAAAAGCTCTGCACAAGCAAGAAGAAAAGAACGCTGAAAACATAGCAAAAGCGCAAAAGAACCTGCAAAAGGCTATAGAGGCTCTCGCAGAGCAGGAGCGCAAAAATTCCGAAAACATAGCAAAAGCTATGGAAAAGCTCGCCGAAGTGCAAAAGAAAATAGGCGATGAGCTTCTGCAAAAGGCTATTGCCGAGATAAAAGGAATGCTCGATGCCGGAAAGCCGATGAAGGACATCTACGACAAAATCAATGAGTGGATGGCTTATTACAACAACGTGATGGGCACATCGGGCATACCGCCTTTTGTCATTGAAATTCTCGACGCAATAGCGCGAATACAGGGCTTGGGCAATACATATGCCGACTATACAAAAAACACAATCTCTTCGGGTGCGGCTTCGTGGGGTGACATTGCAGGCGCATTCTGGGATAAATATGGCGACAGAGTAGAAGCGGGCGACCCTGATGCTGTAGAAGCGAATAATCGCCTAAACCGTATAAACGGAGGCGAGCGAACCTTTACGCCTGCGCCAAACATGAACCGCACTTATAATGGCGAAGCATATATTTTTGATACTATTACGGGCTCATATTATAAAGCGAGCGACCTAAGAATGACCGGAGATGGTTCATACACTGTTCCTGCGGGAGCAGAAGCACTTGGGTATCAAGAAGGACTTGAACTAAGAATGAACGGTGCTTCTTCAGGCAACGGCTCAAGTAACAGCGGCGGCAATACGGCGCACGGCGGCGGTGGCAAATATACAACATCAAGCATTTATGACAGCGGCGGCGTGCTTCACGGGCTGGGCGGAATAAAGGCAACCGAGCGGGACGAAATGGTTTTGCCGCCCGACATCACAGAAAAGATACTCAATCCGCAGAACACGGTAGCTTTCCGGGACTTTTGCAATAATCTCGGCATACTTTACGGTGCGCTCGAACATACGATGCCTACCCGCGGCAATGTGATAACGCAAAACCACACGGCAAACGACAATCGCAACATGTCACGCAATACATACATAAACGGCGTGCCGATTTCCTCTGAGAAGGCAGACCGCTATACGATATCGGAGCTTCTGCGTGAGATGCCCCTTGTAAGGGAATGGTAAAGAGAGGTGAACAATAAAATATGGCTTTATTTCAGGCAACAAACATAACGCCCTCGCTTTTTGCAGGTGAGGGCAACGGAACCGTCGCGGCAAACGACGCTATAGTCATATCGTGGCAGATAAACGGCACGGATGCGATGACGGGCTTTCGCATTTTGATAAGCAAGAACGACACGGCAAGCACGGAGGTACACGGTGTAACCGCTACGGACGGATGCCCCGCATACGGCACAAATGCAAACGGGGAACAGCAAATATTTACCTATGCGCCTACCGACAGCTCGGGCAAACCCGTAAAATGGAGCGATTGGGGCTTGACTGACGGTGCAGAATACAAAATGAACATAACTATTTACTGGGGCACAGTGCAAAGCACGCCTTTTGTAAATCTTTACTCCCCCGCAGTATTCCGCACGCGCACGGCACCGTCGCTTGCAATAGCCGTACCTGTCACTGTAGACAAGGCGTATACAACAATCTCGGGCGGATATGGGCAAGAGCAGGGCGACGCGATATCGTGGGTGAGATGGCAGCTTTACCTTGGAGTTTCCATAATAGGCGGCTATACTCCCGCCGAGCTGCTTGATGATACGGGCGAAATGACGACGGGCAGGCTGCAATACGCAATAAACGGCTTAATTTCGGGCAATACATATTTTGTAAAATGCACAGTACAGACGGAAAGCGGAGTGCAAGTCAGCCAATTAAGCAAATTTACCGTCAATTACAATATGGCGGCGGGCGACGGCACCATGACGGCAAAATGTCTTTCAAACGGGGCTAATCTCCTTCAGTGGGAGCAAGATATCGTTGATATCGAAGGCTCGGCACCGCCCGACTTTTCAGGGCTTGAAAACGGGTACTCGATAAAAGACGGCAAGCTATCGCTTGATTTTTCCTATGTGATGTGGAATGTAGCGAACGGAAAACCTTTTTCCGAATACGCAATTGTGAATAACGGCTGCTGCATACTATGGAAATTCGATTATTCTGCACCATTTAATCCGCCTGCGCGCTCATATGCTCCCGAGCTGGAAATCCAATACAACATCGGGACATTTGACGAGAAACTGCCAAGAGTAACGCATATCAACTTTGCCGCGGGCAAGGAAAACACAATAGAGGCGTACTACTGCCGGAAGTCTGACGAAAAGCTTCTTGCACCGCCCGATGCATCGGTGGCAATTGCGCCGCCCGATGGTACAAAATCTCTCCTGATAGGGATTACTTACAATAACGCAACAGGCATAGCACCCGGTGCTGTTCTGTTCTGGCACTGCCTCGACGCAAGCGGAAGCAAAATATCCGATGACTTCACTGTTCTTTCGGAGGACACATCGGAATTTCCGTATCAGATACGAGGCGTGTTTCTCAGCGGCGCTCAGACATGCGATTATCTGTATATCGAGGACGGGGGTAACAGAGACCCCGCGGCAGCTATTGCTACGCCAACTTTTGTCTATCCGACAACGAAACTTTACGCAAACTTCGCAGAGGGATTGCAGGCGGGTAATGCAAGCGCAAATCTACACAATGCAATCTACCGTCAGGATGCCGAAAATGCAGGACTGAAAAAAGCGCTTTACGAAGTGCCGACAAAATACAATGAGATATGCGACTTCGGCGTGAGAAGCGGCGAGACTTATACCTATGAGGCATATCGCTTGTCAGCCGACGGTGAAACGTTTGAAGCCCCGCTTTCGTCCCCGCCAATAACGCACAATATCGATTCGTACATTCTCATGGAAGCGACAGAGGATGCCAATTACCGCAATGTATGGCATGTCCGCGATGTGTGGAATTTTGCCTACAATATCCAGCACTCGGAAATTTCCAACAACAATACGCCGAATATGATGGCAAACTTTACGCCGTATCGCAGGAGACAACCGTCGACTATACACGGCAAAAGCGGCACACTGCAAGCACTCATCGGCGATATTGATTTCGGGGAATACGGCGACACATGGCAACGGATGGAAAAGCTTTTTGCAATTTCAAGCGGTGTAAAAACATTGTTTCTCAAAGATGCCAAAGGCAACTTATATATGGTAGGCATATCCGCGCCTGTGACACAGACGATAGCTATAGGAAACGAAAGAAAGCAGGTCATGGCATCAATTTCGTGGGAGGAAACAGGAGATGCAAGCGATGCAGTCCTCATTCAGACGCCCGATGACGAAGGATGGGCAAATTCAAACATGATATCGCGCGTAAAGGCTGATGTCAACATGACATCAGGACAGCTCGCTTTTTCGTATCCGGCGGACTACAAAGGCACGACTTTTAATATCGGCAGTTCTGACGAGGTGCTTGGGATACCGCTCCCCGTAACTATTGACGGCGTTCTCAAGGCAACGACACCGGATGATGTATCTCCTACTATTTGCAGTATAAACAACGATAACGGCACGCTTACGGCATGGGAGGCGGTGAACAATGATAAACAGATATAACGAGTATTTGCAAACTCTGAAAAAAGGCGCAAGAAAAATCTCCCGTCTCGAATTTCTCCAGCCTGATGATTCCGTGGCGTTTTTCCTCGACGGAAATTCAAAGCGACCCGTGAGAGGCAAATACGACAGCAGGGCTTTTTTGCAGGACGGCAGCCTGAATGTCTCACTGCAAAACGGTACACGGAGAAGCGCGAATATTGTTTTATCGAATATTGACGGTGCCTTTGACTACAATGTAAACAACATTTGGTTCGGAAGGCGCGTGAGGCTTTCAAAAGGCATTATTCTTGACGACGGCACGGAGTTTTACCTGCCGCAGGGGACTTTTTACCTGAAAAACCCTACGGCGGCACTGTCTCACGACACAAACACCATGAGTTTTGAGCTTGTCGACAAATGGGCATATCTCGACGGCTCTCTGCTCGGGACGCTGGAAAACACATATCAGGTAAATATCGGCACGAACATTTTTAATGCGATTGCCTCGATACTCCGCCTTTCAAAATACAGCTATGCTTCGGGAAATTTCCCCATGGAATGGATGATAGACCCTGTCACACCTGTTTTTACAAGCTACTATAACGGTAAAACATATCTTGCCGCAAGAGGCGACGGCAGTGTATCCGAGAATGTGCAGATGACGGAAGTACCGTTCACGATTTCCGAAAGCGGCGGCTCGAGCTTCGCACAGATTATTCTTGCCCTCAACGATTGCATCGCGGGGCTTATCGGATATGACGCAACGGGTGCGCTCCGCATCGAGCCTTCGCAGGATGATGTGGACGATTCCGCAAAGCCTGTATTATGGGATTTTTCGACGAATGAGAACATGCTTTTCTCAATCTCCGAAACATGGGCAAATGCCGATGTCAAAAACGATGTGATTGTTGCGGGCGAGGGGGCTACCGGACATGCCGTCTACGGCAGAGCGACAAACCGCGACCCGAAAAGTGATACCAACATAAACATTATCGGCAGAAAGCTATACCGCGAGGACAAAGCCGAATACTGGAACGCCGACCAGTGCGTGGCACTTGCAAAATATTATCTCAAGCGCAAATCGGTACTGCAAAAGACGGTAACGCTCGAAACCGACCAGATATTCCACCTGCACGAAAACAGGCTTATTTCCGTCAGACGTGAGGATAAAGCGGGGCATCCCGTTGAAAGGCACCTGATACAGGGCTTTACGCTTCCGCTCGGCGAAACGGGCGCGATGAGCATAAACGCAGTGAGTGTAAACGACTATCCGCAAATTTCCGTCACGGCTTCGACGGATTTTACAGGAGGCAAATAATGAAAAACAATCTGAAAGACAGCAGAGACATCCGCACGGCTATAGAAAATATAGCGCGGGAAATATGCCGAGAGGAAACAAGGGATTGCCTGCGGCTTTACAAAGCCACCGTAACAATGACGGCGGCGGTGGGCGGCTCGGAAATGGGCGTGAAGCTCGTAGGCGATGCAACGGAGCTTTTCCTGCCGTACAAATCTACCGTATCGGATGCCGCAGTCGGTTCTGCGGTATGGGTGGCAAAAATCTATGGCTCATGGCGAAACGCCATAGTCTGGGATAAAATATAAAATCAGGAGGTAATTTTTATGCAAGCACAAACAACGCAAATCGGTATTGTTTCTCCCGTAATAAAAGGCGAATGGAAAAGCACGGTGACATACAACAAGCTGAATATCGTCACGCACAACGGCGTCTCCTTTATCGCCTATGGCACCGTTACGGGGATAGTTGAACCCGGTGTTACTGCCGGATGGGAATCATACTGGATGAAGCTGTCCACAAGCCCTGTGCCGATGGGCGAATGGAACAGCACAACAACATATCCGTATCTCGCCATTGTAACGCTCGACGGCTCGAGCTACATAGCAAAAGAGGAAAACTACAATAAAAACCCCGCTACTTCTTCCGCATGGCAGCTTATAGCCGAAAAAGGCGATGACGGCGGTTTCAGCCCGACGGCAAAAGTTGAGCAAACAGCCGATGGTGCGGTAATAACCATCACGGACAAATCAGGCACAACAACCGCAACGGTGACCGACGGCAAAGACGGCAAGAACGGGACTAACGGCACGGACGGCAAAAACGGTACTGACGGTGTATCGCCGACTGTTGCAGCACAGGCTATCACAGGCGGCACAAAAGTAACCATCACCGACAAGGACGGAGCGCATGAATTTAATGTTATGAACGGTACGAACGGTACAAACGGTAAAGACGGTGCTGATGGTACAGACGGTACGGATGGTATAACACCGACAATCGGCGCAAACGGCAACTGGTATCTCGGAAATGCGGATACAGGCAAACCTTCTCGCGGTGCAACCGGTGAGACCGGAGCGGTTGGCAAATCCGCATATGCCTCAGCGCAGGACGGCGGCTTTACAGGCACGGAAGCGCAGTTTAACAAGGGCTTGTCTGTCATGGGACAGGTTGATGGCGTAGAAGATACAGATGCGCTCGGCATCGATACTGCAGTAACGCAGAACAGCGGCAATCTCATTACGAGCGGAGCGGTAGCCGCTTATATCGCAGGCAAGGCTGAAACTTGGACTTTTACTCTGGCGGACGGCTCGACAGTTACCAAACAGGTAGTGGTGCTGTAGCAAGGAGGTAAATATGGCTATAAATTTTGACAATGTTGCGGGACTTACCATTCCACAGGGGATAGCCGTAAAAATAGAACAAGGTGGTAATGTAATTTGGCAAAAGTCAAGCTTGCCGACCGCATACCAGCAAGTGAAATACATTTCGGCGGCAAGCGCCAATGGAGCATATATCGATTTGGGTATACAGTATGCTAATGGTTGTACTTTTGAGATAGGATGGGTATATACTGGTAATGACATCCAAATTTTTGGTGCTACTGATACAACTGGTGCCTATAGATGTCTTTTAAGTGCCCATTTAGGTGCTGCTGGTGGTTGGTATTATGGTACTTTCAATAATAACTTCACAAATATCAGTTATCCACCTAATGATACTACTACTGGCAAATTGATGAAACAAAAGGCAGCATATAAAGTAGGAGCTGGATTAGGATACATAGAAGATTTAAATACAAGCGAGAAATTATCCTTTACTATCCAAGATTACACTGTATCTAACAATCTCTTTTTACTTGGGCAAAACTATAAAGGTAATTATAGAGGACTTGGATTAAAACAAATAACTTACTTTAAATATGCCGACAAAGATAACAACCTGCTCCGTGATATGATACCGTGTTACCGCAAATCGGATAATGTTATCGGCATGTTCGACCTCGTGTCACAGACATTTTTTACAAACGCCGGAACAGGGGTATTTACAGTTGGGGAGGATGTATGAAAGTTTTATCAAAAAACAATAAGGTGATTATCGCTGACGGTCATGCAATAGAGTGGCAGAGTGGTAACGATATTCCGCTTAAAGTCCTGACGCGCAACAATAAGTTACTGCTCGCCGACGGCAAAGCACTCCGAAATTTAAAACTGCCGACTACATATACAGAGTTGCCTTATCTTGTTGCTACTGATGATTCTAAGGCTTGGATAGACCTTGGTATTCCATATCAAAATGGATGTAGAGTAGAATATAAAACTACATATAAAGCTGGTGCTAATATATTTGGTGTGTTCTATACAACTGAAAGATGTAGAGGATATATTACTAACAATACTGCATACTTCAATGTTGGTACATCATCATCTACTACTGTTTATCCAAGTATTGATGGCTTGACAATTGGCACAGTATACACAATAACTTGTCAAGCTAATCCTAATGCAACTATAACAGTAAATGGTCAAACTATTACATATGATTTAGATACACAATATCTTACTTGGGACAGTAGTCCACACAACATTTATCTATTTGCTATTAACAGGACAAATACAGACACCACTGCACAAGGAATAAGAGTAATCCACTATTTTAAATACTGGGATGTCAATGGTAATTTACTATTAGACCTAATTCCTGTTGAAAGAAAGTCTGATGGTATATTGGGTATGTACAACCAAGCTGATGGTCGTTTTTTGACAAATATATCCACTGGTACTTTCTACAAAGAGGTGCCTGCCTCTGCCGACGAGGAAATAGATGATATGGAAATCGTGTAAAGGTGTACAGGAGGCAATATGAAAATCGATTACAAAGTGTTCGGCAACGGCAAGTTACCCGCAAATTACCCGCAAGTAAAAATAAAAATTTAAAATTAAGGAGATACAATTATGAACTGGAACGATATTTTATTTACAACCATCGGCATTATACTCACAGCCGTTATTACATGGCTCGGAAACAAATTTTCCGCCTTTCTGGCGGCGCATATTAAGGATGCGAAAGCCCTTAAATACATGAGAGATATCACGCAGATTGTGCTCAACGGCGTTAAGGCTACATATCAGTCGTATGTTGAGGGTCTGAAAGGCACCGACGCATGGACAAAAGAGGCGCAGAAAAAAGCTCTTGATATGGCACTCGACACTATAAAAAACCAGCTCTCGGACGAGCTTATGAAATTTATCGCGGAGAACTTCGGCGATGTCGAACGATGGCTTATCGGCAAAATAGAATCATCCCTGTATGACCTCAAAAACAAATAAAAAAGCAAAGGAGACTCTTTTATGAGCGAGCTTACAATGCCCGAGCGCATGGCAAAAGTGGAGGAACGCGCAAAATCAAACACGCACCGCATCGACCAGCTGGAATCACTTGCTACCGAGATACATCAGCAGAACATAGCTATAACCGAGCTCTGCGGAGAGCTGAAACGGACAAACGACAATGCGGAAAAGACCGCCGCTATCGTAGCCGACCATGATGACAGGCTGGACGCTATAGAGAGCAAGCCTCTTGTGCTTTGGGACAAAATCAAAATAGCCGCCGCAAGTGCCGCCGTAACCGTGGCGGTGACCGCGATTGTCGGCGCACTGATGGCGCTTTTACGGTAATGCGCCCTGTGGCTTAAAATGCGGGGCTGTGCGGAGATTTGTGCGTTTACATATAAGTTTACCCGAAAAACGCGAAACGCGCTGTATTGACCGCGTAGAGGTTCACACAGGCATATCTCAAAGAGCAGCGCGCAACGCACAACGACCGGAAATAAAGATTACAAACAAAAAAACAGCCTTTGCGGGCTGTTTTTTTGTAATTATATCAAATCGGCAAGGATGAGCCGCATAAGGTACTGCGGCGGGTCGGAGTGATTGTTTGTCTCTGTCAACCAGTTTTGCATCGTGCGCCGCGGGATGCCGTACTCGCGGTAAAAATCGGCTACGCTGCCACCGTACAGCCGGAGCAATGTGTTTATGCTTATTCCGTCGCGACACTCATACAGCACCGTTAAAACCTCGACGGCTTTACTCGCGCCGTCATCCTCGTAATAGCTGTCGTCCGGCAGCGAGCCGCCGCACTCGCCAATGTAGCCTTCGAGCGTGTTGCACTCCCGAGCTGCCGCTAATAATCTTGTGACCTCTGATAATTTCATAATTGTATATCCTCCTTAGCTATCTATATCTTCCCAAGCATCACCCAACCAGTAACCAAAACTGACGCGATATTGTCCTTGGCTGTACTCCGGCAAAAAAACATCGTCCGCCTTTTGATAATGGAATTCGTAGCCTGCAACTTTGGACACATATATAATGTCACAACCGCCTGTATACGTGTCAATAAGAGTTTTGTCGAGTATTTTTTTGCTGATAAGTATTTTGTTCGGGGATTTTGTGGCTGTTTTCCGTCTGACAAACCTATGCGTTTTAGTGTCAAAGTAAGTTTTCATTTTTTCCTCCTTGCCTTTCGGCTCATTCTGTTTACGCTCTTATTATAGCACCGTTTCAGTGCCTTGTCAATAGTTTTTTGTAAAATTTTTGCATTTAAAAATATTTTTTGCAAAAAAACAAACTCTTTGCGATGGCGTTTCCGCTTTTTACTCATGCCATCTCGTCAAACACGGCGTTTATCCGCTCGGCGGATTTTGACTTATTGAGCACGCTCACATAAATCTGTTGCGTGGTGCGTATGTCATTGTGACCGAGCGCATTTTGTATGTCGCGCATAGGCACGCCCTTTTCATCCCACAGCGAAGCCGCCGCATGACGCAGGGCATGAACGCCTATTCCTTTTCGCCCTGTGACTTTTTCGATATATCTGTTTACCATCTGTAAAAGTCCTATGCTCGAAAATTCATGCCATGCGGCACCGTTTGTCGTCTTGCCGTTTTCGTCGGCATCAGAGCCGAAAAGCAAATCATTTTCCGTGCACCACATAGGGCGCACCTCGCTGTTAAGGTAATCCGTGACGGCTATGCGCGAAAGCTCGGGAAACGGTACTGTTCTGGATTTTCCGCCTTTGCCGTTTTTCAGGGTGATTGTGCGCCGCTCGAAGTCGACATCCGACAGTCGCAGACTGCGCAGCTCCGCATTCCGCATCCCCGTCTGTATGAGCATAACTATCATCGCACGGTTGCGCAGGGCTGTTTTTCTGTTTATCTCCGACGGCGCATCGGAAGATAAAAGCCTCTCGATTTCGCCGAGCGTGAGAAGCTGATATTCTATTTCGCGCTGTTTAGGCACTTCATCCAAATCAACGGGATTTTCGCCGGCAAGCCTCACTTTTTTCGCCCACGTGAAAAAGCCGTGCAAAACCATCATGTAATGCCGCACCGTATTTATCGCCGCGCTCTCGGCAAGGTTCTCGCGCCATCCTATCACGGTGTCAAGGCTTATTTCCGCGCCTTCCGCCATGCCGCAGGAATCCATATAGGCGGCAAACTTATCTAAAATCATGCGGTAGCTTGATACCGTTACCGCGCTTTTGTTTGTGGACGGCAGGGCGGAAAGATACCTTTCCGCCGCCGATATGTATCGCTGTTTATTCATCCTTAATTCCTCCTACTGCGCCGAGCGGGAAAGCCATGCAGAATTTTCCGCTCGGTCTGTTTATGCTCATGCAGAATTTTTGCCTTTTGCTGTTTACAAAGTTTCAAAAAAAGCCATGCAGAATTTTCCGCGCTCGCTGTTTAGATGCGCTGATAAGTTCTGAATGCTCTGCGCTCGACTTCGTGCAGAATTTTCGCCGCGCTCTGTTTAGTGGCTGGGAGCATGAAATCAAAGTTTATCAGCCTCGCGGGGGCTTTTGCGTCGCCGCCTAATTTATGCTGGGGGTTGTAGTAGCCATGACAAAAGCCTTCTTCGTCCGTGGCGTATGTCTCAATGCTCCAATACGACGCGAGCGGGGCGGGCGTGCTTCCGGCTCTGTGCCATGCCGCCGCCAAATCCTCGCGGCTCTCGGGGTGCGTTTTGCACGCTGTAAAGCCTATCGTTATTTGCTCGCCGCGGCTGTTGCGCTCTGCAAATGTCAGATAAAAGCGATTCGGCGCGACGGTCTCAACGCTGTATCTGCGTTTCGTTGCCCTATCAAAATTGATTTTCATCCGTTTCGCCTCCTCGCCTTTTGATTATGCCGTTTTTCTCGGCTTCGCTGTTTACGCCCATGAGCAGGAGCAAAAGCACGGAAGCAATGATATTTATAATTTTTTTCATCTTGTTTTCCTCCTTTTCTCAAAGCATTCGCGGGTGATTATATTCGGGTGTTTGCCTGTGTCGGCGTATCGCTGGCAGCTCGGGAATGGATTATAGCCGCTTTCCGTCGCCATCACACTGTAAAAGTGCTTGCATCGCCTGCAATCGTTTTTCATCTCTTCATCCTCTCCGCCTGCCGCCCTGAATGGCGGCAGGCTTTTTATAGTGGCTGTTTACCTCTGTATCGTGTCTATTACCGGAGTAAAGCCCTTTTCGGCGTAAAACTCTATGACATCCCGCATATATTCGCGGGCGGTGCTTCCGACATTTCGCACAAAGTATGATACCACGCCATTTTCACGGCGCACTATATCGCGCTTCAGGCTTTCGGGGATGGGCGGCAGTTTTCCGCGGTATATGGCGGCGTTTCCGTCTTTGATAATAAATTCGGCTGCTTTGCGCTTGCCGTCAATAGTCATGCAGAGCCGCGCGGCATCGCTGTTTTGCAGTGGGTAAAATCTTTTGACGGTTCCGCGACGGTCAGAGACTACGCAAAAATCGGAGCAATATAAAACCGTGACGGGTTCGCCCTGTTTGAGATTTGCACTTTCAATCTGTTTTTCAATCGTTTCCGGAAAGTAGAACGGGGCGCGGAGGCTTGCGCTCTCGGTCTGTTTGGCTTCGTAGTCCCCGAAGGCTTCCGCCGTGGAAGCCTCGGAGGGAATGCAAACATATCGCGCGTAATCGTAGCCTTCGGGGTCAATGACAAATTGCAGGACATCGCCGAGATAAACGGCTACACAATTATTCATATAAAATTCTACGCTTTCGCGCTGTTCTCTGTTGAGTTTGAAAAAGTTATCATTTGTGACGCGCTCGTCACTTGTAGCCGTTCCGCCCATTCCGGCGAGGAATGAAAAATCGCAGAGTAACAGCCCGCAAAAATCATTAAAAATTGCCGCATCTGTAAAAATGACTTTCCGAGTAATCCGCGCCGATTCTGTTTTATCGCCTTCGCGCTCCTTGATGGATTCACGGACTTCCGCGATGTTGCTTTCCTTGCCGATGCCCATTTTCAGCCCGTCAATCATGATTGCGGCATCCTCGGCAAGCTCCACAATTTCAACGTGCTTTTCTATCGCGTCAATTTTCTTTTCCGTCTCGGCTGCTTCTTTTGCGGCATTTTCCGCGTCGATTTTGCGCTGTTTCTCGCGCTCTTCCCATTCTGCGCGGCGTGCGGCTTCGTCTTTTTCTTTCTGCTCTGCGGCACGGCGGGAGAAATCCGCCGCGTCGCTGTTCTGCTCGTCTGTTGCTTCGGTCTGTTTGTATTCGCCCGATACGGTAACGCCGCCATATAAAACATGGTGCGCGCCATAATCGGCATAAACATCGCCATCGTCGGCATCGGCTGCGTTAAAAAGCTTTTTGCAATATTGATATATCGCCTCGAGCTGTTCGCCGTTCTCATAGTGGTCGCCAAGGTCGCGCCAGTTCGTCGCGTCTGGATTTCCTTTTACAAGTACGCGCGCATAGGGTGATGCAATTATGCGGATATTGCAACTGTCGAGCCAGCCCGCGCCGCCGGAGGTAATGGAAAATTTGACCTCCGGGAATTGTTTTTTCAGATGCTCGCGGAAGTATGCCGCCGCGGCTCTGTCATAGCTCCAATTTTTAGCCCGTGCAAGCTCTTTTATTGCCGTTTTGATTTCGTTGTCTGTTCCGTATGCGGGGAGTTTGTCCGTTCTCGTGCGCTCCCAAAGGGAGGCGGCGCGTGGCTTGCTTGCCTTTGCAACCGTTGCAGGCTTTGCGGGTGCGTCTGTTTTGTCGGCGTTGTCTATCGCTTCGCGCGTGGTCTCCTCATCCGCGAAACCGTACCAAAGTTTTTTTGCGGCGTTCCATCTGTATCTCAAATTGCGGATAGCTGCGCGGACTGCTGCCGACGGGATGCCGTCAAATGTAATCTCAAAACTATTAAAATTTGCGTTTTTTGTGATTGTGTATTCCATTTTTAAATCCTCCATGCCTCACGGCGCTTTTATAAAAAATTTTGTTGACTTTTCCGCCCTACTGTGTTATAATGGAGGCGCGCATGGGTAAGGCTCCCCGCGTGCCCCTTTGGGTCTAAATAGTGAGTGATTTTTTTTAAAGCTGGTCACTCGCTATTTTTTTATACTGCGTCTTCGCATTCGCCCCGGCAGGGGCAGCCGTCGCACATGTCCGCATAATCTTCGCACTCGTCGCAAAACTCACAGTTCCGGCATTCGCGGCAGCTATCGCATTTCATTTCCATCGCCTCGCACTCGTCACAGTAGGGACAATCAGCACAGCCGACCATCTGCATGTCGTCAAGTAAAATTTCGATGAGTTCTTCGCCGTCCGCGTCCGGGTCGGCATCGTCAGGGTTAAGCCGTGCAGCCAATGCGATGAGCTGCTCGCGGCTCGGATTTACAAAATCTTCGCCGTCAACCATAATAGCATCGATTTCGCCGCTGTTTAAAATCACCGCGCAAGTCCCATCTTTTGACCAGTACGGACGGCACCAATCAAGATTCTCCCAAGTCTCCATCATTTCGTAACGTTTTATTGCTCTTCTTTTCATTTCTTTTTCCTCCTCGCCTTTTCGGCGTTTTTTGTTTTTGGCATCTGGTTTGCCTTACGCGTTTATTATAGCACATAATGCGGATGATGTCAAGCACCATCCGCAAGAAACTTTTCAAAATGTTGCACAAAGTTTTTATATTATTTTTGTTGATTTTGCATATAGCTAACAAAACGCCGCGCATGATATAATAAAATAAAGTAAAAGCAAGCCGGAGGAAAAAGAAAATGGAAGAAAAGGAAAAATTTAATCAGTCAAAATATAATTATCAGTGGGCGCAAGAAAATTATTATCGCTTAACGGTCTTATTGCCAAAAAACCAAAAAGACAAAATCAAAGCACACGTGGCAAAATGCGGAGATGCAAGTGTTAATGCATTTGTCAACCGTGCAATAGCTGAGGCAATGGAGCGAGACGCCGCAAGGCTTGACGCGCAACAGGCGGCAGAGCTGGAAGCTCTCGCACACGCTCACAAGCCCGCCGGAACATAAAAAAGCGCGTGCACCGTCGCCCCCGTCAAAGGGCAAAAAAGCACACGCGCACGCAATAGAGCAAATCAGGCGACGAGATGCAAGGCAACGCACGCGAGACCAGACCAGAGCCGGAGCGCAACCAAACGCCAAACGCAACAGCAAAACGCAAAACACACAAAAAAGCAAAACCGCCACAAATGCCGGAGAGCCACACCCCGAACCGCATAAGCCAGCCGCACACGCTCACAAGCTGCGAGCCGTCTTTTGCCTCGGGCGCATTGTCTCCGCTTCTGTCGGCGGTCTTTTTGCGCTATTATTATTTATATTGCAGTAGTATATTATATTTCGCTTTATATACTATATGCCATTATATAAATTATATCAAGACTAAATATTATAATTACCTCTTATAAATTATATTACCATCAAATATTATATTTTATCTGTGATATATATTATATAATAATAAATATTATATCATCGGATATTATTATACTACGATAAAAAAGAAAAATAAATAAAAAGAAAAAGGCACACAGCCGAGCACCGAGCCGCACAAGCTCACCGAGAGCCACAGCCACAGCACGGCACAGCGCAAGAGAGGAGGACGCAAGGAGAGAGGCAGAAAGGGGAGGAAGGGCGAAAGGAGAAAAGAGCTGATTTTATGCGCGCGTTATTCCTCTGGGTGCGCCACACGTGCATATAATGGCACGCTACAGCCGAGGACGCGACAAAACCCGAGACAGGCAAAAAGCAACTGACAATAGCAACGCAGGCAAGCCAACAGCCGAGGACGCAAAAACAGCCCGAAAGCGGCGCTATATGCTTTGATAATTAGTAATTATATTAGCACATGCGCGGGATAGGGGGTATTTTCCGACTGCAAAGGGGCGAGCCGGACGCATCCGCCCTATCAGCAGCCCTTCACGCAATCTCGTTCCTCAAAACGGTTCAAGGAAACCATAAAAAAATAGTAACAAATCGTGGTAACAAATTGAGAAAATGTGTTTCGTAGCAATTCATAATGGAATTTTGTGGAAAAATAAAAATAGTGGCAAAGCACAATATACAGCATAAAAATAGAGCTATACCACAACATCTTGTAGTATAGCCCTATTGGTGCCGGAAGCGGGGGCTTAAATCATACAATATATAGATAATTTTATGAAATTAGCAACAATATATTGTGGTTTTTTAGAGATAGCAACAAAAAAGTCACAAAACAGTGACAAAGCAGCGACGAAGCTGAGGTGCTTTCGGGAGTGGATTTGCGGAGGCATCGAGGAGGCGCTGGAGAGGTATTGAAGCGGGGCATTACGCGGGTGTTATTTAAGATGGGAAAGTATACGGTTACCCGAGGCGGGAAATTATAGAGAGTTTATCCTCGTCGTACATATGTCCGTATGTCTTAGTAACCTGTTCGGGAGTATCGCTTATGAGGTCGGCAACCACGGTGTAATTGGCTCCGAGGTGGATAAGCATAGAAACGAATGAATGGCGGAGGTCATGGATGCGGATACGTTTCACGCCTGCCATTGCAATATGCTTTTCGAAATAGCGAGTAAGAGATGTGGGCGGGATTGGTCTTTCGCCGCCGAAAAAGAACGGGGATTTCCCCTGATAATTTTCAAGTTCGGTTTGCACTCTCGGGCAGAGCGGGATTTCCTGCACCTTATCTGCCTTTGTGGATACTATTTTGAACGGCATCCTGTCGAGCGTTCTGAAAGTAACGGATTTTGAGATAAGCACACTTCCCTGTTTTATATCTTCGGGAGAGAGGGCGAGGATTTCCCCGCGTCTGCGTCCCGTAAAAAACAGCAGAGTGAAAAGGCAGTGCATTTCGGGGTCGTCTACGGTGGCGATGAATTTATCAAATTCTTCTTTCGTCCAGAATTGCATAGGGGATTTCGGTGCGCGGCGTTTGGGCTTGGGAATTTCCGCAAGGTAGTTTTTATATCCGTAGCGGCTCTCGCAATAGCCGAGGAAAGCGTTTATCTGATTTCGGATATTTATAAGTCGGGCATGGGAATAGAATTCGCCCGTGCGGGGATTTTTCCTGTTCCAGAGTTCGTCCTGCCAACGATACAGTTCTTCTTTTGTAAGAGCTGTTATTTTTTGATTTCCGTAAAGCGGGAGAAGGTTCTGCTCATATCCGATTTTCTTATCATAGATAACTGACGGTTTGTTTTGGTTCTGTATAGATGCGAGATAGAGCGGGACAAGCTCGCCGACGGTGGGTGTTTCCTTTTCGGGATTGACGGTTTTTTGCGGGCGTGCCTTTTCCTTATTGACCTCGCAATGTTCCGTAATGAATTTCGCATGTGCGGCTCTGGCAAGTGCTTTTGTTTTATAGCCGGAGAGTTTTTTCTGCGAGACGTTGCCGAATTTATCGGTTATGCGGAAAACGACATCATAGACCTTGCCGTTGTTTTTTGTCTGGCGTTCTCTTATCGAATGTTTTGTACTTGAAATATAAAATTCTGCCATTTCTTTTACAGCACCTTTGCGAAAAATTCTTTGATATATTGCATGACGGAATTGCCGGCAGCGACCGACTGTTTTTCCAATTCATGCGTATATCTGATAAAGCCTATATTGCCGTTGAGAATATCAATGGCTAAAAGCATGATTACGAACGCAAGAGTGATTGAAAACCAGATGGCGAGAAGCCGCTTCGATTTGCGGACGTTCATGAGCTCGCTGTCCTTATCGGCGCGGACATTTGCAAGCTCTCTTTCGTGCAGCTCGGTGAGGCGTTCTATTTCCTTTTGCTTCTCGCACAGCATTATCTCATACTCTGTCGGCTTCTGACTTCTTTTATCGGAATCTATGGGAATGCCTATCATTTCGTCGACGGAACCGCCCAATGTACGCACTATTCCGCAGACGGTAAAAAAAGACGGGCTTTCCGTTTCTCCGCTCAGTATCTTTGTAACGGTGCTGAGCGGAGTTGCGCTTATATCGGCTATCTGCTGATTTGACAGATTGCTTTTGCTTTTCATTTCCTTAAGCTTTGCGCTTAAATCTCTGCCCTGAATTTCCATTCTTCATCCTTTCTTATTTTGTATTGTATTTCAAAAAGACCGTTTTCGGTCACTAATTTGCCGTATTTGATTGCATATGTTAATATTATATATTTCGAAATATGATTTGGGCTTTGATTAGTCGCCCTGTATATGCTATGCTTAAATCAGGGCAAAGCCCGCAATTTATAAAACAGAATATAAAGCAGAAGGAGAAAACCATGGAAAAGACAACCACAAGACCAGCAAGCATTTATGAGACCGAATACCGTTGCGAATTTGAGAAGAAGCTTCTTGCCGCAGGACTTACGAAGAGTGAGATTTTTCTTCTGCTGCTGAAAATAAAGCAGATTTCGGACAATAAGGTTTAAATAAGGAGAGGGATTTTCCTCTCCTTATCTTTTTATTTTGCGGATTTTCCGCAAAATCGGCATTTAAAACCTCATATTTCCTATATTTCCGACCATGTATAATAAGAATAGTCGCCTGCTTCTTCCTTGGTGATTTTCGCCGTGCGGCGATTATACACATCGGTATTCGGGGTGGCGGCAAATTCCGTTATGCGCTCGGCTGTCATATTATTCTGTGCGTCGTAGAAGCGGAGATACAATGTGAAGAAGCGTCCCGTAGCGGAGCGGGCATAGATGGGGAACGAAAGTGTTTTATCCTGAATTTCGAGCTTGCCCTCATAATATGTGATATCGGGGACTTTGAGTGTGCCGCTGTGGACTTCCGGCTTCGGTGTTTCCTTCGGGTTTTCCACGACATGCACGGGATGAACGACGATGCCGTCCTCCTCGGTGAAATCATCTATGATGCCGACGAAGAGAAGCGGGAAAATCGGCGAAAGAATCAGGACAACCCCTGCTGTGATAAGCCACATTCCTGTCAAAGTATTACCGTTGGCACTTACCCCGATTCCTGCACACAAGCCGATTATGCCGATTGCTATGCCCAATCCCATAATTACCTGCAGTGTCTGAATACTGTTTTTCCTGTTTTTCATATGCTCACCTCCGATTTAATGGTCAATTTCATATTCTATGGAATATGTGCTTACATCGCTCAAAGGGCTTGACGGGATAAAATCGAAGTTTGCGACAGTACCCGAGGTGAATGAAGAGGGTTTCCACACCTTTGTATCGTTGTATATGACTTTTCCCTTTGAATTATAGATTTTTATAGTAGCTTTCACTTCCGAAACGGTTTGTGAGCTGCAATTCTTTGTTTTTACATAGTAGTGGACATAAGCTCGGTCGTTTACATAGTCCGCCTCGATAACGCGTCGGATTCTCAATGCAAAAACATCGGTTGTTTCTCTGCCGCAATGTGCGCATCGTGTACTGCGTTCGGCTTCGTTCAAAGCATAGTATGTGTGCCTTGCGGGAACGATTTCTTTCCATTCTCTTTCGCGGCACTTTGAGCATTCCTTATATCTTCCGCCCTGAGTTGTGCAGGTCGGCTTTGCAGTTTCCACATAGCCGAATACATGCTTCTCGTATGTATCCTCATATCCGCAGCTTTCGCCGCATTTCCCGCAATAAGAATACTTACGCACAAGATGGCTCTCGCTGTCTGACCTGAAATATCCTGTGCTGTATGTATAGTCGCTATGTTCTTCCGTATAGTTTTCTTCGCCGCAGGGTACTCCGCAGAACGCGCAGCTTATAAGCTTGCGCACGGAATGGGAAGTGCCGTCCACTTTTCTGTAAATATAATCGCTTTTGAACTCGGTATGTTCTTCGGTTATATTTTCATGCTCGCAAACGATACCGCACTGCGGGCAGTGGCTTTGTTTATTATAGGTATGAGTTTTTTCGTCTGCTTTTATATGAATGATGTCGTATGTATAATCAGTGCTGTGTTTCTGTTTTTTCGTTTCTATTATTTCCTTGCCGCAACGGTCGCAGATGAAATCACGCGTAATATCGTGATATTTTGCGTCACCAGCCCTTTGGGCATATGTGATGCTGTGATTATCTTTGAAAGACAACTGGTGATAAAAGCATTTTCCGGTCTTTTCATAGACAAAGCCGGATATCTGACGGCGGAACACCACCGTGAGCGTTACCACGGCTATCAGAATTGCCGCTATGACGCAGAGGGCGATAATTGTACCCTTTTTAACTTTGACGCGTTTACGGGGCTTTTCGGGCGGTTCAGGCTTCGGAAACGAACTGTCCGGCTTTTTCGGAGTGTCGGGAGCGGGCTTTACCACATTCAGAGCCTGAAGGGAAACATATCCGTCGGCTCTTGCGGCATCGGCGCACATTTTGCAATACTCGCGCACCGTCTTTCTGTTTTCGAGATAGAGCCTTGTTTCCTTATGCTCGCCGCAACACTCGCAGGTATCTGTGATTTTTCTGCCGCCGTAGCTTGTCATGGGTTCGTTCATAGCTTTTCTCGCGGCTGCGCTTATTCTGTCGGAGGTCTGCGCATTGTCTTTTAGAGCTATGCATACTCCGATTATCAAAGCGACAATGCCTACGATGACGAAAATCCAAACCAACGGCATCACTTCCTTTTCTTTATAAGATAGTTTATAAAATTCTCCAGCGCGGATTTCTCCTCGGCTGTGAGAGTTTTTATGAGGGATATAAGGCGGGCATCCTCGGGGGCGGGGGACAAATCCCGACCAAGGAGATAGTCCACAGATACACCGAGATAGTCCGCTATTTTTGTGAGTGATTCAACTCTCGGATAAAAGCCGCCTGACTGCATAGATGACATGGTGTTTATGCTCAAGTCCAACTCGGCAAGCATTTTCCCGATGGAGATATTTCTTTCTTTGGCAAGAGCTTTTATTACATTCGCAACTTCTTGTGAATTATGCATAAAAATCAATTCCTTATATGTGCAATAGCACGAAATTCACACCTACTTGTGATTTTTGATTGACATTCACAAGTTATTGTGATAAAATATAACCGTGGTCAGGGTTGACTGCGCTTTGAGATAATGAAATTGAGGTAATCGTCGAGTTCTTTTATTTCCTCTGCCGAGAGGTTGCGCGTCCTGCTTATCAGGTCTTGCAGCTCGGCAGGCGTGGCGGGGGTATCGGAATCGTCAAAAAGTGAGGAAACCGGAACGCCGAAGTAATCAGCGATTTTCTGCAATACCTTTGCGCTCGGAATAGTCCCGCGCTTTCTCCATACGGAAAAAGTATTTATATTCAGGTTCAAATCCTCGAGCATTTTTTTCTTTTGGATATTGCGCTCTTCGAGCAGCCGCTCAATTTTTGAAACAAAAAATTCCGAATTATCCTTTGAAATTGGCTCAACATATGAATCGGACATTGTTATTCCGAATTGCGGCTTAGGCAGAGGCGGGACATCACTTACAAGACTGTCTACCGGTACATTTAAGTATTTCGCTATTTGCGGCAAAAACTTCATATAGGACTGACTTATCCCGAGTTTCCAGTTTGTCACTGTATTTTTGGCAATCCCGAGATATCTTGCAAGTTCAATTTGGCTTTTACCCTGCTTATTCAGCTCGGCGAATATTCTTTCGATAACCGTCATAATCGTATTTTTTTCCTTAAGGCTTCATGCAATTGGTAATAATATACAATAAAAGTACAAGTATCTTGTACATTTGTACAAAGTTAAAATTTCTTGTGTTCACGCATTGACAGTACAAGTAATTTGTGCTACAATATAACCACAGTACACCACCGCGAAAGGAGGTGAAAGAAATGGGAAATGAGAACCGTTTTACCTCTACGGAAAGAGACCTCGAGCTTCGGGAAGAAATCAGGAGAAAGCGCGCCAAGGATGCCGCGGACTTAGCCGAAGCAAAGCGGCTCAACGCTGAAACAGCGAGAATCAATGCTGATTCTTGGAAGCAAATAGCAGAAGCGAAGCGACTCAATGCTGAATCAGAGAGACTCAATGCTGATACCGATAGAATCTTGCGAAGAGGCGTAATCACGGCTTCCGTAGCAGCTGCTTTTTCTATCATTGCCTTGATAGTCGTGATAGTAAGGCGCTTGGTATGTTAATTATTCAAGCTTACCGATGCTACTGAAAAAGTAATCTCGTCAACGCACGAAGACGGAAGCCAAAATCGCGATGACGGAAATAACAAGCGCGACGATTGCTATTGCATTTGCTCTATCCGCACGCTTATTTGCTTCACGGGCGATTGAATTTGCTTCTTCAGCGGTCACATTCGCATCACGAGCAATCGTGTTCGCTTCTTTGGCGTATTCATTTGCTTCTTGGGCAGTCTTGAGAGTATCAGCATCATGCCCGCGTTGATATTGCTTTTCTTCTTTGTCGGCGAGATACTCGTCTATTAAGCCTTTACCGCTGTCGGTCAGCGATATAGGGTCTGCCTCGGAATCCACCTTAAGGTAGCCGAGCTTGCCAAGCGCAGTATATGTCTTTCTCTCGATTTTCGGGAAAGCCTCAAAAAACCGCTCGCGGCTGACGGTGCATCCCTCTTGACTGCGAAGAAAGCGCAGAATTTCAATTTGCTCAAACGAAAGCTTATCGTTCACCGCCTGCGTCCTTTCTCTGCGAAATGAGGAACCGGATATAATCGGCGACGATTCGCCGTTCCTCTGCGGTAAGGCATACGGAAAGCTCCGCTATCTCATCGCGCGGCGCAGGCACATTCTCTCTGCCGAGAAGATAATCGACGGGGACGGCAAAATAATCGGCGAGCTTGATAAGCACATCGCCGCCCGGTATTGTCCCGCGCGTTTTCCAATTCAGAACAGAGCTTTTATTCATATCCAAATCGGAAAGCATTTTAGCGGAGGTAATACCCTTTTGCCGGATAAGCTCTTCGAGAACAGTAATGAACATTGATTTTCTCCGAAATCCACAAAATTGGAACATAATAATTGTGCAATGTTCCAAAATTCCAAAATGTTGGAATAGCCCATTGACAGTTCCACATTTTTGGAGTAAAATATAACCGTGGTCGATGCAATACGGCTTCAGAAAAACAGCATTTTCAACAAAAACCGCGATATAACCGAGGTTATACCTTTATTTTATAGTGCAAATTCACTTTTGTCAATACATTTTTACAAATTTTTGGAATTTTTCATGAAAAATAATAAAAAAAGTTGCTTTGCAACGGAAAGGAGGCAAAAAAATGCTCGGAGCCAACATTAAAAGAGCGAGAATAAGAAAAGGACTGACGCAGGCGGAGCTTGCAGGAGAGGTCGGCGTTACGAAAGCCGCCATCTACTACTACGAAACCGGAATGAAAACACCTTCACTCGCTACGATAACAACAATTTCGAGAGTTCTCGACGTTACAATCGATGAGCTGGTGAAAGATATTTAACAAAGCAAGGAGGAAGAATGGAATGACAAGACAGGAACGCGAAGAAATGTTCGCAAAAGATTTCCTCGTGGCAGAGGATTTGATGAAGCTATGCGGTTGTTGCCGCTCGGATGCCTCACAGCTGATACAGGAAATAAAGCGCAAAAGTGCAGACCGCTTTCACAAGCAGGGGCGCATACATGTACAGGACTACATAGAAGCCATGCAGCTTGACACTTCCCGATATTACGGTGCCGTGGGCGAGGTAATAATCGCCAAGATGGAACCGATGCCGAAAGCGGCGAATGAGGAAGAAATGCAGCCGACGAAAGAAGAACCGCCCACAGTCGAGCGCAAGCCGCTCTACAATGTAGTGGTAATCAACGGCGAAAGAATGAAGGTATACAGAGGGGAAGGCTGAAAAAAATGGAATACACAAAAGCGGAACTTGAGAAAATGATGGAGCGCAACGGCGGCTCGCTTGACCTCGGCGGATGCACGGGATTGACCGCGCTACCCGATAATCTGACGGTCGGCGGCTGGCTTGACCTCCGCAGATGCACGGGATTGACCGCACTGCCGGATAATCTGACAGTCGGCGGCTCGCTTGACCTCGGCGGATGCACGGGATTGACCGCACTACCCGATAATCTGACAGTCGGCGACTGGCTTGACCTCCGCGGATGCACGGGATTGACCGCGCTACCCGATAATCTGACGGTCGGCGGCTGGCTTGACCTCGGCGGATGCACGGGATTGACCGCACT
>ERZ1034984.293-NODE-293-length-56797-cov-12.894117_pt1 | contig 56797 bp, 52 predicted proteins | sample MGYA00520589_ERZ1034984 | MGnify/ENA primary metagenome ERZ1034984 (study PRJEB33766, sample SAMN09781790) | gut metagenome | biome: gut microbiome | host: Homo sapiens | place: Madagascar | study: EMG produced TPA metagenomics assembly of the PRJNA485056 data...
AGTTGCCGATTTGCACCGCGCCCTGGGTGATCTGCGTGATGCCCTGGCCGGAGCCGCCACCCTGAACGGTGATCTGAACGCCGGAGTTCTTCTCCATGAACTGCTCGGCAGCAGCTTCGCAGAGGGGCTGAAGCGCTGTGGAACCGACAGCCGTGATGGTGCCGGAGAGAGCCTTCGTCTCGGCCTTGTCTTCCTTCGCGTCGGACTTCGCGTTGCTCGAGCCGTTCGAACCGCAGCCAGCGAGGCTGAAGGCAGCGACCGTTGCGGCAGTGGCCGCGGCGGCTCCAACGAAGTTACGGCGGCTCATGAGGTTGCCCTGCATAATGTTATTCTCCCTTCGAGATTTCCTTTTTGGCGAGCGTTGGCGTTGAGTTGGGTTTCGCCGTTTCTCGCTGATGAGAATAGTAGGGAGCAAATCCGTTCGAAGGGAGCACAGCGGCAAGCCATGACGCAAGCATGACGCAGCTTTACCTCCCCCTTACCCAAACATGCAGGAATCGCTTACATTGGGGAGCACAAGGGCGGCCCGGGACGGGACATAAGGCGCGCGTCCGGCGAGGCCGCGGGTCCGCAGGCTCGCGCTACTGGCCGTATTTACGCCAGCTCGAGCCGCCGCTGCCTCGGCCCGACTTGTTGCGGCGCATCTTCGACGAGGCTGCCGATGTCTTTCGCCCGCCCGCGCTGCCGCCCGTTCCCGCCGCGCTTCCCGAACGACGGGAACCGCGCGATCCCGCCTGGGCCTGCTCGCGCTGCATCCAGCGCGCCTGCTCGCGGCGCTCGCGGACGACCTCAGTCTCGCGCTTCAGGGAAACGTAGGACTCGAAGCGCTCCCGCGCGAGATCGCCACGCTCGACAGCGGCGCGAACGGCGCAACCAGGCTCGTTCTCGTGCTTGCAATCGCGGAAGCGGCACTGCTCGGCAAGCTCTTCCACGTCGGCGAAGGCAACGCCGATACCTGCGTCGGCATCCCAGAGGCCCAAACCGCGCACGCCTGGCATGTCGACCACGTAGCCGCCGTGGGGAATGGACACCATCTCGCGGCTCACCGTGGTATGGCGGCCCGCGCCATCGGTCTCACGCACCGTCCCCGTCTCTTGCACATCACGTCCAACAAGCAGGTTGACCAGGCTCGACTTGCCCACGCCGCTCCGTCCGATAAGCACAGCCGTTGTCCTCTCGGGCACGAGCGCACGCACGGCTTCGACGCTTTCGGGCATCGCTTCCGACACGACGAGCGTCTCCACATCCGCGCCGACAAGCGCCCGAACGCGCTCGCGGACGCGCTCGACCTCGTCCTCGCTTTCGGCGAGATCGGCCTTCGTGAGCACGACGGACACGGCGGCGCCCGTTTCATGGGCGAGCACCAGTTCGCGCTCCAGCCTGCGCATATTCACTTCCACTGAAGGCTGCGTCACGATGATGCGATCGAAGTTGGCAGCGAGCACTTGGGGAACGGCACGCTCGGTGGGGTCCTTCCGCACAAGTTCGCGCGAACGGGGAAGCACCTCGACGATGAGCGCCTTGTCGTTTCGCTCGACGAACGAGACGCGCACCCTGTCGCCGATCACCGCGCGGACGCGCTCTCCCTTCACGAGCGACGTTGCGTGCTTGCAGCGAAGCTCAGCCCCGTCCTCAAGACGCACCAGGGGGAACCCGCGGTCGAGCTTGACGACGCACCCGATAGCAACCGTTTCTTCCAACAACTTCCCCTAACGCTGGCGTTCCCGCAAGTAGCGGAACAGTCCCATGAGAGCAAACCCGACGACAGTGAGCGCGGCACCAGCTGCAAACGCCTCGGGGCGGAACTCCTCGACATGATGCGACCCTTTCGCAGCCACGGCAACGCTCGTCGCATGCACGTCGCTCAATCCCTGGTCTTCGGGGCAGGCGAGGTGGAACACCCCGCGAACCTGCAGCATCGTCCCTGTGGTGCCATAGCGTCCGAGCGTGTCGATATGCGACGCGGACTCGCGCGTCATCAGCACCGAAACCGATGCGTTGCTCGAGTTCGAGGCCTCGACGAGCGTGACCCAGACCATGCCGTCGCGCGCATCGATGATGTCTCCCACCGCCTCGCCGGTAATCTGCACGGTCTGCTTGTCGTAGTAGGAATCGGCGTTCGACAGGTCGATGATCGACGAATCGTAGATGAACGACGAGTCGGGTCGCTGCTGAGGGTTTATCAGGTTGGAATCACCTTCGCCGTCGCCGTCGTCCGCGAAAGCGACAGCAGGCATGCATGCGAACAGGCAAAACGCTACCGCGAGCGCAACCCGCAGCGCGCGTCCGGAAAGCGAGGCCCAAGGTGTCGTATCGTACCCGCTCATTAGCGCCCCCTTCTTTTTCGGGGAGCAAGCGACGCGATAATCTCGGCCAAAACGGCGAGCAGCGTGACGAACTCGAGACGGCCCGCCCACATCTGGAAGATGTAGAACACCTCAAGGGAAGGCGACATGCCAGGCGTCACAATGCCGGTGATGATTCCGCCGTTCGAGGTCATGGAGACCGACTCCATGATGGCCTGGGATGCCTCGTACCCGTGCGCGATGCCCACGAGCGCGCCGACCGAGTACGTGATCACAAAGAGCACGAACACGGTCATCGCCTCCTTCACAGCATCGGAGGAGAGAACGCGTCGTCCCAGATGGTTATAGGAAACGACAACGCGAGCAGACGAGGGGGACACCGCCTCTTTCACCGTGGAGACGATCGACTTGAAGATGATGCCCACCCGGTGGAGCTTCACGCCGCCTGAGGTCGATCCCGCCGAGCCGCCAACCGCCGCAATCAGCGCGAGCGCGAGGAAGGCGCCCGACGAGAACACCGTCGTGAGCTGATTGGTCGTTACATTTTGGAACCCGGTGGTAGAGAACGCCGACACCACCATGAACAGGCCGCGGCGAATCATCGCGGGCAGGTCGGAGAACAGGGCGCTCGCCGAAAGAGACGCTGCGACGACAACCGTCATCACGAGCAGCCAGATGAGCATCGTGCGAATCTCGATATCGCCGAAGAAGGATTGCAGGCGCCCCTTCCACACCTCGGCATGGACGACGAAACTGATCGAGCCCAAGATCATGAGCAGCATGAGGAATACCTCAATGGGAATCGAGTTGTAGTAGGAGACGCTTTCAGCCATCGGCGCGAAGCCGCCGGTGGTGAACGCGGAGATTGCCAGCCAGATCGATTGCAGCACAGCGCGGACAGGCTCCATGCCGATCGAGATGCACAGCGCGGTGAGCACCACCGCGGCGATGAAGATGATGACGAGCGTGATGCGCAAAATGAGCTGCGTCGTCTGGACGACGTTGGGAACCACGTGCTCGCTTCGGCCCTCGGCGGTATAGAGCGACGACCCCGAACGCTTGCCGAAAATGCCAAGCGAGAGCGCAACGACGATGAGTCCCAAGCCGCCGACCAGGTGCATCATGAAGCGGAACATGTTGTCCGCGTTGGAGAAGTGGTCAATGTCGAGCGCGACGGTCGCACCTGTCGTCGTGAGGCCCGAGACGCCGTCGAAAAGCGCATCCATGTAGGTGGCGTAGTGCCCGGACAGGAAAAGCGGGACCGATGCGAAGAACGCGAGCACGATCCACGCGAAGCCCGTGACCGCAAGCGCTTGGCGGCGGCCCAGGCGACCAGGCTCTATGCGCAAAAACTGCAACAGCGTGCCGACGACAAGCGCGATGCCGATGCCCAACAAGTAGCGCTCGGCGGGCTCCCATTCCTGGAACACGAGCGCCGTTATGAACGGCACTGCCATAAGCGCCGCAAAGAGCTGAGTGAGCGTACCAAGGTAGTGTCCGATGACGCGCAGGTCGTAAAGCGAGAACCTCTGCCACATGACGCTACCCCATCAACACGCGAACGACGCTCACCAGGACCACCATCGCAAGAAGAAAGCACACGAGGAACAGCACGACGATCGTGAAGCCCATGAGGGGCGTCGTGATGGATTCGCGTATGTCAGACCAAGACTTTTGCATGGGGCATATTCTAGTACATTTGCCGAAAAAGGCACGTCGGGCGCGATGGGTTGTCCCATAGCGCCCAAGAGCGGTCAAGCCCCAAGCATTCTTGGGGCTTGACGAGCGTCAAGATGACGGCGCGATCCCTGTTCGTCGTTGTTGCCGGGCGAGCGGCTCCTCTCGCCGCCTTCGGCATCTTGGTTGGAGTCGCTGCCCCCGCCATTAGCCTAGTTGATCGCGATACCGGCAAGCCAATGCCGTTCTTTCATCATCGCGCATCGAGACAATCAGCCTATGCCCAATCGGCCCTGCAAGCCGAGCCGGCCAAACCATCACCCTCCAAACGAAAAAAGGCTGCCAGGTCATTGAACCTGGCAGCCTTCCGAGCTAAAACTCGACAGCCTTGCAAAAGGACATGCCTTCGCCTTTACTCCACCGGCACGGCGTCCAAATCGAGCGGCGCCTCGACGCGGCAGGTGTAGTCCCCCGCGGTATCGTCGATATCGATCAGCACATGGCTGCGGTCGAGCAGCTTGCCGCGAACAGCCGCGTCGGCGATGCGATCGACCACTTCACGCTGGATCAAGCGCTTCAACGGGCGGGCGCCGTACACCGGGTCGAAGCCGTCGATCGACAGATGCTCGAGCGCCGCGGGCGTCACGTCGAGCGACACATGGCGGTCGGCCAGGCGCTTGCGCACGTCTTCGAGCTGGAGCTTCACGATAGGCTCCATCGACTCGATCGACAGCGGCTTGAACGTGATGATATCGTCGATGCGGTTCAGGAACTCGGGCTTGAACGTGGCACGCAGCGAATCCTGAATCCTGTTCGTAAACTCGGCAAGCTTCTTCGACGCGGTAGCCACGTCGGCCTTCAACATGCCTTCCATCATCTCGCCCATCGACTCGTTCTCCTTCGCGAAGTCGCGAATCTCCTGGCTGGCGATGTTGCTCGTCATGATGATGATGGCGTTCTTGAAGCTAACCACACGGCCCTGGCCGTCCGTCAGGCGGCCGTCATCGAGCACCTGCAAAAGCACGTTGAACACGTCCGGGTGCGCCTTTTCGATCTCGTCGAGCAGCACGACCGAATAGGGCTTACGGCGCACCGCCTCGGTGAGCTGGCCGCCCTCGTCGTAACCCACGTATCCCGGAGGGGCACCGATCAGGCGCTGGACGCTGAACTTCTCCATGTACTCGGACATGTCGATGCGCACCATGGCCTTCTCGGAGTCGAACAGGTACTCGGCGAGCGCCTTGGCGAGCTCGGTCTTGCCCACGCCCGTGGGGCCTAAGAACATGAAGCTGCCCACCGGACGGTTCGGGTCGGAAAGCCCTGCGCGGTTGCGGCGAATGGCGCCCGCCACCGCATGCACGGCCTCGTCCTGGCCGACGACGCGCTCATGCAGCTTGTCTTCCAAGTCGGCGAGCTTCTCCATCTCGCCCTGCATCATCTTCTGGACCGGGATGCCCGTCCATGCGGACACCACCTCGGCGATCTCGTCTTCGGAGACCTCCTCCTTCAAAATCGCGCCATCCTTCTGCTTGCCGACAAGCGTCTCCTCCGCCGTCTTCAAGCGCTGCTGCAACTCGGGAATGGTGGAATAGCGCAGCTCAGAAGCGCGCGAAAGGTCGCCCTCGCGCGTGACGCGCTCCTCTTCGGCCTGGGCGCTTTCCAGGTCGGCCTTGAGCGTCTGCACGTTCTCGATGACGTCTTTCTCGTTGCGCCATTCGGCCTTGCGGCGGTCGAGATCCTCTTGCGCGTTCGCGATGTCGCGGCGCAGCGCCTCCAAGCGCTCCTTCGACGCCTCGTCGCTCTCCTTCATGAGCGCCTGTTCCTCGATCTGCATCTGGGTGAGCTTGCGCTCGGCCATGTCGACCTCTTCGGGCATCGAGTCGATCTCGATGCGCAAACGGCTCGCCGCCTCGTCCATCAGGTCAATCGCCTTATCGGGAAGGAAGCGGTCGGAGATGTAGCGGTCGGAAAGCTCTGCGGCAGCGACGATGGCACCGTCGGTGATGCGCACGCCGTGGTGAATCTCGTACTTCTCCTTCAGGCCGCGCAGAATGGCGATAGTGTCCTCCACCGTCGGCTCGCCGATCGTGACCGGCTGGAAACGACGGGCAAGCGCCTTGTCCTTCTCAACGTACTTGCGGTACTCGTCGAGCGTCGTCGCGCCGATGGCATGAAGCTCGCCGCGCGCGAGCGCAGGCTTGAGCATGTTGCCCGCATCGAGCGTGCTGTCGCCCGAGGAACCGGCGCCCACGATGGTGTGCAGCTCGTCGATGAACAGGATGACCTTGCCCTCGGACTGTTTCACCTCGCGCAGCACCGCCTTCAAGCGGTCCTCGAACTCGCCGCGGTACTTAGCACCCGCCATCATCGCGCCCAAGTCGAGCGACACGATGTCGCGATCCTTCAGGCTGGAAGGCACGTCGCCTGCGACAATGCGCTGAGCGAGCCCCTCGACGATGGCCGTCTTGCCCGTGCCCGGCTCGCCGATGAGCACCGGGTTGTTCTTGGTGCGGCGGGAAAGCACCTGAATGGTGCGGCGGATTTCCTCGGAACGGCCGATCACCGGGTCGAGTTTTCCCTCGCGCGCCTGCTGGGTGAGGTTCTGGCCGTACTGCTCCAAGGCCTCGAACTGGGCCTTTTCCTGCTGGTCGGTCACGCGCGTGTCTCCGCGGAGCTCCTCGTAGGCCGCCTCGATGTTCTTGCGCGTGATGCCCGCGCTGTTCAGGATGCGGCCGGCGGCACCCTTGTCCTCCGAAAGCGCGATGAGCAGATGCTCGCTTGTGGCATAGCTGTCGCCGAGCTTCTCAGCCGCCTTCACCGCGTTGTCGATCGTCTTCATGAGGTCGTTGCCCGGCATCGGCATGGGCATGCCGCCCTGCGACTTCGGACCGCGCTCGACCTCTTCGTTCACGTTGCGCTCAAGCTGCACCGGGTCGGCGCCGATGCGCTTGATGATTGCCGCGAGGTTGTTCTCATCGGCGTCGAGCAATGCCTTCAGCAGGTGAATCGGCTGGATAACCGCCGATTCGGCATCGCTCGCCACACCCATGGAGTTCTGGAACGCCTCCTGGGCGGTGATTGCTAGTTTGTCTAACCTCATAATCTAAGCCTCCTTCATAAGGAGATGGTTTGCCATTTAAGAGAGGCGCCGTAAGACGATGGCGCCCGGGGTGACGCCGCCAACGTCGTTTTGCACGAGCGAGTTCACGCTCTCGCGCGTCTCGAGCTCGTGCACGCGGTCGGCCAAGCGGCGCACGCGCTTGTGCAGGTCGTCGATTTCCTCGTCGCGAGCGTCCAGGCGGCCTTGCAAATCGAGGATGCGCGTCACGCCCGCGAGGTTGATGCCCTCGTTGGTGAGCTCGTTGATGAGCCCGAGCCGCTCGATGTCGGCCTGCGAGTACATGCGAGTGTTGCCGCTCGTTCGCTGCGGCGTGACGAGGCCTTTCTGCTCGTACGCGCGCAGCGTCTGGGGATGCACTCCCGCAAGCTCCGCTGCCACGCTAATCATGTACAGGGGTCTGTTGCGGTCGTCCATTACCATTTCCTCACGTCCTCGCTCGTCGCAGCCTGGAATTCCTCCAGGGCCCTGCGTTGTCCATCGTTCAAATGCTCAGGAACCTTAACGACAACCTTGATCTTCAGGTCGCCCGAGCCCTGCCCCTTCACTCGCGGTGCGCCCTTGCCGCGAACCGTGAGCTTCGTCCCACTTTGCGTTCCGGCGGGAACCTTTACGCGCACCTTTGAGCCATCCGGCGCGGGAATGACGACGCTGCCTCCGAGCGCCGCCTCCGCCACGGTGACCGGCACGTCGACGAGCACGTCGGCGCCGTCGCGCGAGAAGTACGGATGGGGTTCAATCTTGGTGGTGATGAGCAGATCGCCCGCCTCGCCGCCGTCGGAGCCCAAGCCGCCCTTGCCGCGGAAGCGAAGCCTGCCGCCGTCGACGGCGCCCGCGGGAACCTTCACCGTGAAGGTCTCGGGGGCGTCCTTGCCGGGAATGCGAACAGTCACGCGCTTCTCGGTACCGCAGAACGCCTCGTCGAATGTCACGTTCAGGGTGACGTTCATGTCCTTGCCCTTCTGCGGGCGAGGGCCTCGGCGTCCACCGCCACCGAAGTTACCGAAGTCCCATTCCGTTCCGAAGGCGCCCTCGCCGCGGCGAATACTCTCCAGGATGTCGGCCCAGCTGCCGGCGCCGCCCATGCCGCCGAAGATGTCCTCGACGTTCACGCCTTGGCCGCCGCCCCAGCCGCGCGGGATCTGGTTCTCGTTCGCCGTGCCGTACTGGTCGTAGAGCTTGCGCTTCTTGTCGTCGGAGAGTACCTCGTAGGCTTCGTTGAGCTCCTTGAACTTCGCCTCGTCGCCGCCCGCATCGGGGTGGTGCTTGCGCGCGAGCTTGCGAAACGCCTTCTTTATCTCGTCGGTGGACGCCGTGCGCGGAACGCCCAGCGTTTTGTAGTAATCCGGAGTTGCCGGCATACACGACCACCTGCCTTTCTCGCTTGAAAAACGAGGGCGGACTCACGCGCCCGCCCCCATGCATTACTCTTCGGTTTCGTCCTCTTCGGGCTTGGGCCGCTTCGGACCGCCAGTGGTTACCGTAACCATAGCGGGCCTGATGACCTTCGCTCCAAGGCGGTACCCCTTTTGGTACACCTCATGGACCGTCTCGTCGAACGCCTCCGTGTCGGGAACGGTCGCGACCGCCTGAGCCTCCAGCGCATCGAACGCCTCGCCAGCCGGGTCAATCACTTCCACACCGTCCTTCTCGAGCACGCCGACGAACTTGGAGTGCACCGCGCGGACGCCTCCGAGCAGCTCGCCCTCGCCGTTCTTCTCGGCGTAGTCGATCGTGCGCTCGAAATCGTCAATCACGGGAAGTAGGCTCGTGACCAGCTTCTCCGCGGCGCGGGCCTTCTCAGCTTCGCGCTGCTCGTTCGTGCGCCTGCGGTAGGTGTCCCACTCGGCGTGAAGACGCATGAACTTGTCTTTCCACTCGGCAGCCTCGGCCTTCGCGGCGGCAAGCTCGGCAGCAGCCTTCTCGGCTTCGGCCTTCGCGTCATCGGCAGGCTTCTCGCCCTCGGCGCCCTCGGCGTCCTCGGCGGGCTTTTCCGCCTCTTCGGGCTCGCCTTCGAGCACTTCCGCCTCTAGCGCTTCGGCGGCAGCGCCCTCCGCAGCCGACTTCGCATCGGCCGCGGTGGCGCTATCGTTGGCGCAGGTTGGGGAGGAGGAGGGAGCCTCTGCGCCCGTGTTGGCATCATCGATGGGAATACTCACGGCGTCGTCCTTTCCAGATTTCGCCATAGCGATTACTTGCCTTCTTTCTTGTCGTCGTCGACGACCTCGTAGTCAGCTTCAATCGTATCGTCGTCGGCAGGAGCCGCGCCGCCCTGGGCACCGGCCGCTGCAGCCGCCGCAGCCGCGGGATCGCCGCCGTTCTGCGAGTACACGACCTCGGCGAGCTTGTAGCCGGCCTGCTGGAGCTTCTCGACCGCGGCCTTGATGGCCTCGATATCGGTGCCCTCAAGCGCGCTCTTCGCCTCGGCGATAGCGGACTCGGCAGCGGCTTTCGCGTCGGCCGGAGCCTTGTCGCCCAGCTCGTCGAGCGTCTGCTGCGTCGCGTTCACCAGAGAGTCGGCGTTGTTGCGCGTCTCGATCTCTTCCTTGCGCTGAGCGTCCTCGGCGGCATGCGTCTCGGCGTCCTTCACCATGCGGTCGACTTCGTCGTCGGAAAGCGCGGTGGAGCCGGAGATGGTGATCTGCTGCTGCTTGCCCGTGCCCAGATCCTTAGCGGAAACGTTCACGATGCCGTTCGCGTCGATGTCGAAGGTGACCTCGATTTGCGGAACGCCGCGACGAGCAGCCGGGATGCCGGAGAGCTGGAAGCGGCCGAGCGTCTTGTTGTCGTTCGCCATCTGGCGCTCGCCCTGCAGGACGTGGATTTCCACAGACGTCTGGTTGTCGGCGGCGGTGGAGTAGACCTCAGTCTTGCGGGTCGGGATGGTGGTGTTGCGGTCAATCATCTTGGTCATGATGCCGCCCATGGTCTCAACGCCCAAGGACAGCGGGGTAACATCGAGAAGCAGGATGCCCTCGACGTCGCCAGCGAGCACGCCGCCCTGGACAGCCGCGCCCATAGCGACGACCTCGTCGGGGTTCACCGACATGTTCGGCTGCTTGCCCGTCATGCTCTTCACGAGTTCCTGAACGGCCGGCATACGAGTGGAACCGCCGACGAGGATGACCTCGTCGATGTCGCCCTGGGACATGCTCGCGTCGCGAAGCGCCTGCTCAACAGGCTTGCGGCAGCGATCGAGCAGATCCTTGGTGATGCGCTCGAACTCCGCACGGGTGAGCGTGTAGTCCAGATGCTTCGGGCCGGTGGCGTCAGCCGTGATGAAGGGCAGGTTGACGTTTGCCTGCGTGGTGGAGGAGAGCTCCATCTTCGCCTTCTCCGCCGCTTCCTTCAGACGCTGCAGCGCCATCTTGTCCTTGCGCAGGTCGATGCCGCCGTTGTCAGCCGCGAACTTGTCGGCCAGCCAATCGATGACGCGGTGATCCCAGTCGTCGCCGCCGAGCTGGTTGTCGCCAGCGGTTGCAGCAACCTCGAAGACGCCGTCGCCGAGCTCCAAGATGGACACGTCGAAGGTGCCGCCGCCGAGGTCGAACACGAGGATCTTCTCGTCCTTGTTGGTCTTATCGAGGCCGTAGGCCAAAGCGGCTGCCGTCGGCTCGTTGATGATGCGGAGCACTTCGAGGCCGGCGATCTTGCCAGCGTCCTTCGTCGCCTGGCGCTGCGCGTCGTTGAAGTACGCGGGCACGGTGATGACGGCCTGGGTGATGGGGCTGCCGACCTGCTTCTCCGCGTCGGTCTTCAACTTCTGGAGCACCATTGCCGAGATTTCCTCGGGGGTGTAGGTCTTGCCCTCGATGTCGATGACCGTGCGGCCGTCCTTGCCTGCCTCGACCTTGTAGCTCACCTTGGCCTGCTCAGCCTTCGTCTCGTTGAAGGAGCGGCCGATGAAGCGCTTGACGGAAGAAACCGTGTTCTCCGGGTTGGTGACTGCCTGGTTCTTCGCAGCCTTGCCGACGACGCGCTCGCCGTCCTTGCGGAAGCCCTCGACCGACGGGGTGGTGCGATCGCCTTCGGCGTTCACGAGGATCTCAGGCTCGCTGCCTTCCATGACTGCCATTGCCGAGTTCGTGGTGCCCAAGTCAATACCGAGAATCTTAGACATTATGTTTCCTCTCCTTTGTAGAGATAGTTACCGTGGTTTCGAGGGGAGGCTTTCGGAAGAGCCGCTCCGAGTTTTCGCGGCTACCCCATCGACCTACCCGTTCGATATTGCGTACTATAAAATCTAAGTGCGATGCTGTCAAGTTTGCTTCTGAATTTCGCTGAGATTTTTGCCAAAGTGTTGCTCAAACGATTGACCTGCGATAACGCAAATTTTGGTGTGCAGGAATTATGAAGATGACGCATATGAAATCTAAGTCGGGTCGGCTCAAGTTTGCTGGATTGCCTCGCAAAGATGCATTGGAGAGCCGTGAGGTTGACCGGAATCGCAAGCCATGGGGTCGTGCAGCAGCCGAAGCGAGCAACCATGCGAAAGCGCGCCCTGAAACCGCCCGGAAACGCCAAGGAATCGCAAGCTCGACCGAGAAGCCGCAGATTCCGCTAAGAGGCAGGGTCGAGTCAAGCGCGAAATCAACCGCCCAAACGCTCGAAAACGAAAAAGTGGTCACGAATCCGCGTTATGAGCACCCGAACGTGCGTTGGCAAGAACTTACAGACGAGACCGCCTTTCGTTTTGCCACGATTAATATCGATTTGTGGATTAACTCGTGCGAGATAACCTTAAACCCCGCGGTGGGCCCTAAGACGAATGCGCATAACGCGGATTCGTGACCACATTTTGAGGTTTTGCAATTTCAACCAGCTCAAACCCATCGAAAGCAGCTAATCAGAAGCGGAGGTCAGGCAAATCCCTGCGAAGCCGATAGCGCTTATCCGCCATAGCTTTGCCTCGATACCGCATTCTCTTTCCTATACGCCGCCCGATGATTTTCGCGACCTCGTCGAATCGATCCGCATTCATGACCTGGTCAGCGCTCACCGTCACCACCTCGATCCCCATATGGAGAAGCGCATTGCGGCGGGCCGCGTCGGCGGCGATCTTATCGGGATTCGAATGGAATTGCTTGCTGTCGTACTCCACGGCAAGCTTCGCCTCGGACCAGTAAAGATCGGGCTTGAAATAACTGTTTCGCGTCACGTCGCGAACGGAAGCGCCCACGTCGATGCGCTTGTTGAGGACGGGAAGGGGGAACTCGTATCCCCCGAATTCGCTCGGGAAGCACAACAGGACGACGAGAGCCGACTCCATCGGCGAGGCGGATCCGGGCAAGACGTACTTCGCAGTTGTCCCGAGCGCAGAGGACCCTCTCACGCACCTGAGCGAAGCGGGTAGCGTTCGAAGCGGCTCTGGGGGCACAAGGGGCAATGCCTCGCGAAGCCCGTCCACCTCCTCGCGATACGATCCGCACAGCTCGAATGCGGCGCGTGCTACTCGAGGGCGCGAAAGACGCGAAGCGAGCTGGGCGAGGCAAAGTCGCGGTGACGCAACGTATATGCCGTGACCAGCGACGATAAGCTCGCCGCGAAGTATTGCAGCCGAACACACATGGTTGACGACGTTCTCGTTTCGCAAACGCATCGCCGCATCGGGAACCATGATGTGCACTGGGCTCGACAGAAACGCGAAGCCGCGTTGAGCCAACTCGCCGATTTCGGATGACCAGGGGTGATACGCATCCCTCGCCTTTGCCGACGCCAGGCCGACCGGCGCCTTTCGACACAGGTCGATTGGACCCTCGAAGCGGCGCCAGTATTCGAATGCGGATATGTCGGCGAGGATGACTCCCATGGAAAAACAGGCTAGCACCTGATTCTTTCGAGATGTACTGCCGTTTGTCCCTGCTCGCTCGCAAGTTATTCGGCGGCAATGCGCCCAATATGTCGCTGGAATTTGCCATTTTCTCCTTGCGAAGTCGAATGAAAATCGGCAAAAACCTGGCAGCTATTCAACACGGATTCCGAAAGTACCCAAAACCTAAAACCGCCCGCCGAAGCAAACGTCCCGAAAACTTGAGTCTTGGCAGATCGGCGGGTCTGAACGCAGATGGCTCGATGCTGCGAGATTTCTGCGTTGAGCGAGGCTGTCAGGATTTGATGAGCCAAATCGTCGGTCGGCATCGAGCTCGCACGCCACAAACTGTCTGGCGCCGAACATATTTACCGTAGACCGCCTTGAACGATAGCTTGCTCATAGTTGACCAGGTAGCGACCCACCTCGTCGATGGCAGAGACACGGACGCCGCACTCGCGGGCTGACCTTAGGAAATCGCGCTCCACGTCGGCGCAAGAAAGCGCACCCTTCGCCTCCAGACGCACCGAGAAGTGAAAACCGCCGTCGAGCCCCGTAAAAACCAAGCTGCCGCTCGCGCAATCCGTCTTCAGCTTTTCGACCACCGCATCCTGCGTTCGCTTCGCACGGGTGCGCAAACGGTTAACGTGGCGCTCGTAGTGCCCCTTCTCGATGAATCGCGCGAGGGCGAGTTGCTCGAGCGGGCTAACCGTATTCGAGTAAAATCCCAGGTTGCGCGCGAATGGCCCGATAAGGCTCTCGGGAAGCACCATGTAGGCGATGCGGAAGGCAGCGCCGAGGCTTTTCGTGAACGAGTTCAGGTAGATGACGCGCCCCGCCGTGTCAACGCTCGCAATCGGCGCGATCGGGCGCCCCGCCATGCGGAACTCGGCGTCATAGTCGTCCTCGATAATGAAGCGGCCCTTCGGGCGGACGACGGGATGCAATGGCGCGGGCGAAAGCGACGCGGGACGTCGGGGAACCTCATCCCCCGACGCACACGTCCCCTCAAGAGCGCCTTCGCGTGGAATTTCACCAGGTCGGGAGCCTACAGCCGCCTCGACAGCAAGTAATTCCTCAAAAGCGCCCTCACGCGACCAGTTGAGCAAGTCACGACGACATGCGGCCGACATGACGGCCCCCGTGGGGAACTGGTGCGCAGGCATCACGTGAGCCACGCTCGCGCCGCTCACCCGTAAGGCGGCGACGTCGATTCCGCCCTCAGTGAGCTCAATGCCCGCACAGCGCACATTTTGAGCATCGTACACACGCTTGAGCAGGGAGTATCCTGGCTGTTCAACCGCAAACGATCTGCCTCGTCCAAACAATTGAACGATTAACTGATAGAGCGTCTGCGAACCTGCGGCGACAACGATGCGCCGAGCAGGCACGTCCAACCCGCGATATTCTCGCAAATAGGACGCAATCGCCCGACGAAGTCGCGGCGACCCAGCGGCGAGCGCCGCCTCGGCAAGCGTTGCCGAGGATTCCTCCGTAAGCGTCTGGCGCATCACGCGCGCCCACGTCTGATAGGGAAAAAACGCCGTTGCCGCGGACCCGGCGAACGCGGTCGCGCCCACAACGCCCCCGAGGGACGCGTGAGGTTCGAAGGCCGCAGAGGCTTCGAGGGACGAGAGAGACGCAGGGGCCGCAGGAGATTCGGAAGCCGCAAGTGCGGCGGGAAGCTTGGGAGACACGAAGGGCGCGGGAGCCTCAGGGGCCGCAAGCGCCGCGGGAGCCTCGAGAACGGTGGGTCTCGCGCAGGTCTCAGGGCCCGATGGCGTCGCAGGATTCCCCGACACGCAGCACCCCGACACGCCTCCCGCAACATGCATCTCGCAGGCCACCGGCGACAGCTCGCACGCGAAGTAGCCCCTGCGCTCTTCGGCGCGAACATAGCCTTCCGCGATGAGCTGAGCATAGGCCGCTTCGACCGTAATGACGCTCACGCCGAGGTTGCGCGCGAGCGCCCGTTTGGAGGGAAGCTTCTCGTCGGGCAAGATGTTCCCATGGGCGATATCGTGGCGGATGCGCCGGTAAAGATAGTCGTAACGGCTCGCGTTCCCTCGCTCGCCCATGTCGTAAGACAGCATTTCTCGCCCTCGCCTCAATCTGGTCTTATTTATTACTCGTAATTTGACCATGTTAACAGGTTCAAATCGGAAGTATGATGCCAAACTATCAAATACCGATAGAAGGAGTAGGAAATGTCTGAACCGCAAACCGCAGCCGAGCGCGTCGCATTGAATCGCCAGCTCGCGCAGATGCTCAAGGGCGGCGTCATCATGGACGTCACCACGCCTGAGCAGGCGCATATCGCCGAGGAAGCCGGCGCGTGCGCCGTCATGGCGCTCGAGCGCATCCCCGCCGACATCCGCGCGGCGGGCGGAGTGTCCCGCATGAGCGACCCGAAGATGATCAAGGGGATCCAGGAGGCAGTGTCCATTCCCGTCATGGCGAAGTGCCGCATCGGGCATTTCGTCGAGGCGCAGGTGCTGCAGGCCATCGATATCGACTATATCGACGAGTCCGAGGTGCTCTCCCCCGCCGACGACACCTATCACATCGATAAATCCCAGTTCAACGCGCCGTTCGTGTGCGGCGCGCGCGACTTGGGCGAGGCGCTGCGTCGCATCGCCGAGGGAGCCACGATGATCCGCACGAAAGGCGAGCCAGGCACGGGCGACGTCGTTCAGGCCGTGCGCCACATGCGCATGATGAACGCCGAAATCCGTCGCGTGCAGAACCTGCGCGCAGACGAGCTGTTCGAAGCAGCCAAGCAGCTGCAGGTGCCCGTTGAACTCGTGAAGTACGTGCACGAGAACGGCAAGCTGCCCGTCGTGAACTTCGCTGCTGGCGGCGTGGCGACCCCCGCAGACGCTGCGCTCATGATGCAGCTCGGCGCCGAAGGCGTGTTCGTGGGATCGGGCATCTTCAAGTCCGGCAACCCCGCCAAGCGCGCGCAGGCCATCGTGAAGGCCGTGGCGAACTACACCGACGCCAAGCTCATCGCCGAGCTGTCTGAGGACCTAGGCGAAGCTATGGTCGGCATCAACGAGAACGAGATCGCCCTTCTTATGGCAGAGCGCGGCAAGTAGGAAAGCCCGCCGGCTTCAGTTTTCCTGAAAGGTATGCATATGGGAAAGAAAATCGCCGTTCTGGCTGTTCAAGGGGCGTTTATCGAGCACGAACGAGCGCTTTCGAAGCTGGGGTGTGAATGCGTGGAGCTGCGGCAGGGGCCCGACGCTTTCCAAGCCTTCGACGCGCTCGTGCTGCCGGGCGGCGAGAGCACGGTGCAAGCAAAACTTCTGCGCGAACTCGGCATGCTCGATGAGCTGCGCCGCCGCATTGCAGACGGCATGCCCGTTATGGGTACTTGCGCGGGACTCATTCTCCTCGCGCAAACCGTTGAAGAGGGCATCCCCGCCGCGGGCGACCCGACGGCGGAAGTGGTCGGCGGGGCCGTTTCGCCGGGAGCATTCGGCACGCTGCCCGTGACCGTGAGAAGGAATGCCTATGGGCGGCAGCTGGGCAGCTTCCATACGAAAGCGCCGTTTTCGGGCATCGAGGGCGATGTCCCCATGACGTTCATCCGCGCGCCGTATATCGCCGAAGTTCACGAGGGCGCAACCCCGCTCGCCACGGTCGACGGACGCATTGTCGCCGTGAGGGCTGAAAACCAGATCGGTGTAGCCTTCCACCCCGAACTCGACGATGACCTGAGGATTCACGAGCTGTTCGTGAGCCTCATCGGGTAGGAGGGACGTCCTGCAAACAGAAAGGCCGGCTGCCCGATTGGACAGCCGGCCTTTTCTCGCTTTGTCTGCGAGGTTTATTCCTCGACAACCTCGGGGATAGCGCCCATCGGGCACTCCTCGACGCAATCGCCGCATGCGATGCAGTTGTCCTCGTTCACGGGAGCCGCAACGCCGTTGACGACCTCGAGAACCTCCTGCGGGCAGGCGTCAACGCAAATGCCGCAGCCGATGCACTCATCTGCATCAATAACCGGGTGAGCCATGTCAAACTCCTTCTCGTCTCATTCAGATGAAAGCGAATCCCGACGCCCTCTCGCGGCTGACCACCGCACGCTCGGGAAACTACTGCCCGAAAAGATACCATTGCAGCCGTTAAATGCAAGGGAAATCGAGCGTTTTTCAGGGTGCGGCGCGAATTGATGCCAAGACGTCAAAATGTCCCGAGCAAAGTCGGACACGCCTCGCGGCGCGTCCGATGATTATTCCCCATTATGGGGCGAACTGCTCCATCCCGCTTGAGGATCGCCGGAGAACGGGTTCGCGACAGTGGCTCTCGCTCGCAAGGGCTCGGAAGAAGAGGCCCGCAAGCGAGGGTCGCCGGAGGGCAGGCTCATTAGCGGGGATTCCCCCCGGGGGAGGACTCGCAGCTGGGGCTCGCTAGCGGGGAGCCTGCCAGCAAGGGCCTACTAGCAGATGCGCGGGAGCTGCTCGCCCACCAGCATGTCGAGAATGCGCTTGCCGCCGAAAGCCGTGCGCAGGTACACCTTCGGCCCGCGCTCGGGCTGCATCTCGCCCACTTCGCCGATGATCGCCGCGTCGGCTCCGTACTTGTTCGCGCGCATGGCCCGAAGCGCGGCATCCGCCTCGTCAGCGGGGACAACGCAAACCATCTTGCCCTCGTTCGCCACCTGGAGCACGTCGTAGCCGAGCATCTCGCATGCCCCGCGCACCGCGTCCTTCACGGGCACGGAGTCCTCCTCGATGGTGATGTCTACCTGTGCCTGATCGGCGAACTCGTTGAGCGTCGACGCCAAACCGCCGCGCGTCGGGTCGCGGAAGCAGCGCGTGTTCGACGCGGCAGCAAGAACACCGGCGATCAGGTGGTTCAGCGGCGCAGCGTCGCTTTGCAGGTCGGCCGAGAAGCTTAAGCCCTCGCGGCAGCTCATGATGGTGATGCCGTGATCGCCCAATGTGCCGCTGACGAGCACCTTGTCGCCCGGCTTGCACTGCTCGCCGCCCAGGTTCACCCCTTCGGGCACCGCGCCCACGCCCGCGGTGTTGATGAACACACCGTCGCCGTGACCACGGTTCACCACCTTCGTGTCACCGGTAACCAAGCGCACCCCCGCCTCGCGCGCCGTTTCCGCCATTGTCGAGCAGATGCGCTTCAAGTCGGCCATGGGGTAGCCTTCTTCGAGGATGAAACCGCAGCTCAGATACAGCGGGCGCGCACCTGAGGTGGCAACATCGTTCACCGTGCCGCAAATCGCGAGCCGCCCGATGTCGCCGCCGGGGAAGAATTGGGGGGTCACGACGAAGCTGTCGGTTGAGAACGCCAACCGCTCGCCAGGCTTAGGCGCCGGCAGCACCGCCGCGTCGTTGCCCTGCAGAAGCTCGTCGTTGCCATACGCCTCGTAGAACACCTCGTCGATGATGCGCTTCATCATCGATCCGCCGCTGCCGTGCCCGAGCATCACTTTCTCGTCCATGAGGACTCCCTTGTCTTCGTCGCCCCTGCGCTTATCGCGCACGGGGAAATCGTTCGTTTGCCCCATCATACGCCAGAACGCGCGGCGGGGCACGGCCTACCGACGGGTTGGCAGGCAAACAGCAGATGCGAGGGCGTGGGACGACGCTACCGTTCCGACAAGCTCCTCCACCCCTTCTGGACAAAAACAGGCGTTTTAGGGGGATGGGCGCCCCCGCCCGCGCTTCGACCATCAGTTTGGAGGCATAGTTTCTCCTCATATTTGGAGTCAGTGGGGAGTAACGCCCTGCCAAGTTGGAAAAGGAGGCGGGGCATCCCCCCTAAAACGCCCGTTTTTGTCCAGAAGCACAAGGTTCCGGTGTCGGCCTCTGCACCTGGAGCCCCCAACTCCGCAATGGGAGGAGAGGATTTCGCAGCACTCCCGCACCAAACAAGAGCGCACGGCCCTATAAGCCACATGGCGATCCGCTCGCAAGCCCACACGCAAAGAGCGCGAAGCCTACGCGCGCTCGATGCGCACGCGGGTGAGGCCTCCGTGGCGCGCCGTCGCGCCGCTTGCCCGCTCCCATTCTGCCGGGATGATCTCGTTGTTGTTGCCTCCGCGCGGAATACCCTGCTCTAAATCGCGTGCCGCCACATGGCCGTACGCCCAATGCCCCTGCCCGTAGCACTTCACGACAACGCCCGGACGTGTCCCGTCCCACGCCTTCGCGTGCACGACGATAGAACCCTCAGGCGACGATATGCGCACCATATCGCCCGAGCGAAGGCCAAGGCGTTCCATGTCGGTCGGGTGGATCTTCACGACGTCGTCCCCCGGCTCATCCCCCGGATCGAGCCTCTTCAGCTTGTGGTAGAGCGGGGCGTTCGCCGATCGACCTTCCAGGTTGACGATCGAGCGATGTTGGGAGAACACGAAGGGAAATTCACTCTCGCTCTCCTCTCGAACAGGCGGTTCGTAATGCGGCACAAGGCTTTTGCGCCCGCGCGCGCCATACCCGAGCGACGCCGCCGCCCCTTCAGGATCAAGCCCGAAACGCCGAGCGTGCTCTTCGAACGCGCGGCGAAGCGCACCGCCCTCGAACTCGAATCGCCCCGTCGGGGTGGGAAGAGGCGAAGGAGTCTCGCCCTTTTGGCGGCCGCGCACGGGGTCGGTTTCCCAGAGGCCCTTCGCGAGGAAGCCCCGCCAAGCTCTCTCCGAAACGCCCGCGTCGCCTGCGCCGTCAGGTCGCCAAAACGGCGCGGTCATCGCTTTGAGCGCATACTCAGCGAGCTCATTCCCCGACGTCGGAGCGGCCCCCGTACACGGGTCGGCGCATTCGCGCTGGAAGTAGTCGAGCACCGCAGGAAAGCCGCGGTCGGCGAGCTTTTCGGCCAATGAGAAGGCGAGGCCCGCCTCGTCGTTACGCGACTCACCGAAAGCCTCGACGCAAGGCTGCTCGAGCACAATCGACGAGCGCTTGTTCTGCCGGCAGCGCGCGAACCCCCACGTCTCGAAAAGATGATGACGCGCAGGCAGCACGATGTCCGCAAACTGGGACATCTCCGAGACATGGGTTGTCACATGCACGAGGAACGGAAGCTTCTCGAGCGCGCGTTCCCACCGCGAGGCGCCCGTGCACGAAAACGGGTAATTGCACCAGTAGGCAACGAGCATATCGACGCGCCCACCCTCTATCGCCTCGGGGATAAGATTCGTCACCGGTGCGCGATGCGCCCGGCCTGCTTTAGCGCACAGGAAGTCCTCTCGCTGGGGGATATCGACGCGAGGCGACGAGCATGCGCGACGAGCCGCGCCATCGCGATACGGTTCGGTGCTGGGAAGCTTCTTGACAGGAAGCGAGGGGAAGGCAAGCACGCCGCCTTCCGCCCCGATGGACCCGACAAGGCCGTTGAGCGCATAGCAGGCCATCCCCGAGTAAAGACCGCGGGCCGACATGGCGACGCCCGGAGAAATCCACGACACCGAGCGCTGACCCGCCCTCGCGAATGTGTGCGCCATCCGCACGATGAGCGATGCGGGGACACCAGTTTCCACCTCGGCCCATTCGGGCGTCTTGTCGAAAAGCTCCTCGTTCCACCATGCGCAGACGCCATGCGTAAACCTCTCCTGGAAGAAAGCCTCATCGACTGCGCCTTTGAGCTGAGCTGCCTCAGCGAAAAGGTTCTCACCATCCTTGAAATCCCCGACGTAATCGCGGTTCCAAAGCCCCTCGACGAGAATCACACGGGCGATGGCAGACGCAAGGGCGCCGTCGGTTCCGGGAACAACGGGAACCCAGCATCCCGCGTCGGGGGGCTCCGCCGCGGGAAAGGCGCGCAAGCCCGAAACGCGGGCTGCCGAATCGCACGGGCTCAAGTCGCACAGCCCCGAGCCGCCTGCGTCCGACGCCGCCAAGCCGTCCGGGTCTCCAGCGCTCGCGCTGCCCTTACGGCGAGCCTCCCTCTCGACGAGCTCGGCCGTCATCGACCGGCGAGGGTCGACGACGAACACCGGCACTCCACGACGAAGCGCCTCGGGAAGAGCGCGCCTCGCGTACGCCTTCTGGCGGTTCGACGCAATAGGGTCGGCGCCCCACAGAATGGCGCACTCCAGATGCTCCCAATCGTAATCGTGGTAGTCGTAGACCCCGTCCATCGCCCCCGTCGCCAACTTCTCAGCGTCAGCGCAGATGGAATCATGGTTGAAGCTGTTCGGCGTGCCGTATATCTCGGGGAGGACGCGCGTCAACACCTCGTTGATGCCGGTCGAGCGCCCCTTTGCGAGAGCAAGGCGCTCCGGATGCCCCGCCTCACGCAGCGCCATCATTCGATCGGCTATCTCGTCGAGGGCCTCATCCCACGTCACAGGCTCGAACTGGGGGTCAACGCCACGGCCTTTTCGAGGGTTGCGGCGCCGCAGCGGCATTGCCACGCGATCGGGGTCGTATTCCTGTTCAAGGGTTATCGCGAGAGCGGGACACACGCCCCCACCCGTTGCCGCGCTCGCCGCGTTACCGCGAACCCTCACCGCGCGTTCGTCTTCAATCGTCACCTGCACGGGGCAGTTCGACAGACACCCCTGGCAGGCTGATGCCACTACTCTGCGCATGGCACGACCTCGATCGCCAGGCAGCCGTCGAACGCGTCGGGCGCGATGTAGTCGAGCGCGCAAGCCGAGTGGACCGTCCGCAAGCTCACGCATCCCGCGAATACTTGGGACTCGAGCGAGCGCACTCCCGCAGGAAGCGTTATCTCCTCGAGCGAGGTGCAATCCTTGAAGCATCTCTCGCCGATCCAGTTCACTGTTGATGGCAGATCGATCGACCGAAGCTCGCCGCATTTGCGGAACGCCTCGTTTTCGATCACCTCAAGCCCCTCGGGCAAGACGATTCCCCCCAGATGGAAGCAGCGGAGAAACACCTGCTCGGGAAGCGTTGCAAGCCTTTGGGGAAGACGCATTTCGCGCAGGTCGCGACACCCGCGAAACGCAGCAGCCCCTATCATCTCGAGCGATTCGGGCAACGAAACGCGCTGCAAGTGCACGCACGACGCGAACGCCTGGCTTGCCACCTCGGCAACGCCCTCGGGCAGCGCAACGTCGCGCACGACGGCGTTGTTGGCGAACGCACGATGAGCGATAACCGTCACCCCTTCAGGCACGACGACGCTTTCCCCATCGCCTGAATAATGCGTCAATGTCAGTTCGAATGATCCCATGCGGCCATCTTACCCGAAAAGCCACGCGCCTAGCGATGCACGATGAAACGTTTGCGCAGCTGCGTGGCGATGATTTCCAACGTGACGGACACGGCAAGGCAGAGATAGATGATGAGCCCCATCTCGTGCCAGTTGAACATGTAGTTCGCAACGATGTAGAGATAGTAGCCGATTCCGCCCGAGCCCGCGATGGCGCCGACAGTGACCGCTCCGACGAAGTTATTCTCGAATCGGATAAACACCCACGACAGTATCTCGTTGAGCTTGTCAGGGAACACGCCGCGCGCAACCTGCTGCCACCACGTCGCGCCCGTCGCCTTGAGGGCCTCAAGGGAGCCTCGGTCGACCTCCTCGAACGCCTCGGAGAACGCCTTCGTCAGGAAGGATACGGTGTGGAACATCATGCCGATCACGGCGGCCTCGGAGCCGAGCCCGATGGCAACGGTGAATACGAGCACCCAAATAATCGTAGGAACCGAACGGATGACGGCCATCACAGTCTTGATGATGTTGCTCAAAAGCTTGTTCGACAAGTTGCTCGCCGCAAGAAGCGACAGCACGAGCGCGATAAGCGCGCCGCCCGCCGTCGCCAGCACCGCGATGCAGAGGGTGACGGCGAGCCCCTCGAACATGTCGGCCCAGGTGTAGTTCGACAGATAGGGGGAGAGGAACATGAGCTTGAAGTACTCGACCAGATCGGACGCCGCCTGCATCGTGTCTGCAGAGCCGTAGCCCATGTTCACCATCGTATAGGTCGTCGCAACGGCGAGGAAGGCGACGAGCACGGCGAGCACAGTGCCCGACGTCGTGCGCACGCGCACCTTGATCTTCCCGCGCGAGGCGCGCATCTCGCCCGAATGGCCGTCGGGCGCACCGATGCGGCGGCGCACGTAGTTGGAGACCGCCTCGACGACGATCACGGCCACGGCGATGCAGATGATGACGAGCCCAGCCGTGGGATACTTGAACGTGCGGTAATACCAGTTGAACACGAACCCGATTCCCGTGCCCGTGAGCATGCCGACGAGCGTCGCGTCTCGGAAGTTCGTCTCGATCATGTAGAGAACCCAGCTCACCACCTGCGTCAGGCTTAACGGGAAGACGCCGTGCACGATGACCTGAAGCCTCGATGCCCCCGTCGCCTTGAGCGCCTCGATCGACCCCGCGTCCGCCTCGTCGATCGTCTCGATGAAGGCGCGCGTCAGGAAGCCGAGGCTCTTGAAGAACAGAGCCAGAAAGCCAGTGAATTCCGCCTGCTTGAAGGAGAAAAGAAGGATGAAGCCCCACGCGACGGTCGGGATGTTGCGAAGCACCGTCGCGAACGCGCGGATGACCATCTGAACAGGGCCGCCGACCCCCGAGACGCGCGAGGCGATGACGGCCAGGATGAATGCGATGACAGCGGCAAGCGTACCTGCGGCGATGGCGTCCAAGATGGTCATGGCGAGCGCGGAAGTTATCTTCCCCATCTGGTCGAACGCCTTGGCGTTCGGCATGAACTGCTCGATGAACCACACGAAGCCGCCAGGGAAATCCTTGGCCGCATCAAGGAAGCTGAAGTCGATGTGGCCGCCCGCGACAAAGGTCACCGCGAGGAAGGCGACGAGGATGCCTGCATAGGACACGTGTCGTTTCGGGAAGAACAGCGGGTCGGGCGACGCCTTCCCCGCGTCTGCGGGCGATTCGCCAACCGGCTGGCAACCGGCGCATCCGCGCTTCTTGAGAAGAGCCATCAGCAGCACTCCGCAGTCGAGCTCGAGGGGTCCTCCTCGCCATAGACCGACGCGATGATGCTCGGGGTCAGATCGTTCGGGGCCCCGTCGAAAACGAGCTTGCCGTCCGACACCGCGATGATGCGGTCGGAGAACTCAAGCGCGTACTCCACCTGATGAAGGCTTACCAAGCAGGCAATTCCCCGCTCGTCTGCGGCCCAGCGCAGATGTTCCATCACCGTTCGCGACGACTTTGGGTCGAGGCTCGCGATGGGCTCATCAGCCAAAATAAGCAAAGGGTCCTGAACAAGCGCACGGGCGATGCCGACGCGCTGCTTCTGCCCGCCCGAAAGCTGGTCGGCGCGCATGTACGCGCAGCACTCCAGCCCCACGCGCTCGAGCGCGTCAAACGCCGCGCGCTTCTCTTCCTCCGAAAAAATGCTCAAAGCGCCCATGAGGGAGTTCTTGTAGCCAAGACGGCCCTGAAGGACGTTTTCGATCGCCGTCGACCGATAGACCAGGTTGCACCCTTGAAAGACCATCGCCATGCGACGGCGGATCTCGCGCAGCGCACGGCCGCGCGCCGACGACGTTTCCCGACCATCGAATACGACGGAGCCGCCAGTCGGGTCAATCAAGCGGTTGATGCAGCGCAAAAGTGTGGATTTCCCCGCCCCCGAGCTGCCGATAAGGGAGACGAACTCCCCGCGATTCAAGGAGAAGGAGACGCCTTCGAGTGCCTTCGAGGAGCCATCGTAGCTTTTCGTCAGCCCCTTAACCTGGAGCAACGACTCTTCAGCGCTCACGGGCGCCTCCTTTCCCTTCGAAATCACATCGCGCCTAGTATGCGCGAGAAAACGCTATTCCTCGCCGATAAGCTTGCGGAAGTCGTCGTAATAGGAGTCGTCGGCAGGAGTGAAGGTGACCTTGCCCGTGGTCTGCTTCCACTTGGTCACGGTGTCCTTGTCCTTCGGGTCCTTGAACAGTTCCTTGTTGCCGGACACGGCGTCGGAGCACATGTAGTCGATGACCTTCTTGTTCATGTCCTCGGGCACGTAATCGGTGTTCACGACGAAGGGAACGGCCGGGACGGGCAGCGACGACACGCAGCGAAGCTTCACGCCGGCGTACTTGTCGAGCGGAGCCTCGAGGCCGGACTTGATCTCGTACACGGCGCCAAGCTGACCGTTTTCGCCCTCGACGACGTTGTAGTTGTTGGCAGCACCAGTGTCATCGCACGCGCAGAAGTCGGCATCGCCGGTGAGCACGTTGTAGATGGAGTTCACGTGGCTGCCGCCGAAGAGCACCGTGTTGAAGAACTTGCCGGACTCGCCGAGGTCCTCGGAGTTGGAGATGCCGAACTCGGTCGCGAGCGCGATCGAGGGAATGACGTAGCCCGAAGTCGAGGAAAGCTCGACCCAGGACATGTTCTTGCCCTTCATGGCGTCCTGCGTGAGCTCGTAGGAGTCGCCCTTCTTGTACTTGTCGGCGTTCTCATCGAGCACGAGGATCTGGGAATGGTAGGAAACCTGGTTCAGTTTGCCCTCCCCGTCAGAAAGGACCCAGGCCACCTCGACTGCGGGGTTCTTCTTGTGGAGCTCAACGTACTCCTTGGCACCGAGCGAGGCGTAATGGGCCTTGCCCGAGTTCACGGCCTCGATGCACACGTTGTAGTCGGTGGTGGTCATCGGCTCGCACGGCACGCCCGCGCCCTCGGCCATCGCTTCGGCGATGAGATCGCGCATGTTCTCGTACTTGCCCTCCGACGCGCCCGGCTCCCACGCGAACACGAGCTTTTCGGGGGCTTCGACCTTCTTGTCGTCGGTCTTGGCGTCAGTCTTGGCATCGCTCGAGGAGCACCCTGCCAAACCGGCCATAGCGCCCATCGCAGCAACGGTTCCCGCCGCGACGAACTGGCGGCGATTGAGGTTGAGTTCCATTAGCTTCCTTCCGTTTTTTCGCTAAACATACAGTGCGGGCGCGCATCAGCTGCGCGCCCGCATCGTTAAAGGCTATTCTACTACAGTTCTTGAAAGTAGTGGATTGAATCCAATGCTAAACAGAGTCTTTTATCAGCGCAAAACCATGTTTAGCAAGCAGTTTTTGCGGGCGACCGCCTGCAGGCTGCCTATCAGCAGCTCGAAGAAGAGGACTCGTCGCCGTCCCCGCAGCAGCTCTCGCCCTGCTCGGCGCGCTCCTCCGCGTCCTTTTTGCGCTTGCCGGCGAAGAATCCGGCGAGGTTATCGGGCAACTCGTAGGGCTTATCGGCGCCCGGCTCGGCAGTGCGGCCCTGCAGCACGACCTCCATGATGCCACGCACGAGCAAATCCGTCGGCGGTACCTCGTAGTACGTGCCGTTGAACGGGAACAGGCGGCACTTCACATCGTAATCGGAAATATCGCTGCAGCAGTCGCAATCGTTTTCCTCGATGGAAGGGCAGATGTCGACGTTGTTCACGCGAACGGTCGGCGAGCTGTAGAAGTTATACTGCTCGGCAAGCCATTCGCTATCGACGTTTACCGAGTTCAACGTGATGTCGTAGCCGCACGCAGCAAGCACCGGGCGACACAGCTCGACCGCGCGCTCGACACGCTTGTCAGCGCCTTGGCAACGCTCGCACACCGTAAGGTCGAGGTACAAAAAGTCGACAACGACTGTTTTCTTACGCCCAGCGTAGGCATCGTCAGAGCAGCTGTAGGCCGCATCCGAGCTATAGGGCGGAAGCGTCGCCGATTCCGCAGCGGGCACGGGCGAGGGCTGCCACTGATCGAACGCGACGATCGCACGCTCGGTGGGCTGGTCGCACGAGCACTCGTCAGCCGACGCCTTGCCCTTTCTGGCGCGCTTCGCCGCCTGGGCGAGTTTTCCCAGCTTCTGCTTCTTTTCCTTCTTGGACATGAATCCCCCTTCGTGGATGAAGCGATTTCCCAGTTTGCCCCATCATACGCCAGAACGCGCGGCAGGACACGGCCCACCGCGCGTTGGCAGGGAAACAACAGGAGCGGGAAGAGGCCAGCCCGCACTCGCTAGCAGCAGCCTCCGCCGCAGCAGCCGCCGCCGTCGACCGCGGGGGCGTTGCCGCAGCCCTCGTAGGGGCCGAAATGGATGGAGCGGTCGCCGTAGATGGTGAAGTACTTGCCGAAGCGGGTATCCTGCACGTAGCTGCAGGAATTGCCGCACACATCGAGGCGCAAATCCTTGAAAAAGCGATGATGGTCGTCCAGGTCGAAGTAGTTCTCGCAGCCCTCGATACCTCCACGGTAGATCGCCGTCTGACCGTATTGCTCGCAAATGTCCTCCAGCGTATCGGGCAACTTGAACGCGCGGACGGTGCGCGAGCTGAACTGGATGTTGCCCACGAGCGCCTCGACCTCGGGGTTGTCGATACTGGCCGCCGACGAGCTCATATAGCGGAAGTCGGCCCAACCCACGCGCGCCATCATGCGGCGGAAGTCCTCAATGTACATCGCGCCGCCCAAGCACTCGCCCAAAAGAAGTGGGTCCTCGTTGATTTCCTTCGGAATGCGGCGATCGGCGAAAATGTCGGCGAAGTACAGCTCCCCGCCAATCTTGAGCACGCGCCAAATCTCCTTGAAGACCTGCTCCTTCATAGGCGAGAGATTGATGACGCAGTTGGAGATGACCACATCGACCGATCCGTCGGGAATTGCGGAGAGGTCCTCGATGTAGCTCTCAACGAACTCGACGTTGTCATAGAACTTTGCGGCCATCTCGGCCTGGTGGCTCTTGGCGAACGCAAGCTGATCGGGGTTCATGTCAACGCCTATAACCTTGCCCTCGGGGCCGACGAGCTTGCTCGCCAGATAGACGTCGCGACCAGTGCCACAGCCCAGGTCGAGCACGGTGCAGCCTTCGAGCGCCGGCGGGAGCGGGCTTCCGCAACCATAGAAGCGCGAGGTGATTTCCTCGGGGATCTCGGCTAAGACATCCTTGATGTACTGGGGCAAGCTATCGGTGCCGCAGCTGCAGGTATGAGTTGCCATCTCACCACCATTGTCGATGGACATCTTGCTGTAGTATTCCTTGACCTGTTCGCGAATATCGCCCATGTTCTCACCTTTCTTGTTAATCCTAGGCTAACGCTAGGCTATTGCCGAACCATACGCTTACGATGCAATTATTGTCAATTGCGTTATAGCCACCATTCAGCCGAAATCAGATTTATCCCGACTGTTTAAGTATGCTTAATAAGGTTAGTAATTCCGAGTTACTTGCTAGAGTTTTCCCAGTTCATCCACTATCTGTTCAAGAAAAAATAGTGCCATTTCAGAGTATTGTCCTATATCCAATACTGGATTGTGTGCTATATGTGAATCACGTCTTTATAGGGGACATTCCACCAAGCCAAGGAGGAACCGCATGGCTCAGCTCACCGACAAACTCTCCCGCCGCACCTTCGTCAAGGGCGCGGCAGCCGCAGGAGCGCTCGCAGGCATCGCCGCCCTGGGCGGATGTGCAAGCGAGCAGAAAACCGAGGACAAGTCCGAGGCGAAAACCGACGCCCCCGAAAGCAAGTACGACAACACGATTTCGACCGACACCGAAGACCTCAACATCGTGCTTCTGGGCAAGGACTCGAAGATCGCCGCCATCATCCTGGCCCTCAAGAAGGGCTACTACGAGGAGGAGAAGCTCAACGTCGCCACGCAGACCGTGTCGGGCGGCTTCCCCGAGGCAATGCCTGCGCTCTCCAACGGCACCGCCGACGTGCTCCCCTTCGGTTCCATCCCTTCCTGCACCTATATCGGACAGGGCGATGACCTGGTCATCTTCGGCGGCACCGTCGCCGACGGCTCCGAGTGCGTCACGCTCATCGAAAACAAGGACGCCTACAAGAAGCCGGAGGACTTCAAGGGGAAGAAAATCGGCTGCTTCCGCATGGAGACCGGCCACATGATTACCAAAAGCTGGCTGCGTCAAAACGGCATTGAAGACGGCAAGGACGTGGAATTCATCCTGCTGGAAAGCTCCGCTGCCGAAGTTGCCGCAGTTGAAAACGGCGAGATCGACATGTGCTTCGTGAACAGCGGCTACGGCTACGTCGCCACGCAGGGCGGCAAATGCGCTGTCGCCTTCCGCCCCAACGAGCTGACGGGCAAGGAATTCCCCTGCTGCCGCCAGACCACGAATCGCAAGGCGTTCGAGGAGAAGCGTTCGGCGCTCATCAAGTTCGAGATCGCCAACCTGCGCGCCCTCTACGACATCGAGAGCGATCACGAGGGAACCATCGCGACCATCGTTGAGTACTCCGGCCAGCCCGAGGAGTACATCGAGAACATCACGTACGGCAAGGGCGATTACGTTGCTGCGATGAAGTTCGAGATGGACCCCTACACCGACGACGTGAAGGCGTTCTACGGCGACATGATCGACAACGGCGACATCGATGACACCAACAAGGAGCTCATCGTCGAGCACATGGACTCGACCATCTACAAGGCAGCGCTTGATGCGCTTATCGAGCGCGGCGAGAACAAGGACTTCTACGAGAAGCTCGCTGCCGAGTACGTGAAGCACAACACGCTCGGCATCTAGCAACTTTTTTCCAGCGCGCCTGCGGCCCGGTTCGCAGGCGCGCGTCTTTTCCATCCGATATCGCGAGGACTCCATGCCTGCCATCTCATTCAAAAACGTGAGCTACTCCTACGTCGACGGCAACGAATCGTTTCTGGCGCTCGAGGACATCGACCTTGAAATCGCCGACGGCGAGTTCGTATGTCTTATCGGCCATTCAGGATGCGGTAAATCAACGCTATTGTCCCTGCTTGCGGGCCTGTCGATGCCAACCGCGGGAGAAATTCTCATCAACGGCATCCCCGTTTCGGGGCCTGGGCCCGACCGGTCGATCGTGTTCCAAAGCTACTCTTTGTTCCCCTGGCAGACCGCCCTTAAGAACGTCATGTTCTCGATCCGCCAGACGAACAAGGACATCTCCAAGGAGCAGGCGAAGGTGCGCGCGATGGAGCTGCTTGCCCAGGTAGGCATGGAAGACGCGGCAAACCGCTATCCCTTCCAGCTCTCGGGCGGCATGCGCCAGCGCGTGGCGATCGCGCGTGCGCTGGGCATCGATGCGCCCACGATGCTGCTCGACGAGCCCTTCGGGGCGCTCGACCCGCTCATCCGCGGCAAACTACAAGAGCTGTTGCTGCGCCTGTGGAACGAGGGAGAGGGCTGCTGCAAGACAGCGGTCTTCGTGACGCACGACATCGACGAGGCCCTCATCCTCGCCGACCGCCTCGTCTTCATGGAGCCCCGCCACATCACGCGTGAATTCGTCCTGCCGAAAGACCGCGCTCGCAGTGCCGAGGCTATTGTGGAGGATGTGCGGCTGCGCGACGTCAAACGCGAGGTCATGGAGCTGTTCGACGCCACCGCAACGGGAAAGGAGGACCGCTGATGCCGTTCGAAAAAAAGTCCATCGCGGACGATTCCCTCCTCGCCGAAAGCGCAAGCGGGGGCAACGCCGCAGCGGTGCCCGCCCAGACGAAAAGCTTTGCACGTCAGGTGCTCACCGTGTCGTTTGTCCTGGCAAACGTGTTGTTCCTGACGCTTCTCGCGGCAATCGCGATTCCCGGCAAGGTCCACCCGAAGACGAGCGTTCCCTTCTACGTCGCCGCGGCGATCATCGAGGCGCTGTTCTTGTGGCGATACCTCGCGGGCGGGCGGAAGCGCTCGACGTGCCACATCGTGATCGTCGTGTTTTTGCTGCTCATCGTTTGGGAAACCGTCTCGACCGACCTAAAGCTCACGCACCCGGTGCTCATCCCCAACCCCGAGAACGTGTTCGCCGTGTTCCCCGCGCGATGGGAGGAGCTCCTCAAGAACGTGACGTCATCGATGATCCTACTCGCAGAAGGCTTTATCACCTCGCTTATCGTCGGCAACATCATCGGGCTGTTCGTGGGCTGGATGCCCAGAGTGCGCGAAGCGGTCTACCCCATCGCGCACGTGCTCGCGCCCGTGCCGGCCATCGTGTTCGCGCCGTATCTGGTGATGCTTCTGCCCTCGTTCAAAGCCGCGGCTGTCGCCGTTATCTTCCTCGGCATCTTCTGGCCGACGCTTTTGAACACCATCCTGCGCGTGGAGTCCCTTGACAAGCACATCCTCGACTCGGCGCGCATGATGGGGCTTTCCACGCCCACGATGATCTTCCAGGTTCTTCTGCCGTATCTGTACCCCACGGTTGCGACCGGGTTGAAAACACAGCTGCCGACCGCCATGCTGATGCTGGTCATGGCCGAGATGTACGGAGCCACAAGCGGGCTTGGGTACTTCGTCATCAACTACACGAACTACGCGAACTACACGAACGTCGTCGCGGGCATTATCATGGTTGGAATCGTTGTCACCATTTTGGACTTCCTAGTGGGGCTTCTCGTTCGCAAGACGGTGAAGTGGAGCTAGCCTGGTAAAGGCAAGAGAGAGGGGATTTATGTCAGCAGGAAAGGGAATTTGCCTGGTATGCGGGGAGCCGCTTGCCTACTTCGAGGAGGCGCAAGACGTCACCTGCCAAATCTGCGGCAAGAAGGAGACAGGGCATTCCGTCTGCGTCGAGGGCCACTACGTGTGCGACGCATGCCATCGCGCGGGCGGAGTCGAGCACATCATGGCCGTATGCCGCGAAACTGACTCGAAGAACCCCATCCGCATCGCGCAGAAGATTATGAGCGACAAGTCGATCTACCCGAACGGGCCCGAGCACCACACCCTCATCGGGGCTTCGCTTATGGCCGCCTACAAGAACGCTGGCGGCGACATCGACTTGGACAAGGCGCTCGCCGAGCTGCAGAAGCGCTCACTTCTCGTGCCGGGCGGCACCTGCGGGTTCTGGGGCACGTGCGGCGCCGCGACAAGTGCCGGGCAGTGGTGGTCTATCGTTTCCGGGTCGACGCCCATGACGCGCGACCCCTGGGCGCAAACGCAGCGCTTGACCTCGCGCATCCTGGGAAAGCTCGCCGATTTGGGAGGCCCGCGCTGTTGCAAGCGCACGGGCTTCACAGCGATTCTCGAGGGCGTCGCCTTCGCCAAGGAGATGCACGGCGTGGAAATGGAGACTCCTGAAAAGGTGACCTGTGCGTTTTACGGGAGAAACGCCGAGTGCCTCAAGGAAGGCTGCCCGTACTTCCCGAGCAAGGAGTAGCGCGAACAAGACGAAGCGCCCAGACTGCGACCGAACAGGCCGCCCACCTGGGCGCTTCTTGCGTCTTTTCCTTTATGGGAGCTCCTTGCGGGAACCCTCTGCAAAGTCCCCGACGAAACTCTTTGAGAGAACCCCTTGCGGTGCCCTTCGCGGAAACTTCGCGAAGAAACCTCCGCAGGACCCTTCGCGAAAGCCCCTTTACAATCCTTCGCCCGCGGTGGTGAGGACCAGTCGCCCGTTCTTCACGCCCTTCGTGCCAAGGATCAGGTTCGCGATGGTCTGCACGAGCCCGGTCTCGCCACGCAGAATCACCACTTCCAAGCAATGATGCTGGTCGAGATGCACATGGAGCGTGGACACGATGTTGCCGAAATAGTCGTGCTGAATGTTGTGCAGCTTCTCCTGCACATCCGACGCATGATGGTCGAACACGATCGTCAGCGTGCCCATCACCTCCACGCCAGGAGTCGCGCACTCGTCCTCGACGAGCGCATCGCGCACCAGGTCGCGCACCACTTCGCTGCGGTTCTTCGCCAAACCACGGCGAGCGACCAGCTGGTCGAAGCGCATCAAAAGCTCCTCGGGCATCGCCACCGAGAAGCGCATGAGGTCATTGCTCATGATGCGCGCCGCTTACACGAGGTTGACGGTGACACCAGGAGCGTTTTCCGCGTCGTCCTCGAGCGCGTCTTTCGCCTCGTCGAGCATGGCGCGCACGTCGTCGAGCAGCGCCTGCACGTTGTGGAGCTTCTCGTTCGTCTGCGCAAAGCCGGCATCGCCCGCCTGGTGGGCAAGCATGTGGGCCCAGCGGCGCTCCAGCTTGATATGATCGTCGATCTGGTCGATCATCTGGGAGAATTGACCAGTGTTAATACCGTTCGTGCACATAAACAGCCTCCTTCATCGCGCCGGGCGGACAGGCGCACCTCGCGCATAATCGCAAACCCAGCACTTTGTTTCTTGCTATCATGGGTTCAGGTATACCCCTTCAAGCCACCCAATGGGGGATTGATGTGAAAGAATCCACAAAAAGTAACATTTACGAGGCAAACGGCAGCCTTGTTTGGGACTTGTACGCCGACTACGTGTCGGGATCGCATTCGACGCTCGCCTGCGCGATCGGCTCCCGCGAAGCAAGCGAGGCGGCACGGCATGCCCTTGAAAGCTCGATGGCTGCCCTCGGCTACGGCGGCGCGCTGGCCTTCGTGACCCTCGCCGTCGACGATATCCCGCTCGGCGATGTCGACCTGTTCACCCTTGTGGAAGGAATCGACCCGCTTGCGATCGTGGCGACGGATGCCGCCGCAGCGGCCCGGCTCGCGCGCGCTTATCGGCAAAACGTCCCTGTCGACGAGGCCTGTCGCATCTTCTGCCGCGACGCCGTGGCGTTTCGAGATTTGGAGAGTATGCTTGAGACCCCCGAGGGGAAGCAGCGCGCCTGGGCGCTGTTCAAGAAGCTTCCCCGCCTGGGGAAATAGAGGGAAGTCAATCAGTGCGCGAGGCTGCGCGCCTACCTGCCATGTACATCCTCCACCCGCCTGCCACGGCACGCCCACCGCGCGCATCCCGCGTCCGCGGGCATTCCAGCCCTCGCGACTTGTCTGCCACTCGCACTCTCACCGCGCACGTGCGCAAATCATCCCCAGAAACGAGAAAAGGCCGCGGGGGAAGCGGCCTTGTTCTCGGACGAGTGGAGTGAGGAGAAATCTTTGGAACAATTAGAAGAATAGCCCTTTAACTATTCCAGGTCAAGAATATATTTATCCTCGATAAGATATAGAACATATCGGGCCGAAGCGTTCCGCAAATCGCAGAACGCTTCGGCCCTCGAAGCCCGTTAACCTTACAGAGCGGTCGATGAGAATCCCGAAGGTTCTTTACGAGAAGAAGGTGGCATTCAGCCACGGGCCGTATTCGCCCGTCCACATGGAACCGAGCTGATCGAAGACGACCGCCCAGTCGATGGTCTGCCCGAAAAACAGCTCCAGGTAGTTATGACTGTCGATCACGCGCTCGGGCGCTGCGGACAGGTTCTCCTGCGCGATGGTGTACGTGCAGGTGGGGCACATGGTGACAAGCGTGTTCGCGCCCGTCGAATGAGCTTCGTCCACCACGCGCATGACACGGCGCTTCGTGATGTCGGGATCGTAGCCTGCAACGGCGCCACCTGCCCCGCAGCACAGCGTCTGCTTGCGGCGCTCGTCCATCTCGCGAATCTCGACCTGCGGCATATAGCGGCGCAGCACGCCGCGAATCGCCCGGCCATGGCGCCCGTCGTGGCGGTCGTGGCATGAGTCGAACACGGCGACGGAAGGCACGTTCGAAGGAGAAAGCCCCGCTGCACGAACCGCCGCGTCAACGTCTTCCGGCATGCCATCGACGCGCAGCGCGACCCCCGCCGTGCGCTCCATTTCGCGACCGCGCTCCAAGATGAGCTCGGGCAACGGGATGATGTCGATATCGTCGGCCATAAGCTCGGCGAATTCCTCACCGCAACCAGGGCAAACGGTTACCATGCGCGTGATGCCCGCGGCTTTTATCTGCTCGAAGATCTTCTCGCGATGCGCCGCAGCACGATCGAAGAAGCCCGCGCTCATGAGCGGACTTCCGCAGCAGTCGTCGGACATGCACCATTTGAATCCCGCGGCGGTGAGCCATTCGCCCACGCGGCGGGTCAGATCGGGCGCGTAGCTCACCAGCGAGCACCCGGGGAAAAACACCGTGTCAAACGTTCCCGGCTCGTACGCCGCCGCATCGCGCAGTGCGACGATTTCGGGATACCCAATGCCGAAGATAGCGCGGTAGGCGCTGAAGATGTGCCATTCGTTGTCGACCATCGTGAGCTTTTCGGGCTGATAGAGCCCCGATTGCATGAACAGCTCGCGCCAGTCGCGCATACGGTCGGGAGCGAGCATGTGAACCGCGCAGTCCGCCGTGCAGTAACCGCAGAAGCAGCAGCGGCGAAGCGCATGGTACATGTCGTAGTTCGACTGCATGAGCTCGGCCACCGCGGCGGGGCGCTCGTCAGCGGGAAGGGACATGACGCGGTCGTACGCTTCCTGAACCGTGCCCACATCGAGGCCAGGTCCCTTGAGCACCTCGCAGCGAAGCGTGCAGCGCTTGCAATGCGCGCACTGCATCTTCTTGTTTGCCCAGCGTGAAAGCATGCTGAGCGCAGGAGAGGCCGCCTGGTCGATCTCAGCCAGCTCGTCTGCGGTCAATTTCCGCACCCTCGTTTGTTTGAATTGCCCCGTTTTCATGAGGAACAGTGTAGCGCACAAGAAACCCGAAGCATGCGAAGAAACGTCGCGAGAGCAGAGCAATCTCGCGAAAGGATAGGAAGCGAACCCGAACGCGACTCCAGAAGCGAATGCGAGCGCCTTTTTATCGCGCACGATTGCGCGTAGAGAAATCACGCGGCGGTAAGGGGCACGAGAGTTTGATACCATGCAGCCATGGATAGACTCATGAACAAGGCAATCGTTCTCGCATGCTGCCTGGCGGTTGCAAGCGGTGAGCTTTCGGGAGAATGCAAAGATGCTGCCGAGATCGCAAGAGGAACCAACGAGCTGGCGCTTTCCCTCGCCGTCGAGCATCGCAAGGAGCGCGCATAGCATGAACAAAGCAGGCGTCATCCAAGACGCGATTCCGCAAGAAGACTTCCTCGAAACGAGCGGCCCCAACGAGGCGGGCATGGTCGCGCAGCGTTTCCTCGCGTTCAACACCGCAATCACGCTGCAGGCGTTCGCAGGCGAGCGCGACTGTCTCGCCGCGTTCGGGCGCGTGCGCAAGGAGGCCCGCAGGCTCGAGCGGCTCTTCTCAAGAACGCTTCCCCATTCCGACATTTCGCGCCTAAACAGGGCGGAAGGTATCCCTGTCGAGATTTCGCGCGACACGGCCGACCTTTTGGAGTGCGCGCTTTCCTACTGCGCCGACAGCGACGGGCGCTTCGACATCACGATGGGCGCAGCCGTGCAGCTGTGGGACTTGCGCCGCGCGATCATTCCCTCGCAGGATGCACTTCGCGAAGCTGTCGCCCATGTCGACTGGCGCGGCGTCCGCGTAAGGGAAGAGAGCGGGCACTATTTCGCCCAACTTGCCGACCCGCAAGCGGCAGTCGACGTCGGAGGAATCGCCAAGGGGTGGATCGCCGACAAATTCACAAGTGTGCTTCTCAAAGAGGGCTTGGGGGACTTCCTCATCAACCTCGGAGGCAACGTGGTGGCGCACGGGGAAAAGCCCGGCGGCAAAGCGTGGAACATCGGAATCCGCGACCCCCGCGACGAGAACTCTATCGTGGGAGCGGTGCCGCTTTGCGACGCATCTGCGGTGACGAGCGGTATTTACGAGCGCTGCTGCGAGGTCAACGGGAAGTTCTACCACCATATCCTCTCGCCCGAAACGGGAATGCCCGCGCAGACCGACGTCGCAGGAGCAACCGTCATCGCCGATCGATCAATCGACGCCGAGGGATATTCCACCACCTTGCTCGCACTTGGCACCGTGCGGGGGCTCGCCTTCGCCCGCGAGCACCCCGCCATCCGCAAGGCGATCTTCGTCACGAGCAATGGGGATGTGCTCGAATCGTAGCGAAGCCCGCCGACGCTGAATTTCACCCCCTCGCGTTTCGCTCGAGAGGAGTGCGTTTGGATTGCGACGAGAGCGGAAAAGCCGGAAATACAAAAGACCCCGCCGAAGCGGGGCCTTGAGTTTATGGTGGTCAGAGGGGGACTTGAACCCTCGGCACGCGGATTTTCAGTCCGCTGCTCTACCAACTGAGCTACCTGACCATACGTGCTTGCCTTTCGCGGAGAATCCGTTCGAGCAAACGCAAGATAGTATTTTATGGCAAATGACAAAGCGCGTCAATAGCTTTTTTCAAAGTATCGAAGCTATTACGACACCCACAAGAATCGCCGGAGCAAACGGGAACGTCTGGGAGCCGATTCCCTTCCCGCCTTCGCGAAAGCGCGACGCCATCTGCATCACAAGGACGACGAGACACGCCGCGAACAGGCACCACAGCCCCCGTTCCCAGCCCAGGAACAGTCCGACGGCCGCAAGCAGCTTGACGTCCCCGCCTCCCATGGAGGGGCGTTTGGCTAAATGCTCGAACGCGATCGAGGCCGCAAGCGAACCTCCCCCAAGCACAAGCGCCCCCACAAGCCCGTCGCCAAGCGTCAGGCCGAAAGGGGATACCCTTATCGTCGCGACGGACGCAGCCGACGCCGCATACCACATTTGCGCGCCCACGCCGAAGGCGCCGGCGCAACAGGCGACCGCCATTGCAGCAAGCAGAACGCGCACGGCAAGCCAGAGCACCGCCATCGCTGCCACTAGCTTGTTGGGAATCCGCCTCTCGCGCAGATCGATCGCGCTCGCCCAGGCTAGCAGCACCAAAAAGAGCGCAAACGACACCCCACCCGCATACGCGGGGGCGTTGTCAAGGACGACTGATACGCTCATCGGGCTCTCTTTCTGTAGGAGTACCGCGACTTGATGGACAACTGGAAGAGTTATGCGACGTTCTTCAGACCTTGTTTACCGCGATTCGCGCCAAACAAAAGCAAAACCCCAGGAAAAGGCGAACGCCGGCGCGCTTTTCCTGGGATTCCGCCTCGCAAACCAGTGCGCGACTCGCTCAGTTGACCACCAACTACCAGTTATGCTCCACGCGGCCGCTCGAATCGACGCTAGCAGCCGAACAGAAGCTCCTTCTCCTCGCCCGGAAGCGCCGCGCGCGCCTGATCGCGCAGGTTGTTCACGCCGATGAAGAACTGGCGCATCATGACCACCATGAGATAGCGGCCCTTCGGCGTCAGCGTGATTTCCTCGTCGTTATTGGTGGCAAACGCTCCCGCCGCGGTCATGAATGCCATCTCAGCGGGAAGGCCGGCCTCGATCGAGCAGCCGAAATCCTCCCTGAACTGCTTCTTGTCCAGACGAAGCCCGAACAGCTGCATCATGAAGCGGTAGCGCATACGGTCGTGCTTGGAGAAGTGCGTTTTGCCCATAAGGGACATGCGACCGCTTTCGATCTTCTCGTTGTACTGGCTGACGGAGAAGGTGTTCACGTACATGTTCTCGCCCAAATACGTGATGCCGCCCGAGCCGATCGCCGGGTACTCCTCGTAATCGACCACGTACTCGTCGATCATCGCGTCCTCGCCCGCAGCACCCGTGCCCAGGCGGTTGAACGTCCATGCGCTGCCGTTCTCGAACAGCGGCTTGTCGCCGCCGATCAGAAGCTCGCAGATGATCTCGTAGAAACGCTGCTCGCGCTTGTAATCGACCTTGCCCACCGTACGCGCGAGCGAGCGCTGCACGCTCGGCGACGCCATGAGCGGGTAGAACGTGGTTTGGCTTGCTCCGCTCTCGATTACGCGCTCGATGTCGTTGATCAGGATGTCCTCGGTTTGCGCCGGGAAGTTGAAAATCATGTCGGCGTTCATGGACACGAAATACGGGCTCGCCTCCTGGATGCGCTCCATGATTTCCTGACCGCAGCCGTACTTTTCGTAGCGATCCATCTGCTTGAGCAGCCCATCGTCGAAGCTCTGCACGCCGACGGAAAGGCGATCGACGCGACCTTTCAGCTTCTCGAGATAGCTCGGAATAAGGTGGTTCGGGTTGGTCTCCGACGACACTTCCTTGATGGAGAAGTTCTCGCGCGCCATGTCGATCGTCTCGCACAGCTCATCGATCATGATGGTGGGCGTGCCTCCGCCGATGTAGACGCTCTCGAAATCGTAGCCCAAGTCCTTGAGCATCATCATCTCTTTGCGCATGTTGGCGAAATAGGGTTTCGCGCGCTCCTCCTTGAACGGGAAGCGGTTGAACGAGCAGTACGGGCACAGGCGCTCGCAGAACGGGACGTGCATATAGAGCATGTAGCGCTGCCCGGGCTTCGGCGGAACGACCTTCGCGTCGTCGGTCGGTGTGAGCTTCAAATATTGGTTCGAGCACGCGCGAACCACCGTGCTCAGCATTCTTTCAGAAAGCATATTCTAACTTCTTCCCTGCTATTTCGCCTTTGGCCCCTTCGCGCTCGCAAAGGGGCCAAAACCAGACTCCGACCCTTGCACCACGCGCAGTTCCGCACGAGCGCGAACAGCCCCGTGGGCCGCTCGCGCAAGTCGGAACCGCCCGAGCATGGCGAAAGCGTCGGAGTCCAAGTACGTAACGTTCTTATTCCCAGGCGGAACGGCCGCGCGCGGCCTTCGCGCCGATGTCGGTGCGGAACTGCTTGCCCTCGAAGCTGATGAGGTCACAGGCGGCATAGGCGCGCTCGCGGGCCTGCTCGAAGGTCTTGCCGAGCGCCACCACGTTGAGCACGCGCCCGCCTGCCGTGACGAGCTCGCCGTCGGCGTTGTGGCTGGTGCCCGCATGGAAGACCGACACGCCATCGAGCGCCTCGGCCTCGTCGATTCCCAGGATGACCTTGCCCTTCTCGTAGGCGCCCGGATACCCGGCGCTCGCGAGGACGACGCACACCGCCCACTCGTCGGCCCACTCGAGCGACAAATCGTCGACGCGGCCCTCGGCCACGGCGCACATCACATCGACCAGGTCGGTCTTCAGGCGAGGAAGGATCACCTGCGTCTCGGGGTCGCCGAAGCGCACGTTGAACTCCACGATCTTCGGTCCCGCGGGGGTCAGCATGAAGCCGCCGTAGAGCACGCCGCGGTAATCGCGCGCGCCGTCGGTTGCCGCCGTGGCAGCTGCGGCCTTGTCCATGATGGCCACCATGGAGGCCATCTCCTCGTCGGTCACGATGGGCACGGGCGAGTAGACGCCCATGCCGCCCGTGTTCGGGCCCTCGTCGCCGTCGAACGCGCGCTTGTGGTCCTGAGCAGGGGCCATGGGAAACGCCTTGCCGTTTGCCACGAAGGCGAGCAGCGAGCATTCCGGCCCCGTCATGCACTCCTCGATAAGGACGGTCTTGCCGGCATCGCCGAACTTGCCGTCGAAGCACTCGCGAACAGCCTCTTCGGCCTCTTCGACGGTCGCAGCGACGACGACGCCCTTGCCAGCCGCCAGGCCGTCGGCCTTCACCACGATGGGCGCGCCCTGCTCGCGAATGTAGGCGATCGCCGGATCGCACGCATCGAAGGTTGCGTACGCCGCCGTGGGGATGTCGTTCTTCTCCATGAACGCCTTGCTGTGCGCCTTGCTTCCCTCAAGCAGCGCACCTGCGGCATCGGGGCCGAAGACCGAGATACCCGCGTCGCGCAGCTCATCGGCAACACCCGCAACAAGCGGAGCCTCAGGGCCTATGACCACAAGGTCGACACCGTGCTCACGCACGAAGGAAAGCACGGACGAGCCGCTCATCATATCGACGTCGTCGACGTTGGTCGCAACCGCAGCCGTGCCGCCGTTACCAGGGGCAACGAACAGCTCATCGCACTGAGGCGACTTGGAAAGCGCCCAAGCGATCGCATGCTCTCGACCGCCACTGCCAAGCACCAAAATGTTCACAACAAACCCTTTCTCTCAGGTTCGCCAAATACAAGCAAGGATAGCTCGCGAGCCGAACCACGAAGCTCGCAGGTCAAGCAAAAAGTCAGCGAGCGCGGCTCTGGCGAGTGCGGATTCCCCGAGAACTTGAGGATGCGTACTGCAAGTACGCGCCGAAAGCTTGCAGGGAGCAGCTGCACCGCCAGAACCGCGCGCAGCGTCGGCTCGTTGCGCGGGCCGTAAGGCCCGCGCAAGCCAAAACCTACCAACCGCGCATGATGGTTTGGTCGCGATCGGGACCGACGGCCACGATCGAGATCTTCACACCCGTGATCTCCTCGAGATGCTCGACGTATTTCTGAGCGTTCTCGGGCAGCTCCTCGAAGGACTTGCACGCCGTGATGTCCTCGCCCTTCCAGCCGGGAAGCTCCTCGTAGATGGGCTTCGCGTGGAACAGCACGCTTTGCTGCATGGGGAAGTAGTCGTAGCGCTTGCCGTTGCATTCGTAAGCCACGCACACCTTGATGGTGTCGAAGGCGGAAAGCACATCGAGCTTGGTCAGCGCCACATCGGTGAGGCCGTTGACCTCCGCGGCGTAGCGCGCGATGACCGCATCGAACCATCCGCAGCGGCGCTTGCGGCCGGTGGTCACGCCGAATTCGTGGCCCACAGAGCACAGAAGCTCGCCAGTTTCGGCCTCTTCGCCCACGCCGCCCTCCTCGGGGAAGCGCTGCTCGGTCGGGAACGGGCCGCCACCAACACGCGTCACGTAGGCCTTTTCGATGCCGAGCACGCGGTCGATGTTCACGGGGCCCACGCCCGAACCCGTCGCCGCGCCGCCCGCGCAGCAAGAAGAGGAGGTCACATAGGGATAGGTGCCGTGATCAATGTCGAGCAAGGTGCCCTGCGCGCCCTCGAACAGCACCGACTTGCCCTCGCGCAGCGCGCTGTTGAGCATGTGCGCGGTTTCAGCCATGTAGGGCTTCAGGATGCGCGCATAGGGCAGGTACTCCTCGCAGATTTCCTCGACCGTGTAGGTGTGGAGACCGTAGATCTTGCTCAGGACGGGATTCTTCTGTTTGAGTGCGGTCTCGACCTTCAGACGGAAGATCTTCTCGTCGAACAGATCCTGGATGCGGATGCCCTTGCGGGCGGCTTTGTCCTGGTAGCACGGGCCGATACCGCGCTTGGTGGTGCCGATTTTGTGCTCGCCGAGGCTCTTCTCGTCGGCGCCGTCGAGATCTTTGTGCCACGGCATGATGACATGTGCATCGCAGCTGATCTTCAGATTCTTGCACGAAATGCCCTCCGCCTGGAGCATCGCCATTTCCTTCACGAGCACGCCCGGGTCGACGACGACGCCGTTTCCGATGACGGGAATGGCATTCTCGTACATGACACCCGAAGGCATCAGGTGCAGCGCCAGTTTCTTGTCACCGTGGACGACGGTGTGTCCCGCGTTGTTTCCACCCTGGTAGCGCACGACGTAGTCGTACTTGCTCGCAATGAGGTCGGTGATTTTACCCTTGCCTTCGTCGCCCCATTGGGCACCGACGAGAACTGTACTGGGCATGAGCGTTCATCCTTTCGCCGCCCCGCGCAAGCGAGGCCGATTGGCATTCTTCCTGCAACCCTTGCATTATAAGGTATGGGCTACACGGCGAGTTCGATGACGTTGGTAGCGTCACTAACTTCGCGTAGAACGGAAACAACCTCTTCGTGGCAGGTAAACATGATGACTTGGCGCGTCTTCGCGAGCTCGGCCAAGGCACGCGCGGCCCCGCGGCGGCGGCGGGAGTCGAAGTTCACGAGAATATCGTCGGCGAGGATGGGAATCGCACGGCCCACGTTGTCGGCGGCGAGCAGAAGCGCAATGCGCAGGCTGAGGTAGAGCTGCTGGCACGTGCCGAGCGAGAGATGGATCGGATCGCGCTCGGTATGCACGGAGTCGACGACGCGCAGATGACCGTCGGCCGTCATGTACGCGCGCACCCAGCGGCCCTCGGTCATAAGCGACATGAGCTCGCTCGCCTGCGCATACACCTCGGGCTGGCTTTTGCTCTCCCAGGAGGATATCGCCATCTCGAGCATGCGACGGGCGAGAAGAAGCCTCGCGAAAGTTTGCAGCGACTCGTTGTAACGCGTTCGGATTTGCTGATAGGTCATGCGGACCTCGTCGAGCGTATGCTCGCCGCGCGCCGTCGCAAGCTCTTGCTTGAGCTCGCCGTACGCTCGGTTCGTGCTCTCAAAGGCCTCCATGAGGTTAGTGCGCTGCGAAACCTTGCGCGCGATCTTCGCGTCGAGCGCCGCAAGCGTCGCGTTCTCGCTCGGCAGATGCGCCTGCGTGTAGGCGCTCGCAAGTGCGTCGACGTTGCGCGCGATCTTCTCTTCGAGCGAGGTCAGGCGCGCAGTGAGCGCCTGGGAGCGCTGCTGGAGCAAGGCCATGTCACCGCGAGCGTCCTTCGCCTCGTCGAGGATCGTCCGCGCACGGCGCAGGTTCGACGAAGCCTCGCCCAGCCCGCGGCTCTCGAGAAACGCGCGAATCTCCCCCGAGAGCGCCTCCTGCTCGGCAAGGCATGACTCGTATTTCTTTTTGTCCTGCAACATGACCCATTGCGCGCTTTGGAGCTCGGCCTTTCGCGCTTCTTGCTCTTTGCTCGGGCGGAACAGCATCACGAGCGCTCCCGCAGCGAGAAAGACCGCCATGGCGACCAAACCCAAACCAAGCGCCGTAAACGACAGGCTCGAGATTTCGCGCCCATGCACCACAAGGGGAACGCCGGACCCGACGAACATGAGCGGCAGCGCGATGGAGAGCACCACCTGCGCCGTGCGCTGATGGCGGGCACGCAGCTCCATCTCGCGCGTATCGGGGGCCTCGAGGCGCACCTCATAGGCCGCCTTCGACGCAGCGTAATTCGATTTCGCCAGCTCAACGCTGTGCGAACACTTCGACTCCCTGTCGGAGAAGACGTCGATGCGGTCGCGCAGCTCGCGATCCTCGGCAGCCGTCATGTCCATAAGCTCGCGGGAGACCGCATGTCTCCCGCGCCGTCTCGCGAGCGCCGCTTGCGTTTGCTCCTCGACAAAGCGCGCGTGCTCCTCGGTGATTTCCTCGCGCTCCGCCGCGAGCTTCTCGATGCGCGCGCGACACGCGGTAAGCTCCTCGATGCGCGCGTTCAGTTTCGACAGACGCGCGCTGAGGGAGTCACGCTCGGGCTCCATCTCGTGGAATTCCTTGTCCTTGCGACGCAAGCTCTCGGCTACCTCAACGGCGCGAGCCATCTCCTCTTTCACGTTCGCAAGCTGCGAGCCCAAGTTCACAAGCGATTCCTCGGCGCTTGCGGCGCGCGAGGTGCAGGCAGCAAGGCGTCCTTGCACCACGGAGAGCGCGTGCGCGGGGGATGTCCCCGTGCCCGACCCCGCTGTGAGCAGGCGCGCCGTGACATCGGTGGTGTTGCGCAGGCGGCGCAGCTCGTCGCTGGTGAGCGAGAACATGGTAGAGAACGTCTCGCGATCGATATCGTGCACGAGGGAGGCGTCGCCCTTGAGGCCTTCTGCATTGCGGCTTCGGGAAAGCTCGATCTCGCCGCCTTCGCCATCGTCGAAGAACAGCGAACCCGCGCGGTCTGCCGCCTGCGGCTTGTAGGTGTTGCGCACCCCGCGCGCCTCTTCCCAACCGAAGAGCACCCCGCGGACGAATGACGCCGTCGTCGTCTTACCCGCCTCGTTCGGCCCGAAGACCACGTTCAAATGGGGTCCGAAGGGGCCGACAGCCTTGCCGGAAAACGCGCCGAAGCTTTCCATCTTGATGTGCTTCAAGAAGGGCCTCATTGGTCGTCACCTCCGCACAAAAGGTCGATGACCAGGTCTTGCGCCTCTTCGGCAAGCGTCGGGATACTCTGCACGAGGGCGCTCGGCAGCGCGACGTTGCTCTTCAGGAACTCGTCCTGGAGAAACGCCGCCTCGCCAGCCTCGTCTTCGCGCATCGATTCGGCAACGCCGAGGAACACCGCAGGGAACATCCCCTCGCGGCGCGCCGCTTCGCGATCGAAGGGCCGACGCGTCTTGTCGATGAGCGCGTCGCAGAAGAACTCTGGGTGGGAATCGTTGATCTGGTTGCGCAAATCGTCGACCAGCCCGGGGCGCTTGAGCACCTCATGCAGGGGCGTCGTGCCGCAAAGCACGATGCGCGTGCACATCTCCCCGCAGTGCGCCTTGCCGTTCACGCGGAAAAGCTCGCGTGTGACCAGGTCTGATACATCGGGAACCGTGACGCACTCCGAGATGTCCACCTTCATGCGCTGCCAAACGACGCTTGCGGTGGGGATGAACTCGACCACGTTGCGGCGCCCCTCCTCGAGCGTGACCAGGTTCACGCCACGCGGCCCCGTCTCCTTGATGTCGCGCCCCTGGATACAGCCGGAAAACGCGAGGCGTGGATTCTCATCGGTGTAGAGCAGGCGCTTATGAACGTGTCCGAGCGCCCAGTAGTCGAACCCCGCGCGCAAAAGCTTCGCGGGCGACACGGGGGCCTTGTTCGGATCCAGATCGAGCCCGGTGTGAATTACCCCGATGCCGAAGGGAGCCGATGCCGCGTCCTCCCCGAGGGCCTCGTTTGCGGCAGCTCGAGTAACACCCTCGGCGATGCAGACATCGGCAGGCCACGTTTGGTTGTAATAGCCGCGCCCGCCGAGCACGCACGCAGGTTTGCCGTCCCGACGGTAAAGCGCAAAGCTCGGCTTGTCGGCGGAGAACATGGTCACGTTGCCCGGCAGGTTGAACAGGTCGCGCTGCCAGGTGGTATAGGGGTCGTGGTTTCCTGTGCACATGTACACAGGAATGCCCTCGGCGTCGAGGCGTGAAAGGCCGTCGAAAAACGTGAGGTAGTCGGCATAGGACGGTCGCGCCGTATCGAAAATGTCGCCGGCAATCACCACGAAGTCGACGCGGTTATCGATGGCGGCGGAAACCACGCGCTCGTACGCTTCGGGAATCGCCTCGACGAGACGGCTCGCCCAACGTTCGGAGAGAGCCCGAAGACCGCGGAAGGGGGCGCCGATATGGAGGTCGGCAGCATGGATGAATGTCAAGCGTTCCGCCATCGGCAGCCGCCCCTTACGCGTATCCACCGACACGCGAGTCGTCGATGAGATCCATGAAGCGCGTGTACTCGGCGTTGAAGGCGAGCGGGATGTCACGCGTCGGACCGTTACGGTGCTTGGCGACGATCAACTCCGCCGTGCCCCAGTCAGGACGGTCATCGCTTTCGCCCTCTTCCTCGTTCATGCTTCGGTCGATGAACATGACGATGTCGGCGTCCTGCTCGATGGAGCCCGATTCGCGCAGGTCGGAAAGCATGGGGCGCTTCTTTCCTCGCATCTCGACGGCACGGGAGAGCTGCGAGAGAGCGATAACGGGCATGCCCATCTCCTTCGCGAGGATTTTAAGGCCACGTGAAATCTCGCCGACCTCGACGGCGCGGTTGCCGTCGCGGCGCGTTTGCGGGGGCTGCATGAGCTGCAAGTAGTCAACGATGATCAGGCCGTTTCCCTGGGCATGGCGCAATTCGCGACGAGCCTTCGCGCGAGCTTCCAGGATGGACAAGCCCGGCGAGTCATCGATGTACATATCGAGCTTCGAGAGCGCATTCGACGCATCGGCGATGGCGCCCCAGTCCCCTTCGGCGATGAAGCCGCCGCGAATCTTCGAGAGGCTCACGCGCGCCTCGGCGCACAGGATACGCTGCATAAGCTGGCTTGCAGACATTTCCAAGGAGAAGAAGGCAACCGACGTCCCCGCCTTCGCCGCGTTCACGGCGAGGTTCAGTGCGAACGACGTCTTGCCGACGCCGGGCCTTGCAGCAAGGATGACCAGGTCGCCCGCACGCAAGCCATGGAACAGGTCGTCTGCGTCCTTGAAGCCCGTCGGAACACCCGCCATGTGGCTTTTCTGCTCCGCGAGCTTCGTGATTTCCTCGAACGCCTCGGTGAGCAGGGTGTCAACGCGCGCGAACGTCGAGGACACGCGCTTCTCCGTGACGTTGAAGAGTGTTTTCTCGGCGGTCTCCACGACCTCGTTCAGGTCGTCAGGGGCATCATAGGCAAGCGCGTTGATCTGCGCAGACGCGAAGATGAGCTCGCGCAGGATGGCCGTGCGCTTCACGATGTCGGCATGGTTTTGCCAGTTGGTAAGCGCGAACGTGTTGTCCGCAAGGTCAACGAGGTACGCCTTGCCGCCGACCGCCTCGAGCTGCCCCGACGCATTGAGCGTGTCGGCAAGCGAAATCTGGTCGATGGGGATGCGGCGGATGTTCAGGTCGCATATCGCCTCGAAGATGATGCGATGGGCAGGACGGAAGAAATTCTCAGGCTTCAGCTTCAGCACCAGCTCCTCGACAGCCTCAGCGTCGAGCATGCATGCCGCCAGAACGGATTGCTCCGCTTCGATGTTCTGGGGCAATGGTCTGTTCTGCGGCGTTGACTGCGGCGCAAAATCTGAGTTGCGCGGAGTGTTGGAGCGGTTGTCGGGCATATGCGATGGCTTCCTTCTGGGTACATTGATAAGCGTCTTCGAGAATTCGTTTAACCGTTGTATCTTACCCCACTGCGAGCGCTCTTAGCGAGAGGTACCCCAAACACCAAGAAACCCCTCGCCCAAACGGGCAAGGGGTCTCGTGATAAGCGTGTTCGCGATGTGCGATGCGCTATTCGGCTGCAGCCTCGGTCTCTTCAGCAGGAGCAGCTGCTTCCTCGGCGGGAGCCTCGACAGCCTCTTCCTCTTCCGGAGCCTCGGGGGCCTTGTCGCTCACGACGCTCACGGTAACGGTGGCCTTGATGTCGCGATAGATGGAGATAGCAACAGCATGCTCGCCGGCAACCTTGATCGGGTTGCCAAGCTCGACACGACGACGGTCGACCTCGACGCCAAGGTTCTCCTTGATTGCGTCGGCGACGATCGAAGACGTGACGGAGCCGAACAGCTGGCCCTCTTCGCCCACATTGGCGAGAACCTTGACGGTCGCGCCGTCGAGCTTGGTGCGCATGGCCTCAGCGTCGGCAAGGCGAGTCTCCTCGCGCTTAGCGATGTTATGCTTGCGCTGCTCGAGCTGCTTGAGGTTGCCCTTGGTCGCCTTGATGGCGTAGCCCTGGGTCAGCAGGTAGTTGTTGGCGTAACCATTGGCAACTTCAATGACGTCGCCTTCGCCGCCCCTGCCTTTCAGTTCTTTAAGCAGAATGACTTTCATGGTACCTCCTTCGCCTAGCGGTTGCGGCGGTCGCCACGGCCGCTCACGGCGGGAACCGCGTAGGGCATCAAAGCCATTTCGCGGGCGCGCTTCACGGCGTTCGCGATGTCACGCTGATGCTGGGTGCAGGCACCCGTCACGCGGCGCGGCTTGATCTTTCCGCGGTCGGTCACATATTTGCGCAGCATCTGCGTGTCCTTGTAGTCGATGTACTCAACATCGTCCTTGCAGAACTGGCAGAACTTGCGACGCGGCTGCTTCGCGTAATCTGACGTTTTCTTCAACTTACTCTTCCTTAGAACGGGATGTCTTCATCGTAGACAGAAGAAGAGGCATCTATCGTCGGTGCCGACTGGGGCTGGTAGCTCGCCTGAGGTGCAGGCTGATAGCCGCCTTGTTGCCCATAGCTTTGACCGGAAGAATACTGTGCATCACTGTTGCGGCTCGACATGAACTCAAGCTCGTCCACAATCACTTCGATCTTGGAGCGCTTCTGCCCGTCGCGTTCCCACTGGCTCCAGCGCAGCTTGCCTTCGATCGTGACCTTCGTGCCCTTGGACAAGTACTTGTTCAAGGCATCGGCGCGAGCGCCGAACATGGTGCAATCGATGAAGTTGGGGTAGTCCTCCCACTCGCCAGTCTGCTGGTTCTTACGACGGTCGTTGACCGCCACGCCGAAACCGAGAACGGAAGTGCCGCCCGCAGTGCTGCGAAGCTCAGGGTCGCGAGTCAAATTACCGCTGATGATAACTCTGTTGATGCTCATAATTCTTGCCTCTTCCCATGTGCCGGACGCCAAAGGCGCCCATTAAGCTCCAGTTAGTCGCGGTCTTCGCGCTTCACGATCATGTGGCGGACCACAGCATCGTTGATGCGCAGAACGCGATCGAGCTCGGCAACGTTCTGAGGATCAGCGTGGAAATTGACGAGAGTGTAATCACCGTCGGTCAGACCATTGATCTCATAAGCAAGTTTGCGCTTGCCCCACTCGTCGACGTTGTCAACCTTGCCTTCGCCCTCAGCGATCGTGGTCTCGATTCGCTTCATGACGGCAATGCGATCTTCGTCGGAAATGGTCGGGGCGACAAAAAACAGCAGTTCGTAAGCCTTCATCAGCTCACCTCCTTTGGACTTTACGGCTCTGGGTCTGGTGAAGGCATTCACCCAGAGCAGGATATAGCCTGTCTATATTAACGTAGGCTTTCTGCTTCGGGTAGACTAAAGCTGTCTCCCATCACCTGAACCACACATCTTCTCGAGCCGCCGAGCTCGTTTTGGGGCATCCTAGCATGCAAACCTGGCAGAAACCTTCCCGATTCCTTCCCGAATTTCAATGCGAGTTCTCCCAAAACGAAAACGAGAGCCCGTGCATTTGCACGAGGCTCTCGCAGAAATTCAATCTAAGAGGAGGATTTATTCTCCGTCGGTGTCGATTCCCGTCGAAGGGTCCTCGTCGACTTCCGTCAGATACTTCTCGTCGATCTCGTCCTCGCCGTAGTCGACCCCGCTCTTGAGCTTCGCCATAAAGTTCGGAGCCTCACCGATGTAGGCAGCCTCTTCCTCGAAGGTGTAGCCGCCCTCATCATCGACGGTATAAAGGTAGCCAACCGCATAGCCGTCCTCCGCGCCCGGCACGCCACCTTCCGCGATGATAACGTCTTTCGTGCCATCGTCGGTCTCGACGTAGCCGTCATAGCAGAACGCATACGCATCCGCGCCGCGTGCGCCTTCCACCGTATGCTGCGCGAGGTTGTAGCATTCCTCGGAGGAATCGCCCGGATGCGACTCGATGAACAGGTTCTCCTTAACGACGAGCGTCGTGAACGGAACGAGCTCAGCGCCCTCCTCCATCTTCTCCTTCGCCTCGTCGAGCGCGAACAGGAGCACGTTTTCGAGCATCTCCGGAATCTCGGGGACTTCCTCAGATGAGTTTTCAACAGTGCGATCGGCCATAAGGTCGCTCCTTTGCTTTCGATAATCGATTGTCACAGTGTAGTCCACCGTATTCGCTTTGGGGAGAGGAGCACAGAAAAAGCCCCCGCGATTGCGAGGGCTTGTCAGTTCGTGGCGGAGGAGGAGGGATTCGAACCCTCGTTACCCGGGTTGCGGGCAAAACGGTTTTCGAGACCGCCGCATTCAACCACTCTGCCACCCCTCCGCATGGGGTGTGGGGCTTATGCCCCTGATATGTGAAACGCGCCGAAGCGCGTTACTTTTTCTGGCGGAGAGATGGGGATTCGAACCCCAGATACCCTTTTGGGGCATACACGATTTCCAATCGTGCTCCTTCGGCCAGCTCGGACATCTCTCCGTTTTGCCAATTGCAGCAGCTAAGTATTATACATAAGACCCTGTCTGTCCACAAGGATATTTTTCAAAAACTCGCAAACCCGCCCGTTGCGGCGACTCCAATCGAAAACGCACACTCTACCAGGGCGTTCGCGTTTAGTACTCGCTCGTCAGCGAGTAATGGCCAGGCGTCACTTCGGCAACGCTCATCGGAACATCGAACAGCGAAGACATGGCCTCATCGCACAGGAGCTCCTCTTTCGACCCGTCCGCGTGCACCGATCCATCCTTGATCAAAAGCAGCCGCTCGATTTCGGGAATGATATCCTCGGCATAGTGGGTGACCAGCAGGATCGCGCGCCCAGATTGCGCGATCGCGCGCATGGAGCGGCGCACGTAGTGCATCCCCTGCGGATCAAGACCCGTGCACGGCTCATCGAGCACAACGACGTCGGGGTCGTGAACGAGAGCGCGCGCAAACAACACGCGCCTCGCCTGCCCTGTGGACAGCGTCATGACGTCGCGGTCCGCGATCGACTCGACGCCGAGCGTCGCCATCGTTTTCCTGCAACGCGCATAGTCGTCCTCGCTCGCGTTCACCCGTTTCGGCACGCCGAGCGAACCGTACAGACCGCCCGCGACCACCTCGATAGCGGGCATGTGCACCGTGATCTGATCCTGCATCGTCGATGACACGATGCCGAGGCTCTTCTTCACATCATCAAGCGTCGCACGCGCGTTCCCGCGGAAAAGCACCGGCGGCTCGTCCTGGTAAAGCGGAAGGATCTCACGCGTGATCAGCTTGATAAAGGTCGACTTGCCAGCACCGTTCGGGCCGAGCAGCGCCATGCTCTCCCCCTCGGCAAGCTCGAAGGAGCCGACGTGCAAGATAGTTTTACCCGACCGTTTCACGATCGCATTGCTCAAGCAAAGAAAGGGAGGGCACGAATCCGCTTCGCACCCTCCCTCGAACTGACTGTCAGTCATGTGGTTTATGCTGCCTTCTTGGTCTCGGAATCGCCACTGTCCGAAGCAGTTTCGCTCGAGGTGGAGGAAGCATCAGTTGCGCTCACCTCGTTGTCGGCGGAGCCGCTGCTCCCATCGGTGGAGGAGCTGTCGGAGGAGTCATCGCTCTGGTACTTCGATAGATCGAGGTCGTAGGGCAGCCCGCTCGGCATGTCCTTGATCTCGATGTCGGCGTTGTCCTTGGCATCGGAGAGCCACTGCTGGTAGGCCTTCGACTGGTTCGAGGACTTGAGCGAGCTTCTGAACTGCTCGACGAACTCGGAGGGCAGCTGATCGAGACTCGTCAGCTCATCAGGAGCGTGGAACTCGTCGGTGCACTTGATGATATGGATGCCGTAGCTGCTCGTGACAAGGCCGCTTACCTGGCCCTTCGAGAGATCGGCAAGGCCCGCGGTGTATTCGCTCACAAACGAGTTGAGCTTATCCCAGCCCACATCGCCGCCGTTTTGGGCAGAGCCGTCCTTGGAGTAGGTCTTTGCAGCATCGGCGAAATCGAGCGTTCCAGCATTAATCTGGTCGAGCACGCTCTGCGCCGTTTCCGTGTCGTCGGCGTCGAAGAGGATATGAGAAGAACGCTTCGCGCCATCGAAGCTGGAAACGTAAGTCTGGGCATAAGAGAGCACGTCCTCGTCGGAAGGATCGTCGCCCTCAAAGGACTTCATGAGGCCCTGCTGCAGAAGGGAGGTCTTGATGTTGCTCTTGTACTCGTCCTCGGTCATGCCGACCGCCTGGAGCGCCTCGTTCCACTTGTCGTCGCTCGCGTAGTTCTGCTTCATCTGGTCGACGTAGGACTGCACCTCGTCATCGCTCACCGTGACGCCCTTCTCCTCGGCGCCCTGGATAATCAACTGCTTGGTCACGAGGGAATCGATGACTTCCTCGCGCACCTTTTCGGGGGTGTAGTCGTATTTGACCATCCACTCGCCCCACGCATCCTCATCGGTCAAAGACATCTGGGAGCGAATGCTTTCGACGGAGGCCGTAACCTCTTCCTCTTGGATTTCGGCACCGTTGACGGTCGCCGCCACACCTCCAACACCCTTCGATCCCGACGTTGAATTACCCGAGCACGCCGTAATGCCGACCACGCACAAAGCGGACAGGCCCACCGCGCAAACGGTTTTAGCGATTGTAGAAGCTTTCATGAAACCCTTCCCTTTACATGAAAACGTGCGGCAGCGGCGACGCAAAGCCGCACATGAGACGTCGGTTCCGCACAAGATGTAATGCCGCGAAGTATTTTCGCATAGGAATATTTGGAAACATAAGGTCGCACAATTTGCCCACTTATGTTTCACAGAACGCCGTGCGGGACGTAAAGCGCTACGCCTCGGCCATGGCCGCCTTGAAGTCGATGATTTTCTGGCGGCAGCCATCGCAATTGGTGCCGAGCATCTGCACGGCGAGGATGGCGGCGTTCTTTGCTCCGTTGATTGCAACGCAGGCAACCGGCACGCCAGAGGGCATCTGCACCATGGAGAGAAGGGAATCAAGACCGCCCAAATCGCTTGTCTTCATAGGCACGGCGATGACGGGGTCGGGCGTGTAGGCTGCAACGACGCCGCCGAGATGAGCTGCCTTGCCCGCCGCCGCGATGATCACCTTGATTCCGCGCTCGTGTGCCGTGGACGCCCATTCGTGCACTTCGAGCGGCTTTCGATGGGCGCTCGCTACTTTCACCTCATAGGAGATGCCGAATTCATCGAGCTGCTGCATGCACGGCTCCATCGCCGGCATGTCGGATTTGCTGCCCATGATAATGCCCACAACGGGCTTTTCGTCTGCCATGTCAAGACCTTTCACGCGTCCGCTAATTTGCCTTTTCAGTATACGCGCGGCGCGCAATCGATCGCGAAGGAGAGGGCGATAACGCGGAGTCTGCGCAAAGCTAGCTCGCTGCCGCGCGCATCAAGCGGGCTATGGCCTCGTAGCCGGAGCGCCCGCGCACGAACTCCTCCGTCAAATCAAGCAGGGGAATGTCCTCGGGAACGACAATCGAAGGGTTCTGCTTGAGGATTTCAATGCGCGGAACATGGCAGTTGAACAGGCGGCATACCTGCGGGCGCGCCTCCCAGATCATGCAGCCGCCTTCAGGGGACTGCAGCGGGCAGCGCTCGCCTTTGCGGTCGATCGGGTGCACGTGTTTGCGTTCGATGCACTCGTGCATGGCGTCGAGCTCTTCGGGCGTGATGGCCAGCACGTTCAACCCGCAGCACTGTCCACAACAAGTGCAATCGGGGTAACTATTATCGCCGTCGAAGCGCAACGGCTCGTCGTTCGAGGTGATTTTCATGGCTTGCCTTCTGATGGAACTCACGAATGGGACTCGTCTTTTGTTCGATGATAGCGCTCGTTGCGCTATGCAAGTATTTCGTTGTCGCAACATCGACAAGCGGTCTGGAAGCGCGGGGAAGCGAGAGGAGGAAGTCGGCTAGAAGACGAAACGAGGCACGGCCCACCACTTCAACATGGGAAACGCCCAGAATCGGGTGTCCGTTCGCCAAGAAGTAGCAGAATGGCCTGCGGTGTCGAGGGATGATTTCTGCTTTGTCAGTTAATCAGGCTAAAACGTTTTGGATTAATTCGTCTATATCGTCATCCACGAGGATGCTCCTGCCCGCAATGGCAGCTGGAGCGCACGCCCCTCCTATGTTCACGCAGGCGTACGCCGCATGGCCGTTCCGGCCCACGGCGTTCCAGAAGGGATATTTGATGATGACGGGCGTGTTGTCCCCGACGCCCAGCTCCAAATACAGGACGCGATCGCCAGAGTGTGCCTCGCAGAACGCGCGGTAGCGGGAAGCCGCCTCGTGCCATCCGCGGTCCTCGCAGAAAGTTCCGTCGACACGCAGGTTGGGGACCATAGGCGCCCCGCAGTGTGGGCAGCGGGGAACGAGCTCGCTCGGCACCCGCTGGTCTTTCTGGCGGCCCGCCATCTCGCGGACCTGCCGTTCGTTGTCGTACGTCTCGCCGGAGCAGTTGCGGGCGCACTGGAACAGGCCGTAGTCCCCCTGCGTGTAGAACAGCCGCGCCTTGTCGAACCCCGCCAGCTGGAACTGGTGGTCGACGTTGGTGGTGAGGACGAAGTAGTCTCGCCCTTCGAGGATGCGCAGAAGGTTGAGATAGGGTTTGCCGGCCCCCGCCTCGTAGCGGTTGAGCAGGATGGCTCGGCTCCACCACGCCCAATAGGTCTCCAAATCGGGAAAGGGATGGAACCCGCCCGAGTACATGTCGGCTATCCCGAACCGGTCACGGAAGTCCGCGAAGTTCTCGTCGAAGCGCTTGCCGGAATAGGAGAAACCCGCCGCGGCGGAGAGCCCAGCGCCTGCGCCTACCAGGACGGCGTCGCACTCGTCGAGTTCCCGCCTCATCGCCTCTGCCGCTTCTTCCGCCGTCGCGTCGGCCCCGCGCACGAGGGCCGCGCTCCGCTTGGCGCGCGCATACCCGCCGCCGGCGAACAAGTTAGATGAAAAGAATGTCACGGTAGATCCTCTCGTCCGATTCTAGGAAGACGTCGAACACCACGTGGATGCCCGATTCCCTCTCGTCCAGCCATTCGCGCACCCTGCGGACCGAAATATCGCGCCGTGCGGACACGCCTCTTCGCACAGCCCGCAACGCAAGCATGCCCCCTGGTCGATCCTGAACGTCCCGTCTTCGGCGCGCGCGACGCAGCCTTGCGGGCAGACGGCGGCGCACACGCCGCAGCCCTCGCACCCTTCCGAAACCTTGAACACGCCTTTCGCGTCCAAAGAGGCGCGGCCTATGGCGAACGACACCCTCACGATGGGCTTCTGGCCGAGGTCGAAGTACTCGCCGCTCCCGTCCTCGATGTAGAAGACCTCGCAGGCGTAGCGGGACTCGGCAGGATACAGCTGGTCCATGGAGGGGTTCAGCTCGAACATCCGGTCGACGAGCGCTTTCTGCTCCCCATCGGCGGCGCGGACCGCCCGCCCCCGCAGCCTGCACGTCCTGAAGTCCGTCGTCTGCCCGACGATGGCGACGACGGAGTTGCGCAGGATCTCCCTGTAAAACTCTTTGCCGCGGGGCGCGAGGAAGAAGAGCCTTCCATCCTCGACATGCATCACGTCTATCACGCGGACGGCGGGAAGCCCCTCAGCGTCGACCGTCGCGAACGAGCAGTCCCTAATGCGCCTCAGGAAGCGCAGGCAGTACCTAGCGTCTATCTGCTCGGCGCCGGCAACGGGGATGCGATCGGATGCCGCCAGGCCGAAACCGCCTCGCGCTCCTTGCCCGTGCCATGCCCTCTCCCGGCCCATCTCCTGCCTCCTCACGATCGGCCGAGACGCCTCCTGCAGAGGGCGCCGCGGCATTTGTCCTGTTCTGTTGCGGTGCTAGAACTTGCCGTTTTCGTTCTGCCAGTCGGACGGGTCGGCGATGGTCTCCATGACGTCCCAGTGCTCCGCGACCTTGCCGTCCTCCACGCGCCAGAGGTCGTAGTACGACGTGGGCTTACCGCCGAAGGTGCCCTCGCTCACGCCCAGAACGAAGTTGCCCTGCGCGAGAACCTGGTGGGTCCTATCGTAGATCATCTGAATGCCGTCCGCGGCGAGCGCCTCGAGCGCGGCCCCCAGGCCGGAGAGCCCGTCGGCGATTCCAGTGTTGTGCTGGAGGTAGGCGTCGCCCGCGAAGTACTCCGGGGTCTTCTCGGGGCGCTTCCCCTGCATGACGTCTTCGAGGAACGCCTCGATGAGGGCTCGGTTCTCCTCTGTCTTGTCGAGCTCGGAGACCTCGGTGGTGCCGTCGGTCTGCGTGCGGCCGGAGGGGTTCGGTCCGGCAACATTGGCGAGGTTGTCCCAGTGCTCGGCGATGAGCCCCTGGCCGTTGAAGCGGAAGATATCGAAGGCGACCTGCTCGCCAGCCCCCGCGAAGTTGTAGACACTCTGCAGGAACACCTTGTCGCCGTCCTCGAACGCGCGAACGTTTCTCACCGTCGTCTTGGCGGGCGCGGAGGCCAGGTACTCCACGGACCCGACGAACGCGTCGCGGCCCGTGCCGTAGGCGAGATTGTGCTGAATGTAGCCCTCGTCGAGGAGGCTTGCCGCCAGCTCTGCGTCTCCGGTGGCGAACGTGCCGATGAGGTCGAGTGCTTTCTGGATGTTGCTCATTTCCGTTCCTTTCCTTGCGGTTCTGCGGCCCTTCTCGCCGCTTGCTTGGCTTCATGGTAGAATCTGTGGTGCAAATAGAAAAGTAGGCACAATAAAGTGCTGTAGGTACCTTTTAGTAACCATGAATGAACAGGTGGTATGCAATGAGCGACGACGGAATCGGCTACACCGAGTATCGCAATGACGAGCTCCCCAAGAGAAGCGACCTCCCCGTCTGCCCAGTGGAGACCTGCGTGTCCCTGATCGGCAGCAAGTGGAAGTTGCTCATAATGCGGGACCTGCTCCTGAATGGCTCGATGCGGTTCAAGGCCCTCCAGCGCAGCGTCGGGGGCGTCTCCCAGAAGGTCCTTACCACGAACCTGCGCAGCATGGAAGACGCGGGGCTCGTCGTGAGGAGGGTCTACGCGGAGGTCCCACCCCGCGTCGAGTACTCTCTCACGGAGCTGGGCCAAAGCTTAAGGCCCATCATGGATTCCATGTGGGCTTGGGGGGAATCGTACCAGGCTTTAGCGAAGTGATGTCTTCCTTCCCTTTTCTTCTGGCTTACCCAGATGCCCGCCAATGAAGCCAGCGCGCTGCATCGGCAGGCTCGTCCCGAGGTTCATGGAGGACGCGAATCAACCTTCAACATGGGAAACGCGTAGACGTAGGTTGAAAAAGTAAGCGCAACCTCGTTGCGTTTACCCAGTCAGTGCGGC
>ERZ1034984.294-NODE-294-length-56744-cov-765.287181_pt1 | contig 56744 bp, 83 predicted proteins | sample MGYA00520589_ERZ1034984 | MGnify/ENA primary metagenome ERZ1034984 (study PRJEB33766, sample SAMN09781790) | gut metagenome | biome: gut microbiome | host: Homo sapiens | place: Madagascar | study: EMG produced TPA metagenomics assembly of the PRJNA485056 data...
CCCGCCCCGCCGAAACCGGCAGAGCGGGCGATAAGCGCACGCAGCGTTTGCTTGACTTTATTGACGATTGCAGCGCGGAGGAGCTTGCGAGCTTGGCACAGTACATCGATTTTTTGGAGAGCAGGAGAAAGCAGAAATAGGAGCGCTGCGCCGGGGAGAGACTTTCCCGTTCTCAATTGCTTTGATCACTTCTTCGATCTCGACCTCTGATAATTGCATGACGCGCTCTTTAAGCGCCTGACGCAGCATCCTGTCTGTATTCTCCATTTTCCAAAAACTTCCCTTCCCCCCATAAGCTTCCATCTTCGTATAAGTCCGGCTCGACCGCTCAAGCCACAAGGCGGTCGAGCCGGTTTTAGCAGATCCCCATTTCACATCCGATCTGCTATGGCTCTATCGTAGCAGATTTATTCCCCTGCGTCCAGCGCATGACCTTCTCATTTGCTGCGCACTTTCGCTTATGAACAAAATTTCGATGCGTATAAATGCGGAACAGGTCGCTGGAAATCACAATTTGTTGAAAGGAGCCGAAAATGAACGAAATAACAGAAGAATCGACGGCCGACGAGAGTTATTTGCTTAAAGAAGCCATGAAGACAAAGCGGGATCAGCTGGGGCTTTCCAATCAGGCCATTGCCGATGCCGCCGGATTATCCATTCATACGGTCAACAACTACTTTTCCAGCCGGTCTAAGGCCACAAGCGCTTACACCGTCTGCAAAATAGCCGCCGTTCTCCGGCAATCGGTGGATTCTGCATACGGAATCGCGCCGGATGCCGAAAACAAAAGCACAGAAAAATTGCTTGAGGACAAGATTGCTCATCAGGAACAACTGATTGCCATGCAGGAAAAGCAAATTGCCGAGTTCAGGAAAGATAAACGGGCCGGCCGGTTTGCGATCTACCTGTCCGTTATTCTCAGCATCATTGTCGCAATCTACTTCTTCCACTTCGATCTGCCGGACCCCGACTGGGGCTTTACAAAAATGATTGGGGAGCTTCTCACGAAAGTTGGTGTTGCCCTGTGAAATGCAAAAACTGCAAACGTGAAATCGATGCCCGCGCCATTTTTTGCCAGTGGTGCGGTGAGCGCCAGATCAAGGAGCGCCGAAGCGGCGGCATCGTTAAGGTCCCTAAGCCCCGCAAACTGGCCAGCGGCCGGTGGAACGTCGAGCTGCGGGCAGAGGGCGTGAGCATCACGGAGGACACGCCAGAGCTATGCAGGACAAAGGCAATGGCCATCCGTGCAGGATTTATTGAGGAGCAGAAAGCCACCGCCGGAAAAATCACGCTTCGCCAGGCAATCGATGAATTTATACAAAAATACAAAGAGGCTTTATCCCCTTCCACGGTGCGCGGCTACGGAACAATCAAACGCAACCGGTTCCCGGGGAAAATGGACCAGCCCATCACACAGACGTCAGGCTGGCAGGACGAGATAGACGAAGCAGCAAGGACACTTGCTACAAAAACAATTATAAACGGCTGGGCGCTCGTCACAGAGGTCATGCGCGCATATAAAGTCAGCATACCCACCGTCAAGATCCCCGCAAAAAAGGCGTCTGAACACACATGGCTTGATCCAGATCAAATCATTGCGTTTTGTATCGCATGTAATGGCCACAAGGCCGAGCGTGAGATGCTTCTTGGGCTGCTGAGTTTCCGGAGAAGCGAAATTTTCGGGCTGCGCTGGAAAGACATTGATTTCCGGAATAACTGTATCAACATCCGGCAAGTCCTTGTCCCAAACGCGGAGCACAAGTACGTCATAAAAAAATCAGCAAAAACTGATCGTTCCGCACGCACTGTTCCAATCCTGATCCCCCGCCTGACCGAGATTCTCCAAAAACCAAACGGCGTGTCGAACGAAGACCTCGTTTTCTCCATGCGCCCAGACACCCTGCGCAATATGATCAATAGAGTCTGCGCGCAAAACAACCTTCCCGAAGTCGGCACACACGGCCTGCGCCACAGCTTCGCCTCCCTCGCCTACTTCCTCGGCTTCCGCGAAGAAGAATGCATGCGCATCGGCGGCTGGTCAGATTACAAAATCATGCACGAAATCTACACCCACCTCTACATGCGCAGCCTGAAAGAAAAAGAAAACAAAATGTACCAGTTCTACAAGACGCAAGGAAAACTTGTCCTTCCAGAACGCAAAGGCCCCGACAGCGGCAACACCGATTTCCGTTCGTAATTCCGTTCGTAAAATGGTGTCTTAAATCATTATAAACCTCCATTTGCGAAAGAATTTTGTTGAAAAAACGCGCACACCCAAAAACTTAAATATCGTCTCAATCATTACAAAAAGACATCAAAAGTTCCCGTTTTACCAATAATTTTCTAATAAAACAGCAAAAGACACGTAACCAATTCCGATTACGTGTCTTTCACTTTTTGGCGGAGAAGGAGGGATTTGAACCCTCGCTTAAATCGCCAAAACCCCGTTCGTTAACAGACGTTTTTAATTCGTTCGTAATTCCGTTCGTAAATTTTACCAGAATTGATACGACAAAAAACCTTTGTCATTTTCTGCAAGACGAACTAAAACAAGATTAAGGCGCTGGCCCGCCTCCCTGTCAACAAAATAATGGTAATTTATTATATCATGCTTTTTGATATTTGCAAGCGGGTTCACTTCGGACAGCAAAGGTTATGTGAACATGAGTATGGGAGGGAGAGTTGTAGGCGATACTCCGCCCGTTTTGCTTAAACCAACTGTAAACCACCCCCCGCCCAGGATGCGGCACCCTCTTCAGGCCCCGAAGCCCTCCGGGAATGCCCTAACTATTGGGAGTATTGACCATAATACCAATAGTTATGTCCGATTAGAAGAATGATGTTTCTCCTTTTGCGACATCTCGTCGTTATTTTGACGGTGGCTATCTTTTTCGGACACTCCTGATCAGGCGGTTACATTTTTGGTATCATAATTTGGTACCAAAACTTGATACCACTTGTGTAATCACTTTTGTATTCGTTTATGATATCACATGTGTAGTATATTTGTAATACCAAATGAATACTCCATAATATGCATCGCCGTGCGACTCTCTCCCCGCTCTCCCTCTCTCGCCCGATCTTAAACACAATAAGACGCTTAAAATATATATATATTAATATATATAACTGAGCGCGTAATACACAGGCGCGGACACGCGTCCGGGGGCGCGCGGGGGTGCGGGAAATATGGGCGCGGGTGCGCGCATGGCCGCGTAAGGAACGCGGGCGCATATGGGCGCGTATGCGCGCGCGTATAAAAGTAGGGTTTAGGCTGGATAGGCGGCAATAAGGGCGGCAGCCGGGCGGTAGATGCCTGGTTGCTGCCCTTCGCGTGCTCTGCTGCTTGTCAGGGGCTGTGCGGCTCCGCCTGGCCTTCGCTGGCCATCTTGACCCGCACCGCATCCAGTATATAGCCGTTGACGCTCTGGCCGCGTGCGTCGGCGTGTGCCTTGATGCGGTCTTTGTCTCCCTTCGGCACTGTTAGATTGATCCTGTCATAAGCTTTAGCGATGTATTTATTTTGCGCGCGTGTGCTTGCTTTGCCCATTGCGTCACCTCCTACCGCAATTATAGCGCATCGTTGTATATTTGCGCAACTATACAAAGTATACAAGTAATCGTTGCACAATTTGTCTAATATTCCATCTTGCTATAGTTGCGCAACGATGCTATTATATATACAGATCAAGAGCAAGGACGGGAGGAAGTGAGGGAATGCGAATTAAGCGGTTGATACATCGGCTGGTTGCGTGGCTGCGGCTGCGTGGGCTGAGCGCCGACGACATCGCGGAATGCATCAGCTACATAACGAAATAAGCCGCCAGCGGTTCGGACGCTGACGACTTATGCAAGAGGGTCTCAGGGGCGACGCCCCGTCCACGTTGCCCCAATGGTATCACGGACGGGAACCAATGTCAACAAAAAAATGGAGGTAAATAAAATGAAAAAGACCACAATGAACGCAATCGAGAAAAGAATCCGCAACAACGAAACCCGGTTTTATATTGGCGCTTATTCTTACGAATGCGACATTAACGGCATTGTCCGCCGCCGGGAGCAGCGGCCCGGTTGCCTCCCTACCTCCAATTGGGAGCTTGTCGGAGGCTGGAACCCCGAAACACGCGAGTTTTTGACGTCCGTTTCCTGCCTTGACGTCATGGACGTTAAATAATGGTACCATCCGGGAAAACAAATTCGGCACGCCAGGAGCCGCCGACAACGGCGGCGATGCCTTCAAGCTCTTCTTTTGTAAGCGTGTTCCGCTTAATTTTCTGGTTGAGGTTGGAGGGCGTGACGCCCAAACGCCGCGCAAGCTCCGCTTGACTGATCCCAGAAAAAGAAAGTGCCATTTTTATCTTTTGTTCAACGGTCATAAATACACCACCTTTCGCAGGCAATTATATTTGATTCGTTGGACGGTGTCAAGAAAAAATAAAATAACATTTAGAAAAAACTTGTTAAAAACACTTGACATTATTTAGCGTTTGCTGTATACTATACTCAGAAAGCAAGAGAGCGGAAAACAAACCGATTAATTTACAGGAGGTCGCCACCATGACAAAATATTTTGTTAGCTGCAAAACGCTGGAAGAGCTGAAGAAAGAATTTAGACGGCTTGCGCTGCTGCATCATCCGGACGTGGGCGGCGATACCGCAACCATGCAGACGATCAACGCCGAGTTTGACCGGGTTTTCCCGCTGTACAAGCTCCGCGCCAACCAGACAGGCAGCAGCAGCGAGAACCACGAAACCGCCGAGAGCGTCCGCAGCGAGTTTTATACCGCGAACGGCTGGAAGGGCTGCAATTACGAATCCGGCCGCAGCTTGAAAGAAATTGCCGCCATCGTCCGCCGCTATGTAAAAGACAAATACCCGCGTTATAAATTCAGCGTTCGCACAAAATACGCCAGCATGTGCCAGGAGCTGCACGTTGATATGCTGGAATCGCCCGTTGAGGTCTACAAGACCGCCGACGAGCTGACCGAGGCCGACCGTGATTTTGTCATCCGCCGCGCAAATTGCAACAATGAATGGCGGCTGAACAGCTGGAACGACGCCGAAGCGCTGGCCGAGATTGTCCGCATATGGAACGACTGCGGTGAATGGTACAAAGTCCCGGCCGACGAGATCCGCGCCGTGGCCGCTGATGTTGACGATTTTGTCAACAGCTATAACCGTGAGGACTGCGACGGGATGCAGGACTATTTCGACGTGAATTTTTATTATTTCGGATGCCTTCAGGGCAACGGCCGCGGCGTGAAATTTGTTCCCCGCGCGGACAAAAGCCGGAAAGAAATTCCCGGCGAGCAGGCCGCGGAAAAGACCGGCGAGCCGGAGAACGGCGCAGCGCTCCGCGTGCAGTTCTGCCCCGAGCACGACGGCGTAGAAGTGTACTTTTCCGGAAAGCCTTCCGCAATCGTCCGCGACGCGTTGAAGGCGGACGGCTGGAAATGGCACGGCGTTAAAAAATGCTGGTTCAATCGGAACACCGAACAGCATTTGCAGGTCCTGCGCAGCGCCACTGAATGCGCGGCGCTGACCGCCTGAATAAAAAGGGCTTGCGGAACAGCCGACCAAAGCAAACCCGCAAGCCCAAGCCCCAAAGAGGCGCGCGGGAATTAACCCGGCGCCCTCATGATAGCAGACCAGGACCAAAAAATCAAGGAGGGCTCTAAAATGGAAAAAATCATTTTTTATACAGCATGCCGGGCGTTCGGCGCGGGCGTGCTGCTGATGCTGGCGCTTTGCGTTCTGGCGTGGCTGATCGTCCGCGCGGAGATCCGCCGCAGAACAGGCCACCGTTAAAACCCCTGAACAGCCGGAAACAAGGCACTTGAAAATCGAATTTTTTAGAAAGAGGTTTGAATCATGGAAAATTCTATTTATCGCGAAATCGACGAAAGAACAGCAGAACGCGCCCACTACTGCGTGCACATGAGCGATTATAAGCCCGGCAGCGCAACGGCGGAATATCGCGCCGCCGTTGATGCGGTGGCCGCGCTTGCCGAAGATCGAAAAGAAAAGATCAGCCCATTTTACCATGACAAGCTGGACGCCCTCTTGAACAGCTACGCCCGCCGTTTGGCCGCCTGGACCAACGATTATAACCGGAACCAGGCAAGTTATCCCAGCCAGTTTATCAGCGGTGCCGGGAATTTTAATATGCGTAAGCACAACGCGCAGATGTCGCGCGAAAGAACCCTTTGGGACGAATACAAAGAAATCCAGACGCTGAAGGACAAAATCAAATCCGTCGGTACGGGCGCCGTCGACCTTGCCGACCCGCACGCGCGGGAAATGCTGGCCGATCAGCTTGAGCGGCTCCAGAAGCGGTTCGACACGGGAAAAGCCATGAACGCCTATTATCGCAAGCATAAAACCATGCGGGGCTTCCCGGAGCTTTCCGAAGATGCCGCGCGGAATATGGACGAGACGATTAAAAATGCGTACACATGGGCGCAGGCCCCCATGCCCAGCTACGAATTAACGAGCCTTCGCAATAAAATTAAACGCGTGCAAGATCGCATAAACGAACTTGCAAAGCGCGACGAACTGAAAACAGAACAGACGAAAGAAACTTCCGGCGTAAAATTCGACGGCGGCGAGATCGTCAGAAATCTGGATGCGGACCGGCTGCAAATCATTTTCGACGAAAAGCCGAATGAAGAAACCCGCGCCGCTCTAAAATCGAACGGCTTCCGTTGGGCGCCCTCCTGCGGCGCATGGCAGCGCCAGCTTACCGACAACGCCGAACGCGCCGCCCGTCTTGCGCTGGGTCTCTCCTGAACAATCCGCCTGCACGGTTCGCGCGCCGTTTCCGGGAAAACCACTCCAAAAATGTATGGGCGCAGATGAACGCGCTCCAGGCCGGCAAGGGGACGCACGGCCTCCCCTCCTGGCCGGACTGGTGCTAAAGTCGTTTATACGCTTTGCCGATTTTATCAGGCCATTTTTGTGCAACATTTAAGCGGCAAAAGGCATTATTATATTAATTACCTGATAGAGATAAACGCAAAAGAAAAAAATAAGGAGGAACAAAAAATGTCTAAACTTATGGACGCGTACGAAGCCGCTTATGGTCTCGGCGAAAAGCTCTATTTGCGCATGCTTGGCGGGAATCCGGAAGAAATCGCGGCCGACCTCGAAAAGCTTGACGCCCAGAACGCCGCATTTTTTGCCGGCATGGGGATGCCCGAGAAACAATGCACAGCCGCGGATCTGCACAACGAAATTATCAAGGACATCCAGCGCCGCTATTTTAGCGCAATGCCGCGCGAACAGGCGCTTGCCGTTTGCAACGCTCTTAATACGACCGGCGAGTTTTGCCCCTGTGCGGAAATCGACGAGCTGAAATATAATGCCTGGACGCTGCGCAACGCCTGGAATGCCGCGAACCCCGGAAAAGATCCGATTATGCTTAACCCCGAAGCGTTTTAAACTAGCGGGCCGAAAAGAATAGGCTTGCACAGGACGAGAAAGCAGAAAAGTAAAAATATCCTTGTGCAGTGGTCGTTGCGCTTTGTGCAACAACCAGTAAAGCGGATACCGCTTGTCTCCCGGTTGGTATACCAGATGGATACCAGATGGATACCGGCAATTCGCCCATATACTATATATTTAAGTATGCATTGCTCTAATCTGTAGTATTAGTAGGGACATTGTCCCTACCAATGTCCCCCAAATTGTCCCTACAGTCTTCCCCCTTTCCTTTCCCCCTTTGTCCCCCTTCTTTCTTTCCCCTATAACCCCTATCTATTAACCCCCTATAATCCCCCTTGCCTATCACCCTATCTGCTGACTCTTAATCCCTATATCCCATGTATATTTTATTTTTATTTTCCTGAGTATTCTATACCACGTTGTAACCGCAAAAACGCCCAGCGGCGCAGGCGTGCAGGCGCGGAAGCGCGCGATTATACCACCGTGGACACCTGATTGCAAGGACTTTTTCTGACAAGGTATTTTCCCCGGCGAAAGCTGCAAATGCATCCGGCCGGACTGGCGCGAAATATCCTGTGAAGCCGTCAGCGCGCGTGTATGAGCTTTTTTGATCTTTCCGGTATAAATTGACGTCCTGAAAATAAAACGCGTTTTACGGCCGCTCAGACGCTTTTTAAAGAAAATAGGAATTTTTCAGGCGGTGGAAATGTCGAGCCGCAGACCCCAATCAACCGAATAGCGAAATAATAGGTTTTGTCAAACAAAGTACCTTGAAAAATGCGAAATGCCTTGATATCGTAAAAATACGGCATGACCCTCTTTTTACCTCCGATAAGCGGCCAGCCCCATTTAAACGGCCGCTCGTGCGCTGCGGCGTGGCGGCTCGCAGCGTGCGCCCCGGTGCGATTCCGGAGGGGCATTTGCAGGCGTAAGCTGTAGGTCAGCCCCGGTGAGGCGGTTTCCGGGTTTTGCCGGTTCAAGTCCGGCCGCCTGCACAATATGCGCAAAAACATACAAAAAACGATTGATTGGAGATGGCAAAATGACCAAAAAAGGACTTATTGCGAGAATTTCGAAAGAAGCCGACATTTCGGCGGGAACTGCAGAAAAAGCCTATAACGCGCTGCTTTCGGGCATTGCCGATGCCCTTGTAGCGGGCGAACGCGTGATGCTGCCTGATTTTGGCGTTTTCAAGCCAAAGGACAGCCCGGAGCGTGAAGCCTGGAACCCCCAGAAGGGCGAAAAATGTATTTGCCCGGCCAGAAGAAAAGCCGCGTTCGTCCCGGCCAAAGCGTTGAAAAAAGCCGTCAATGCCAAATATGCGTAAGTAAAAAAGAGCGGGACGCGATCTGCGCCCCGCTCGGATTCCCCCAAAAAGGCAAAAAGAAACAGTCCGCCAACCCTCACAAAGTCCCGGACTGTTTCAATGGTACCAGCGCGCCCTCTATCTGGGTGCTTTTGTTTTAATCCACGCAGCCCCTATATGGAGTGCGACAGGAAGTCTATAGTTGTATTTTACAAACAAACCGCGGAAAAGTCAAGAGAAGATTTCGGAAACCGTTAGAAAATAAAAAACCTCCAATATTTTCTTTGCTTCGACAAGTTTCGACAAACGGAGCCATGGTGCCCGTGTTATAGTAGTGGCAGAGAACAGGAAATAGTCAGGGTTCGTCAATCCCGATTTATTTTAAAACAAGAAAGGAGTCTAAAAATGAGATTTGATCGAATTGAATTTACAATTAAGCTTCCGCTTGAGGAGATTGAGGGGGATTCAGGCGAAAAAACCTATTATAAAGATGCGAACGGGGTACTTTACGACCCTGAAGCCGTTAAAGAGGCCTGCGAAAAAACCGGCAGCCTTCCCGTCCGCCAATATGATCCGCACGGTAAAGAAACTGTCACGGGAATCGCGGAAAGCATCGAATATACAGACGGCAGCCTCCTTGTAAAGGGCTTTTTCCTTGGCGGCGGCACGTCAGAAGCTGTGTCGCGGGCAGATTCCGGCGAAATTTATGAGATGGTTTTTAAAGAAATCGGCCTGATGTGAAAATTCCGAAAAATAATGCTTGACTTTTGTCTGGCACAATGCTAATATATTTATGCCAGACAAAAAAGGAGGGATGAAATGTCACCGGCAAAAAAGGGCCGTCCAACTGATAATCCCCGCCCGAACAAGATCAGCATCCGCATCAATGACGAAAGCGCAAAAATCATTGAAGATTACTGCCAACAGGAAAATGTAAACAAAACGGAAGCAATCGAGCGAGGAATTAAAAAGCTGAAAGATGACCTAAAATGAAGAACTGCCCGCCACCCCTGACAAGAGAAACGGACAGTTCGCAGCCAAAGTCCAAAAAACTCTGGTAAATCCATTCTATCAGGTTCTTTCGGGCGCGTCAAGAAGGGTTCGTCAATCTCGATAAAATTGGAGTAACGAATTTCTACGCTTGAGAATGTAATTTGATCTTGACTTATTGCATGAGCAATAATATAATTAATGCAGGAGCAAAAAAGGAGGGGTTATATGGCTCCAAAGATTGGACGTCCACACAAGGAAATCACAAAAAACGTGGCACTTGGTCTCAGAATTTCGAAAGAAACCGCCGAAAAACTGCAAAAATGTGCAGATGCCATGAAAATTTCGAGAACAGAGGTCATCGAAAAAGGGATAGACCTTGTGGAAAAGGACTTGAAAAAATAAGAACTCCTTCCTTGCGACACGTCTACCAAACAAACCGCAAAGAAGGAGCCGCCAAGAGAAAACACTCAAGGTAAATTTATTATATCTTCTTGTGTTTTCCATGTCAAACCGTTTTTTGTGGGTACACCCCAGAAAGGAAACACAATGAAAGACTTGCAAGTGACCAACTACAACGGCGTCGAAGTCGTAGACAGCCGCGAAGTCGCGGAAATGATTGGAAAAAACCACAAGGAATTGCTGCGTGACATCCGAAATTATGCTGAAATCATTGAAAATTCTATTGAGCGCAATTTTGCGCTCAATGATTTCTTCATCGAATCCAGCTACAAGGACAGCATTGGCCGCACTCTTCCCTGCTATCTCATCACAAAAAAGGGCTGCGACATGGTAGCCAATAAAATGACCGGTGAAAAGGGAGTCCTGTTCACCGCCGCTTATGTGACGGCTTTTGAAAAAATGCGCGAGGCTATCACCGCTGCCCAGTTTGCCCTCCCGCAAGATTACCCCTCCGCCCTCCGCGCGTTAGCGGATAAAGCGGAACAGGTGCTTGCGCTGGAAGCGGAAAATGAGCGGCAGAAACAGGTTATCGAAGACTTTGAACCAATCCGGCAGTATGTGGACACAATTCTTGAAAGCCAGGCTGCGCTGGCAACGACGCAGGTTGCGGCCGACTATGATCTTTCTGCACGAAAGCTGAACAGTATTTTGAATGAAGAAGGCATTCAGCACAGAGTAAACGGCCAGTGGATTTTGTACAAGAAATATATGGGAATGGGATATACAAAATCTAAGACGATTCGTTTTGTCAGAACAGACGGAAGCTATGACACAAAAATGTCCACGCAGTGGACGCAGAAAGGCCGCCTTCTGATCCACCAGCTTTTGACTGCACGCGGAATCGCCGCGGTAATGGATCGAAAATTAGCCGGATAACTTTTCTGCACGTCTGATTGCCGCCCGCCCACAACTGCCTTATCAAAAATAAAACTTGACATTATTGTTGCTACGGTTTATATTAAGTGTAGCAACACAAAAGGAGGTTGAAGTTTGGTTGCACCGAAAGGCCGCCCCAAATCCGACAATGCGAAAGATTATATGCTTCGCGTAAGGCTGGACAAGCCCACTCTCGCAAAACTGGACGAATGCTGCAAAGCCGAAAACATGTCCAGATCAGAGATTGTCCGCAAAGGGATTGAGGAACAGCACGGCAAGATAAAAAAATAAGCAAGTCGCCCCTCTACCAAAGCTGCGACCTGCTTATTCCACACCATAGGAGCAAACTCCAACGGTAAATCTATCCTACCACACGAGATTGCTCCCTGTCAATTAAAATGATAAGGAGTTTCTTTCATGAATAACGAGTTGCAGATTTTCAACTACCAAAGCAGAGAGGTCAGAACCGTTATCATTGACGGTGAACCGTGGTTTGTACTAAAAGATGTATGCGCTGTCTTGGGGATTGCGGACCATAAAGTTGCCGCAAGAAGGCTGGAAGAAGATGAGGTGTGCCAGATACCCCTCACCGACTCACTCGGCCGAATGCAGGAAACGAGCATTATCAATGAATCAGGTCTTTATAATGTGATTCTCCGTTCGGACAAGCCGGAAGCAAAACCGTTTCGAAAATGGGTTACAGGAAAGGTCCTCCCCTCCATCCGCAAAACCGGAAGCTACGGAAGCCGCACAGTTCTCTCCCCTGCCGAGCAGCTTCTTGAACAGGCTAAGTTAATGGTTGAGCAGGAAAAGCGGATTTCCATTCGTGGCGGCAGGAGCACCCCGTCAGCAACATTGATATTAGGACCGCTCCGCAAAGCACCAAAACAGCTTTCCTTTTCATCATAATTTCCCCTCCAAATTTATTTTACCCCTTGACTTTTTATGTACATATAAATATAATAAACATGTACACAAAAAGGAGGTGAACGCACATTGCCGAGTACAGGCAAAAGTCTGGTTGGAAGACCGAAATCTGATAATCCGAAAGACACGCAAATCAAATTTCTTGCAGATCGACAAACCGTTGCAGACTTGGAGTTCTGCTGTGAAAAACTAAGCAAGACAAAAAGTGATGTAATCCGTGCCGGAATCCAGAAAGTAAAGTCTGAGATTGGAAAACAAAAATAGAGTGTTGGCCCCGTCGGAAGGAACACCAACACCCTATCTGCCCGAAGGTTTCCCACTCGGTAAATTTATTCTATGCCGTTCGGGGGCCTCTGTCAAGAGAATAATACGGAGGTTTTGACATGAACGAACTTCAGGTTATAAACAATACTCGAATTTCCATCAAGGAGTTTTCCGGCCAGAGGGTCGTAACCTTCAAGGACATTGACGCGGTGCACGGCAGGCCGGACGGAACTGCCCGGAAGCGGTTCAATGACAACCGCGAGCACTTTATCGTGGGAGAAGATTTCTTTGTATTGACCCAGCCGTCCGAAATTCGGACGCTTGGTATTCAGCGCCCGCAGGGCGGCACACCAGAGAGCGTCACCCTCGTCACGGAATCCGGCTATCTGATCAAATCCGGCAGCGATTACAACATGCCGACGCAGAAATCTATGGATTTGGGGCTGTTCTTTGTCAAAGAGACGCCGAGGATCTCAAGGGATGGCGCTGTGATGGATCGCGTTACGAAGGTCACCCCGAAGGGACAGAAATATTTTCTGAATCGCTATGCAGCGCCGCGAAAGGCCCCTGCACTTGTCCAGTAATCGAATCTTAACAAAATCTTAATCTTTACAAACCGGAGGAAAAGACTATGTTTACAGTAAGAGAAATTGCAACTCGCCTCCATTTCGACGGAGAAGGGAAAATGTCCGTTTCCCTGTACTTTGGCGATAGCGAAAACGCCTTCAACCCGTTGAATCCGCTTCAGATGGCCGCCTTTGGTGATTTTGTCGTTGATGATATCTATATCAGCGAGGACGGCGTGGGGCTGGCCCTGAAGCAAGAATTTGTGAAGGCCGGGGCTTGACGTACCCGGCCCGTGAAGGGAGGTATGAACGATGGTTCTGAAAACGAATGTTGTCACCCGGGATTTTCACTTTCTTGTGACCGCCGAGAACCGGAACGGCGACGAAAAGTATTTTCTCCGCCACGTGCAGGCGGAATCAGAAGACGCGGCCGTGCTCCGGCTGAAATCCTATTTTGAAGCGGATGGCCTGAAAGTCATCAGCTGCCAGCTGGAGTGCGGCGAATTGAAGGAAGGTGCTCCCGGTGCGCAGAGCTGAAGCGGAAGTGCGCCTTGCAAACGCACTGGATGCGTGGCTGCGCTGCTGCAAGGGCAGCGGAATTGTGCAGAGTACAATTGTCTCGTACGCCAGAATCGCCGGGGACTTTTACAATTTTGTCCTTGACGCGGGCCTGTATTATACAGATCCGGGCTTCACGACGATCCAGGCATACCGCACTTCGATGATTGACCGCGATTTCGCCGAGAACACCATCCATCATCACCTGACTGTCCTGCGTATGTTCTTTACGTGGGCCAGCTCGCCAGATCTGGGGGACGCCCGGTATTATGATACAAACCCGGTATCTACAAGATTCCTGCCGAAAGCAAGCTCCAAAGCAAAACGCCGGCCGTATGATCTCCTGCTTACTGATACACAGATCATGCAGCTTTGGCGCAATAACCCAATCAAGACAACGCACCCGGAGCTTTGGCCGCGCAATTATGCCATTGTGGTCATGCTCCTGACCACGGAGCTGCGCAACGCGGAGCTGCGCAATCTTGCGCTCGCCGATCTGGACTTTGAAAACGGCGTTCTTTACGTTGAGCACGGAAAAGGCGACAAGTTCCGTGCTGTGGATTTCCCGGAAATCGCCCAGCTGGCCGTGCGCCAGTACCTTGAAAGCGGCATCCGGCCCGAAAGCGCCGCGCCCTCTGCCCCACTCTTTGGGACAATGGCAAAGAAAAAGCGCGGAGCCGGAACCGCCGATACCGGGAAATGGCACGCAGGCAGCGACGAATGGCTCTCCGCTCTTGTGGAGCGCCACGTCTACGCCATCACCGGCGTCCAGAACATCCGTACGCACGATCTGCGCCATGTTGGCGCGCGGGTCGATCTGAATGCCGGAATGCCTATTGAAGAATTGCAGTCGAAGCTGGGTCATTCCAGCGTCGTCACCACACAAATATATTCGGGAAGAGTTATGCCGCGCATGAGCCGGAAAAGTGCCGAAAAGGTCTGCGCCGAACGTGATTTGCAGGCGCAGCGGCTTCTTGAGCAGCTCGGAGCGGCCGTTTAGGAGGGGGAATTGAAAATGACGCTTGCTGATATGTGGTATTCAAGACCGTTTCTCACCATACTTCTATTTGTTGTTGCAATTGTTCTTGATTTTCTGATTGCGAAATGTTTTTTCGATGTTGCCGAGGAAAAGCATTTTTATGAAAAAAGATATTTCTGGATTTGCGCACTTCTTCCACTGATCGGCTATCTGCTTGTTATCGCTTTGCCGGATCGCAGAGACGTTTACTAAAAATGTCCGATTCGCGTAACAAAATGTCTCATTCAAATAGTTTTCAAGCCACAAAGAAGGAGCGGAGCGCCGTTATCGCGCCCCGCTCCTTCGCTATCCTATTTTGTGAAGCTGCCGTTTTGAATCACAACGCCGTTTGTCGCGCTGCCGTAGATGTAGGCCACTGTCACCTGATCCCCCACCGCAGCGTCTGCCATAATCGACACATACGGCAGATTCAGGACAGTTTCTTCGTAAGGGAACTGAATCCCCATCGTTGTGCCGTTGGCTGCCGTGGCCACCTGTCCCCGCCGCGTGCGCATGCACCCCGCCATTTTCTCATCCACGCACCGGGCAAAATAGTTTTTCCAAAGCGCCTTCGCCAGTTCAAACATGTCCTCCGCGCTGCTGCTCATATCCGGTCACCGTCCTTCTCGACTCTTTTCTTTTCCGCGGTTTCTGCGGGCTTCTGCGCGTGTTTTGTTTCTCCCGCGTCAGTAACACGCTTGACGCACAAAAGCAGCAGCTCACCGCCCCACAGGCCGCACAGCGTTGCAACAATGCCGGAATTAAGTTCCCCGGTGCGCCAGCTGATGGCAAGGACAACAACGGTAATCAGCGTGCAAATTAAAAGGCAGTACAAAACGACGCCCTTGGAAAACCGACGTTTTTTCTTCTCGCTCATGGCGTTACAGAAGCCGCAGCCGGTTCAGCACCGCGAAAAGCTGTTCCCGCGTCAGATACCCGCGCGGATAGGTGCCGTCCGTCACGCCGTTTTCCACCGCCTGCGCAAAGCCGCCCTCTTCCCGGCTCCACTCGCTTTCAGGCAGACCGTTCAGATATTCCGTCAGCGCCCTGTAGATTTCCTCGCCCGTCATTTTCCCGTCCTCCTTCTCCTTCTCCGGCGTTTTGTCGGAATCATACGCCGGGCGTGCCGCACCCACGGCATACGCCCCGTGGTCTGTCCTGCGCATGACCGCGCCGCCGTTATCCTGACTGGTCATGCTGGTGTTCCCCTCAATGGTCACCAGCGTCCGGCCGTCCCAGCTCTCCACAATCCCGATGTGGTCTACGCCGTCCCCGGCCTTCGGGTTAAAATCGAAAAACACCAGATCGCCGGGCTTATAATCGCCCGTAACCCACTGCCCGGCCTTCTTCGCCCACGCGATATACTGGCTGCACGACGCGGTTTTCCCGCCGCCGTAAAAGAGCGCGGACGCGCCCGCCTCCCGGAAGCACCACCAGCAGAAAATCACGCACCAGGGCACGCCGTTCATGCCGTAGGCCGCGCCGTACTTCTGCCGGTTCGACCCCGCCGGGCTTTCCGTTACGCCGATCTCGCCCCGGGCGACGCGTAAAATGTCGTTTTCCGTCATCGCCGTCACCACGCGTTCAGTTCATGTACGGCCGCCTCGATCATCGCGTCAATGGTGTCCGCGTCCAGCGTCAGGCCCCTGTCCTTCAACCAATTCAATACATATTCCTTTTTCTCCTTGCCGCGTCCGCTGCCGGTGTAAATCTGCTCTGCGGCGGCGACGGCCAGCCTGACCCACGCAAGGATCTGCTCCTGCTGCTGGGCGCTCGTCCTGCTCTTGATGTACGGAATCAAAAACGTGGTCACAGCCACAGAAATCAGCGCGAAAAACGCCTTGATCAGGTCTGTAATGTCAAATGTCATGTGCTTTATCTCCTTTCCAGATCGTCAATCCGGTGGTTTGCCACCTTCATTTTTTCTTCCAGCAGCACCGTCTCTTCCTCTAATCGGTACGTCCGCTCAATCACGCCGTTGTGCTTTGCCACCTTGCCCTCCAGCTGCTCCAATCTGTAGGCAATCAGCGCCGCGCTCTTTTTGTTTGCCAGATACGCGCCGCACAGCGTTCCCACAAGGCTCAGAACCGCCACAATGATCGTCTCCGTCATACCGTCACCTCCGTAAAATAATTCCCAACCAGCTCATGCGGAAGATACTGAAGCGTGATTGTGCCGGTGCTGCCCTGCCGCTCACAGAGGTATGTTTTGCTGTCTTCTGGGTCAAGATAATACAGGCCGTATGTATATTCCATTCCTCTGCTGGCCGGGATGGGGTCTGTGACAGTCCCAGCGTGTGCTACATCAATTACAGCCCAGAGCGCCGGTGTAATATCAGGTGTCCAATCAGCCTGCGTGGTGTGCGCCTGCCGCACCTTGTACAGGCGCTTTGTCGGTTCGTAATACCGCCTGTCCCCGACATTTACCGCTTCCCCCACCTTCCACGCCGGGTACAGCAGTGGAGCGGTTGCCGCCTGTGCATCCGTCAGCACAATAGCAGCATTATCAATACTTGCTTTTAGGGCGTTTGCCCAATCAATTACTGTACTCATGCTGTCACCTCATTTGCCGAATTGTAACCAAGTATTCTCAGTGCTTCCTGCGCTTCCGCAAGCTGTTCCTCCGGCGTCGGCTCCTCCGGCTCATGCGCCGTGTTTTCCGAGAATTTGCCGTCCTTGTAGATGTGGGTCTGCTCGCCTACCCCCTCCGGGATTGGCACGTCGCGGTAAATCGCGCCGATCAGCCCCGCCGCGATTGCATACGTGCCGCCCTTGACAACCGGGTTTCCGTTGCGCTGGTAGGTGATGTCCGGCGTGATGCAGAGAATCACGCCTTCCGGGTCTGTGATTAAATACACCGAATCTCCTCTCCTTTCGGCGGCGTTTGCCGCATGTTTCATGTGAAACGGTCTGATATTTTAAACAATTTTTTAATTTTCACGTTTTTGGTAAAAAAACATCTATCGTCTCGCCCACCGCCCCGCCAGTGGATGCCACGCCGTAGGCCGCGTTGGAATAGGGCTGCACCATCGTTGTTTCTGTGTTTGCAAAGCCGTTTGATGCGCTGCTGCCGCCGAAAACCCGTAGCGTTCCAGCACTTTCGGAGTAGTGCGCCGCCGTGAGCCTGTCTGCGGATGCCGGTGTCGTAATCGTGCCGGGGATGATTGTCAGTCCCTCGATCCGCGCCGGACAGCTGGCGTAGCCGTAAAAGAAAACGGCCGTTTTGGAAATCCTGCACGCATACACATGCGCGACTCCGTAAGTGGAGGTCGGCGTGTAGAGTGTGACCGTTTCTCCGGCTGTAATGCTCAGGTCGTCGTTCACTTCTATAATGGTTGCTTTACCGCCGCAGCAGACAAGCGCTATACCATCTGAAATTTTCAAAGCGCCATCTGCCGCGGCGTTGCTTTTCTGCCCGGTAATCTTTGTTGTCTTCCCCAGTGTGACGGAACCGCCGTTATAATAACCCGCGCGTATTTCGAGGGATGTGCCGGAAGCGTGTCTCCAAACAAAAAGGAGCATATTTGTGCCAATATCGACAACATAAGATGGGTCTGATGCAGACGAAGTGTCAATTTGAAGGGAGGACGCAATTGAAACATCAGTTCCGTTGATATTCAGGACATATCCTGACGCCAAAAATCCGGATGCAGATGCAACAACTGTTGTTTCTGAAATTTTCACTCCAGACGTTTCCGCAGACGTCCCATAACCAGACGAAGAAGAACCCGTCAGAGAAACAGGCGTTCCAGCAGATAGAGTATTATCCATTAAAGAAATGGCTGTCGCATAGTTCGGGCATGGTGAAGAAACTCCAGATCCGTTGTTAAACCCGTATAACGCAATGCCGGACGTCTCCGACAGCGCAATGACGTTGACGTCGCCGACCTCTCCATTTTCGTTATATGTAATTTTGGAAAGCGTTGCAGGCTCGGACGCGGTAATATCCAGTCCGGAAACACTCAGAAGCACGGCTTCGGCAAATAATCCCATATTGCTGGAAACTCCGGAAGATACAGTCTTGCCCAATCCCACAACAACCTGCATTGGAGACAGAACGGCGGCGCTTTTCGCTTCATATACCTTTGATGAGGTACCGCTTGCAATCGCTGTAATCCCACCGATCGATACGGACTGCCCGGAAAATCGCACAACAACCGCGTTTATGACATAGTTCGTTCTTGCGCTGATCACCAGCACGTCCGTCTCGTTCAGCTGCACGGCCAGAGCAGGCTCTACGCCGATCAGCGTTTTCGTCCCCGTGGCCACCGCGTCCGCAAACTGCACGAAATCCCCGGCCGAAATCGCCCCGCCGGACACAAGATACTGCTGCAAAATCCCGTTTACCGGAATGACGTTTGGATAAACGGTTGACTGGAAAATCATGCTGCTCCCTCCTTACGTTCCGGCCGTGGGCGTGTAGACGTAGATCTGTTCGCCGCCGGTTCCGGATGATCTGGCCACGCCGTCAATCTTTCCGCTGTACGCCGCCGCGTTGTCCGACGCGTCGAATGTCACAAAATCCCCGGCCAGAATCGTCGCGCCGGAAGCCACCGTCTTCTGTACAATCGTTCCGTTAATCGTGGCGCGGCCGCCAACCACCATGTTCAGGATCATCTCAAGCGCCCTCCCCCGTCGTTCATTCAAAAAGCCCGGACGCGGCCGCCGTGTCGAGGATCACCAGATTGACTGTGATGTTTCCGGCAGGCTGGTAGGCGGCGGAGAAAGTCAGGGAATTGTCCCCCTGCGCCGTGCAGTGCACCTGATTCTCCGTGTAATCCTCAAAGTCTCCCGGCGCGGGAGAAACGAGAATCGTGTTGTTCGCCGTCACCCCCGGCACCGTCACCGCCTGCTGGAAGGTGGTCGAGCCGCTCCAACCGGAGGCGGGCAGCATCGTGGTCGTGACCTTGGACGCAAGCGCAAGCTGCTGTCCGGAAAGCGGTGCTGCCATGTCGTTGAATGCCTGCACGTTGACGGCATCCAGCGGGGGCGCGGAATTGTTCTGGAAGGTCAGATTCTGGTAATTTGGCATTGTAATCGGCATATTCGTTCATCCTTTCGTCTGTTTTAGTCCGTGGAAGATTCCGGAGGCCACGGGAGCGCCGTTGCAATCGGGAAATCTTCTGTTGATACTGCACTGATGGTCATCTCACCTGTCTGCGCCAGCGGCCGGGAGAAGCCCTGCACAAGGTGCCGCTCCACCGGCGCGCCGGGTTTGTCCGTTCGCGTAATCGTCACAAGCTCGTTTTCGTTGATGTGGAAAATCTGACTGCATGAAATGGAAACCGCCTTTTGCAGAACGGTCATGCGCTTGAGCTTCCAGACGGCGAAATCCTCGCAGATTTTGTCTGTGTAATAGCCCGTCCCGGCGAGCCTGATCGTCTTCTTGCCGATCTTGTAAATGTTCGTGTCGCTGCTTGGGTCCTGATTCTGCGCCCTTGCCGCAGGCTGCGCATTGTCGTCCGTGGTTTCCCCGTACACAATCACGTCGTTGTAAAGCTCGGTGTTCTTGACCGTGTAGGTCGCGCCTAAAAAATCCGAATTTTCCGGCGAAAACGCCCACTGCACCGGCTTTGTCGCGTCTGTAATGTCGTCCTGCGACGGGTCCAGCCGGAACGCGCCCGTTTTGTCGTAGCCGTACCATGCCGCCAGCATCCCCGCCAAGCTTTCGATCAGCGTCCCGTACGTCGCGCTGTCCGAATCCTCCCGGTACGTGTACGGCGTTTTGGTTAAAAGCGCCGTCGAGCCGTCCGGGAGCGTCTGGGACTTCCCGTCGTAATAGCTTGTAAAAACAGGATCGGTAGAATCAACAGGCAGCCCGTTCCCACGCGGCAGCGCGAGTATGGACCGTATCGTCTGAAATATGTCTGTCCCCAGCGGTATTTCATAAGCCCCCTCCAGATTCCCGAAAAGCGTTCCGTCCAGATACGCCCACTTGTCCACCAGATTGTAGTCCGCCGTTTTCTGGCCGGGCTTAAAAGTCTCCACCGGGTCGGAGACGTAAAACACGCCCTGCGGCAGATAAAATTCCGTCCCGTCCGGAAGAACCAGCCCCTCGTCCAGCGCAATCTGCTGCCCGAACCAGACCTTGTTGACATTAAAATCATACGCCGCATCCAGATTGCTCAGTTGGATGGACGCCGTGCGCCGCTGGCCGTTCTGGAGATTGACCGAGAGGTCGCCGCTCTGAATGAATGCGCCGGACCGTTTGTTGTAGGGGTTGTTGTCCAGCGCGAAAGCCGTGGAGCCGTCCGGGTATAAAAAGCGCAGACGGCACAGCTTTGTAAACGGCCTGCGCAGCTGCTGCAGATATGCCTGAAACTGCTCAGAAGGTGTCATGCATCCACCTCCTGCGCCTTGCCGACGGGCCAGAAATCATCAGTCGGCACGGAGACGACGCCCGCTTCCGGTTCTGCACCGATCTGCACCCATGGAATCGAAACCGTCATCACCTGTTCTTTTGTGGCATCCTTTGTCTGCACCGTGACCGCCCCGCCCGTCCGAATGGGGAAAATGTCTCCGATCGGCGTTTTCAGCAGAATCGTGTGCGTCGTTGTGGAAAGCGCTGTAATGGCGTCGCGCATTTTCCGCGTGTTGATATATTCCGGCCGCCCGCCGTCGTATGTAATCACACCGGCCAGCGCCGAGAGCGTCCCGGACTGGTAATTTTCCGCCGCAGGCTGCACAGTCGGATAGGGCGTGAAATTCTGCATGGTGTCCGGGCTGTTGTTGTTGGAGACGGAGCCGCTCTGCACATTCAGCCGGAACCGGAACTCCCGCGTCACGTGCAGGAGGCCGTCGCTTCCCGCCTCCGCTTCCAGGACACCCCAGCTCCAGAATCGCCCTTTAATCGGCGTGGAAACAAGCGGCTGTGTGGCAAAGGTGCTTTCACCCAGCGCCCGCATGGTGTATACATATTCTGTTTGGCTGCGCGCGGAGTAGTCCAGAAACTGGCTCGTCGTCAGCGGGAAATTCCCCACATGTTCAAGGTAGCTCTCCCCGCGCTCCCGCCTGTACACGGAATAGCCGGTCACGTTGTCGCCAATCTCCGGCAGATTTCCGGCCAGCAGTCCGTTTTTGAAGTCGCACAGGAAGTATGTAGAGCCGTCCTGTTCCGGTTCGAACGTCGTGTCCGTCATCATCTGCCGGAGCGTCGCCGCCGGGATCGTGCCTGCCGTGATCCAGATGTATTCACAGGTCTGCTGCCCGCCGAGCGCCACACTGTTGATTGCAAATTCCGGGATTAAAGTAGATCCGGAAACCGCCGCCGGGCTTGCGTAATATTCCGGCTTTGGATAAAGCGTTGTTTTTGGGTAAAGCGTCTCTTCCGGGTAAAGGCCGCCGACCAGCTTTGAAAGCAGAATGTACACAGTCCCCGGTGTCAGCGCCACCGTCCACCAGTTTGTCTTTTTGTACGTCTCCGGCAGGCTGTAAACGGTCTTTCCATTGACTTTAATATAGAAACCGTCCTGCTCCACATGGAATGTCAGCGTGTAGCCGTCGCCGGTCACCGTCAGCGGCGTTGTGCCCGCTTCCGCGCTTCCCTTCCAGCCAATGCTCCATGGCCACGCAAAGGACATTGTCCCGCCGTTCATCGTGTCCCATGTGACAGACGATCCGGAATTCAGCGTCAGCTGCTCCCGCGCAATTGTGTAATCCCCGCGCGGGACGCCCTGCATCACCAGCAGCTTCGCCCACGAAACAAGAAGCGCCCCCGTCCCGCGCACCTGCGACACGTCCACATAGCCCGAAATATCGGAGGACGCGTAGTTGACCGTGAAGGTCTTCCAGCCCGTGGACGCCTGAATGCCGTTTTCCGTCTGCACGTCCAGCCGCACTGCGTACGTCGTGCCGGTGAAAAACCCGTCGTAATCCAGCCTGAGGTTGCTTGTGCCGTAGATGTTGTGGGTGTCCACAATCGGATTTGCAAGGTTGTCCGCGGTGGCCAGCCGCCACCTGCACCACATCAGCGCGTCCCCCTGCGCCTGCGTGTAGCTGCCCAGAAAGTAGAAATCGCGCGTTGTGATCTGGCTGCCCAGATTCAGAATGGAGACAACCGGCTTCGCCCGCGTGTTGAAGACCGTTGCGCTGGATTGGATAATGGCGCTAAGTGCGTTCCAGTACTGGGTAATTTTCAGCTTGTACGCCTTCCCGTTGGCCATCCCCGCCCCGGTCATGGTCGCCGACGGGATGGTATAGGCGAAAAACTGCACGTTCCCTGCGTAATCTACCCCGTCAAACGGGCATCCGTTTGTAAGCCGCCCCGTCTCGTAGACAAGCGCCCCTGTGGAGTCGTTGTTGTAAATCTGGATGCTGAACGCCGTCATTGGGACGTTCCCGTTCACCTGCCACGTCACGGTCAGATTGTCGCTGACGTCAATCGTCCCGTTTCCCACGCCGCCCCAGGTGGAGGGGTAGATGTTCGACGGTTCAAAAAGGCCCATAAAGATCACACCTTTCCTTAAGAGTTCGCATACACATGAAGGGAACCGGCCAGCCGCGCCAGTTGATACACGGACATGGATTTTGCCTGCGGCTCCGACAGGGAAATGCTCCCGAAATTGTAGATTTTTTCGTTGTGGGAAACAGCTTCATTGTTCGTCGTGCCCGCCCCCGGTGCCGCGCCGTACTGGCCGCCCGCGCCGAAAAGATACCCCAGCATGGACGCCCGCTGCCGGAACGTCCGGTCTGCCGACGGGGAAAGCATCGCCCTTGTCAGCGCCGGATCGAGAATCATCTCGTCCTGCGCCGTGGCCTTGATGCCGCCCATCCCGCGCAGCACGCCGCCGCCGTCAAAAAGCGGCTTGCTTGTGTAGCCGGGCCCTCCCGCGGCCACGCTTGAGCCGCCAGTCACCTCATAATCGCCCGCGCCGGTATGGACGATATCGCCTGCCACAAGCCCGCTTGTCTCAGTCTGGCCCTTCTCGTTAATATAGATGGGAATAACATCACCCGTTGCGGCAATTGTCGCTTTCGCGTTGGCTTCTTTGCCCGTGGTCAAATCGAAATTCATCGATTTTGCCAGCTGAGAGAGCGCATTAGACAAGTCAACGCCCGTCTGCGCTGCAATCCTCGCCACAACACCCGCCATGTATTCAAACGCTTCCGCCAGCGTCATGGAGCCGTCAAGCACGCTCTTAGATGCGTCGTCCCACGCGTCCTCGAATGCATCATAGGCTTTTTTAACGGCCTGCTGCTGGGTCTTGATCTGCTTAACCGCGCTGTTATAGGCCTGATCGGCGTACGCCTCCGCAAGGTTCCGTTCCGCATCCTGAAGGGATTCCTCCGCGTCCTTGACCTTCCCGGCGTCGGCCATCCATTCCCACTGGTTCGTCTCTGCGTTGAAATAGCGGACGGTGCGCTCCCGCTTGGCGTTTTCCAGGGCAATTTTCGCCTTTTCAACGGCCAGCTGCTTTTCCTGAATGTCCAGAATCTGTTTCTGCGTGTCCCGGGCGCTCTGGAGCCGGTCCAGCTGCTCGTCCAACGCGCCGGTCTGGGCTTCCCGCAAGGCGTCCAGCATCTCGTTTGCCGCGTCGATCAGCGCCTGCATTTTTTCCCGCGCCGCTTTTTCCAGAAGATCCGTCGCGTCATTCAGCATGTTCAGCCAGTCGGCCGTCAGTTTGTTGATTTCCGTCTGGTCGCCGCCGATGGATTTCAGGTAATCGATCTGCTTTTTGATCGATGCGGCAATTTCCCGCATTTTGGCCGCCCGGTCTTCAACGGACGCGTCCTGCGCCTTGAGAATATCCAGCTCGCTTTCAAGCAGGTCAACCTCGTCCTCGTAACGCTGAAGCGCCTCCTGCTGCCGCTGCTCCTTGAGCTTGTCGATTTTGTCCTGTAAATCCCAGTAGCTGTCCTTCAGCGCGTAAGTGTAATCGTCGTCCTCAACGTCGTTTGCCGCCCTGTATTCTTCCGCAAGGTCGTGTACCTGCCCCTGCATTTCCCGATACCGGGAAATCAGCTCGTCTGTGCTGACGCCCTCGCGCTGGTCAATTTCAATGACCTTTTCCCGTGCCTTGATCAGGTCGTCCAGCGCATCCTTTTTATCGCCCCAGACGTCCTCCTCCTTGCTGGAGGACGAACCGCCGCCCCCGCCGCCGGAGCCGCCTGCGCCAGAGCTCCCGCCGGAGCCGCCGCTGCCAAAGTCGAAAAGGCCCGAATTGATTTTGTTGCGCAGGGCCTGCGCCGCAAGCGCGCTTTGTGCCTCCGCATCCATTCCGCCGCTGTCGTAGTAATTCGCCTTCCGCGCGGCGGACATGGCTTCTTTCGAGAGGCCACTCACCTGGCTTTTTGTTCCACCCGATTTCAGAGCAATTTGTTCTGCCCGCGCGGCAGTATAGATGAGATCTTTGTACGCATTTGTCAAATTGTTGACTGCGCCTACCTGCTGGCTCGTCGAGATTCCTGTGTTGCTGAAATCGGTGTTCGCGTCTGCGGCGTCACCGGCGGCGTCTGCACTGTCGCCATATGCGCTGGCCAGAAGAAGCACTGCGGTTTCGTACGCATCCGTAACACCTGCCGATTCCAGCATGGCGGCAATCAGGTTAACGTCCTGATCTGTAAGTTCGCCGCTTGCAATTTTCTGCTGGATAAGAGCAACGGTCATTTCGCTGAGAATCGAATTTAGCCCCTGCCCTGTCAGGCTTGCGTCAGTCAGCCTATTGATGTAGTTGTCTAACCCGTCTAAATCGCTGAATGCATCGATAATGTCACTCAGTGTATCATAGGAGAGCCTGCCGTTTTCGTTAAAGTCCTCAAACGCGCCCTGAGCGACGCTCAGGTTTCCGCTTAGTTCATCCAGCGCATCCCGGACTTCTTCGATTCGTGTTTTTTGATCCTCAAGGGCGTCTCCCGCATCTTCCGCGCTTTCTTTCAGGCCGCTCGTGCTCTCGCTTAACCCGTCTGTAGATTCTGCCGCCTCATCTGCATTTTCGGCATATTCTGGGAACATGTCGTTGGCGATTTCAAGAAGAATTTCCCTGAAATCATTCGAATATTCGGACGATTCCTTAATTGATTGTATGTAGTTATTGAAATCGTCTGCGTTCTTAATATCAATTCTGGAAAGATCATCTGCAACCTGTTTCAGCGCATTCTGCCGTTCAAGCTGATCCAAAGCGTCCCGATAATTTTCAACACCATCCTTCATGGCGTTGATCTGCTTTGTTACAGTGCTATACAGAGCAGAGTCAAAAATCCAGCTTTCGGTGTTCCCTCCGGATTCCTCTTGCAGAATGTCGCGAATTCTGACAAGCGTATCGTAATATTCTGTTGCATTATCAATGTTGAATTCTTTACCAAAGAGTTCGCCTTGTACGCGCTTAACGATGTTGCTATCTTTCCACAGAGTTTCACTTAGAATGGCTTTTGATATATCCCTCTCGTAGCCTTGTATAGGGTCCGTTATAAAACCGGCCGTATTAACCCTTAGGGTTGCATCTAAACTCTTTTTTGCCGCTGAAACATTTGCAACAGCGTCATTTTTTGATGCTTCAAGCTGCTTCTGAGTTAGAATATCAAGCGCACCAGACAGGTCGGACACGCTGCTTTCCGTGTCTTTCAGCGCAGCGCGCAGGTCGCTTTGGGCATCTGCAAACGCTTCCGTTCCGGTTTCTGCATTTTTATATGCCGAATAAAGGGACAAAACCTTTTCTGAGTGTTCAGACGATTTTTTAGCCGCCGCAGCCGCGTTCTCTGCATTTTCAGCAGCGGCTTTCTTGTAGTTATTCAGCGCAATAATTCCGATGGAGATTGCGGCCGTTACGGCCCCGAGGAGTACCTGTGATGCCGACAAACTGATATTTGCGGTATTCATCGCGGACGTAAAAGCATTTGCGCCGTCCGCTGTAGTTTTAAATAGGAGAGGGAGCCCACCTAGAACAGTTTTGAATGTCCCGAAAAGTTCAAGGATTTTGCTCCACTGCGAAACAGCAATTGCTGCACCGAAAACGCCAACCGCAGTCCCGAGATCGCCGAATCCGTCTACAAGCCACGTTACATCATCGACAAGCCCTTTGATCCACTCAGTATCGACCGTTTTGCTGATGAATTCTGCCCATGTGTTTTTCAGGATATTCGTTTTCCGCGTCCAGCTGTCCAGCGCGTTTTCAACTTCCTTGTCCGCGCTGCCAGCCGCGTTTCCGAAATCCTTGAGCATGGATTCGTACATGTCCCAGTTCTGGATCAGCGCGAGGAGCTGAGAGGTGCGCAGCTTACCGCCGATGTCGGACACCATGCTCATGAGCTTCTGCTCGGTCAGCAGCCCGTCCTTCATGCTCTTGGAGAGACCGGCAATGGCCTCCATTGGGTTAATCACGCTGCCGGTGGCCTGCGCCGCGTTGTACGCTTCCGCGGCATAGGTCTTGATCACGTCCTTCAGTCCGGCAATTTCGCCGGTTGTCCACGTCACGCCCTCGTCGATCTCTGTTTTTGTGTCGCCCAGAATGTTCAGAAACAGGGCGCGCAACGCCGTTGAAGCCTCCGTGCCGCTTCTCTGCGTCACGGCTGTAATTGTACCGATTGCCGCCGAAAGCTCGTCTACGCCCACGTGGGCCTGCGCCGCAATAGGCGCAACCTTGCCCAGGCCTTCTGCAATTTTTTCAATGCTGGTGGCGTACTTGTTGTCAATCTCGTTGGCCCCGTCCAGTACCTTCTGCAGCTCTGCAATGCTGCCCTTGTACTTGTACGCCGCGTCCACGGACAGAAGAAACTGCTGCGCCGTCTGCGCGTTCGTGTCGCCCACAAGCTTTGTTTTCGTGGCCAGCTCCGCCAGATCGGCCGCCTGATCGCCGTACCCGGCGCGGGTGAACGCCGCAACGCTGTTCAGGTACTCGTCCGCCGCCTCGCCGTAGGCCGATGCCGTCTTGTACGCCCGCTTTTCCAGCGCCTCCAGCTCAGACGCGGAAGCGCCTGTGACCTTCCGGACGGTGACCAGCTCGTCGTCCACCTTTTTCATGGTGTCCAGCGCGTCTTCCAGCGAATTTGTTACCGCATTAATCGCAGCGTTAATTGCATACGATTCTGCGCCTTGCGCCAGTTTGCTCATGAAGGACGCCGTTTTCTGCTGCGCTTTTTCCGCACTGCCAGCCATTTTGTCGAAAGCTTTTGCGGCTGCTCCAAGGTTCGCTGTATTTACATCAACATCCACTCCGGCCGCCTGCTTTTTCAGACTGATTACGGCCTTTTCGATCTTTTCGATTTGCGAAAGCGCGGCTGCGCCGCCGTTTATGTCAACCTTAACCTGAATAATTTCCATCTATTCACCGACTTTCTATCGAAATGGCCTTTTCATTTTTTGTTTTCGGCGTATAATATAAAATAAAAGGATGTGATTCCGTGAGTTTTTTTGATGCAATGACCCGAGGCCTTATATTGGGCAAATCTCTCGGCATGGATTGGCGAAAGTATTCAGCCATTCAGGCCCAATTTTTACAGGAAGAACAGGAGCGTGAGCGCGAACAGGAGCTGAACGAATACCTCGAAAACATGTATGCGCTCGCAAAGTATCTTCATGCCCACGGCCAGCCAATCACAAATAAGAAGGCCCTCCGGCTTTTGAAACGCCACGGCTACGACGTCTCCGAATTTGAGGACTAACCGCGCCTGTGCGTCACGGCAAATCCGCCCCGCCGCAAGCCCTGCGCCAGCGCCCAGCCTGCGTTGACCTCCTGCTCCGCTTCATGGACGAACGGCCGTGGAAACGGCATATGATAGAATTTCCGGCCTTCCTCCACAATTTCAACAAGGTTTGACCCGTCCGGGTGCTGCATGGGCGTGTTGTTTTCCACAACCAGCTCGTGCCCGCTTTCAACCCGCGCGTCATAGTTGGTTATGTCGGAGAGACCGCCGCTGTCCATGCGGCGCGATTCAGGAAATGCAGGCTCATAGGCGTTGTAGACGCGTTCGTGTACCTGTGTGCGCATTTCCGCCTTAACGGCGTCCGCAACCTCAATGCGCAGCGCATCGTCAACGGCAAGATCAATCCTGCGCAGAATCGCCTGAAATTCGGCCAGAACGCCCATAAAATCCACCTCACTCGAATAGAATCAAACGCCAAAGCACGAACCTTTTCGTGCCCTCGCGTTTGCCCCCGTCTTTTGGGACGGGGGCTTTTTTGTGCTCTTATGCAGAAACAACGCTCACGTTGGCCACGCAGGTGTGCTGCGCGTCGCCCTCGGCGGGATAAGTGATCGTCACTTCGGTTTCGCCTGCGGCGGAGCCTGCCGTAATCACGCCGGAGGTGGAAACAGTCGTTCCGGCCGGTGCGCCCGCGCCCAGCGTGTATTTCAGCGCCGTGTACACAGGCTGAACCAGCTGGCCGTCCGGCATCACGTACTTGACGGGGATCTGTGCCGTTGCGCCCGTCTGCACAGTGACCGCGCCGCCCACAACAGCCAGTCCGGCAATGGCGCTGGAGCCGTCGTCCGGGGCATAGATGTAATAGGCGAGGTCGGGCATGTCGCAGTCGGTGCAGGTGGCGGAAATCACGTCTTCGTCGTAAGCCAGCGCCTGACCGGAGAGCTCCGTGGTGTCAGCCGTGGTCTGGTCGCCCACAAGGTTCGCCACTGCGCCCATCTTCAGGCGCGGAATGATGTAGTACAGCCAGCCCACGCGGGTGCCCTCGTTCTGGCCGCCGCCGCCCTCGTTGGAGAACACGGCAATCTGCGCAGTCATGTGGTACACGCCGGGGGCAAACATGGTGCTCATCACGCCCACCTGTGCGCCTGCCTTCTTGACCCAGTACCAGACCTTGTACTGCTTGCCGGTGGTGGCCGTAAAGCCGGTAATCGCGCCGGTGGCCGCATCCAGAGGATAGGGCGTGCCGGTGGCCGCAATCGTCGCGCCAGCGCCAGCCTCCTGCACATAGCAGAAAATGTCGCTGTAGCCATAGTTGGCCACAGGCGTGCCGTCGGTCACATCGATGGTCAGCGCAGCGCTCTCCGCCGTCACAACCTGACACGCGGGAATGGTTGCGTTGTAGCTCAGCGTGCCGCCCACCTGCGCCATTTTGGCCCAGAGGCTGAAGTCCGCCGCAACGGCCGTCACCTTCACGTCGGCGTCAGATGCAATGATCGTTGCAATTGGGTTGCCGTAGCCGCCGCGGATGGGGTCGAGCGTGGCGCTGGTCTGGATGTTGTTTGTCTGGAACTTGTTGGAAAAATACTTGATTTCGCCGGTCGATACGTCGGCAAGGTTGATCTGACACGTACCTTTTACATAAAGTCTGGGATCGGTGAATTTAATCATGGTTTGTTCGCTCCTTTACTCAAAAATCATTGTTCTGTGCGGTTCTGTACGCCGCCCCCTGCGTTGCCAAGAAAGCCGGACAACGGAATCAGCGCGTCGTTTTTCTTCTCGTCTCTGGGGAAAAATGGGTCTGGGCACGGGTTTCCGCCCTTCCACTTTGCCCCGCTTCCCTCGCATATGCCGCAGATTGCATAATCCAGAACGCGCCGCAGCGCCTTCCGCCTGTTTTGAAGCTTCAGGATCGGCCATTCATCCAGATCCCTTTCGTCGCGCCCGGTCAGAACGCATACGCTCTCAATCAGATGCTGCACATCAAAATCAAGCTTTGGCGCATTGCGCTCGTTCAGATCCTTCTGCGCTTCGATCAGCTCCGGGTTTTCAGACTCTCCCACAAGCTCGATCCCGTTCTGGGCGGCCAGTATCGGCCGCAGCCTGGAAAATTGCACAGGCGTAATGTTCTGCCGTTCTTCCCCGTCCACTGTAAATTGTATTTTGATCAGCTGTGACGGGTCGTTTTCTCCGCACACAATGCGGAAATGCTTCATTCTCTCTCCTGCGTTCTTTCCGTCGCCGATGCGCAGAGCAAGCGCAAGAAAAAGCAGTGCCCGCCCGAAAAGCCCGATTGTTCCTTCGCCACGCGTCAGCGCGTCGTAATCCATCCTGTAATACGCCGACAAAAGCGGCATGCACGCATACTGCACGGGGAGCGTCTGCTGCATCAGCTCAAGGGCCGGCCGCGCACTGTTGAAAAGCTCATACTCTCCAACGCGGATCGGAAAAAGCTTCAGGCCTTCGGTTTCAACTTGTTCATAACGCCGGATGGCGCGTTTGATATTTGCAGAGAGTTCCATTTTTTAGTCCTTCCTCTCCAATATCCTTAAAAACATGATCCAGATGTCTGCTCTTCATCGCTTTCCGCCCACTGGATGCTCATTTTCAGCTCTCTGCCAACCAGCGTACCGGTCTGGTCGTAGATCGGCCTGCTGCCGTTGTCTGCGTGCGCGGCGCGCGAGCAGTCCACAACGCCGATTCCGCCGATGTTCACGCCGTGCAGCGCTTCTTTGATGCACTGTTCAATGTCATAGGCGCGTGAATAGGCATCCGTTCTGGTGGTCGTCTCCTGATTCACATTGCACAGAATGGAGAATGTCACGCCCAGCCGCGCCTCAAAGGGCGTGGGGCAGAATTCGCGGCCCATGTAGCATTTGATGGTGGTTTTAGCCTCCGTCTGCGCCTCGCCCCAAAATCTCTGCCCGTATAGCCGATATCCCTTTGGGTGCTTCTGCTTCATCTCGTCCGTGTCCACAACCGGCTCGTCTCCGTCGAAAAGCAGGCTTCTCTTTTCCTGCGGCGTGGGCAGCGGGTTTTCCAGCGGCCGTGTGCCGTCGTACCACAGATATTTCATCAGGCGCACGCGGGGCCGCCCGTTGTCGTCCGCCGGCTCGTAGCCGTCCGGCAGCGGCAGGTCCATCAGATAGGTCAACAGCTTGTGGGGGATCTCCTCCGTCCCACGGAAGGTCAGAAACGATGGCATAACTCTTTCGTATGGATACGTAGGACTATTGAATTTTCTGTTCATTATGCCCTCCTTGCTTGTGCGCTTGGAGTAAAAAACGCCATCTCCGGACTCCAACCCAATTTGTTGATGCGTTGCTTTACAAGATCAAAACAAACCCCAAATTGATCACACCATTGTTTCATTGTTTTTGTTTCGCCGTTGTATTCAATCAGATGGTTGTTCCGCCTATTATTGGATTGCTCTTTAGGGGTAGACCACCGGCAATTCTCTGGGCAGTAGTTGCCGTTCACGTCGATGCGGTCTATGCTCAAATCGTCCCGGTAGCCGTTGGATAGTGCCCAATTCCCAAACGCTTCAAAACTGTTCCGCCATTCTTTGCAAATGGTGATTCCTCGACCGCCATATCTAAAGTAATGTGAAACATTTTGATTTTCGCATCGTTCTATCATGTTCGACCAAATGCGATATAGCCGAGTTTCTCTCATTCCATGGGTAGTGTGTGCGTCCCTCGCTAATTCTTTTGCTTTGCAACCACAGCTTTGGGTGTGCCCGCTTCGCAAATGTCCTGTGGTAACAACGATTTCTTTTCCGCAATCACACTTGCATTTCCATTGAATGTGATTGCACTTGCTTTTCCCTGCATATTGGATAACAGTTATTCTTCCGAACTTTTTCCCCGTGAGGTCTAACCGTTCGCTCATTTTCTTTTCCTCTTTGCGTAGGCTTCCAGTTCTCCCTGTACTTTTTTCAGCTCGCTGAGCTGCGCTGCAAGCGCGTCCGGCGTCGCCTGCATTTCCAGAATCCGCATAAACCGCGTGACCGGGTCGTTCATCACCTGCAGCATGCTGTAGACTTCCGTATTCAGCATCTTTTCAAGCATCCTGAAGTCGGCCAGCAGGTCGAATGCCCTGTCTCGCGTTTTTGCATTGCCCTTCATCCGCTCGATCTGGTTGAATACGTGGCCGCCCGCCCATCGATCATAATCGTCCGCGCTCATCAGCCATTCGTCCCCCTCAACAGGTTCAAAGCCGGCCTTCAGATACAGCTTCAGAAGTGCACCCATCATGTACCGGGCCTTACGCTCCGGACTGTCCTTGAAATACGGCGGCGTCCGGACGTCGTCGTCTGCGGACACCCGAATTTCCACCCGGTCAAAGCACCGCTCCGCCACGTAGTTCACAAACGCCGTCTTCTGCATCAGCGGCACATAAGTTTCCGCATTCATCACATGCTCTTCTTCAATTTTTTTGTAATCCATATGTTTCAATTCCTTTCAGTTTCATTGGATTTTTTACGAATCGGGCATTTATTTGATTCCGGAGACGCTTCCCAGCGCCCCGTATTCGGGCAAAAATACTGGTGCCCGCACTGGGGATATCTGGTTTCCTTGAGCCTCAGACAGTGCAGGCTTACGTCTCCCCGCACCCTGAATGCATACGGGCATTTGCTGGCCATGTGAATTCCTCCTACAGTCCAAGAAGCTGAACTTCTGCGGACACCCGCGCGCCGTTCCACCCCGCCGTGATGGTCAGCGGCGCAGCGCTCGCGCCCCAGCAGCTGATTTTCACGCGGTTGCCGTCGATCTGCGCAGTATATGCGCCCGCGTCCGCTCCTTCGAATATCCATTCGACTGTTCCGTCCGCTTTCTCTCCATTCTGGAAGGGCTGTGCGGAAATCTCCGCGCTTTCATAGGCGCTGACGGATGTCGGCACAGTTCCCGAAAACTCGACCGCATTCCCGCTCTCAGCGGCTTCTACGGCCACGTCAAAGCTCTGCGTAATTGTCTGGTTCTGCAAGAGCGCACATGTAATTCTGCACACTCCGTTCCTTAAAGCGCGGACAGTCCCGTCCGTCCCCACCGTCGCAATGGTGTCGTCGCTGCTTGTCCAGATGTAGGAAACCGGTCGTGCATCCGTGCCGGAAACCGTTTCGCCGTTTCGGACGCTGGATGCCGTAAACTGTACGGAGCTTCCGGCCCGCATCTTCCCGGCCCCCGAAATGGATATGATCCAGCTGTAGGTTTTCCCGCCTGCAACGTGGTTTTCCATGTCGTCTATTTCAAGGTTCGGTTCCTGCATCCTTGCGGAGAAATACAAAAGATGGCTGCTATTTTCGTCTTCCGTAAACTCCCGAACCACATCGGAATAGCCCGTAATCTGGTACGCACGGCGGCCGAGGATGATCCTGCTGTTCTGGTCAAGCTCTTCCGTCTCGTCGTTCCGCTGCACAATGACGTTGAAGTACCCCTGCATAATCAGGGAAACTTCCTGAAAGTCGTTTGCATTCGCCATTGCCTGAGATTTTTCAATAAGAATCGGCTCTTTTTTCAGATTCCCATAAAAATCGTAGTGGTTCCAGGTGGCGTTGCAGCGCCGCATAATGCCGCTGGCCGTCGCGCCGGAAATGTTCGATGGGTTCGTCACAAACCATGTAGAGCCCATCGTTTCCATTTTTGCGCCTTCCGGAACGTAATCGATGCGCCGGTCCGGAATCAGATAGGCCTTCTGGTCGTCCGTTTTCCGGGTCAGCGATATCCCCTGTTTAATGGTATCTGAAACCCGGATGTACTTAACAGACCATGCGTAGAAATCGCCCTTGGTCAACCCCTGAATATTTGCCTTTACATAATCCGGAGAATACTTCGCGTATTCCTCCGCAAAAGCAACGGTTTCATCCGCAAAATACTGCCTTTGCCGGTCCTTGTATTCCTTCGGCGCATTTGTGCATTTTCCGGAAATTCCGCCCATCAGGCCGATATTCCCCATATGTACGCTGCTTTTTCCCATACCGGCGCACGCTCCCCATCACACAAATTCAACCGGCCTGTTTCTGCCGCGAAATACATTGGCATACGCACAGTCCTGCTCGTACTTTCCCAGTTCCTCATTCAAAAGCCCGCGGTTCGCCATTTTCTTTTTCGCGCCCTGCGCCATATAATTGGCTTCGTTCGGCGTCTCAAAGCTCCGGTCGTGCACCTTCGGCATATCCGCCAGCCAGTTGCGGAAAAACCGCTCGTCCCACACGCACGCAATGCAAAGGCCGAGAATGCGCTTTTGTGCATCCGTCAGTTCGTGGGCAAAGGTTCCGTCTGTATAGAAATCCATGGTATAGACCGTTCCGGCTGCCGCCTGCTGCGGGAACGTGACGTTTCCCGTCTCCGGGTCGTATACGGCCTGTGCATACGGCGTCTCGCACACGTTGCCGTTCGGCGCAATCTCCACGCTTGCGCAACTGAACAATGCATAACCGGTCTTTCCGGTCTGTACAATCGTCTCCTGTGCGGTGCTTTCTTCCGTACTCTCCCACTCCGCCGCGTCGTACAGCGGTTCTGTAACCCCGCTTTGCAGGTACATTGCGATTTCGGGCGGCCGGCTGAAGATGGGCAGTCCGTTTTTCATGTAGAGCGCCATTTTCCGCAGAAACCGCGCCGGGTTTTCCTCCGCCTGATCGCGCAGCCGGATGTCATCGATAAAAACCATTGCATGGTCTGAAATGACCTCGCTCCATGTGGTGCCCATCTCCCGCCCTCCTGTTTTTAAGCTTCGTCCAGTGCGTTCATGGCTTCAATGATGCCAATGAAATCGCCGCGTTCATGCCCCTTGCGTTTGCTCAGGTTGTTCAGCGCAACAACCCGTTCCCGCGTCACATAGGGGCTCCTCTGTGCGTATGCATCTGCATATCTCTGTGCCACCATCTTCTTGTGGCCTTCGCAGAGCGCCGGGTAAATGTCAAGCATTTTGTCCCCCAACTCCACCATTTTTGCAAACGCCTTCCGGTCGAGAAGTTCCCCTTCTTTGTAATTCACACCCAGCGTTTCCCGTTCTTCCTCGTCAAGACCGCTCACGATAATCAGCCAGCGATCCCGCAAAAACTTCCGGTTCATGTTGGTCAGAACACGGCTCAGGTCGCTTTTCGGCACATAAAAGCTGCCTGTTTTGCCAACAATGCTGCCGTACATGCCGCCCTCGCCAAAATGCACCGTGTTGTCCTCCGCAACCTCCGCCTGCCAAAGAAAGTGTACCTTCTCTGTCTCGGACGCAATCTGCACAACCTGCGGCACGGACGCCTGCGTCTGCGCCTTTTTCAGCGCTTCAGCAACGGCATCTGCCGCCGCCTTCCGGATCAGTTCCTGAACCTGCGCATCCGTGTAATATTTTCCCGTTTCCTCTGCCGCATCTGCCTGCGCCGCAATTTTTTCCACGGCGTCCGCACCGCCCGTCTTACTCTTTGCCATCATTTTCCATTCCTTTCAGATCGTGATGTTCATTGCACGTGCCGCCCTCATGCAGGCAAACTCGTGATATCCGCGGGAGAGAAAAACTCTCTCCCGCTTTGACCTGATTTAAGCGCCGATGGTGATGTGGGCGATTTTGGATGCAAAGGTCGCCACCGCGTCGATGGCAATGGTTACGTTCAGCCCGATTTCGAAATCCGCGGACTTTGTGGGGTCCATCTCAATCGTAATGGGCGTACCGGCCGTGTAGCCGATGGTCATGGGCTTCCGGCCGTTTCCGGCCATCATCCAGATATCCGTCGCAGACAGCATTGTGGTCGGGTTGGAGTTCTGCGTGCCGGGGATAATCACGTCCTGAAGCGGCAGCAGACGCACGCTCATGAACTCGCCCAGATAGCCGCTGCGGGTGTAATCCGCGCCAAGCAGGGTTGCAATGGCCGCGTCCATGTTGACATTTGTGGAGCCGGTGACCTGCGTCGGCAGAACCTTGCTCAGTGCTACAGCGCCGCCAGTGGCGAACACGTTGGAAATCATCGTGCTGTTCAGAGCTGCCACCTTATTCGCCGCAGTGATCCAGTTTACATTATTAAATGTATAGCTCAGCTCGCTGGGAATGAGGGTCGTGTCGGCCGCGGCAGCGGTCAGGGCCGCGTTCCACATGCCCATGGTCTTTGCGTACATGCCCGCGGCAATGTTGGCGAAGAATACGCCGAAGTCCTGATTGTTGCCGACAAGCTGAATCCACTTTGCCGTAATCCAGCAGGATTTGGGCTGCGGGTTCAGGGTGTAGTCCTTCGAATAGAACCGGTTGCGGGGCACGCTGCGGCTGGCGCCCCAGCTGGAATCCTGGAACACCGGTATGTCGTTGGAGCCGATGGAAATTGCGTAGGTCTGGCCAAATTCGACCTCAACGGTATCCGCAAACATGGAAACCGCTTCAGAATAAACGGCGGGCAGAATGGGGATGATGATTTCCTGATAAATGCCCTGCAGAACGCGGTAGAACGCGGCGTTCCCGTAGAAGCGGTTGCCGTCCCTCTTGAAGCTTTCCCAGTCTTCCGGGGGATTTTCGCCGACCTGCGCGCAGGCGATCTTTGCGGCGTACAGCATATGCTCGCGCTGGAACTGCTCGTTAAGCTGCTTGTAGCCCCGGTCTGTGGTCATCCGCTGTGCGGCTGCGCTCATGCCGTTTGCTGCAAGAATTTTGTTTTTACCCTTTGCCGCATGCTCGTAAAAGATCGTCCGGCCCTTTGCGATGATGTCCGCACGCTCGTTGTTGGCGGCTGTGTTGAACACCTCAGAAGAGATGCTGTTCAGGCTCAGTTTTGCCATGTCAAATCACTCCTTCCTTCTCAGCCCGCAACAGTGCTGACCTTGCAGGCCACCACGTCGTAGTAACCAAAGCTCTGGGTTGTGCCCTCGGTGAAGTTTCCGCTGCCGCGCAGCTTGAAATACACCGCGCCTGTGGTTGTCGGCGCCGCCGCCGCAGGGACAAGCAGGCCGTTTGCAATGGTAAAATACGTGTTGGTACTGATTGCGGCAGACAGGTTGCCTTCGCCAAAGCGATATACGTGCATGCCGTCAAACACAATCTGGGTGAACGTGCCGTCTCTTCCGGCGGGAATGCCGAGGCCCAGCGTCTCGGTTCCCACGGCGTAGCTCTGGCCGTTTTTACCGGACAGGTACTGCACCTCATAGGTGTTCGCCGCGAAAATGGGGGTGTCCACAGTGGCGGAAGCAGCCGCTGCAGTCATGTACCACGCGTTTTCGTTCTTCACATTCGTGAAGCCTGCGCAGGGGAGCTGGTCGCCCTGTACGCACAGCAGACCGGCGGAGCAGTCCGCGTCCGCGCTGGACGCCTGATACCGACCGGTGATGTTGCACAGCTCGTTGAACTCATTGTTTGTAATCCGCGCTTCAAAAGCGGTCTTTGCGATATAAGCCATGTATTTTCACTCCTTCCTTATTTACCGGCACCGGAAGTCTCGATGCCCCACTTGTCCAGCAGTCCGCCGATCCCGTCATTTCCGTGTTCGCCCTGGTCGAAGCTGTCCAGCGCAAAATGCGTTCTTCTGGCCTCGGCGCGCTTCTTGTCGTCTTCCATTACCGCTGCGGCGCAAACCGCAAGAACGGCATCCCGCACCATCTTGTCGCCGTTCCAAACGCCGTCCTTGTCGCAGCTGTTTGCGTAAAACCCGGACGCAACGGATTCCAGAATGGATTTCACGGCATCTGCGCCGATCTTGTGTTCGCGGTTCGCGTTGAACGCATCCAGCGTCGCATTGACAGCCTCTTTTGCCGCGTTCAGCCGCCGTGCAGCCTCGGCGGTTTCCATTTCACTGATTCTCTTGTTGGCCTTTTCAAGGCTCTCTCTCAGCTGGGCGGCGCTCTCGCCGTCTGCCCGCACGCAGCTGCACGCATGGTCAATCAGGTCGGAAACCTCCACCACTTCTTCTGCGTTTTCGCCGAAACAGAAAGACGCAGTCAGGTGCGCAGGCTTCAGCCGCGCCATATTGACCTCGCCATGATCGTCTGCGTTGAACACATAGGTAAACGCGCTGCCCGCAGCGTCGATCAGACCAACGTGCATGCCGTCCTCGCTCAGCGCCACAATTTTGTACCCTTCGAACTTCGGCGCGAGCGCCTTCGCCGCTCGTTTGTTCATGCTTGTTTTCACTCCTTTTTTCGGATTTTTACCGGTTTGATTGAGCGATGCAGCGCGCAGCTTCAACGTTTTAAATTCCTCCTGCATGGCTGCAAGCTTCGCAATGCTGGCGCCCGGTATCGCCGGTGCAACACCGGTGCCGAGGATCGTTACCGCAAGCCCCTCCCACGCGGTCATGACTTCAACCTTATCCTCCATGTGGGATTCGCTTACGAGAGTCTCCACAGATACATCCATGCGCCCCGTCCGCACAATATAATCTGTGAGTTCCCGGTTATAAAAGGCAAAAAGTTTCCCTTTCGCCCTGATCCACGTGTTTCCGTCCCGCTGCGCGAGGGAAAAATCTTTCGGATCGTCCGAAAGCGTCCCAACAATGCGCTCCGCCGTGGCGTCTGTGTATGAGTTGTACTCTTCTCCCGTCCTGGGATCTATTTTCGTCCTTGAATTGTGCCCATCCCCGATTTTCCCGTTCACATAGGCAATCAGAATCGGACGCCCGGCAAACGTCAGGTAATATTGATCCAGATTCCGGTACGACCAGTTGTTCCGGTTGACGCCCTCGCGCATGAGCCAGAGCTCAACTTCAAATTCGTAATTTCCGATTTTCTGAAGAACTCTGATCTGCCCGTTTTCGCAATCCTGCTTCTTAGAAAACGGCATCAATCCTCACTCCCTTCAAAAAGGCCTCTGATCCAGTTGTCATAACTCGTTGCGCTGGAATCGGTCACGTCGTACATCTGCCAGGCATACAGGAATTTTTCATAGCTCTCGCTGTTTTGCATCTGCAGGTTTTCAAACGCCCGCGCCAGAGGATAGAGATTTGCGTTTTCCGCCTCATAGACGCAGTCCTTCAGCGCCGTCTCAATCTCATCCAGCATGCGGATGATCTCGCCGAACACGCCGTCCAGATCCGCCGGGCGCTCTGTGTATTCCGGTGTTTCCGGATATTCCTGCATCAAATGCCGCTTATGCAGGATATCCCCAATGCCGTCAAAGCGCTTCGGCTGCTCGTGCGCCAACCTGTGTATCGCCTCGGCCGTCTGCGTAAGGCCGAATTTGATCAGCACCCATTCTTTCAGGGTGTCGAGCCCCCGCGCCGCGTTCTGATAAGCCGCCGTCGCCCTGCGGGAGGCATCCCGCAGCGGCGCAAACCGCGGATCGTCATATGTGAAACGTTCATTTACCTTTGCCATTGGTCGCCCTCCTTCCCCTGTCAGGTTCCATAACTGTCCAGATCCCCTTCGTTTCCGTCGCTTGTAGGCGCGCCCTCCGCCTTTGGCCTTCCGCCCGGATTCGCGTCGTGGGCCGCCTGCGGGGAACTCCCGGTTCCGGTCTTCTGCGTGTTTCCGGCTCCTGTGTATGTAGACTGGAGCGGCCGCCGCAGGTCCAAAACGCCGCTTTCCGCAATGGCGCGGGAAATGCTGAGATCGTCCAGCACGCTCATGTTGTGCATCGCCAGATAAAGGATCGTCTGCGGCAGAATCCCAAGGGTCATGCCCTCCTTTGCCGCCTTCAGTGTCTCCGCATCATCTGAAATCGAGCCAAACATTTCAAATCTCCAGCTGTATTTCAGATTCAGCCCTTCAAAAATGCTCTGCATCATCCGTTCAAAGCCCCGGTAGATCTGTTCCGCAAACCGGCTCTCAATCTGCAAACTGATGTTGGCAACGCCTGCACGCGGTTCGTCGCTTGTTGGAATCAGGGCCGAAAGGCCAGCCTTTGCCATGGTGTAGCCGTACCCGGCGCTGGAAATCTTTGTTGCGCTGGGCGCTTCCGCCAGCTGGTGCATTTTGATGTTCTCCACAGGAGCCGTGAACCAGCCAATGCCGCTTGTGTTGCTGCTCTCCAGCATCTGATACCAGAGCTCTTCAAACATCATCCGCCCTGCGTTGGACAGCCTGTAATCGTCGTCCACCGGCTTCACGTCCGTCTTTTCTCTGTACGGGATTTCGCCGGTAAACAGAGAAATCAGCGGATTCTGTACCAGTTCAAGCTGAATCTGTTCGTACTGGGCGATCTGCAGCAGGGACAGGAAAAGTCCGGTCAGCGGCGAGACCGCCGCCGTATTCGCGTCGTCAATCTCAAACGTGAAGACGCTGTCCACCGGAAGCGTAACCCAGTAGAACCACTGGCCGTTCTGGTAATAAACATCCGGGTTCCCGTCCAGCGGCCCGTCCCCGGCAAGCTGCTTCAGCCTGTTCATATCTACCGCGTTTTTCTCCGCGTAAATGTATTTGGTGCCAACGCCCTTCGGCGGTTTATTCACGACCTGCGAAAACGTGTCCATATACGGCATAAACAGGTCGCCGAACTGTTCCGGGAAACATCCCGGCCGCAGGAAGTAAAACAGGTTGAAGGCCACCGTGTATTTTGATACGCTGTTGAACCCGACAATTTTTGTCCAGTCGCTGGGCAGCTGCTGCATGAATGCGTAATTGACCTTGTTGTGGGGCTTATCCACGCTCAGCCGCGGATAATAAAAGACTTTCCCCTCCTGAATCGCCTGTCCGGCAATCCGGTGCGCCGTAACGCGCGGGTCCAGTTTTCTGCGCAGCTTTTCAAGAAGCGCCCATTCCCGCCAGAATTCATCGTTTTTCGCCGAATCCTTATTTGTAAACTCCGGCGCAATGTAGTTGTGATAGGTCAGCAGATCCTGATACATTTTCCGCGTGTGGAAAAGCGGATAGGCCGTGTATTCCAGTGCGTGCTCCACCTGCCGCAGCGGCTGCTCGTTTGCAAGGGGGCTTGTAAGCATTTCAGCCACCTTGTTTTTTGTAAAATCAGCCGGCAGAGAAGAAATCGCCTGTACGCGCCGGTTCTGGATATACGGATTGTTCCGGTAATACTGCCCCCCGGTCGCCCGTGTAAATGCGCTGATCATGCCGCTGACCGGCATGCCGCCGTATTGCGCAGAAAGTTTTTTGAACCGCTTGAAAATATCAGAGTAGGACGAATACTGCATCTCCTTAAACTCACTGGTCAAATTCACTGCCCTCGTCCTCCTTTCCAAGTTTTTCCTGCTCTTCGCGGAGCGCCGCTTCCAGATTGTCCATCAGCACATTCATGCGTTCCCTTGTCTCATTGCGGGACCTTGCAGCCGCTTCCGTCAGGATGACGAGAATCGAATCCTTCAGCCATGCCCGGTCCCGCTCTGTCAGCCTGTTCAGGTCGCTGCCCCTGACCTCGACGCAGGGAAGTGCCCGTGGCTTTCTTGTCCGGTAAATCAGGATATAGTCCGCGGTCATGCGGGAAAAACGTTCATCTGCGGCCTTGCGGATCGTCTCCGGATTCACCGGCGCAGCAAAAAGTCTGTATTCTCGCGCCATTTTAAAAAATCCTTCCTCCGCGCCGTGAGCCCGTCATGCGGTTTCCAGCGGCTGCGCGGGCGTGATAATATGCATACCCGGTGCGGTACTTTTCAAGTTTTTCATCCCAGTCACTTTTCTGGCGGCCGTGGATTTCTTCCAAAAGCTCCTCGCGCTCAATAATCTGCGCAAGCCGCAGGGCGTATTTCAGCGCCGACCAGCTGTCGCGCTGAATAACTTTTGAAATCCGCTTTTCACTCATACCCGCGCCGGATGGCACAAGCTTCAGGTTCTGAATCTGCCCGCTCAGCTCCCGGCATTTCTGGTACGGCTTTGCAATCTGGTAATCCCGGTCGTCGTCCCTGATCCTGTGGCGGCGTTTGTACGCTTCCACCCCCTCGTTTGCGTTAAGAGTCAGAAGCTGTACATTGTGGTGCTCAAATTCCGTCTGCGCGTATTTAAGCATTTCGAAATCCGGGTCTGTTGCGCCGGTTCCTCCGGCCTTAATCGGATAAATAATGGGAATCGCGCCCGGAAGCTCTGCCGCCGCATACGCCGTGTGGTTTCGGATGCACAGCGGCGGCAGTCCATCCCCGAGGTCGGTCATCAAATCCTCCACAACGCCGCGTCCGTACTGCCAGGCGTCAATGGCAATATAAGTCTGGCTCCCGTCAAAACAGAACCGATGCCACACATTCTTCAATCTTCTCGCCTGCGCTTTGCTCTGCGTCGGCGGGGGCCAGTCATCAATGTAAACAAGCTGCTTCAGGAACTTATCCCGTTTCAGGAACTCCTGCTGCCGTGTCAGTTTCACCACTACGCACGCGCATTTTGCGTTTTTCGCCGAATCTTCGTACGACACGTCATAGCCTACAACGTAAATCACATCTTCTGGCATTTCTGCCGCCCGCGGCGCTTTGCAGCAGTGTTCCGTCTCCATCGTCATCAGCTGCTGACTGTCTGTCAGGAGCTCGTCCGTCAAAACGGGGAACTCGTCCGCACCTGTGTACCGGCTTTCCATTTCACGCATCCACCGTTCCACTGTCAACTTTTCTTTCAGCTTGTAAGCCCACGAAACCGGCCGCATCTGCTGTAAAATCACGCACTGCCACGGAATATCCACGGCGAATGCCTTTTCGCCGTTTCGCATGGATTTGAGAACAGAGCACCGCACCTGGTATGCATGGTTTTGTTTCCTGCCTGCGCTGGTAATGGAATGGCTCTTATACGCCACGAAGTTCGGGTCCGGCTCGCCGTTCACATTGTGCCGCAGGCGCACCGCCGGAAGCACAACCGTTGTATATTCATCAAAATCAAACGGAGGCGGCTCTTCCTGTGCAAATTCTTCCGCCGTCGCCGCGTGGATGTTGTCGCCGCGCTTCGCGCCAATGTAAAAGCTGCTGTTAAAATCCGTTGTGATCTTAAAATCGTCCTTGCTTTCGGCATTGACGCGCCAGTGCTTTGCCAGCGCCGCATAATCATGCTCAATCTGGCGGTATGTCTTCCCGCCGATTCCGGCCAGCTGCTTCAGGGACGGTCCCACATAAAGAACCTGCGTCCCCGGCCAAACCACGCCGTTGACCATCTCCGTCAGCAGTTTCGTATAGGTTTTTGTCATGCCGCGCGTACCCGTAATGGCGACTTCCGCATTGCGCGCATAAGCACGCATCATCACCCGCTGCAGAAGTTCCAGAGTCTTGAAGTCGCTGTCATCGCTGCGCAGAATGTCCGCCAGAATATCCGGGCACTAATACCAACGGCCTGTCCAGATCAGAAATGCCCAAAATGCATCCTCATAGTTGGAATAATCCCGTGCTTCCGTCTGTTTCACGGCAATCCAGCCTGTTGAGCTGCTCCAGACGTGTCCGCTCCGTCTTGCCATTGGTACCGGTTCACCTCTTCCCGTTTCTCTCCGGAGGCATCTTCACAATGCCGAGTTCCTTATACGTCTCTCTCTCCTGCTCATTCGGCTTTTCCGCAAATTCATTCAAATCATCATGAATCCGCATTCCCGCCGGAAGCGTCTGCAAATCCGGGAGCCCATCATTCATTCGTGTTGCATTCGCCATGCAAAGCAGAACCTGCTCGGCCGCATCCCTTGTGTAGGCATATTTCGGCCGTCTGTGAAACAGAATCTGAAACATCTCGTCCGGCGAACATTGTTTTCCGTTTTTCAGAAGCCCGGCTTTCTCCAGCCGATCCACAATGCCGTCAATCCGAACCTCGTCAATGGGCTTTGCGTCCCGCTTCCGCAGCCCCTCGCTGGAGAGGTTGTCCTGAATCATTTTGTTCAGTTTTGCAGCCTTTTCATATTGGCCGATGGCGCGCATCTTGTCCCGATCAAGCGTCATTTTGGCGCAGTCCCGGAGGATAAATTCCTGCTTCACGCTCACGCCGCCCGCCGCCATGAGGTCGCTGGCCAGCGCGTCGTAAATCCGGTCCAGCTCGTTGTAATCGTCTGCCGAATACGGGTTCTGGGAGCTGTTTCCGCCCCACGCCTTCCGCTGCTTTTCCGTACCGGATTTTCGCGTTCTTGCGCTTTTTTCGTTTCCTATGGCCTTTGAAAATTCACCAGTTCCCAGCCGCTCACCAAAAATCTTCAAAATATCCGTCAAGCCGTCCAGAAAGCCGAGCCGCCGGCCGCGGCTTTTGTCGAGCCCCTTTGTCCGCAGGTTGTCGCGGTAGTCGATCCACTTGTTTTTCACGCCGATCTCCCGTGAAATCGCCGTCATGTCAAACGGCACATCAAATCGGATGCAGCAATAAAAAAGGGCAAGGCTTTCGCTGGTTTCCCGTGCAATCTCTTCATACTGCTTCTGCTGCTCACTTAACGTCAGCTCTTCCTCACGGTCCTCCATCGCGTCCTCCTTGCCAAAGCCAAATTAAAAAACGAGAGGTGCAAAGTCATAATCCTTCACACCTCTCATAAAAACACATCTGGAAAAATGTGCGCCCCATTTATGGGGAAAAATGAAAATTTTTTTATTTTTCTTCACGACCGAGAATGAAATCCACGGTCACGCCGTAAAAGTCCGCAAGAATGAGAAGCCCGGCGGCCTTCGGTTCAACTTCTCCGTTTTCATACCGGGCAATCATATTCTTGCTCAGCCCGCAAAGCTCTGCCACCACGCGCCGTTTCAGTTTCCGTTTTTCCCGCAGCCGCTTCAACCTGTCCGCATAGGGAGGCATTTCAAAAATATCATCTCGATTCATCGTCCGACCTCTTGCGTCTCCTGCGGCGCCTGACCGTCACCTTCTTGTCGCATTCTTCCGGCTTGCACCCCCTGCGTTTTCCTGTCATCAGAATGTACGCGCAGAACCGGTATGCCTCATTTCCGTAACTGCTCCAGCTATTGAGAGATATAAAATACGCACAGTTCCGGCATTTGGATGTATTGCGCTTAAATTGCGCCGTACCTTGCGATGTATCGGCCATAACTCAGCCCCTTTTCTCGCGCGCTGCGGTCAATTCGTGCAATTTCCCGCATGTTTTCGGTCTTATTCACGACATTCTTTTCCTTTTCCGCAGGTTTTTTGTCCAGCCGCCTTCCTTCATCGCGGGCCTTTTTAATGCCGCACCGCTTTGAACAATAGATCTGATTGCCGCTCTTCGGCACAAATTTCTTTCCGCAGTATTCGCAGATTCTTGTTTCCTTCTTCTGCGCCTTCCGCTGTTCTTTCCGTGCATCCTGCCACCACAGGTCTGCGCATTTTGGGGAGCAGAACCGTCCGTTCTGCACTCTCGGCGTAAACGCCTTCCCGCAGTATTCGCATTGGGTTGGATCATACTGTTTTGTTTTCTGCCGTCTCATTTTCTCTCCTTATTGTCTCCCGGTCGGGCGCATTGATCAGTTCAACTGACGGTTCAATGATTTTCATCGGCTCTTCTCCTTTTGATTTTGCTCAAAGATATCCTCCTGCACAAAAAAGCTTTTTTGCGCTGTGTGTGCCGCAAACCGTTTTTCTTGCGCATCAAAATACGTTTTGTCTATTTCGCACCCCACAAAATCGAGACCCGCATTCCATGCCGCGATCCGGCTTGATCCACTCCCAAGATGCGTGTCCAGAATTCTGTCTCCTGGCCTCGCAAAGCGGCCGAATATCCATTCGTATAACCTTATAGGTTTCTGTGTCGGATGGATGCGCTCGTCATCTGCCCCAATTCCGCCAAAATACGGGAAATCAAAGCACATGGCCGTCCCTTTAAACGATGTATAGGCGAGTTCGCCATCCGCATATGTGTTTACCGGCTGATGTTTATACCAAAAAACAAACGCCGGGCAGGGTGGTAAAATATCCGATAGATGATTGTAACCCCACACAATCTGATTCTGCGAAATTCTTCTCAGCTCCTCGAACCACGCCTTATTTGGCCGCATATTATTGACCGTATCCAGATCCCCATATTTCCGCAGTCTGCTTGTTTCCCCATGCCTGAATCGGTTAATTCCATATGGTGGATCACAAACCGCCAGATTAAACGCCTTGTCCGGGCACGACTGCATATATTCCATGCAGTCCACGTTATAAACAATACTTTTCGGCATCATTTTGCCCCGATCTCGCCGCCGCAGGCGGCGTACCCTGCAAGGTCAACCCAGTTATCCGCCTTTGCGCTCCCAGCGCCAATCCGCGCAATCTTCAAAAGTGCCATCAGCGCCGCCACATCCTCCGGCAGGATGCATACGGCCGCAGCGCACTTTTTGCGCAGATACACGCCCCACAGTTCGGCAATCAGACCGAAATTGTCCTCCGGCGTGCCGTAATCCTCTTCCCGCTGCCCGCATACGCAGGCCTTTGCTGCGTCCAGAATTTCCGCTCTTGTCATCTCACGATCCCCCCGTACCGCATGTTCCAGTCCTCAAAATCCTTCTCGTCCAAAACGGACCGCAGCCGCCCGTCCAGCCGGTCTTTGGTGTACTCAAGGGACTTGTCCCCTCTGGCGTCGTCGATGGTCATGTTGGCAATCTCCGTGACGATCTGCCGGAACGCGTCCCGGAACTCCGCCAGCTTCTCCCCGCGCCGCTGAAAGACCTCGTTTGCGGCCAATATTGCCGCATCCTCGCACCACTGGACGGTGAATTTCCGCTGATAGCTGATCTCTGCGGCCTGCGCCGCCTGTATCTTCTGCATGTATGCACTCGGCTTTGGCATGGTTAAGCCTCCTTTTCTTTTGCAAAATCTTCTACGGCAAAATACAATTCGCACCACCGTATGGCCGTGCGCGTCAGCGCCGCGTTGCCGAACCACCATCTATTTTTTGCTAAAAGAGGCCTATATCTGATCGGCAGGCAATACAAGTTCTCCGGCGTGCAATTCAGCGGATTCCCATCAAGGCAAATGATGCAGTGATCCTTCGGAATTTCGCCGTGCAGTTGTTCCCACACAACGCGGCGCTTCGGCGTTCGGCGGTTATGAAATGGAACGCCGTATTCAAGGCTTGTCACGATCCACGGTTCTCCCTTTATGATGAGTTCGTCCCCGATTTTCCGTGTTTTGTTTGCCTGCCGCATTCCTGCAATGCCGCGCGCGAACGATTCCGGCGTATAGTGGGCTTTAAATTCGCTGCCACGCAGGCCCCGCTGCCAGCTCTTGTGTCCCGGCCTGAATCGCCCGTCCTCCCCAGAACGAAACCCATTTTTATTGCAAAACGCTTTAATCCCGGCAGCACTACGGCTTTGAGAAAACGTCACGTTGAACTGCTCTGTCAGCTCTCGCCGACTCACAAACGGCGCATTGTCTTTAAGCCATTGAATCTGCTCCGGCGTGTATGTGTTATAGACTGCCACCCCTGCCGACCATCCTCTCAATGACGCTGTTTTTCAGTTTTCCTTCGTTTGATAGCTTTTCCGTGCGCAGGACCACATCCGCGTTGTTGATCATCTGTTTTGCGAGACTTGATACGGTCATCGCAACATCTGCAAGCTGTTTTTTGGCCGCAAATGGCGTTTTTTCATCGGTAATCAAGGTAATTTGTTCTCCCAGTTTTTCCTGCAATTCGTATAACGTCATGTCGTTTCCCCCTTTCAGCTTTCTTTCTTCGCCCGCTCCTGACCGTCATTCGTTCTTGCGTACTGCCCCAGAAATGCGGAAAGCCGCCGTCTCATCTCGTCGTTCATTCTTCTTCTTCATATTCCGCCCGCAGCCAGTCCAGCGTGCCCGTGTGCCCTTTGTGGCAATACAGCGTTGCAGGGCATCCCATGCACGGATTGCAGCCGTTGACCGGCGCGCCATACGTGCGCATGTTGCACAAAAATGCCGCCATTGCCTCCTCGTCAAGGCTCCTGAGAAATTCAAAATTCGTCATTGTCTTTCCTTTCTCCGTAGCTGCAAAAATCATCAGGGCACACATGATAGGCCAATTCATACTTTGCCATTCGCAAGCACGTATAAATCAGTTGTCCGTGACGTCTGGTGCGGTGCTCCATATAGTGCTTGCAGTCCCTACACCGCACGATATGTTCTACATTTGGGAGCGGACAGTCATCAAAAAACTTGTCTTGCGGATTGATTTCCTGCTTTGCTCCACGCTTGCAACGGTGCTTTTTGAAGTCGTAGTCTGCGCAAGCGCCGCAGTATGTAATTCCTTTCATTCCTTGTCACCGTCCATTCTCGCGCCGCAGTGCGGGCAGAAGTTCGACAGAACAAACTTGTCGTTGCAGTCGTAAACAGCTTCCTCTTTGCAGGCAGAGCAGATATATCCGCCAATCGGGTCGCGTCCTGCAACTGCGGGATTCCATCCGGTCATTTCGCTTTCATAAACAGGCATCCACAACCCGTGCACCACCGGCACAACGTCGGCAGCGGGCATATCCAAGATGGATTGCAAGTTTTTTGCGCTGCACCCGTCCTGCATTAGTTTCATAAGCGCCGCCGCCCGGTCAATATACTCACTCATTCTCATCCACCTCCACAAATTCCCCGCCTTTGAGCATGTACCACGTGTCCGGTTTGCAGGTTTTCACGGGCGATACTTGCGAAAGTCCGGTTCCGCTTTCCTTATCCATACGGCATTGCACCACCTTTGCAGTTGTTTTATTTCCTTTGGCGCGTGCTTCTTGTCATAAACCATTACATATGGTGACCGCTTGGCTTTCCTCGCAGGCGATCAGGACTTTCATTTCATGACCTCCCACACGTCATACCATCCCGTCACTGCATAGCACGCGTTGTGATCTGTGCAAAACACATCCACGCACCCGGCCCCAACGCCCCGGTCCTGCACCTGCCGGACGCCGATGCCCGCAATGTACAAATTCGTTCCAAACGGCAGCGCCGCCGCGCATGTGGCCCCGGCCACCGCCTTTGCCCCGCTGGCCGTGATGCCGTCCGTCTTCCCGCAGCAGCTTGCGCAGGCGTCATACCCGGTCACCCAAAACTTGCCCAGATACACAAGCCCGTCCGGCTCGTCTTCCGTTTCTTCCGGGTCCTCCGGTATGTATTCCTCTCTTGGCCATGCGCAGTACCCCCGGCGGCTCACCCGCTCAAACGCATCCTCCGCCGTCTCCGGCATGTAGGGCACCGCGCGGGCCTGCCGGCCGCATGTGGCCAGCGCCACAAACAGAAGCAACAGCACAAAAGCCGCAACAACAATCATCCCGTCTGTTTTTCGTTTCATTTCGTCAGCTCCTCAATTCGCACCCTCACGCAGTCCGCGTCATGGTATCTGCTCACACGCTCCCGGTACCACTTCCGGCCGTCGTTCACCAGAAGATAGCCTTTCAGGGCATCCACGATCAGCTTTTCGACCACTGCGTGATTATCTATATCCATGTTCGTATTATGCCAAAATGTGATTTTTACCGGGTTTTCAAACGTTTTTCGCCGGATTCCCTGCCCAAGAAGTGCATATGAAACCACGTTGTGCATGTCGTCCGCGTTCTTCTTCCGCGCCGCCCAGTGCATCCCGGCAAAGTAGGCGTTCAGCCCGTACCGCTTGCAATACGCCGCCCGGTTCCGGGGATAAGGGATTTCAAACTCAATTACCCGCATCGTCAGCCCCCGTCCCGTATAGACGATTTCCGCCCGTGCCGCGTCTCAAGCCATACGCGTTCTGCTTTGCGTGCAGTGCGCTCCGCGTCCGCCGCCGCCCGGTATCGGGACAGCGCGGCCGTATACACCGCGCAGCTGCCGGAACATCCCGGGTACCTCTTGCGGCATTCTTTGCAGCAGACAAAATAGCTTGAGCTATTCATGCGCCGCCCCCGTTTCTTTCGGACAGTTCCGGCATCTTCATGCCTTCCGCAAGCTGCTCCATTTTCCTGCGCACATCAGCAGGCAGCGCCATCATCTCCCGCTCGTATGTAACCCGTGCTTTGTAGGATCTCTGGAAATTCGACGCAACAACGCTGTTGAGCGCCCCAGCGTCCATCATTGCCCATTCGCGCAGCTGATTGGGCGAACCGACAAGTCTCTGGAGCCTCTCCGGCAGCTTGTCAAATTCCTTGCCCGCGCCGTACAGGCTGTTTCTGACCGCTTTAAGCACCAGATTCCATGCCTCCTGCGCCGACATTTCGTTTTTCGACAGGATAAACCGCATTTTTTCCTTTACCTGGCCAATTGTTGGTGGAAATCCTTTTGTATCTGCCGAAATCAGGCTTTTCACCGCCGCGCCGACAATGGACGAATCAGAATCTGCAAACATATCCATCCAGAGATTCACCGTGTCGTTGGCCTCCGCTTTTGAAATATCCCTGTAGAAGGCCGGATATGCGCCGCGCAGCACGGCCATGATCTTCAAAACATCAGATCGATCCATGCTGCCGTTCCTCCTCTTCCCGCAACATTTCCATGAAGATGTTTCCGCTTTTGCGTTCCGCACTCATTCCGCGTTCTGTTTGATTTTTTCCAAAATCCTGTTCTTTTGCCAACCACGAGTTAATAAATGCCCGTATTCCGCGCTTGGTTTTACGCTTTTTGGGGTTGGCGTCACACCAGCCGACCATTTTCCTCAGTTCACGCATAACGTCAACCGCCGGATAGAGCGCTGACCACTTTTCGAAATCTTCTTCCGAAACATCAAAGTACGTACCGTCGTTTAAAATCATTGAGACAACAGGCGGCGCGGAGGCGCTTTGCGGCTCTGCGCAATAATCATCTTCTATCTCTAACCTATCCTTACCTAACCTATCCTTACCTAACCTATCCTTACCTAACCTAACCTGGGTTTCCAAATGGTATCCATCTGGTATACCAACCGGGAGACTTTCTGCATTTACGTTTTTCTCTTCATAACATTCGGGGAGCTGAATGTCCGCAGAAAGATGCGATTCTCCCGTATTCAGAGAATATGCACGGTTATTTTTCACAATAAGTTGCTCTTTCTCTTCTTGATATACAGTTGGCTTATATCTGTCGCTTCTGATATAGTTGTGGATTTTCCAATGCTTAATGACAACGATTCCGCTTTCAAATGGGATAATGAACTTTTTCGCCATCAGCAACCGCAGGTCATCGTCGGATGCACCAATTATTCGTTGAATTTTCTTGCAGTTATTTAAAAAACCGTCATCATCCGCCCGCATAGACAAATGAAAGTACAGGCATTGTGTTGAAAGCGGCATGTCTAAAAATACGTCACTGTCAATGATTGTTTTTGCAAACATCCTTCGTTCTGCCATGACTCACTCCACTTCCGTTTCCGCGATCTGACACATACACGCCAGGTCATCGCTCTCAAAGAGTTTCCCCTCGCACTGGAAAAACGGACAGACAGCACACTTTTTTTCGCATCTCGCACGCTCACACCAGCGGATGAGGCTTGCAAATTCCTCTTTCGTGCAAACAATCTTCATATTTTTCACCCCTTCAGATCGTCGGCTGATAGTCGTCCCACGGCAGCGGGCCGTCATCTTCATCATCCGCCAGCGCGTCTGCCTCCTCTGCGGAGCGGCTGCCGCCATCCTGCGCATCCCGCAGCCGCAGAAGCTCCAGAACAGATACCAAAAGCCCCTGTGGACAGATCGTGTCTGCCCGGAGTTCTGACCAGGTCTTTTCCTCCCCGTCGCGGTTTGTGTATTTCCGGGCGCTCCATACGCCCTTGACTTCCACGATGTCGCCTCTTTCCAGCGCAGCAGCAATTGTCGATGTATCGCTCTCACCGGCCGCCATGACATTCATGAACTCGTTTCGCGCATACCCAACGCCAAATTCAATTTTCGGTTCGCCCTTGCGCGTTTTTCCAATGCGCGGTTCCCGGGACACCTTTCCCCAGACCTGCATAAACCGGGAGCCGTCTTCCCGCTCTTTTCCTACCCAGATGCCCATGCCAACCTCTCCTCTCAGTCAAAGAAGCTTTCCGCGTAGGACACGTCTGCGCCGTCTGCGCGGGTCTGTGCGGCGTTTTTCTTTCCGGCGTGTGAATCATCGCTGTCGCGCCCGCTGGCGGTTGCAAGCGGCGCTTCTTCCGCAGCCGTGACGTTTTCCGGCTCGTCGTCAAGAACCTCACCTGTGGAGGGCACGACGTTTGCCGGCATGGGGATATCGGGGATAATTCCTTCGCCGCCGCTTTCCGCGTCCTCGGCCAGCGCTGTGCGTACCTCCTGCGAGAGCGGGGCATAGCCGCTGTTCAGCAGCGCCCGGATCATGGTTTTCCGGCACATTTTGTCCTGACCGCCATTCGGGTCATACCAGGGGGAACCATTCAGAAGGTGTTCTACATCCTTTGGAGACATTGCCCCGGACTGCATGGCCTTGAATTTCTCATAGCTGAATGCCTTGGAGTAGCGGTCCGCGTGCTTCAGAAGCTTGTCCATGCTCCAATACTCCGCGCGGAAAAAGCCGTCCTTCAGCTCAAAATAGGCGTAATAGCCAATAATCGGGTGCATTTCGCGTTCTTCGTCCGTCTCATATTTCGTCAGGTTAATCACGGGTTTGCCCGTGCGGCGGTCGCGTCCTTCCAGTTCTCCATCCCGGATCTCCATGCAGTCGATGTCTGCATAGAAGCCGGTGCTCATGGCCAGCTGAATAAAGCCCTTGAAGCCCGGAATGTAGGTTGCAACGCTGCCGTAGGGCACAACATAGTAGCCGTGGCCAAAGATCAGGCCCATGCCCTCGCCCTTCAGCGCCGCGCCGACGATGGTGGAGGCATCGCACTGCTGCAGCTGCGGGTTTGCGCCCACGGCGGAGATGAGCGTGGATGTGACGCGGGCCGCCGCCTTCTGGCTGCCCAGCGCCTTTGAAATCATCCCCTGCATGGCCGGGGACGTAATCGCTGAGGAAAATGTCAGTTTTTCCTGTTTCTGTGTTGTCATAAAGCTGTTTTTCGGATTCATTCTGTTCCTCCTGTCAGTTCACGCGGCCGAATCGGATTCCGGCGCGGTTCATGTATTCCTTCAGATCGTCCAGCTGTTTTTTTGTGCCGTATGCGGCAAATTCGACGCGGTATACCAGGGGTTCCTCTGGCGGAAGTTCTGGTTTTTCTCCTGTGATGATGTTCTGTGCTGCCTGGACAGCGGCCTGCGCCGCTTGCGTGCGCGCTCCTTCAGCTGCCGCCGCCTGTTCCGCCGCGCGCCGTTCGCGCGCTTCCCGTTCTTTTCTGCGTTGATCCTCAATTTCCTTAAGCCTGACCAGATTCGCGTTTTTCTGGATGCAGGCCGCCAGATCGTGGTTTTTCCTGAACTCGTCCAAAAGCGTCATTTCGAATTCGCTGTGCAGCGCCCGAATACTACCAACCGAGCTTGTACACTTTGCGATCTCCGCGCAGATGTCGATATGGGCCTGCTCCTCACTGTATGTGGCGTTCAGCCAGCGCGGATTAAAAATGGCGTCAAACGTCAAAAAATCGTTCATTTCTCCGACGTGTTCAAAGAAATACTGCTGAAGCGTCTCACGCTTCTCTGCTTTCCTGGCTTCGTCGAACGCCTTGATCTGGCCGTCCAGGTTATCCGCAGACTCCGCGCAGAGCGCCGTCAGGGCCTTGCACTTCTCTTCAAACGGCAGATAACTGGACAAGGCGGCCGCCTTCGCCATCTTCCGGCATTCGTCGATCCGGCTTGCCACGGCCCGGATATTGGCCCTGTATTTTTTCGCCGTGCTGATTCCGTCCTCCGTAACAACCATCGTTCTGTAGGGCGTCAGGTTCTCGTCCAGCCACCTTCTGCACTCGTCAAAGTTCGCGTTGATGGCAAAGCTTTTCAGCGGCTCAAGATTTGTTGTGATGGAAAACTCCATTGTGCCGCTCATGTCCGGGCCTCCTCCGCGTCATACCGGATAATTTCTTTCAGAAGCGGCAGAATCCGCGTATCGACCCGGCTTTCCGGAACTTCCGTTTCCACCACAAGCGCCCGCTGATCGCCGCCCTGCGTAGGGGCAAGGACTTTGTTCCCCGGGACAAGCGGCAGCTTTGTCCTGTATGTAAAGGCATTCCCGCAATATCCATTCAGTTTCGGCTTGTAATACCGAACATTCACAAGCATTCTTTGATTTCTCCTTTCGTCATTTTGACCCGTTTTCAAATCCGCAGAATCTGGGGCGGCGGCGTGCCGATTTCCACGTGCTGCCAGAAAGCCTTTTCCCGTTCAAGAAGCCAGGCAATATCTTCCTCATGCTCTTTACGTTCAAAAACATACGGTTCCGGGAACGTAATGCCGCCCCGCAGGTCATAGAGCGCCGCATACAGCACCGCAAATTCGTAGCCGGTGGCCAAAAGCGCGTGAAGGACCTGTGCGTAGTAGTGCATGGGGACCTGATTTTTCCATTGTTCCCAACCATTTGCGCCGTTTGGCGTGGCCGTCTTAATCTCCAGAATGCCCTTGCGTCCCGTTGCCGTCTCCGTGAGTTCGCCGTCCAGCGTGGCGAAAACCCACGGCATGTCCGACTGGTACAAAACGTCAAATTCCCCGTAGTACAGCGTATATTCCGGGTGCTGCCCCATAAAGAAGTCCCGGATGATGGGCTCCATGCGTTTGCCCTTTTCAATCGCGGCGTTTCCGCTCAGGTCAGGTGCAGCCTGCGCGCCGGTCTTCTCTTTCCAGAGGGTCAGCGGTGTTTTCCACGGGCTGAGACCTGCCGCCGCGGCGGCGTCGCTGCCGCCAAGGCCGCGCATACGGCCAGCAAGCCACTCTTCCCGGTTTGCAAACCGGAGCCGTTCAAGACCGCTCATTCGACCACCCGCACTTCATAACCCAAAAACAGGAACTTTTCCACAGCGCTCAGGTGCCGCCACTCATTTTCCAGGCACTCGGAACAGATGATTTTGTCGTAATACACGCCGTATTCCTCACCCGTGTAGATCTCGCCGCCGCATTTGGAGCAGTAAACTGTCTTCGTTTTTTCCGGGTACCCCGTGGCCTGTGCCCGGGCAATGGCCGGATGTTCAAGAATTTCCATTGACAGATCCCCCTTTTTCGCTATAATGGAGGTGAAGTCCTTTGAAGATTTCACCTGGTTGCCGTCTCCGGTGTTGCAGCACTGGAGGCGGCTTTTTTATACCTTGCGTAATGCGTCGATTCCCCGAACCGGTTTTTCCCTGTCACAATTTCCCGTTCGATCGGTATGCCCAGCCGCCGCAGATCGTAAATCCGCGCCCCAAGCCGCATGCAGCCGTATTCCTGCAGCGCCTCCGCCGGGGTGATGCTGCCGAACGTGTCCAGGTGCCGCCTGATCCGCTCGGTCTGTGTCATTTCCTCGCCTCCTTTCAGTAGTGAATGGCTGCGCGCAGTTCCTCCAGGGGAATGTTCAAAAACCTGCAAATCTTCAGCACGTCCTCTACGGTGAGATATTTTTTCGGGTTTTTCTTGTAATTTGATACCGTCTGCCTGCAAACGCCCAGTTTCTCCGCAAGGTCGCCGTTGTTGATGCCAAGCACCGCGCATTTGCCCCAGATCAGCGCAACAAGATCTTCCCGGCATTTGTCCCGTCCTAAATTCACCCGCGGCATTTAAATCCTCCTTCCAACGTTTACCTCGCCAAGAAATTTATTCACGAAATAAATCTGCGCTTTCGGCGTCACCTTGACGGTCTTGCTCACCGTAACCGTACCGTCTGCGTGGGTAATGGCCGTTTCCTTGATTTTGAAAAGGCCCAGTTCCATGCTGCGCTGTGTCGGCATGTTGTAATCCGAACCGGAACGCCGGATCAGGTACCCGTTTTCCCGGAGCCAGCGGAAAAGCCGTGTCCCGCCGATGTCCACGCCGTTCTGCCGCAGGAGCTTTGCCAGCTCGCCGACAAGGATCGAGGTCTGCGAGGACGCCACGCTGTCCGCAAACAGCACCTTCGGCTTGTCCGCTTCAGCCTGGGCTTCCAGCGCCTTGCGCTTCTGCCGTTCCTCCTTCAATGTTGTCGCAAGCTGGATGATGTAATCAGGGTCCGTAAGCGTGCGCTCGATCACCTCCGGCGTCATGTACGCCCCATGTCGGCGGACAGATGGAAGAATTTCTCTTGTTACCCAGTCGGTAAATTTTTCCGCCGATGGAAGTTTGGAGCCGAATACAAGACGATACAGGTCGCTTTCAGGGATAAAAGACATCTCCTGCGTTCCGCTTTTCGTAGGGGCATAACGTTTCGTTACACCCTTGCAATGATCCGAAAGGGCTTTGCTTGGGTTGGTATAACCGAGAGCTTTTGCAACATCGCTGCCGCAAAAAAGCACTGCGCCACTCTCATCAAGGGTACGGATCTCCCCAAACTCCGGGTTATTGAAAATCTGTAATTCGTTTGCCATTTGCATTCCTCCTTTTATCTGTTCAAATATTCGACCGTCACGCCGTAATGCGCGGCAATCCTCTTTTGATGGCGCGGGTGGGGCCGTCTCGCACCTTCTTTCCAATTCTTGATTGACGTCTGGCTCACGTCGATTTCTTTGGCCAGGCGGTAATTCGATTCACCTCGTTCCACCTGAAGCCTTGCGAGGTTTTCCGGGAAACCCATTTTTTCACCTCCAATTTAGAGTAATATGTTGACAAATTAGAGCATTCGTGATAGTTTTGTCTTGCTACAAACTTTCCTATTACGTCAGCCATATTTATCTGGGTGGCGCAAGTCTTTGTTTCCTGTCCACAGTCATTATTATAGCCTAACTTTGAGCACCAGTCAACCAAAATTAGTGTGCTAAAATAGCCGAATTTAGGGTATTGTTTTTATGGGATTTGCCGAAAACTTAAATTATTGCATGCAGCAAAGAGGATATTCTGCATATCGTCTTGCAAAGGAACTTGGTGTAAACAATCAAAGCGCAGTCAACTGGCAGCGCGGTGGGATATTGCCCCATCCGAAGACGCGCCAGAAGATAGCCGATCACTTTGGCATTACGCTGGAGGAGCTGGACGGGGATGAGCTACCCGTTCTTCCGGCGGAAAGTGCGCAAAAAAATACCCGCCCCGCCGAAACCGGCAGAGCGGGCGATAAGCGCACGCAGCGTTTGCTTGA
>ERZ1034984.296-NODE-296-length-56462-cov-25.729945_pt1 | contig 56462 bp, 43 predicted proteins | sample MGYA00520589_ERZ1034984 | MGnify/ENA primary metagenome ERZ1034984 (study PRJEB33766, sample SAMN09781790) | gut metagenome | biome: gut microbiome | host: Homo sapiens | place: Madagascar | study: EMG produced TPA metagenomics assembly of the PRJNA485056 data...
CAGACATGAATAAACGGAATTCCTTTCAAAAAACTATTGATAGAGGTTCCCTATAATATTACACAAGATCAATCCAATCGCTTGCGGCTATTCCAAAGTAAGCGCTTGGGCAAACCCCGATCCGTATATATTTTGTTAATTCTGGCGGCATCCCGCTGGACCGTCCGTACACTGTTCCCGAATTTATCTGCAATCATTTCCTGCGTATAGCCTTTGTCATGGTAATCCATAATCTTTATTTCCCTCTCAGAAAACTTAAATGAAAGTCTTGCCGCAATCAGTCTTTGCTGATCTCGGTGAAATTCTTTGGTTTCCTGATCGATCAGATAGGGGATGGCGGCTGTTTGTTCTAAAATCTGTTCGTTTTGCTGCTTGGTTTCGGCAATATGCTGATCCATCTCTTGCAGCTTTTGCTGTTCTGGATTGTTATGCCGCTGCATTGCATAGTAAAGATATGCCAGAAAAATGGTAATCAAGACGGCTGTCCCAATTCCAAGCTTCAGGGAAATCGCTTCTCCTGTCACTTCATGACGAATCAGAAAACAGAGGCTGATGAGATATGTTAAGGCAAAAGCTCCCACAACGCCCCATGCCTTCTTCCTGCTGGAGATCCCGAAACGTTCATGGTTGAAGGAGAGCATGATTCCGGTGGCGATTTGCAGAAGAATGATAACTGTAACAATCGTCCAGACCGGATTGAGAACATAAAGAAAACAACCGAGGAATAAGATCGTAATGACGGCAACAGGATATGCCGAAACTCTCGACTTATCCGAACTTGGGAATTGAGTTGTAAATGAGTCTTTTAAAAACTTCATTCTGCGATTCCTTACATAAACTTACATCGCTTTCAGTCCTATCTATTGCAAGTTATTTTTTGCCTTCACCACTCACAATTCAGCTAATGCGTTTTCATTCAGAAGAAAATCGTAAAGCCCGATGTGATGTATCCCATTATCATCAATCCACGGTTTTGCCGTTGATTTGGTGATGATGACTTTCTGAAAGAAATCATTGACAGACAGCAGGGGACGGGCTTCTTGACGTTCCTTTTCCGCATCCGGGATATTCAGGGCCGATTGAATGTAGTATTTCTTTCGTCCGAGAGTCGCAATGAAATCAATCTCGCAACTGTTCTGGTGACGCTTCCCGTCCGTTCCGGTCGAAGTGGTTTTGACTACACCGACATCTACGGCATATCCTCTCGCGGCCAATTCATTGTAAATGATATTCTCCATAATATGAGTTTCCTCCTGCTGCCGCAGGTTCAGGCGGACATTCCGGAGGCCGATATCTTCGCAATAGAATTTGGAAGGCGTTTCAAAATATTTCTTTCCCTTGATGTCATAGCGCTTCACTTGGCGGAACAGAAAAGAATCAGTCAGATAGGAGAGATATTCCGCGATTTTCGCATCCGAAATTTTGCGCTTTTTGACACTTCGGAGCGTATTCGTTATTTTAGATACATTGGTCAGAGAACCAACAGCGGAACATAGAACATCGGTCATTTCATCAATGACATCCGAATCATCAATCTGATAGCGCTCCTGAATGTCCTTGTAATAGACCTCTTGAAACAGATTTTTCAAATACTGGATCTTGGCGGTATCTGTTTTCTTGCTCAATATCAACGGCAGGCCGCCATAAGTGGCGTAATCTTCAAATGCTGAAATTTTATCCGTATCGGCGCAGCAGGCGTAGTATTCCTGAAATGTCAGGGGATGTATTTCAACGACATCGCCACGCCCGCGGAATTCCGTCATGATATCTTTGGAGAGCATCTTTGAGTTGCTCCCTGTAACATAAATATCCACATTAGGCAAACGGAGAAGTCCGTTCAATACGCTGTACAGCCTGACCGGGACATCCGGATTTTTGAGTTCTTCCCGCGAGATTGCAAACTGAATCTCATCCAGCAAAATATAATATGTCGCAGAGCTGTCTTTTATAAAGGAGCGGACATAAAGGGACAGTTCATGCGGGTCACGGTATTTTTCATTGATATCGTCATCCAGCGGCAGAGAGATAATATGCTCATCCTTCACGCCATTTTCTTTCAGATATTCCGTAAACAGTTCAAACAGCAGAAAGCTTTTCCCGCAACGGCGAATACCGGTTATCACCTTGATCAAACCATTATTACGGCGCTCAATCAGTTGATTCAAATATCTGTCCCGCTTGATTATCATAACTTCACTCTCTTAAATTAAATCAACATGTTGACTTTATTTAATGAAATATACATGTCCGACAGGAAAAGTCAAGGGATTTTTTTCTGGCATATTAAAAATGGTTGACATGTTGACTTTATTTATTATATGCTCGCTATTGAAAGATCAGGATGCCGTTTTTCCCGGATAGTGAAAAGCACCGCGCCTGTCGAAAAACTTGTGAGGATTTTGTGAGAATTCTCTTGAAAAAACAGGAGAAAAAGGATATATTCATAACGTCAAGAGGAACGGTCTTTCAGGCTGAATAAGGTATTTCCGGGTTCGAAAACGGCTTCTGTTAACCACTTGGTCGCTGGTTCGAATCCAGCTGCCGGAGCCATTTTATTTTATTGACAATCAAAGAGTTGTGATTTATATTAAATCACGCTTACAGGAAAATGTCTTGGAATTTTTTTCGTTTTGCCATAATCGATTGCGGCTCAGGCGATTGAGTGGTGGAAAAAAAGCACGGAAAACTCTCCTCCTTGAGGATTGAAGAAATCCTCGAACCGTTTGAAATACATCTTGATACCGGGGGAAATATCCATGTCAATAATACAGAAAATAGTGGCGAGCTGGCGGGGATATCGAGGCCTGCGTGTTTAATGTTCCTGAATAATCCGGATCCCCCGCATCTGTCGGCGGCCAAGAAAGAGGAATTGGCCGCATTGATACATCGATACCAGTATCGTTCCAATTGGGCGGCGCGCAGTCTGCGTGGCAAAAAGCTTCAGCTCGCTAGGGCGGCTGTGGGAAAACGGCTACCAGACCTTGCTGGGAGGGAGATTTCCCGGATGGCGCGGATGCCGGGCGGCGCCGGTTTCGTCGGGCCGGTCATCCGGATTACCGAAAATCACGATACATTCGACATCTGCACTGAACGGCATGAATGAGGCGTTGAGGAAGAGTGGGGGGGGATTCGGTCCAGCCTGCTGTGTTCATTCCGTATGATGTGGAGTCAGCCGGGCATCTGCGGGCACTGGGCGTGGAGCGGATCGCCGCGTATGCCGTGGAGCTGATGCACGCGAAACTGGCGGAGGAAGAAATCCCCCCCCGGAAAGTGCGCTGGTTTGAGCCGGAACTGGTTGTGCGCCAAAGCTGTATTCCTGCCTCACATTGATGGCGCGTGGTACTGCCGGCCGGTTCCGATGAGGTAGAGGATTGACGGGGTGACACGCAACGGTCCCTTGCCGGGAAGCTGCGGAGCGCCGTCCCATGTTTCCACCCGGTATGGAATGCCGCCTTCTGGCCGGAACGTCTGAATGCCGTGAACGGTCCAGAGCGCGGTTACCTCGACTCCGTCCGGGCGGCTCCAGCGGGCCTGCCGGATATTTCCGTATGAGGTGATTTCGGGACGGCTGGAGCCGGGGGGGCAGTTGCGGATCAGCGCGGCGTATGCCTTCTGCGCCGGTTTGTCCGAGAAATCGCGCCGGACAATACCGAAGTGCGCTTCCCGGCCCCGGTTCCATTCTCCGGCCCGGAACCGGTAGTTGAACACCTTTTGCACCCCTTCGGAAAGGGCGAGCAGATATTCGCGCGGCAGAAGCTGCGCTTGTTCCTTTTCGGTGACGCTGTCCGTTCCGGCGGCGTCCACCGCGACGATGATGTTGCCCCGAAGGCCGCTGTCTAAGCGGTAGAGTGCGGCGACCGGCATGCGGTAATTTCCGTTGACTCCATAGGCGATCGGGATCAGCCGGTCATTCCCTTTCAGATTGGCTCCGTTCAGGAAGCGCATGCCGGGGCGGTGGGTGAGGGCGAGCCCGGGAAACTCTTCGCCCGCCTCGGTGGCGGCCGTCGTGCGGGGAACCCCCGGCTTGAGCCAGAACGCCTCCTGGCCCAGGTGGAGCTGCGGCAGCAGTTGGCCGTCGATCTGTACGGTGCGGAACAATCCGGGAGTTTCCGATTCGCGGAAGTCGAAATAGAACGGGAAGCCGCCCGGCAGGATCAAGGTTCCGCCCCGGCGGACATACTCCGCGACCGCTCCGATTTGAGAGGCCGGAAAGCCTTCGCGCCCCGGCAGCGCCAGGATCGGACAGTCGGCGACCGGCACGGTGCGAAGCTCGTCGAAGGTGAGCTGCCGCCGCCGTTTCCACTCCGGCAGGTAGTCGTCAATTCTGCCGGTATGGAACAAAGTGCGGTCATCCGCGATCACTCCGACCGTATCCCGCTCCGGGTTGAAGCCGAGTTTTTTCAGGGCAGGGGGGACCGTTTCGCGGGCGAGGAGAAAGCGGTCGGGGGCACTGGAGTTGCCGATTTCGGTGATCCAGACCGGCTTGTCGATCCCGTATTTTTTCATCAGGGCCTTGAGGTCGCGGATGCGCAGCGGCAGTTGCGACTCCGGCACGTTGCGCCACTGGTAGGGGTGAAAGTTCATCACGTCGAAGCTGTCGCCCGCCCCGGCGCGGAACACTCCCTCCACGAACTCCATCGGCCTGCCGAAGTCGGAGACGCCGGTGAAAAGCACCCGGGCCCGCGGATCGGCTTTTTTGACGGTCCGGTACGTCGCCTGCAGCAGCGCGGCATAATTAGCCGGATCGGGCTTTTCACCCCACGGGCGGTCGCAGTCGGCTTCGTTGATCACCTCATAGCAGTCGATCCTGCCTTTGTAGCGGCTGACGCAGCGCTCCACATAGTTGAGCCAGCGTTCGAGGTTGCGGAACGGGGGCTTGCCGTGGGCGGGCAGTTCGCCGCCGAGGATCGGCAGGACCTTGACCCCTTGCCGGCCGGCCTCCCCGACCAGCGCATCCCAGCGGGTGAAGTCCCATTTGCCCGGCTCCGGCTCCACCTGCGACCAGTCGAGGTCGGTACGGACGAAACCGATGCCGGTCCGGGCGATGCCCGCAAGCTCCTGCTTCATCTCCTCCGGCGGCATCCGGTTCAGATGGGCGCAGACGCCGTAAGGGGAGGCCGCCGCGGTCAGCGTCAGCGTGGCGGCGGCCAGCAGTCCGGAAAAGAGCAGACGTTTCATTGTGCCTTGAACTCCGGTTGAGCGCCGGGGGCGGTGCGGAAGTACAGGATTCCGGGCGTGGCGTCGAATACGCCGTTTTCAAGTTTCACCTCGCTGCCGAGGAAATCCGTGACGGTCTCAAACGTTCCGGCAAGTTGCATTTTCCGCGCGCCGGAGGTCGACCAGACCGCATGAATCCGCGCGCCGTCCGGCAGCGGCCACGCCGCGGCCTGAACACCGGGAGCCGGAGTGGAAAGCTCCACCGGGCCGGAACCTTCAGGACGGAGCCGGGTCAGCGTTTCAAACGCGCGGGCGGCGGGTTTCGGCGAAAAGTCACGCCGGACGATGCCGAAGTGCGCCTCGCGGCCCCTGTTCCACTCTCCCGCCCGGAACCGGTAGTAACAGATGCCTTCGACCCCTTCGGCGAGCAGCAGCAGATATTGGCGCGGCAGCAGTTGCGCCTGCATCTCCTCCGAGGAACATTCGTTCTGGATCCCCGGCATCAGCACGAGGTTGCCCTTGAGGTCGCTGTCGAGACGGTAGAGGGCGGCGACCGGAGCTTTGTATTCGCCCTGAACACCGCAGAAGATCGGGATCATCCGGTCGTTTCCCTTGAGATTTTCGGCGGTCAGGAAGCGGCCGGTCCAGAACTGGCGCGAGCTGAGGCCGGGAAAATTCTCGCCGGGAACGATCTTCGTCGCATTGGCGGGGACGCCCTGCCGGGTCCATGAGGCCTCCCAGCCGTAGTGGAGCTCTCCGGGGCACTGGCGGGTGAGCCAGGCGTTGGTGAACATGCCGTCGGGCTGTTTCTCCACATTGAAATAGAACGGGATGCCGCCGGGGATGATCAGCGTGCCGCCCCGCTTCACATAGTCGCGCACGAAACCGAACTGGCGGATCGGGAATCCCTCCACGCCGGGCAGGATCACCGCCGGGCAATCTTCAACCTTGAGCGCGGCCAGTTCGATGAACTTCAGAGGCCGCAGTTTCTTCGCTTCCGGCAGGAACTCTTTGACCTGCATGTGGATGCCGTCGGCGTAGCAGAAGTTTTCATCGTCGCGGATCACGCCGATGGTGCGTGAGGCCGGATCGATTGCCAGCTCTTTCAACGCAGCGGCGGTCGCGTCATGGACGAACTGCACTTGCTGTTCCCCCGAGGAGTTGCCGATTTCGGTGACCCAGACCGGTTTGTTGAAATTGTATTTCTTCATCAGTTCGCGCAGTTCGGCGACTTTGTGGCGCAACTGCGCCTCCGGCACGTATTTCCACTGATAGGGGTGGAAGTTGACGCCGTCGCAGTAGTCGCCCGCTCCCGCCGCGAACGCCTTTTCGAGGTATCCGTAGGGATTCCGCACGAAGGAGACGCCGGAAAACAGCACCTTCGCCGCCGGATCAATGGCCTTGATTGTTTCACAGGTCTTTTTCAGCAGTTCGGCGTAGTGTTCCGGGTTCGGCGTTTCGCCCCATGGGCGGTCGCAGTCGGCTTCGTTGATCACCTCGTAGGCGGCGATCTTTCCTTTGTAGCGTCTGGCGCTCTCGGCGACGTACCGCAGGAAATCCTGCTGGTTGCGGTAAGGCGGGCGGACCGGCTTGTGGAGTTCGCCGCCCAGAATCACGATCACGGCGACGCCCTGTTTGCCGGCCTCCTCGACCAGCGCGTCCCAACGGGTGAAATCCCATTTGCCCGGCTCCGGTTCCACCTGCGACCAGTCGAGATCAACCCGGACCATCCGGGCGCCCAGTCCGGCCATATCTGCCAGCTCCCGGCGCATTTCCTCCGGCGGCATCCGGTTCAGGTGCGCACACATGCCGAACGGCGAAGCCGCGGCGGTCAGGCCGAGGGCGGCCGCCCCCAGCGTACAGAAAAACAGTTGATTCAATTTCATAATCCTGAACCTTTCAATTGGTGCTTCCGGTGGCTTTGTAGTAATGGGTTACGCCCATCGGGGAGGCTTCCAGTTCGGAAGCCCCGGAGCTTTTGACGTGGCCGTCCATATAAGCGGCGTTGGCCCGCCCGCTGTGAATCAGGTGAATCCGCGACTGCTCGACTTCGCCCCGCGGCGAAAAGATGAAGAAGGTTCCCTGATCACTCAGCCGAAACGTATCGGCCAGCATGATGAATTCCGTCGGTTTCCTGTTCCGGACGGTATTGTAAAAATAATTGGAAGAGTAGAGCGTCGGGTCGCCGCCATCCGGCCGGTGCAGGAAGTCGCCGAACTCCTTCTTGATCCGGATCGCGTAATCCCAGCCGTCGGTACTGGCGTTGCCGAGGTAGGAACCGTAGGTGCGCGTCTCCCAGATGCCGCTTTCGTTGTTCATCGCCCGCGCGGAATTTTCACTCGGGTTGGAGGGGCAGCTCAGCATTTTCCAGCCCGGCAGATAGCGGTTGTTGTACAGAACACGCCCGAAAATCTTGTTGTCGGAGCGGCCGACCATCAGCCCCCGGTAGTCGTTGCCGTAGAAAATCTGCGCTTTGATGATCTGTCCGAGTCCGTTCAGGCAGCTGGCGCTTCGTGCTTTCTCCCGCGCCTGATTCAGCGCCGGGAGCAGCATTCCCGCGAGTATCGCAATAATGGCTATTACTACGAGCAGCTCAATAAGGGTGAATTTGCAGGAACATTCCGTCACACGACCGCGGCATTTCGCCGTTGAAATGAATTTCCGTCTCATGCTTCTTCTCCTTGCAGTTGAAATTTATGGTATGTAACAGCGGTATATCCGTAGAGCAGCGGCAGGATTCCCACTCCGGCGCAGCGGGAGAAATCGATCCGGCGGAGGAGCCGGGCGGTCCGCTCAAGGAGTGTTTCAGGGAATGGGAAGTCGTCGCAGTGGGCGATGGTGGCCAGATAGTTGCCGATGCCGCGCAGCAGCGCGTTGGGGCGGGCGTATTCGTCGCGGAAAACCGGGTTCAGGTAGCTTTTGCCGCCGAACAGCGCGGAACCGCCGTCCGGGGCGAGCGTCACGGGCGTTACCTTCATCGGCAGTTGCCGCCAGTTGTCGTAGAGCATTCCCCAGTCGCCGTCGAACTCCTCGGCCTCGCGCAACAGCGCCAGCAGCCGGGGGCAGGCGATCGCCGCCGCCGTGTGCATCGCACGTCGCACACCGGATTCCAGCTCCGGGGCGATGCCGCTTTCGGCAAAGAAATTCAGAGACAATTGCATCTGGATGACCGGCATGTCCCACCAGTCCGCTTCCGGATTCATCGTCAGGGTTTCCCGCAGCCCTGCTGCGGCGTAGCGGCGCATCAGTTCGTAATAACGCGGTTCGCCGGTCACGCTTGCGGCGATGCCGTAAATCATCGGCAGCCGCAACGCCTCGTGCGGGGCGCAATTCCACATTGTCGAAACGATCGCGGGCCGGCCATCCAGCCGCATCAGGTTGCAGGCGTTGGCTGGAGTGACGATCCGTTCGCAGTAGTCCGCGACGGAACGCAGGAATGTCACGCCCCGTTGCCGCAGCCGCTCCGGGATCACCCCGCCGCCTGAGAGAAAACGCCACATCCCGTAAGTCGCCAGCGTGAACTGGTCGCGTGAGGAGTTGCCGTAGCAGCTGCGTCCGTCGCGCGGGGAGATGCCGCGCGCGACAAAGCCCGGCGTACCGTGGACTTCCGCGCACCGGATCAGCCCTTCCGCCGCGAGCCGGGCGAAGTCGGAATCCTCCTCCCGGCGGAAGCGCAGCAGATCGAGCAGAAAGCCGCCGTTGAGCGCGCAATCTTCCATGCCGGTACTCCAGCCGCACGGATTCGGGAAACCGAGGGCGATCTCCTCCGGCGAGGGCAGATGGGCGAACCGCCGGGAATGGTCACGGCTGGTCACATAGTCGTATACCAGACCGGTTTCCTCGCAGAACAGCGTGTGCCGGATGCGGCGCCACGCACTTTCCTGCCAGGTGTGTTCATCGAAGTTCATAGAGGGCTCCGTGTATGGAAACTTGTATTTTCTTCTGCAGTATAGTATAGTGAAAAAATATTTAAAAAACAACACCTGATTCTGATTTGATGTTTGAAAAAACGGCAATTATATTTGAAATCGGAACATCATGAAAATTCTTGAAGACATTTCGGCGTTCCGCTGGGAACCGCTGCCTCCTCCCTGTTATTTTCAGGGAATGGAATTCTTCCACCGCCGTTCCCGCCGCTCCTACCGGATGCGGGCGCTGCCCGCCGGTATTGCGGATGACCTGCTGCGGATCGATTGCATCTGTGAAGTCGATCTGCTGCGGCAGGCCCATTATATGCGGCGTTGCGCTCCCTTTCTGTCGATCGAATATGTGAAGCAGGGATCGCTGCTGGTGCGGCAGCGGGGGAGGGCGTATGAGCTGGAAAAGGGCGAAATTTTCCTGATGCAGCCGCAGATGGAGAATGAGTTTCTGTCGGGAGAAGGCGGCTGCCGGAAGATTTCGGTGATGATTGTCGGAAAATTGCTGGAACCTTTTCTGGCGGAAAGCGGATTGGGGATGCGGGATGTCGCCGCCGGTTTGGACAGCCGCCACATCGAACGGCTGTTCCAGGAGATCGAGGAGTTGGCCGACGAGACGCCGGATGACGCTTCCTGCCGCAACTCCCGGCTGACCTTCGAGTTTTTGCAGTCGCTCCGGATTCCATCCGGTATTCATGAGTTGCCGGAATTGCTGGCGGAGCTTCGGGAAGAGCTGGAGCTTCACCCGGAATGCGACTGGTCGCAGCACCGGATGGCCGGGCGGTGCGGCTGCTCCTGTACCCATCTGGTGCGGCTTTTCCGGAAATATTTCGATACGACTCCCCGGCAGTATCTGCTGGAATTGCGCATGCGCCGCGCCAAGCAGCTGCTCGCCGATGAAAAACTTTCGGTCAAGGAGATTTCGGCCCGGGTCGGCTATGACAATGCGCTGAACTTCTCGACGGGATTCCGCAAAAGGTTCGGCATCTCTCCGAGTGAATACCGGAAGCAGCTCTCGATTTTTTCGTAATTTCGCGGGGGGATTGGAAAAAATAACGTTTTTTACCGGAACGGCTGTTGACTTACAGTAACTCTAAGGATTAGATTGGAATTACAGGATATAGGAAGTGCAAGCAATGCTGTTGTTCGGATTCATTCTGCTGAGTTATATCATCTGCCGGGCGATATTGCCGCTGCGGCTGCACTGGGGCTGGAAAGCGGGACTGGCGCTGGCGGCGGCGCTGGCCGCCTTCAAGTTCCATATCCTGCACTGGTTCGGCGGAGAAATGTTCTTCGCGCCGGAGCTGCCGGTGCCGGTACTGCTGGGGGCGGCGTGGTATTACGCAGTCTTTTTCCTGTTTTTCTTTCTGCTGGCGGGGGCGGATATCGTCCGGGGAATTGTGCTGGCCTGGATGTTCTGCCGGGGCAGGAAGCGGACGGAACGGTTCCGGGTTGTCGGGAACCGGGTCAATCTGGCGCTGCTGGCGGGGGCCATGATGCTGGCTGCAATCGGAATTGCCGCCGGGACCGCGGTGCCGGAGGTCCGGGAGGAACGGATCGAACTGGAGCGGCTGCCACAGGAACTGGAGGGCTTCACGATCGCGGTGCTGGCGGACCTGCATGCCGATACCCTGACCCGGGCCGGCCGCATCCGGGCGATTGTCGAACGGGCCAACGCCTGCAGCCCGGATCTGACCGTGATCGCCGGGGATTTCGTGGATGGAAGGGTTGTGGAGCGCGGAGCGGAGCTGCGTCCGCTTGAAGAGCTGCGTGCAAAATACGGTGTGTTCGGGGTGCCCGGAAATCATGAATATTACTCCGGTTACCGGGAGTGGATGCGGTTTCTGCCCACGCTTGGAATCAGGATGCTGGAAAATACCGGTGAAACAATCGCCGGAGGCCGGTTGACGCTGGCCGGAGTCACCGATCCGGCCGCCGTCCGTTTCGGGCTGGAAGCGCCCGACATCCGGGGCGCATTCGCCGGAACTCCGGCCGAAACCGTCAAAGTTCTTCTGGCCCACCAGCCGAAGCTGGCGCCTGAAGCCGCCGCGGAGGGGGCGGATTTACAGATTTCGGGGCATACGCACGGCGGGCTGATCCTCGGCTTCGACCGGCTGGTCGCCCGCTTCAACGCCGGATTCGTCTCCGGCTTCTACCGGGTTGGCGCCATGGCGCTGTATGTGACGCGGGGCAGCGGAATGTGGAACGGATTCCCGGTCCGGCTTGGCGTTCCTTCCGAAATCACACTGCTGCGCCTGACGCGGGGCGGAGGCGGATGAGTCCGCTTACAACCGGGGGGCAATTGAAAAACAGACCGGAACGGGATATATTAAAAATATTGCTTTTTTATTGTTTCCCCTGTTGACTTGGAGTAACTCTGAACTCTATATTGAAGTGACGGAGCGGAAAATTTGCTTTAAATGATTACAGGGGATGCCATGAGGAAGAAACTGAGGTCGGACTTGAAGCCGGCACCTCCTTGCCGGACGCAGGGGGCGCGGCATGAGGCGGATGCGTCCTGCGCATTCCGCTGTTCAAGGCCGTTCACCCTCATTGAGTTGCTCGTGAATATTACTCGTAAAATATACAATCAGTCCCCGTATGCCGTTCAGCGTAAAAGAGAGGGAGGCGGGGGAGAGAAAGCGGCGACCAGCGCCGCGTCTCTCCCCGTACCAACCAATCTGAACATTTTCCTCATTCCTCGCAAGTTCTCACGCCTTTGCCAATGCTCTGCAAGCGGCAAGCCGGAGCAAAAACGTGAAGTTGCCTTTCCGCAGAAAAGCGGGAAGACAACTTCACGTTATTGCGGCTCTTCCTTCCCCGCCGACCAAACGCGCCCTCGCCTGTCGACCATCCCGTACCCGGCACCGGCACCTTGCCGGACGCAGGGGGCGCGGGGGGCGGCGGATACGCCCCCCGCATACCGCCATATAAGGCCGTTCACCCTCATTGAGCTGCTCATTGTGATAGCGATCATCGCGGTGCTGGCGGGGATGATGCTGCCGGCATTGAACAAGGCGCGGATGAGGACGCTTTGATCAACTGTACGGGCAATCTGAAACAGATCGGGACGGGGATGCAGAGCTATGCGGCCGACTGCGATTACTTTCCGGGGGCCTACCTTTCGGGGAGCGGGGCGCACTGGTACGAACAATTGAAGAACTACCTGCCGGATCATACGCCGGTCTACCGCTGTCCGGCGGAACCGGAGTCAAAAGCCTATGGGACGCGGGATGTGCTGATCAGCTACGGGGTGAATTCGTGCAACTTCTCCGAACCGTATGACAGCAGCTATCCCTACCGCTTCTGGAATCCGATCAAGACTTCGCGGGTCAAACATTCGTCGCGGACGGTGATCATGGCGGATACGCCGGGGGGAATCTACTATTTCGGCAGTACGCGGGATTTCCGCCGGAATCTGGCGGTGCGCCATCCCGGCTACAGCTTTAACGGACTCTTCTGCGACGGCCATGCGGAGACGCTGCATTCGGAAGGGGCGGATTCGTGCCTCTTCGATGCGGCTGGAATCGGCGTGCCTGAGCTGTAAAGGAGTGGATATGAGGCGCGGTTTACTCCATCTTGCGGCATTGGCGGCATGCCTGGCGGCAGGCTGCGGGCGCGAAGCCCCGAAGGAAGCCGCGCCGCTGCGGATCGTATCGACTTCGGCGGCGGCCACGCATATCCTGCTGGCGCTTGGTGCGGAGGAGGAGCTTGCGGCGATCGATTCGCACGGCTCGATCGTTCCCGGAGCGGAACGCATCCCGGTCGCCGGACGCGGCAGCGTGCTGTCGCTGGAGGAACTGACCCGGCTCAGGGTGAACCGGGCGGTGCTGTGGTATTATCAGCGGGAACTGGCCGCTTCGCTGCGCGACCGCGGCATCGCGGTCACGACGGTGCCGCCGCTGCGGCTCGGCAATTACGCGGAGTTGGTGCAACACCTCGGGGAGTTGACCGGCCGGAAGCGGGAAGCGCAGAGGCTGGTCGGGGAATTTCAGGCCGCGCTGCCGGCGGCTTCGGAAAAGACGGGGCCGAAAGTTTACTGGGAGCTGTACGGCCCCGGCCGGGCGGTCGGGGAGGAGTCCTATTTCGGGGACCTGCTCCGGCTGGCCGGAGCTGAGAACTGCGCCGCCGGATCTGCCGGAGGCGGCAGCGTCAGCCTGGAGGCGGTGGTGGCGCGTTCGCCCGAAGTGATCCTGTTTATGGAAGGCTCCGGCTCGGCGGCGGAGATCGCCGCACGGCCCGGCCTGGCGGGAACGCCGGCGGTGAAATCCGGCAGAATCCATCCGGTCGACCGCGTCCGGGTGCTGGAGGGAGTCGATCCCGCCGGAGCCGTCCGCTATCTGCATGAATTGATCCATCGGAAGGAAAGAAAATAGAATGGCCTTTTTCAAAATCACGTATCACGATACTCTGCATTTTGCGACGCTTCACAACTACGGATGCACCTTTCACTGCTCGTTCTGCAGCTACAAGCTGCGCAGCGGCGCGGAGGGACGGCCGGGGTTTTCCTGGCCGAAGCCGGAGCGCTTCCCGACGGTGGAGGAACTGAAGGAGGCGCTGCGTTCCGTCGCCCCGGAAAAAGTGTTTTTCATGGGGGGCGAGCCGACCGTCGCGAAGGAGCTGCCCGAACTGCTGGCGTTTGCCAAACAGGAGCTTGGCGCGGTGACCCGGCTGGGGCACACCAACGGCAGCCGCCTGCCGCTGGAGTTTCTCGATGGGGCCAATGTCGGCTTCAAGGCGTGGAGCCCCGAACTGCACCGCCGGATCACCGGCCGCGACAAGAACCTGATCTACGACAACTTTGCCGCGGCATGCGACGCCGGGCTGGAGATGGCCGCGAACATGGTCTATGTGCCGGGACTGGTGGAGCTGGATGAATTCGAAGGGACGGTGCAATTCCTGAGCCGGATTTCGCCGGAGATTCCGTTTCATATCATGGGGTATATCCCGGTTCCGGGCGAGCCGTACCGCCGTCCGACTGACGCGGAGATGGAGCAGGCGGAGGCGCTCTGCCGGACGTATCTGCGTCACGTGGCCTCCTCCCACCTGACCGACGCCGAAGCGCTCGACCTGACCTGCCGGGATCACCGGTTCCGGGTGAGAACGGTTCTGTGAGACCGGGCGTCTCGGTATATTCCTGTTTTCAATATAAGTATTCTTGAAAAAAACAGTTCCGCATGATATAGTTGATATGAAAACATTTTTTTGTCACAGGGAATTCGCGAAAAGCGGCATTCCCGCTTTTTGTTTATAATTGTCCGGTCATTACAGGCTCTGCGAGCCGATTTCCTGTCTTATGCGGTTCTGAATATGAGGAAAATGAAGAGATATATCGGCGTTCTGCTGTTGCCCCTGCTGATGTTGTCGGGGATGTCTGAAGTTTATGCGGGCGGAGGTTCGAAGACGCTCCGGGTGAAACGGATTCTGCTGATCGATTCTCATTCCTCGTCGGATGTTTGGACTGAAGATTTGCGTAACGGTCTCCAGCACTGCCTGACCGAGCAGGGGGTGATGGCCAATTATGAGAATTTCGAATTGGGAGTGCGTTACCGCCCCGGCATCGTGCCGTCCTCCGGCGATATCGAGGCGCTCCGAACCAAGCTGGCCTCGACCCGTTACGACCTGATCGTAACCAGTAACAATGCCGCGACCGATCTTTTCCTGGCGGGAGAGTTGCCGGTGCCTGCCGGAACTCCGCTTCTGGCGAGTTCCTACAACGGGCCGCTGGCGGAGCGAATTCCGGCGGGCATGAATCTGACGGGAATCGAAACCGCTCGGACACTGCCTGAAACTATTGCGCTGGGGCGGCGGCTGAAGCCCGAAGTCCGCAGCATGGTTGTAGTGGTGGATGCCTCGGCGGACGGTCGCTTTCTGGGAGGGGATGAGCTGCCGGAACTGCTGAAGAAGCTCCGGACCGACTTCCGGGTGCTCAGGGGCTCGGATTATACGACTGACGAGCTGCTTGAGCAGATCAGTGCTTTGCCGAAGAATACCGTCCTGCTGTTTCATTCCTGGGCGTCTTCCCGGGAGGAGGAGCCGGAGAACAGCTATACGGCGCTGCCTCAGATCCGGCAGCATTTCTCAGGCCTGATTCTCGGGCGGTTCGACTGTTATATGCAGTTCGGTTCCGCCGGCGGGCACGTTGTGGACGGTGAAATGCAGGGCAGGCAGGCCGGAGCGATTGCGCTCCGGTTGCTTGCCGGGGAACGTGCGTCCGGGATTCCTGTGCAGAAGGGCGGAAGCCTGCTGCTGCTCGACGAGCCGGAACTGGTGCGGTCCGGAGTTCAGCTCGAAAAGGTGCCGCCGGATGCGACGCTGCTCAATGTACCGCCGGGTTTCCTGATCCGGTACCGGGTCGAATTGGCTTATGCGGCATTGGCGGCCTGTTTCCTGTTTCTGCTGGGATTGACGGCGGTATTGTTCCGGCGTCAGGCGCAGCGGAAGATGGAAGTGCTTTTCCGAAACCTGCCGATGCGCATTGCGGTGGTCGATGAAGAGGAACGGGTTCTTTACGCGCATATCCCGGACGACGCCGCCGGCGATTTCAGCGGAGGCTTTGAAAGGCTTGAGCAACTGCCTGACGAGAGCCGTGAACAGTTCGTTGCCGCAGTGGTGCGGACTTTCCGGACGGGGGAGCGGTGCGGAGTCGATTATACGGCGCATCGCCGGGCGCGTCATGCGGAGTTTGTGCTCCTGCCTCGGCGCAACCCTTTCCATACCAATGCCGTGATGTGGATTTCGGGCGATATGACCGAATTGCACGAGGCGCATCTTGAGGTGGCACAGACCGCGGAGCGGTTCCGGCTGACATTGGAGGCGATCGGGGACGGAGTGATCGTGACCGATCCCGGTCTGCGGGTCACGTTGGTCAATCCGGTGGCGGCGGAGCTGACCGGCTATTCCGCGGAGGACGCCTCGGGCCGGAAGCTGGAGGAAATTTTCGACATCGTCAGTTATCTGGATGGATCCAAAGTCGAATCTCCGCTTAAAAAAGCGCTGGCCACCGATTCCGTGGTGGCGTTGGCCAACCATACGGACCTGATCGCCAGGGACGGAATGCGCCGGCATATCGCCGACAGCGCGGCTCCGATCCGGGATGCGGCGGGGCGGATCACCGGCGGCGTGCTGGTGTTCCGCGATGTGACCGAGGAGTATGAAAAGCGCGACCGGCTGCGGTTGAACGGCGTGATTCTGAAGAATGCCGCCAAGCTCGCGAAATTCATCTATTTCTGCTGCGATGAGCAACAGACCTTTTTCGTTTCGGAGGAGGACAGCGGCTTCTGGCCGAAGCGGGACGGGAAGCCCGTTCCGGCGAAGGAGTGGATATTGCCGGAGTACCTGGGGGAGTTTGAAGAAGGATGGCGCCGGCTGCGGAGTGGAGAAGTTGAAACGCTGAACCTGCTTTATGCCGCCGGCTTTTCCGGCGAAAAGAGATATTTCGAATTGCGCATGGAGCGCTCCGTCAATGAAATCAGCGGACGGCGGGAATTCTGCGGCATTATCCAGGAGGTCACCGAGGCGCGCGAGAACGATCTGCGTTGCCGCGACAGCCTGAAATTGCTGGAGAGCATCCGCGACAATCTGCCCGGCTATCTTTTCGTGAAGGAGGCGGACAATGAATTCCGCTATCTGATGTGCAACCACGGCTTCGAGGAGCTGACCGGCATGTCCTCCGCGCAGATTCTGGGCAAAATCGATCCGGAAGTGTTTCCGATGGATGAAGCGGCCGCCGCCAAGTTCCGTGACGACGATGTGCGGCTGGTCGAATCGGGCGGCCAGATGGATATGCAGGAGTTCGCGACCAACGCGCAGGGACGGCGGTTGATCGTGAGAACCATCAAGAATGTGATCACCCGTTCGGACGGCACGCGGCTGCTGATCGGCATGGGGATCGATATCTCCCGCCAGTATCATCTGGAGCAGGAGCAGAAGCGGACTATCAACACCCTGAACGACTATGTCAACAGTGAGCGCATCATCAACCAGTCCCTGACCCGGATCACGCTTGAGGAAGATTTCGACCGGGCCGTCAACGGCATTTTGCGGATCATCGGCGAGAATGCCGGAGCCGACCGCTGCTATATATTCCGCTACACCGACGCGGAACTGACCCGCTGCAGCAATGAATACGAGTGGGTGCGGGACGGAGTCGAACCGGCGATCGACATGCTTCAGAATGTCGATATGACGCGGTTTTCGGCGTGGACTGCGGAGCTGGCCGCCGGGCGGGATATCGTGGTGCCGGATATGACCGAGCCGCCGGAGAAGCTGAGCAGGGAAGTAAAGTTCCTCGAATTCCAGCACATCCGTTCGCTGCTGGTGACGGGGATTCAGTGCGACGGGAAGCTGTACGGATACGTCGGGTTGGATTTCGTCCGGGAGCGGAAGGAGTTTTCCGATTGCGATATCCATACGGTGCACAGCATTGTGAATCTTTTCCTGCTGGCGCAGGAGCGTTTCCGGCAGCTTGAACGGATTGCCGACAGTGTGGCGCTGCAGCGGCAGATTGTGGAGAGCATCACCATCCCGATTACGATCGTCGACCCGGAATACCGCATTATTTCGGCCAATCCCAGCGTCAGCAGGGAGTGCGGCCGCACTCCGGCGGAGCTGGCCGGTACGAAATGCTATGAAACGGTCTGCCGTAATCCGGAGCCGCCGCCGTGGTGTCCGGTGCGTCTGACTCTGCTGGACGGTCAGGAGCACCGGACCGAGAACGAATTGAACAACCGCCGTATCATTTCCACTGCCCAGCCGCTGCTTGACCGGCAGGGCAAACTGATGTACGTGTTGACTTCGGATATCGATATCACGGAGTTGAGCCGCCAGAAGCAGGAGCTTCAGAAGGCGATGGAACAGGCGCAGGCCGCCGACCGTGCCAAAAGCTACTTCCTGGCCACGGTAAGTCATGAGTTGCGTACGCCTTTGAATGCGGTGATCGGTTTCAGTGAGCTTCTGCAGGGAGGGGATGTCGCGGCGGCGGAGCAGCTTGAGTATCTGCGTTCGATCAGTTTCGCCGGCAACGCGCTGCTGAACCTGATCAACGACGTGCTGGACCTCTCCAAACTGGAGGCCGACCAGTTGAATCTGGTGCTGGCCGATACGGACGCCGGTCAGCTGGTTCAGGAAGTGGTTGCGGTATTCCGGCTGAAGGCGATGGAAAAAGATCTGAAGCTGACCGTGGAGTGCGTGAATCTGGAGCAGCCTCTCCGTCTGGACAATCTGCGGCTGCGTCAGGTGGTGCTCAACCTGGTGGGAAACGCGGTCAAATTCACTTCCGCCGGAAGCGTGTCGGTGCGTGCGGTGTTCCAGCCTGATCCGGGCGGTGAAACCGGAATGCTGATTATCCGTGTGGCGGATACCGGGCCGGGGATTTCTCCGGAGAGCCGGAAGAAAATTTTCGATCCGTTCGTTCAGGGAGAATCCACCCGCGGAACCCACAGCTATGAGGGGTCGGGCCTCGGGCTGGCGATTTCACAGCGGCTGGTCAACCGCATGGGCGGGGAGATCCGGCTGGAGAGTGAGCTTGGCAGCGGGAGTGTTTTCACGGTCCGTATCAATCAGGTTCAGCGTTCGCAGCCCGGTTCCGCCGGTCTCGCGGTCTGCCGGTCCGCCGGCGGCGGCAGCATGGCGGGAAGCGCTTTGCGGGTGCTTCTGGTGGATGACGTGCCGATGAACCTGAAGGTGCTTGGAGCGATGTTGAAAAAGCTGAATATCAGGAGCGTTTCCGCCAATTCCGGGCCGGAGGCGCTGCGGCTGCTGGATGAAGGCGATTCATTCGACCTGGTGCTGACTGACCTGTGGATGCCGGAAATGAGCGGTTCGGAGTTGGCGGAGATTCTGGCCGGCGACGAGCGGTTCCGGTCGGTTCCGGTCGTCGCGGTGACGGCGGATACGCAGGCTGTTTCGGAAGCGCCGAAGCGGTTTCAGGGAATCCTCCTCAAGCCGATTACTCCGGAAAGCCTGGAAAAGATCATCCGGGAAGTTCTGGAGCGGAAATAGAGAATAACTGTTGCTCCGATCGTCGGGAAAGGCGAGGTGAGACGATGACAATTGACATTCGTTTGCGGATTGTTGCGGTGCTGGGAACGGCCGTTGCGGCATTCGCGGCGGAAGGAGCCGAAGGGGCCGCGGAGCGGTTTTCCTACCTGCCCGGAATTTGCGGGCTGGCAGTCGGTCTGGCCGGCGTGGCCGTCGCAAGAGGATTACCGCCGCATCCGCAACGCATGCAACTTCTGCTTGCCGGCTTTTGAACGGGAGCGCCACCTGAAGGAGATCAGGAACTGCGTGATACTGCAGAAACAGATTTTCGACAACATACGGCAGAATTACCCACGTGGCGGAGAGCGCCATTGATCTCACCGAGATCAACGAAGGCAAACGGAAGCTGGAGGTCGCGATGCATGCGGCGCAGGCCGCCGATCGGGCCAAAAGCTATTTTCTGGCCGTCGGCCCGCAGCAAGAACCTGACGTTCCGGCTGGAGCTTTCGCCGGGGTTGCCGGAGTTGGTGAAATTTGACCGCAAACGGTTGCGGCAGGTGATCGTGAATATTCTCGGCTTCCGGGGCCGCCGCGCTGGAAATTCTGAAGCGGGAACAGCCCCGAGTGATTCTGACCGACCTGTGGATGCCCGGCATGAGCGGCATCGAACTGGTGGAGCACCTGACGGAAGATCTCCGCTGGAAGCAAATACCGGTGATCGCCGTGACTGCCGACGTGCAGATCGCCGCGGAGAAGCGGGCATTGTTCACCGATCTGCTGCTGAAGCCGATCACCTTGGATTCCCTGCGCGAAGTGCTGGGGCGTACCCTGAGAGTTTATCCCTGAAGGACGCCCCGGGACGGTTCAGACCAGTTTGAAGTAGACCGCGCCGCCCCACAGCGTGCCGAGGATCACCCAGAGGATCACGCCGTGCAGGACCGGCTTGAGGCCCAGTTCGCGTATTCTGGCAAAATCCAGATTGGTGCCGATCAGGAACAGTGTCAGCAGCATCAGGTGCTTGGAGATGTCCTGCAGCACCAGACCGGTTCCCTTGAGCGCCGGTATCACCGTGATCAGCGCCGCGGCGAGAATAAAGCCGGGGATGAACCACGGAACCTTGATTTTAAGTTTGCGCTTTTGCCCTTCGGCAACCGGAGTGTCGCGGTGGACCAGGTAAGCCAGAAACAGCGATACCGGAATGATCCAGAGGGCGCGGGCGAGCTTGACGGTGGTGCCGATCTCCAGTGCGGTTTCGCCGTACTGCATGGTGGCGCCCACCACCGAACTGGTGTCGTGAATCGCCAGTGCCGACCAGATGCCGAACTGGGTCTGCCCGAGGCCGAGCAGGTGGCCGAGCGGCGGAAAAATGAGCAGGGCGGCCGCATTCAGCAGAAACACGATCGCGGTTGCCAGCGCGATGTCGTGCGCTTTGGCCTTCAGGACCGGAGCCGCCGCCGCGATGGCGCTGCCGCCGCAGATGGAGGTGCCGACGCTGATCAGCAGCGTGGTGTCCCGGTTGAGCTTCAGCTTCCTGCCGAGCAGGATGCCGAGGCCGAGGCCGAGTGAGATGCCGACGAAGGTGTAGAGCAGTCCCTCCGCTCCCGCTTCGAGCACGCGCGGCAGGTCCATGCCGAACCCCATGCCGACGATGGCCAGCCCGAGAAAGGTCGGCACCAGCCGGTGGGAGTGTTCCTGAAAGGGATTTTTCAGGAACCAGGAGAAAAGCGCGCCGGTCAGCACCGCCGCCCCCGATGCGTAATTGCTGAGGGCCGGGACAAACCATGTCGCCGCGAAAAATACCGTTGCGAGAATCAGATAACTTGCTTTGATCAACATAGGGAACCTCCTTGTATGGTGGATAAAATAGTATTCTTTAATGCTAATTTGAAATTATCGTTTATTATTGATTGATAATTAAAAATTATCTGTTATATTGATCAGGGCAGGACAGGAGGAAAAGGAAATGCTGGATGCGAAGTGGAAGATTTTCCAGATGGCGGCGGCGACGTGCAATTTCACGCAGACCGCCGCCGCATTGGGAATGAGCCAGCCGAATGTGACCGGGCAGATCAGGAAGCTGGAACAGGAGTTGGGGGTGGCGCTGTTTATCCGGGATGGCCGGCAGCTGCGCCTGACCCGTCCGGGACGGGTGTTGCTTCTGGAGGCGGAGTCACTGCTGGCGCTGTCGGAAAACGCGGTGCGGATGGCGCGGAATGCGGCGGCGGACGTGTTGAGCTTTCAGTTGGGCGCGACGATGACGGCCGGCGGTTATGTGCTGCCGCCGCTGGCCGCGGAGTTCATGCGCGAGCACGCGAACCGGCGTATTCATCTGTGCATCGCGAATACGGAGGAGATTTCGGATAAGCTGAAAAAACGGTTCTTTGACCTGGCGCTGGTGGAGGGGGCTTTCGACCGGGAGCTTTTCCTGTCGCGGACGCTGTTGGCCGACGAATTGCTGCTGGCCGGTTCGCCCCGGCTGCCGTTTTTCCGCGGCGGCAAAGTGGAGCTGGCGGAGCTGGCAAAGTCGAATCTGCCGCTGCTGCTGCGGGAGAAGGGGTCCGGAACGCGGTTTTACACGGACCGGTTTTTCCGGGAACACGGCTTCCGGCCCGAGCGTTCGGGGCGGATTCTGGAGCTGAACAGCCCCGACGCGATCAAGTCGATGCTGCAGACCGGGTTCGGGGTCACGGTGATTTCGGAGCTGGCGGTGCGGGATGAATTGAAAGCGGGGACGCTGGCGGCGGCCCGGTTCGCGGAGGGGGAGGTCCGGCGGGAGATGAACTTCATCTATCTGCCGAACGATTCACTGAAATTCAACGAGGAGTTCATCGCCTACTGCCGCCGGAAATACCGGCCGTAAATCTGGCCGAAAGCGAGAATCGCCACGGTCGCGTCGTCGAGCGCGCCGAAAAAGGGGATCGCATCCGGGATCAGGTCGAGCGGTGAGATGATCCAGAGGATCGCGAACAGCGTCACGAAGATCAGCCGGGGGACGACGGCGATTCCGGCGAGGGGGGAGTCGACTTCGGTGAGTTCCGCGGCGGGTTCGAGCCGGACGCCGTTGCGGTCCGCCCTGAAGATCAGGATGCGCCGATGCTCGACCAGGTCGGCGAGAAGCCGGGAGGCAGCGGCGCGCAGCGCGTCAGGGGAAAGCTGCGGGAACTCTTCGCGCAGGATCGCCAGTACTCCGGCTTCGCGGAGGCTTCCCCGGCGGCAGGCCGTCAGCGCGATCCGGAAAGCGGCGCGGAACCGGGCGCGCCCGGCGACGGAGCCGAGCGCGTCGAGGATGTTCCGCGTCTCCATCAGCCTGCGGCAGGGATGCCACTGCAGCATGGCGGCCCCGGCCAGTGCGATCACGGCGGGGATGAAGCAGCGGTTGCTGCCTTCGGCGGAGAAGAGCGCGGTGAAGGTGAAGCCGCCGAGGATCAGTCCTACCACGCCGAGCCGGATCGCCGTTTTCCGGAAACACATTCCGGTCAGCAGCAACAGCAGGATCACGAGCAGGGCAGGGTTGCTGAAGATGTCGCGCAACAGGGCCGGCACCAGCCGGGCGATTCCGGTCAGGTCCAGAGCGGAATGGGTCCAGCCGGAGAGGGTTTCCACCAGCGAGCCGCCAGTCCGGGCCGCCGGGGATTTTTCGGTGATCCGGCAGAGATACAGGGTGAACGGCGCCAGAAAGGTGACCTGAAGCAGCAAATTGACGCCCCGGACCGGGCCGAACAGCAATCCCTCCCACGCCAGCGACGCGACGATCAGCACCGCGATGGCCGGAACCAGCAGGTTCGGTTCCAGCCGGAAACCGTACCGGCCGAACCACGGGTCGGCGAGCAGGAAAAACAGCGCGGCGCACTGGAGGACGGTGGCGGGATACCATTTCCAGTCGCGGATTCCCGAGATGCCGGGGTGCGGATAAAACGGTTGAAGCATCGCGGTCCTCCTATTGTTCCAATCGGCGTTCAAGGTCGTCGATTTCGCGCTTGAGATCGCGGTGGTGCGTGCGGCGGCCGTCTACGGTCTGGAAGTTCCAGAAGTACCATTTGGCCGACCAGATCCGGTAGAGAATATCGCAGCGCAGCCGGGCGAACCGGCGGCTGTCCAGCCGGGAACGGCACAGGGCCAGAGCCGCTTCCCGCTCGGCAAAGCCGGGTTCGTCCGGAAAGGCGGCGGCTCCGGCGGCGAGCCAGCAGCCGGTCGCCGCCAGCGCGTATTGCCACGCGATTTCGCTTTGCTGGTCGGCGGTGACCGCCGAAGCGCCGAGCAGCGGGCGTAACATGGCGAGGCGTTCTTCCGACATCTCTCGCAACAGCTGCGGCGCTTTTTCCTGCAATCCGGCAAGGGCGGGAAAACTCTGCGGCTGGAGCCGGGCCAGTGTGAGCTTGGCGACCAGATGGTCCGGGGAACAGCCGAGAATCCGGCGGCACTCGGCGGCGACGCGCACCGGTGCGACCGGCATCCGCCACTCCCAGAACTGGGCCAGCAGCGCCTGGGCATTTTCGGCCTGTACAGGATCGGAGGATTCCAGCACCCGGCGCACCGCGGGGGCCAGCAATGTGAGGGCTTCTCGGATTTTGCCGTGATTGTGGAGTTCGCGTGCCCGGCGGAGCAGCTTCCGGTCGGAGTCGGGCAGCGGTTTTTCCTCGGCGATCGCAATCGGCGTCTCTTTCGGCGCGGCAAAGCGGCTGTGCGGAAAGAACAGATACATCGCAGCGCACATCGCCGCCAGCGCCGGAACGGTCAGCAGCAGAGAACGCCATGAAAAGGGGGCGGAGGCCTGCAGTTCGCGCTGCAGTTCGCGGAATTCGGCGGGAGGCAGCAGGTCGCGGACCGCTTCCTCCCGTTCAGCGGATGAAAGGGGGCGGACGTTCTCTTCGGGCAGTTGTTCATCGCCGCGGGGCGTGAGCCATGGTTCCATCGGTGTTCCTCCGGGGGATAATATAGTCCGGTGGGGAGGAAAATACAACCGGCAGTTTCACATCCTCCGCAGGAATGGAGGAGGCGGAGAAAACGGTTCCGAGAAAGTAGATCGGCTGGGAACGGAAAGAAGCGCTGAAAATATTCGCCTCTTCCGGAAAATTCCGGTATCGGATTCCCGCGATGTCGCATAAGGCATAAATGCCGCCACGATCCAGCTGCATGGGCTTGTCCCGGTTGCCTCGCGCGTTTTCGGCGAATCCGGGGCGAATTGCATGATACTGCCGGGAGGCCCAGGCCCAGAACGGAACCTCATAGAAGATTGGAGCGGTAACTTTCGGATTTCGGATGTTGTTCCGGCCATTTCTGGCGGGAGCCTCTCCGTGGTCGGAGAAGTAAAGCAGGAAAGAAGGCCGTTCCGTCGTTTCGAGAAAGCCGATCAGCTTTTTCAGGATGGAATCGGTGAAAACGATGCTGTTGTCATAGTGGTTGACTGACTCGATTTCTTCTGCGGAAAGATGAGCCGGCTCCGGCGGAAGATCGGTGAATCGCTGCTGCTGCTGCTTCGGATAGCGCCGGGAATAATCGCTGTGACTGCCGTTGAGATGGAACAGGATCACGACGGGGGAGCGCTCCCAGCCGGCCAACGCCTGCGGAAGCATTTCCGCCAGCGCGTCGTCACAGGTGTCCGCGGGTGAATACAACACACGGTCCGCTCCGTGAAACAGCAGGGAATCTGTGCTGCAGCGTTCGCCCTGAGCGGAAAGCCAGACGGTACGGATGCCGGCTTTTTTGAGGATGGAAACAAGGGTGCAGCGGTACTCATCCGGCTTGTGAAGCGTTGCAAACGTCAATGCGTATTTCAGGGAGACGCCGGTAAGGGGGGCGGCGGAAAAGACCCGATTGAATACCATCAGATCCGAACGGCCGGATTGGAATGGCGTGGTATCCCGGGAATATCCGTAAAGGCCGTGGTGGCTGCGGGTGGCCGATTCCCCGATCGCAATAATGCCGAGCAGATTGGACAATCCGGGCGCGACCGGCCGGATGTCCTCGGGCAGCTGCGGTGCGATGGCCGCTGCCTGGTAAAAGCGGTCCTGCTCGGAAATGAGGGCGAGGAAATCTGCGATAATCCGCAGGCTGCTGACCCGGTACAGGATTGCCGTCGGTTCACCGATGACGATGAAGCGGGTTGCACTGACCAGCAGCGGGCCGAGCAGCAATATACAGAGAAAAAAGGAACGCTTTTCCTGTTTCCAGTTCAACCGGAGTGCGGATACCGTAATTGCGGCGGCGATTGCCGTGAAGAGAAGAAAAATCAGAATGGGCGAGGGCTGAAGATGTTCGCCGAGATATTCGGCTACTTCCTCTTTGCCGGTGTCGAACAGCACGTAAAGAAGCCCGCGGCCGAGGGCAATCCGGAAACAGGACAATAAGAAGATATGCAGCAGGGTGATGCCTGAAACCACAGGGAGCAATATCGCAAGGTAAATCCGGATTCCACGCGGCGGCAGCAGCGTAACCGGAGCACAGATTGCCAGATAGAAAGGAAAAGACATCCAGATCAGGCTTACCATGTTGCGGAAAATGGATTGCAAAGAGTCTGTACCCTGCAAAACAAGCCGAATCCCTTCCGGGAGATATTCCGCAAATGCCAGAAGCAGAAGCATGGAAACCAGAAGCCATATTCTGAAATGAGTTGCGGCATGTTTTTGCAACTTCGCGATACCGGATATGAAAAATACGGATAATTTCATTTTTAAAGTGAGGTTGGATAAATATTTTTGTGTATTATACTTTATCTAGTAATATATATCACAATATTACTGATTCAAGTATTGATATTACATCTTTGATATTTTTTCCTGATCACGTCGTTTAAATTATGGTTGTGAATGGAAGGAGTGTTGAGGATGAGCAGAGTGATTGACCCGGTTCTGCTGAAAGCGGTTCTGGAACTGGTGAATTCAAAGGCGGGAGGGCAGAGCGAGGTGGCCCGGCTTTGCGGGATTACTCAAAAGCAGATCAGCAATTACGTGAGCGGCAAGACGCGGGCCATGAACGATGAGTCGTGGCGGAAGTTATACCCGTTTCTGAGAAAATTTCTGCCGGCGGAGTATATCAACCGACTGGAAAGCGGCGCCGACCCGGAAAACCGGGGCGACGCCGTTTCGCGCAAGCAGCTGATTGAACTGGTGATCGGCGATGCGGAGCTTGACGACGCCGCGAAGCTCCGGGTGATCGGAATTATCAACCGCGTTTGAGGCGGGTCAACCACAGGATCGTTCCCGCCGCGGCGAGGCTGACGGCGATGATCCCGAATATGCCGCTCCAGAAGACCCAGCGGCTCTGGTTGATCTTGCTGGAGAAAAAGAAATCCAGCGCATCGGTTCCGGCGGAAGCGTCGAGGTATTCCCGGCGGATTTTGAATGCGCCCTCCGGCGTGACTTCGCAGATCAGGTAGCCGAAATCCTGTTCGTCGCCGCGTCCCTCCTGGCCGGAGGGCGGCGTGACCGCCAGCGGCGCCCCGGCGAAGCTCCAGATATTTTCCTGATGCTGGTGTCCGGCGAAAAAGGCGCTGACGCGGTGCTTTTTCAGAACGCTTTCCAGCCGGGCCGCCTGAACCGCGGGCAGGCCGCGCTTCTCTTTGACCGGCCGCGGATCGATCGGCGGCACATGGGTGAAAATCACCAGATGATCGAAGCGGCTGCGCAATTGCCCCAACAGCGAATCCAGCCACTCAATCTGTGCTTCCGGCAGTTCCCGGTCGGCGGTGTCGAGCGATACGAACAGGATATTGCCGTAGCCGAACCAGTAGCGCGACGGACCGAAGACTTCCCGGTAGAAGTGGCGGCCGTTATCGTAAGGGCTTTCCTTTTTGCGATCGTGATTGCCGGGAGTGGCGTAGACCGGAATGCCGCCCGCCTCCCGCTTCATGTGTTCAGCCATCCAGTTGAAGTGCTGGGTGGAGAGCACCGCGGACATGTCGCCGACATTCAGCATGAAATCCGGCCTGGCGGCGCGGATTTTGGCCATCAGTTCCCGGAACGGGTCCAGCTGCATGCGGAAGTCGCCGAATACCGCGAAGGTGACGCCGCGCTTCTCCGGGTACAGGAATTCCCCTGCCGGAGGCAGCAGCCCGGCGGTACGGCGTCCGTCATACCGCCGCATGGTCTCATAGCAGATTGCGCAGAGGGCGAGGCTGGCGATCAGGATCAGAACAAGAAAGGCAAACAATGATTTGAGCAGGATGGTTTTCATGGCAGCTCCGTGGCTTGAGGCTTCTTGCAGTAGGGAGTCTTTCCTTCATGGATAAAGCGCGGGTGCGGCCGGTAACCGGGATTCAGCAGGCTTTCTTCCTGCGGGAAATCCCGGTAGGTGATTCCGGCGAGTTCCAGCAGCGTGTAAATCAGCCGGTCGGTCTGGTGCGGCTGATGGCGGTTCGCCTGTGCTCCGGCGGCGGCTTCGGGACGCGCCTTGCGGTATTCAGGGGAGAACCACAACAAAAATGGGATCTCATAGCTCGCGTTGACGTCAGGATCACGGGCGACCCAGTCGGACATTCCCGGATAAAATGCTTCGCCGTGATCCGAAAAATAGAGCAGGAACGCCGGACGCTTCAGCGTCTTGAGCCGGGACAGCAGCGCGTCGAGCAGCCGGTCGGTGAAAGCGATTGAGTTGTCGTATTCGGCAGTCAGCTGCCGGACGGTTGCCGGAATGTGGGGATCGGCTGTTTCGCCGGGAGCCGGGAAGAGCGCCGCCTCCGCCGGATAACGGTGGCGGAACGGCATGTGGCTGCCGAGCAGGTGGATAAAGAGGAGGGTGGGAATGCCGCCTGCCTCGCCCAATTTTTTTTCGACCTCCGGCAGCAGCTGGTCGTCGCGGGAGTCGGCGACCTGCTCTTTCAGGTAGTACGCATCGTCAACATCCTTGAACATCAGCGTGATCGGCGTGTCGAACTCGCCCCAGCGGAGCTGGTTGGAGACCAGCATCGTGCGCAAACCGGCGCGCCGCGCCATCGCGGTAAAGGAGCAGCGCGGCGAATTCCGCTCCTGCAGCGTCGCGAAGGAAAAGACATTGACCAGCGAACTGGCGGTGTGGACGGTCGGGGAGATCACGTCGTCGAACAGGATCAATTCATTTTTCCACGCTTCCAGCCGGGGATTGGTCCGGCGGCGATAGCCGTAGAGGGAGTGGTGGGAACGGGTGGCGGATTCTCCGATCACGATCACGCCGAGCAGGTCACCGGGGGCGCTGCGGCGCAGTTCCGGCGGAATCTCCGGCTCGGCGGCGGCCTGCGCGAACGAGTCGAGCGTATGGCGGTAACTGCCGAGCGCGACGCCGAGGCGCGTCAAAGTGGCGCAGTTCAGGATTTCGCGGGGACGGTTTTCAAAACAGAATGCCGCCGACAGGGCGAGGAACGGCAGCAGCAGCAGGACTCCCGCGATTTTTTCGCGGCGGCCCGGAGAAAATTTCAGTGCACAGGAGAGGCGGCAGAGCAGCAGCAAGGCGGCCGCCGCGCCGATGATCTCCACTCCTTTCCAGCTGAACAACAGCTCTCCGAAGTATTCGAGGCTTTCGCCCGGCGAGGAGACCATCAGGATCGTGACCAGGCTTTCTCCCACCGCCAGTCCGTAATAGACCTCCAGAAAAATCTGGAGCAGCACACTCCCGGCGGCGGCCGGCAGGAAAATCCAGGTATAGGCCCGGTTCCAGCGGGGCGGCAGAAGGAGCAGCGGCGCGCAGAGCGCCAGCAAAAAGCAGCAGTTGCGCAGTCCCGGCCGCTGCACGGTTTCAACGCTGAGGCTGTCGCGCAGCAGACCGGCTTCAAAAGTGCCGAGAATCAGCAGGATTCCGGCGACCAGAATGAAATCGAAATAGTTGTGAATGCCGCCGCATCTGCGCGCGGCGCGCCGGATTTTGCTCCTGACCATCCCTGTTCCTTTGTTTTTGCACGAGATCATATTAATATACACCGGATTCCGCCGGAAATAAAGGAGGCGGGCGGAAAAGGCCCCGCCGGCCGGAAAATCCGGGACAATTGCCGGATAATCGGCACTGGCGGGTTGATTATCCGGGTTGTCGGGGTTATGTTAATCCGCAAAAAAATTCATCGGAAAGGAAGTTCACCATGAAAGCAGTCGTCTCCGTCATCGGACGGGATTCCGTCGGTATTATCGCCAAAGTCAGCGCCGGGTGCGCGGAGTGCGGCGCGAACATTCTCGACATCTCCCAGACCGTGCTGAACCAGTACTTCACCATGATCATGATCGTCGACATCCGGAATCTGACGATTCCGTTCGACGGCTTCGTCGACCGCATGGCCGCGCTCGGCAGAAACGACGGACTGGACATCCACGTGATGCACGAGGATATTTTCAACTCCATGCACAGGATCTGACCATGTTCGACTCGAAAGACATCATCGAAACCATCAGCATGATCCGCGAGGAGCGGCTCGACATCCGCACGATCACGATGGGAATCTCCCTTTACGACTGCCAGTGCGACGATGCGGAACGGCTTCGCACGCGCATCTACGACCGGATCATGAGCCGCGCCCGCGACCTTGTCAAAACCGGCGAGGAGATTGAGAAGAAGTACGGTGTGCCGATCATCAACAAGCGCGTTTCCGTCACTCCGGTCGCGCTGATGGCGGGCGGGCTGGATGTGGACGGCGCGGTGAAGCTGGCCCGAACGCTCGACCGGGCCGCGCACGAACTCGGGATCAACTTCATCGGCGGTTACAGCGCGCTGGTCCAGAAGGGGTTCACCAACGGGAGCCGCACCCTGATCAGCTCGATTCCGCAGGCGCTCGCCGAAACCGAGCGGGTCTGCTCCTCGGTCAACGTCGCCAGCACCAAGGCCGGGATCAATATGGACGCGGTCGCCGAGATGGGGCGCGTGGTGCGCGAAACCGCGGAGCTGACCCGGGACCGGCAGTCCATCGGCTGTGCGAAGCTGGTGATTTTCGCGAACGTTCCGGAGGACAACCCGTTCATGGCCGGGGCGTTCCACGGTATCGGAGAACCGGAGACCGTGATCAACGTCGGCGTTTCCGGCCCCGGCGTGGTCGCCTCCGCGATCCGCCGCAAGGGAGCGTGCGACCTGACCGAGGTGGCGGAGACGATCAAGCGCACCGCCTTCAAGATCACCCGCGTCGGCCAGCTGGTCGCGCGGGAGGCGTCGGAGCGGCTCGGCGTGCCTTTCGGCATCGTCGACCTGTCGCTCGCGCCGACACCGGCGGTCGGGGATTCGGTCGCCTACATCCTGGAATCGATGGGACTGGAAAAGTGCGGCTGCCACGGCACCACCGCCGCGCTGGCGATGCTGAACGACGCGGTCAAGAAGGGCGGCGTGATGGCGTCATCGCACGTGGGCGGGCTTTCGGGCGCATTCATTCCGGTGTCGGAGGATGCCGGGATGATCGAGGCGGTCCGGTGCGGGGCGCTGAGCCTCGAAAAGCTCGAAGCGATGACGGCGGTCTGTTCGGTCGGGCTTGACATGATCGCGATTCCGGGCGATACTCCGGCGGAAGTGATCTCCGGGATCATCGCGGATGAAATCGCGATCGGCGTGGTGAACACCAAGACCACCGCCGTGCGGCTGATCCCGGCTGCCGGCTGCAAGGTCGGCGACACGGTCTCCTTCGGCGGGCTGCTCGGCGAAGCGCCGGTGATCGCGGTGAACACGCACTCTCCGGCGGAGTTCATCGGGCGCGGCGGCCGGATTCCGGCCCCGATCCACAGCCTGAAAAACTGACGGTCAGAGGTCCTGCACCGCGTGATCGGCGGGGATGTCGATGCCGGACCAGATTTTCATGGAGCTCCACGGTTCCGCCGGGGCGCTCCAGAATTCATCCTCCGCCGGGAGTCCGAGCGGCAGGAACGCGGCCGAGGCCAGATAGAGGCTGCCGGTTGAAATATAGCCTTCGCCGATGCCGGGCTGGTGGCCGCAGAGGCCGATCCGGAGCCAGCCGTTTTCATCCCACGTGCCCGGCGCGTCCAGCGTGCGGACGATGACCGCCGTGAGCGCCTCGCGGACGGCTGCCGGATGCAGTTCTTCCGGCAGCTCCCGGCGCAGCGCGACCGCGCCGAGCGCCTGAAAAGCCCCGCAGCGGTAGGCGAGGGAACGCCCGACGGCAGGGAAGGAGCCGTCCGGCGCGATCAGCCGCTCCTGAATCACCGCATAGCGGCGGATGCGGCGCAGTACCTTGCGGTGAAGCGCCTCCCACTCCTCCGACCGGCCCGCCACGGCGGCGGTGATGTCCAGCAGCATCGGCTGGATCACATAGCTGTTGTAGTAGTCGAAAGCGAAGTTGCGGCCGTCGCCGTAGATGCCGTCCCCCTTGAACCACTGGTCGTGCTGGCGCAGCGCATACGCGATCCGGGTCAGATCGGCGGGAAACTCCATTTTCAGCAGCGCGGCTTCGACCATCGCGGAAAAGAGCAGCCAGTTGTTTGCCCCCGGCGTGATGACCCGCGAGCGGAGCAGCTGTTCGGCGGTCATCCGGCGCACTCCGGGTGCCATGCCGCCGATGAGTTTCCGGGGGGCGCGGAGCAGCGCGTGGGCGAAAAACGCGGTATCCACCAGCAGCTGATCCGGCGGCTGAAGTTCTCCGGGCGGCGCCCACAGGTAGTCGGGCGAAGCCGGATCGACCGCCGCCGCAATTGCCTCCAGCGCAACTTGCGCATACCGGCGGCGCAGAGCTCCTTCTGCCGTGTCGCCGGATTCGAGTTCAAGCCACGGGGCGAGGCCGCAGAGCAGCCGCCCGAATGCCTCCATGTGGGAGCAGTCGGAGCGGTCGACGGACGACTCCAGCGGCATCGATTGTCTGAGTTCCCTCCGGCAGAGGGCGTCGAGAACGGGGTCTGCGAGCCGCCGCAGTTGCCGGAGCCAGTATCCACGCGGATCAGTTGTCATCGGTTTTATCCTTCCCGGGTTGCTGCGGTTTACCATAGCGCGGGATCGGCGGCTTGCAAGCGCCGGGAAGGAATATTTCCGTCAAATCAGGTGGACCGGCAGCGTGTCGTTGCGGGGCTGGCGGTTGAACCAGTTGCGCGGCGACTTTTTCAGCATGACCCGCACCGGGAAAGTCAGGCCGGAACGCTGCACTTCCAGCTCCAGCTCCGAATCCGGCTGGGTGCCGAAGACGATGCTCTGCAGGTCGTAGGGGGAGGCGACCGGTTTTCCGGCGGCTTTCAGGATCACGTCGCCGGGACGCAGCGCCGAAGCCGCCGGGGAGTTCCGGTAGAGCCGGGCGACCAGCACGCCGTGTTCGGAGCCGAACTGCTGTTTGCTGTCGCGGTCGAGCGGGGCGAGGATCACGCCGAGCCACGGCCGCTCCACATGGCCTTTTTCGGAAAGCTCCGCGGCGACCTGCCGGGCGATGCCGGAGGAGATCGCGAAGCTGAGCCCGATGTTTCCGCCGGAGGGCGACAGGATGAAGTCGTTCACGCCGATCACTTCCCCTTTCAGGTTCAGCAGCGGCCCGCCCGAATTGCCGGGGTTGATCGACGCGTCGGTCTGCACGTAGTTCTCATGCAGGTTCACGCCGACGCCGCTGCGCTTCTTGTTCGAGACGATTCCGACGGTCACGGTACGGCTCAGGCTGAAAGGCGCGCCGATCGCGATCGCCCAGTGGCCGAGCTGCACGCTTTCGGGATCGGCGAACGGCAGCACCGGAAACTCCCGCCCCTTCGAGTCGCCGATCTTCAGCAGCGCCAGATCGGTCGGCGGGTCCGCGCCGACCACCTGCGCCGGATACTCCTCGCCGTCGTGGGCGGTGATCCAGAAAGAGTCCTGGTCGCGGACCACGTGATAGTTGGTCAGGATCAGCCCGTCCTTGCGGATGAAGAAGCCGGAACCCTGCCCGGAGGGGACATCCATATAATCGATCCGGCGTCTGGCGCTGTAGAGGTCGAAGTAGGGGCTGACCACCCCGATCCGCTTCTGGGCGGTGATCAGCACCACCGCAGGCATGGTTTTCTCGATCGCGCGGGTGAACTCCGCCTGCAAACTTGCGGCGTTGCCGGGGACGGCGACCAGCGACGGTTCCGGCTCGGCGGGGACGGCGCAGACCGTCGGGGCGGAAACGGCGGACGGGGCCGGAACCAGCCGGACCAGCGCCAGTGCGATTGCAGCTCCGAGAAAGGAGGCCGCAATCAGGAAGAAAAAGAGTTTTCCTTTGTTCATGATTGTTTGCTCCATAAATTCTTAGTAGTTTAGTAAAGATAACTGTTTCCATTGAAAAATCAAGGAATCCGCCGCTGAAAAGACAAAAAACTTTCTTTTTTTCAGATCAGCCCCTTGACAAAACAGGGAAAGTTTGCCATAATTATATATAGCAATTTTGATATAGAGCATTTTTGATACAGGAATGGTATGGAAGCGAAATATCTGGAGATCGCGGAGGCCGTCAAACGGCAGATCCGCAACGGCGACTACCTGATGGACAAAGTGCCGTCGGAACGGAAGCTGGCCGAAGCCTACGCCGTCAGCTATATGACGGCGCGGCGCACGGTGCAGCAGCTGGTGGCGGACGGCGCGTTGATGCGGGGGGAAAACGGCCGGTTGAATGTAAATCCGGCATTTGCGGTTTCGGCGGAGCAGTGCAAGGTGGCGATGGTCCTGCCGAACTGGCCGATCCCGTCGCTGGACAAGTGGCGGCGGGCGGTCGCGGAAGCGGTCGAGGCGCGCGGCGGCATCGTCAAGACGGTCTATTTCGACCATGAGGACGACAGCGTGATCGCGGAGGCGCTGACCGGCGCGTTTTCCCGGATTTTCCTGGCGCTGCCGGTGGTGACCGGATTGATGCTGCAGCGCCTGACGCCGCTTCGTGAGAAGCTGGTGCTGTTCCACCACGACCTGACCGAAGCCGGATTCACCTGCCTCGATGCGAGTTCGCCGGAAAATATGGCGCTGCTGGTGGAGCATCTGCATTGCTTCGGGCACCGGCGGATCGCGCTGGTGAACACGCAGCCGAGGAATGAGATCATCGACGCCCGGATCGCGGTATTCCGGGAGCGGATGGAGGAGTTGGAACTGGAGCCGCAGGTGTTCGACTTCCCGGTGAAAAGTTTTGAACGCGCCGACCTCAAAGCCTACGAGGTGGTGCGCCGCCTGATCGGGCAGGGGGAGTTCGGCGGAACCGGTATCGTCACCCCGACCATCGAGGCGGCGATCGGCACGCTGCGGGCGGTTCACGACTGCGGCATGACGCCGGGGCGGGAGATTTCGGTCTGTGCCTATGGCGGGCTGGAGAGCGCCCGGCTGTCGATTCCGTCGATCACGGTGACCACCGTGAAGGATGCGGACCGGCAGTGCCGTGAGCTGATCGAAACCATTCTCGACCGGAGCACGCCGGAACGGCTGCTCTACTCTTGGGAAAAAATGGAAGTCTGGCAGGGGGAATCCACCGGACCGGTCTGTAAAGAAAGGATGGAATCATGCGTATTTTGTTGACGGTTCTGGTATGTTGCGGCATGGCCGCCGGAGTATATGCGGAGTTGCTGCCGGTAGATTCCAGCTGTTTTTTCGCCGCTCCGGGGCAGCCGCTCCGGCTGAAATTCAAAGGGGCGGCGAAGCATTCCCCGGTCAGCGCCGTGCTGACTGATTTTACCGGGGAAAGGGCAGGGGAGTATGTGCTTGTTCCTTCCGGCAAAGAGTACGTGCTGGAGCTGAAACAGGGGCTTCCCGCCGGGTTCTACCGGCTGGAAACCGGGGAGGGGGAGTTCGGATTGCTGATTCAGGAACCGTCCGGCGGGGAACCGGACCGCTTCTTCGGAATCGACGGTTTCCTGTCGTGGAGCAAGGCATCCATCCATGACTGCTATGCGGCGCTGAAACTGCTGAAGCGGTACGGAATTGCGTCGGCGCGCGACCGGTTTGAATGGAATGCGATCCAGCGTGACCGCCGCGTCTACAGCTTCCGCAATCCCTATGATGAGATGCGTCGGCTGTATCCGCGCACCGGCGTGGAGTTGCTGGACGTCCATCACGGTTCGCCGGAGTGGGCGCGGCCGAACCTGCCCCGTTTCCCGGAGGAACTTCACGCCGCCGCCGCATTCTGGGCCACGCTGGGGGCAAACTGGCGCCCGTACTGGAAAGCCGTTGAAATCTGGAATGAGCCGGAGGGCGGCTTCGGAGCGAACCTCCCTGCCGACCAGTTGATGCCCGGAGCAAAAGCGATGCGCTATGGGTTGTTGCACTCCGCGCCGGAGGTGAAACTTGGCGCGGCCGGGTTCACTTCGGTCGATCCCGCCGGGGAGTATCACCGTACCGCCGTCCGCAACGGGATGCTCGACAATGCCGACTTCGTGAGCTTTCACTCCTACGGCGAACCGCGGGAGCTGGTCAAACTGGTCGAATCCTACCGCAACTGGCTGGAGGCCGCCGGAAAGACCGGTATGCCGCTGTGGCTGACTGAGATCAGCCGGGTCGCATGGGATAATTACCGCACCCCGGAGGAGGCGGCCCGGATTGCCGCCGAAATTGCGATGCAGGCCGCCGTCGGGCGTTCGGTCGGGCTGGAACGGATTTACTTCTTTGCATTGTTCGATCTCAAGGAGGGAAATAAGACCTTCGGCTTTCTGGCTCCGAACCGGACGGCGCGTGCGCCGTTCGCGGCTCTGGTGCAGAGCGTGCGCCGCCTGAGCCATCGCCGGTATCGCGGTGAATTGCGGACCGGTGATTCACGGATTGCATCGGCGCGGGTGTTCGGCGGGAAAGACGGCGACGTGACGGTATTGGAAGTCAAGCAGCCCGGCGGCGTTTTTTCCCCCGGTTTCGCGGTTCGGAAAGCGGAAGGGACGGATGGGCGCGCTTTACCGGTTGCCGCCGGCGGTTCGGTTGAACTGGCCGATCGGGTCGTGTATCTGGAAAGCGCGCCACTGCCGGAAACGCTGCTGAATGTCGATACGGCGGAAATGCAGCTGCTGAAATTGGCGGAACTTCCCGCGCCGGAGCGGAGTCCGGCATCTCCGGTGGTTTTGTTCCCGCATCCTGATTTCGCCGCGATCAGCCGCTATTCGTCGATGCGGAATTATGCGATTGCGGCGGAGACTCCGGTGCCGGTCGCGCTGGATTTATACAACCTCTCCGGTGTGCCGCAGCCGGTAACGCTGACGGTCTCCACGCCGCTGAAATTGACGGGACAGGAGACGGAGCGGAAGATCACGGTTCCGGCGCTCGGCAAAGTGCGGCTCCCTTTCAAGGTCGAACTCTCCCGCGAACAGGAGAGGGCAGGGGGCGTGTATGATCTGGATTTCGAGCTGAAGTTTGAAAATGAGGCGTTCCGGGAGAGGGCTTCGCTGTCGTTCCGCCCGCTCGGGGCGGTGCGGAGCCTGGCGGCGGGCCGCAAAACTTCGCGGCTGATCCCGTTCGGCGGGCTGGAAAACTGGACCATCCGCATCAAAGACCAGCCGTGGAACAACCGCGCCGACCTCGATGCCGGGTTCCGGCTTTCCTATGCTCCCGAAGCGTTGAAGCTGGAATTGGAGGTCGAGGACGACCGGCACCATGCCGATTTCGCCGCACCCGACCTGTGGAAAGGCGATTCAGTGCAGATCGGCATCCAGCCGGGAATGCCGAAAACTTTGGCGGAGCGGGCGAAATTCTTTGAATTCACCGTCGCATTGACTCCGAAGGGAGCGGCCGCGACACGCGGCAGCCGTCCGTCGAAGATTCCGGCGGAAGTGATCCGCTCCGGCACGCGCACGCTTTACCGGATTACCCTGCCTGCCGCCGAACTCGGCGTGAAGGAGTTCAGGGCCGGTGACCGGCTGCGGCTGTCGCTGGTGGTCAACGACAACGACGGCGCCGGCCGCAAAGGCTTCCTGCACTGGGGCGACGGCCTCGGCGTGAACAAGAACCCGGAAGAATTCAACCAGATCGTGTTACAATAGGAAGGATATCGTCATGAACCGAAACTGCAATCTTATCGATTATAGCCGCTGTCTGTCCACCGCTCCCGGCCTCCGCAGGTCGCAAGCCATAAAATTTACCTTGATTGAGTTGCTCATCGTAATAGCGATTATAGCGATTCTGGCGGCGATGCTGCTGCCGGTGCTGAATCAGGCGCGGGACAAGGCAAAACAGGCGAAATGCATCTCCAATTTGAAACAGTGCGTGACCGGGGCGCTGATGTATGCGGGAGACTACAAGGATATGCTCCCGGCGGCGACTTTTCAGAGCGTGGGGGCCACCTGGACGAAACGGCTGGGACAGCTGGGTTATTTGCCGGTGGGGGAAGCGGGCAGGCCGGGCATTTTCGTGTGTCCTGCTTTTGCGCCGTTCTCCTATAAGAATCAGGATGAAACCTATGGCTATTGGACCGGCGGCTGCGCCCGTCCCAATCATGACGCGGTCGACTGGTCGCTGCTGGGGAAGGATACCTATTACGGGGTTCACGAGAAAGGTTCCGCGGACGACCACTACCTGCGGCTGGGACGGCTGGAGAGCAGCCGCGCCTTCATCATGGACAGCATCCGCAACGGCGGCGGCAATCCGCAGATTTACATGGTCGCGACCGGGAACGGCACTGTTTCCGGGGACGGCTCGGTGAAGGCGGCGCACTTCCGCCACTCCGGCCACACGACCGCGAATTTCGCATTTGCGGACGGGCGCGTGCAGAATAAGAATATCGGCTGGGTCCGGCAGGAAAAGAAACTTTACTACACCGACCGCAATACTTTCTGAGCGACAGGGCGAAGATAAAATAATTAGAAAACGCTAATTGCACCCCTTGTATTTTCGCCTTCCGCTGTTATATTAAATCGCGTGTTCTGCAAAGAGCGCGGTTTTTTTTGAACGTTGAATTAGTTGATTCTAAGTTGTTGCAAGGTGTTCTGCTGAAATGAAGTTCTGTTTTCTGGCGGTCGGTCTGCTGACGGCGCTGGTGCTGGGGCTTGCCGCTTTTTACGCTTCGGATCGTTCCGCTTCTTTGCCGCCGGTGACGGCAGGCGACATGAATCATTGATCAATGCAGAGGTTGTTATGATTAAATTTTTGAAACACAACGAGTTAGCTTGGTCTAATATGGCGTTGCCGTTTCGGGGCGGTGAGGTATGACGCTTTTTATTATTGTGATTCTGGCGGCGGCGCTGATTGAAAGTATGTTGCGCCTGTCGCTGGTGCCGCGGTTCTGGAACTGGCTGGTCTTTCTGCTGGCGGCGCCGCTGCCGCTGTTTTTCAGACAGAGGATCGGTTCGGCGAGTCTGGCGGAACTGAACCGCTTTCTTTCCAGCGCGGAAAACCTCGAATCATGGTGCGCATTGGTGGTGATTCAGGAACTGCTGGTGCTGCTGATCGGTTCGGCGCTGCTCAAGGAGTATGTGCTCGGCGAGAAACTGAAAAGATGGAAGTTTGCGGCGCTGCTGCCCTCCGTGCTGCTGCCGGTGGGGATTCTGTATGCGGAGGTGCTGCTGTTCAACCATTTCGTTTTCGTGGAATTCCGCACGCTGGCGATCCTGCTGGCGATCGGGGTGGTGGTGGTCGGCGGAGGCGGCGGCGAACTGTTGCGTCTGATCTTCCGCGATCGCTTCGACCGGGTGCGGGCGGTGATGAATTTTGAATGGATTCTGCTGCTGCTGGCGATCTTCCTGCCGGTCGCCGCTTCGGGGCGGCTGGCTCAGGATGCGCCCTCATCCGTCGTACCTTTCGATTTTGTGGTGATCGGCGTGCTGGTGCTGATCGTCGGAATCGTGATGGCAATTTTTACCGTGATAGGAAAATATAAGGAAAGGAAATTTTATGAACACCATCACCGAAATCCTTAACTGGATCTCCAACAGCCTGCTGCTGCCGGTCATCGTGCTGCTGCTGGCGGCGATGGCGGCGGCGCTGGTATCGCTCGGCGGCTTCTCGTCGAGTTGTCTGGTGCTGCTCCGTCAGCGCAAAGAGCGCGAAAGGCTGCTGGAAGCGATCCGTTCCGGGCAGGAGATCGAACCGGGCAAGCTCGGCACCGGCATCTTCGCCCGCCATCTCGCCGAACTCGCGAGCCTGAACTGGGATGAGCTGGAGTGCGAAAAAAGAATCACCGAGTATGAGATGAAATATGAACACGAGCTGGAACGCTCCAGATTCATGATGAAAGTCGCGCCGATGCTCGGATTGATGGGGACATTGATTCCGATGGGGCCGGCGCTGGGCGGGCTTGCTTCCGGCGATATCGGTTCGATGGCCTATAATATGCAGATCGCGTTTGCGACCACGGTGGTCGGCTGTTTCGCGGCGGGCGTGGGCCTGCTGGTCTATTCGGTGCGCCGCCACTGGTATGCCGAGGAGATCTCCAACCTGCGCTACGTGCTGGAGCGGCAGTTGAAAATGCGGGGCGAAGCATGAAAAAGCCGGGTCGTTTCAGAGCATTCGGGGCGGACGAGGAGCACGATCCGATGTCCGGCCTGGTGAATCTTTTCGATGTGGCGATGGTGTTCGCGGTTGCGCTGATGGTCGCCTTCGTGATCCAGAGCCGGATGACCGAATTCCTGACCGCCGAGGATGCGACGTTCGTGAAAAACGCCGGCAAGCCCGATATGGAGATCATCGTCAAAAAGGACAACAAGGTCACCCGGTATAAGTCGGATAAGAACACCAGAGGTTCCGGCAAGGGCCAGCGCGTCGGAATCGCCTATCGGCTGGAATCCGGCGAAGTGATCTACGTTCCCGAGGGGGAAGCGCAGTAAAGCCCGCCGGATTGCGGCTGCTTCAACGTTTTGAAGCGGTGCTGCCCGAAAGAAATTTCCGCAAGCGCCGTTTCAGTTCATCGAATGATTCCGGGCGGGTCAACTCCTTTACCGTCAGGTATTTCATCCAATCACGCAGTTCCCGGGGAAACGGGACCGGCAGCGGCAGGATTTCCGGTTCCCGGAAGTGCGGGGTGCGGAAATAGACCGGAGAAGCCGCCGAACGGAGTCGGCCCGGTTCCGCCGTTTCCTGAAGCAACGCGAGATACCAGCTGTCCTCGTGCTCCTCAAACTCGAATTCCACACTCTCCCGGCCATCGGCCGGAAGTTTCAGAAGCCGCCGTTCGAATAGCCGGCCGCAGCGGATGATCCGCAGTTCCACCTGCCGATCAGGGCGGTAGAAAATCTCCGCCTGCAACCGGTGTTTTCCCGTCGGTTTCAGGATCGTTCCCGGTCCGTGTCCGTCGATCCCGAAAAGCAGCGCCGCCCCGTCCCAACTGACCATGGTGCGCCGCTCGCGCAAGCCCTGTACGATTCCGGCTTCGGAAAGTTCCGGCATCTGTATGAACGTGCTGCCGCGTCCGAGTCCGGGAGGACGGCCGACGTCGAACGCCGCATCGCTTGTGGCGGTGCAGCCGATCCGGTAGCCCCGGTTCAGCAGCATGAACCAGAATTCCGCCGCGCCGGGCGTATCGTCGTTGTAGAAAAGGTCGAGGCATGGCGTCATATCGGGAGCGCAGAGCAGCCAGAGCAGCAACTCCTTGCCGCTCATCCAGGAGAAAGCGCGGCCGTTCTTATCGCGCCGGATTCCGTCCTCGTAGAGCGGGTGGACAGGGACCGCCACTCCGCCCCGGTCGTGAATCATCCGCCGGGCCAGTTCAAGATTGGTCGCCGCTTCCGGATTACAGGCGGGGAACTCCGGGCCGACTCCGGCGTTGCCGATATGTCCGTGGCAGTTTTTCGGGAATTCCGTGTTGAGGCGCAGCAGGAAATCCGGCGTCGAGAGCCTGCGGGCCAGCCGGTGATGGTCGGCCAACGCTCCGTCATTGGCGAAACCGGCGGCCAGATAGAGCCAGTCGTAATGTTCCGCCCGCGCCAGAAACGCGGCGAACGGCAGGTTGGCCCGATAGGTGTTTTCGCCGTGGATCAAATGGGCGTGGAAGTCTCCCTTGAACCAGCCGCGTCGCCGCAGTTCCGGGTGATACGGCCCCGTTTCCTGCTCAACGGGACCGGTTGCGGAAAAAGCGTATCGGCCCGATGTCCAGAAGCGGTCGCAATATTCGTTCCAGACGCCGGGAGCGGCAGCCGCTCCGCCATAGCCGTTTCCGGCCAGGTCGAACCAGCGCACCGGGCGGCCGCCCTCGGTGATCCGGAGCGTTGCCGGGCCGCCCGCATCACCCCGGACCAGACGCCGCCGCGGGTCGGCGGGCATGGCAATACGCACCCCCTCCGCCGGCGCCTGAACCATCGGCACAAAAGCATCGGCCATGCCTGACGCGACCGCTTTCAGGGCGTACCTGCCGGGGGCCGGGACCGTCAGCTCAAACCGCCCGTCCGGTCCGGCTTCGGCGAGTTCGCCGGAATCGGCCATCACGACCGCCCCGGGCGGAGCTTCTCCGCGGATGGTGGCCGGACCGAGGTGATAAGGATGACACGCATCACTCTCTTCGCCGATGCCTTCAAGCTCGATCCGGTCCGGGTAGACCCGGGCAATCACGGCGGTCGGTACTGCCGCATTGCAGATCGCCCGGACGGTCTTGTGAAGCACGCCGTTGCGGATCGCGCAGCCGCCCGGATGATAATGGCCGGCGAAACAGGCTTTCAGGTGGTCGAAACCGTCGAACAGTTCCAGAAGCTCGGCGGAATCCCATGCCGCCGCATTGTCGCCGCTCGCGCCGGAATAGACCGGCACATGACACAGGATCACGGAAATTTCACCTGCTGCCCGGCTCATTTCCAGCTCCCGGCGCAGGCGGAGGTGGGAGGAAGCCGCAAGCATGCCGTCCCAGTCGCGCAGCAGCAGTTCGGGGTGAAGGCTGCGGTATTGCGCCGCCAGCCGGGCGCGCTCGCTGCCGGGCGGGGAGAAGCGGCTCACCTCCAGACTGTTCAGGACATGGAAGCGCACGCCGTTGACCGCGAAATTATAGAACAGCGTTTCGACGTTGAAAAGCCGGGCCAGCTCCTGCTCCGTATGCAGCACGAAATCATGGTTGCCCGCCGCATACCGCACCGGGGCGCGGCTTCGGTCCAGCACCCGGATGACCCGGGCGATCTCGTCGGTTCCAAGCCCGTCGCCGAGATCGCCGGGGACGGCGACGAAATCGAGCTTCTCCCGGTTCAGCCGTTCAACGGTTCCGGCGAGCAGGGCGAGGGCGTTGCGATAGCAGCGGCCGGCCATCGGCGGCCGGTCCGCGTATTGCGGGTCGCCGATCAGGCCGAATGACACCAGAGGCGGTTGCGTATTCATGGGGTCACGAGATTTTTCCCAAGTCCTTCCAGCAGGGCCTTTTTACGCGGGGTATCGGCGGAAGGAACGGTCTTTTCCTGCGTGCCTTCCAGCTCGACGTTCCAGCTGCGCGCCTCGCGGAACGCGTGGTAGCTCCAATCCCAGCCGTACTCCTCGAACAGCGAGATGCAGTCGGCGATATACCGCTCCGCTCCCGGCGCCCAGGTTTTGGCGGAAAACTCTCCGATGTAGATGCGCGCTCCGTGCCGCTGCTGGAACCGGCGCACCGGCTCCAGAGTGTGGCGTAGCTGCTCTTTGTTCCACTCGATCCCGCTGATCACGCCGGGATAACGGCTCCCCGGGGTATTCTGGTGCGTAAACGATTCCGGGACATACATATGCGCCTGATAGACGATATTCGGCAGTTCCAGCAGCCGGAAGTAGCGGAACGCGACCGGCGCGGCGAGCTGGTTCGCTTCAACGATGATCGGCACTTCCGGGTCGATCCTGCGGATCGCCTCTGCGGCGCGTTTCTGCAATTCCAGATAATCGAACCGGGCCGCGCCGGTCTGGTAGGGTTCGTTGACAAGATCATAAGCGAATACTGCGGGATTTCCCTTGAAACGCCGGGCGATCTCCTCCCAGATGCGGACGAAGTATTGCGCGTATTCCTCGCTGTGAAGCATCAGCAGTTCGGCGCTGTCGCTGCGGCGTCCGCCCGGAGCGGAGTGCAGGTCGAGAATCAGCCGAATACCGTAGCGCGGCGCGATTTCCGTCAGCTTTTCAAAATGATCCAGACGGCCTTTCAGCCAGCGGCCGTAGGCGTCGAGATCGGTGCAATCCTGATAAAGGCGCTGCATCTGGAAGCGGACCAGATTGGCCCCCCATTCCCGCAGAGTCCTGAAATCGTCTTCGGTCATGTTTCCACCCGGAGACATCACGCCGCGCAACCGTTTTTCCTTTAATACCCGGTCGGTGTAAACCGCCCGGGCCGAGGATTGGTCGAGGTCAAAATGATTTTCCGCCCGGAAGGAATCCAGATCGAACTCCACCTTGCCGAAATTCTTCTCCACGCCGAGCACCAGTTCGGCCTTGCCGGTATAATCGTCGATCGGGGAGAGGAAAGAGACGCTCCGCCAGTCGGCCGGGCCGTAGATGCCCCAGCCGCCGTGCCAGATGCCTGCGCCGGAGGGAGCCTGGTAGGTCACCATGAATTTGATGCCCTTGCGGCCCGCCTCCTTTTCGATTCCGTCGATTCGGACGCGCATCGAGAAAGTCGTCGGCAATCCGCGAAATGGGGAGAGGTCTATTTCCGCCCGCGAAAGATAACTGCCGTTCCGGTCCTTTTCCGGTACTTCCACGACCAGCAGGCGTTTGCCGTCGCGTTCTTCGAGACGGCTGTGGGTTCCGAGTTTCCACTCGGCTTGCGCAAGGCCGCAGTCGCCCGCCGGTCCTCCGGCGGCTCCGAAGCTGCCGGCCAGAAGCGCGGCTAAAATTCCAAGTTTGATTTTCATAGTCTTTTGTCCTTTCCGGGTTGTGATCATCGGGAACCGTCTTTGCCGTCGTCGCCGCCGCTCCAGAAATACTGGGCGGCGGAAGTGCCGAGCGTTTTGGGGATGCCGCTCAGCCGCCGCGCTCCGACGTGAGCGTCGAGGTAAAGCACATTGATGCCGTCGTTCGACAGATGGCGCACGACCAGTCCGGGCAGTGCGAAAAGTCCGTCCCAGACCGCGTCGCCGTTCGCCGGAACCGTGATCGGCATCGGATAACTGCATTTCTTGTGGATGTCCATGATGAATCCCCGTTCCGAAGGCCGCGATACCTTTTTGACGCCTTTGGCGCTGAGTTGCGAATTCATCCCGTAATCGGCCGTTTCCTCGGATTGCTTCACCTCGGGGGAAGCGGGGCAGTCGAACGGCGGCCGTCCGGTTCCGATTCCCCAGCCGTTGCGATAGATCATTCCCCCCTCGCGTTTCAGCGCCGGGGCGGAGAACGCGTAAAAGGCATCCATGCAACTGCCGTCCGTGCCGAAATTTCCATTGTTTTTCGGCATCCGGTCATCAGAGGAGTCAAGGTACATCCGAGTCAGTGTTCCGATCTGTTTCAGGTTGGAGGTACAGCTGATATCACGCGCTTTGTTTCGTGCCTTGTTCAGCGCCGGCAGCAGCATCGCCGCCAGTATCGCAATGATCGCTATCACTACGAGCAGCTCAATAAGCGTAAATTTTATGGCTGTCGTTTTGCGGAGGCGGTATGTGGGGGGCGTATCCGCCGCCCCCCACGCCCCCTGCGTCCGGCAAGGTGCCGGTGCCGGGTACGGGACGGTCGATCGGCAGAGGCGCGGTCGGCCGGCGGGGAAGGAAGATCCGCAATAACGTGAAGTTGTCTTCCCGCTTTTCTGCGGAAAAACAACTTCACGTTTTTGCTCCGACTTGCCGCTTGCAGAGCATTGGCCAAGGCGTGAGAGCTTGAGGGGAATGAGAGAGATGTTCAGATTGTTTGGTACGGGGAAAGACGCGGCGCAAGTCGCCGCTTTCTCTCCCCCGAATCCCTCTCTTTTACGCGGAGCGGAAACAGATGAGACAACGAGGGGCCGGGGGAGCAGAGCTCCCCAGCGGGATAAGTAGGCGGAACGCAGTGACGACGCACATCCCGTTACCCGGCAGCGGCACCTTGCCGCTGTTATTGGGCTGTGGAACGCTGTGTTGCACGTAAATTCATGTTCTTTCATTTTCTCTCCCCGCATTGATTATTTTTTTTGATATATCGTTTGATCATTGATCTGATTTCAAATAATGAAGCATGGTTCCGGTCAGGAGAGCAGGAAAAGCTCCTGCTCGTTTGGGATATCGGGAACGGGGGAAACGGAGGGCCGGAAAAGGGAAGGTATTACGATATTTCCGGTAGTTTCACCGTTGATGCGTGCCGTCAGTGCCGCCACGCTTTTCCGTACCAGCGTCGGCTGGTCGCCATCGATCCGGGCGATGATCCGCCGATTTTGGAAAAAGGGATGCTCCAGAAAGCAGTCTATTACCATATCCGGTTCATAGTCCGGGAATTCCCGTTCGATCAGCTGCAGCAGGGCGTAAGCGGAATGCCAGCCGTTCACAAGCAGCGCGGAGGGCTTCCGGCAGCAGAGTTCGCGGAGCAGCGTCAGCCGCTGTTCCCTGCCGGGAACCGTCAACCGGCATTCCAATTCCATATCGGCTTTATGGCATTCGGGGCCGGCGACTTCCGGCCAGAGTGAATATTCCGGGTGAATCAGCATGATCTTCCGGTGTCCGCGCTCCCGGAACAGCGCGATGGCCGCCTGGAGCGCCGGAGCGTCATCCCGGTACGCCGTCTGGAACCGGTCCGATTTCTGGTCGATCAGCAGGATCGGATAGTGTTCGGCGGCAAGCCGTTCCGCAATCCTTCCCGGAAACAGGTGCAGGCCGTAGAGGATGCCGTCGGGACGGCGTTCCAGCAGGGATTCCAAAGCTTCCTCCTCGGCTTCGCGCCCGAACTCGCACGGAGAAATCAGCAGCTGGAAACCGGCTTCTTTCGCCTCTTTCAGGCAGCGGTCGGCGAACAGCGCGAAATACGGATCGCGCAGGTTGCTGATCACCAGTCCGATCGTGCCGCTGCGCCCCAGCTTGAGTGAACGCGCCAGCGGGGAAGGGCGGTAATTCAGCCGCGCCAGCGTGTCGGCAATCCGGCGTCGCGTCTCCTCCTTCATGCGTCCGCTCGGATCGGCATTCAGGAACTTTGAAACCAGACTCACCGATACCCCGGCTTCCTTCGCGACATCTTTCAGCGTGATACTCATCGGCCGTCCCGTTTTTGATTGCTATATCGATTGATCATAATTAATTATACCCAGGTTTATCATCAATGTCAAGAGTCTGTAATGAAAAAAAGCAAAAAAAACGGCGGCTGAGAATTGAAAAAGTAAACGCCCCCCTGTACCCTTCCTGTTGCATTTAGTTCGCCAAAGGAGGGAGAGCGGTGGATACGCCCCGCATCCCGCCATGGCTGTTTACTTTGATTGAGCGGCCCGTTATTGAAACTTGCCGAACAAAGAGTGCCAGCGATTTATCTGGGAGACGACAGAAATAAGACGCTTCGGGGTGATGAACTCGCAGGAAAACGGCGCGCTAGATGTCGCCGATTTCCTCCAGAGTCTGCAGCCCGTGAATGATTTGGCGGGGGCCGTGCGCCTGGCTTCGATAATTTTTCGGGGAGACGCCGACCTGCCTGCGGAATTGCCGCGAAAAATAGAGCGAGTCGGAAAAGCCGGTCGCCGCCGCGATTTCTCCGATGTTCATGTCGGAGCGGATCAGAAACTCCATCGCTTTGCGGATCCGCAGATTGAGCAGCCACTGCATCGGGGAAGTTTTCATCTCCTCGCGGAATTTCCTGAAAAACGAACTTTCCGACAAATTGGCCAGCCGCGCCAGTTTGGGCAGGCTGATCTCCTCCTGATAATTGCGGCGCATGAACGCGACCGCAATTCCGATGTCGCTGTTGAAGCGCTCCCTTTCCACATAACTGCAGGATTTGCGCAGCACCAGCACCAGCAGATTCAGCAGGTGTGAAATCAGCAGCAGCTCCGCGCCGGCACTTCGCTGCCGGCTTTCCATCGCCATCGCGTGCAACAGGATATCGAGTTCCGCGAGCGTGGCGGAATCCACGCAGAGTTCACGGCGTTCCTCCGCCGGGCAGAAGAGCAACGGGTAGCCCGCGAGCCCGCTCAGGGATTTCCGGTAGGGGCGCAGAATCTGCGAGTCGAACATGAAATTCATCAATGTCAGCGGCTCGGAATACTCGTAGGCATGGCTTTCGCCCGGATGGAGCAGGAAAACGCTGCCGGGGCGCAGCGGCAGTTTCTGGCTGTCGGTCAGATGGGTCCCGGCGCCGCGCAGAACGACCGCAAGCTCATAAAAATTATGCTTGTGATACTGCGTGTGGGACAGCTCCTTTTCCCAGTCATTCATGAAATGAACCGATTTCAGCGCCGTGGCGTGATAGCCACCGGAATAACCTTTGAGTTTCAGGCAGTAAATCGACGAGGCGCGTTTTCTGGTTTTGCCCGGAAAATCCATATTTTTAAGAGTATCGTATTTGTGTTTCTTCTGGTTTTACGGTACAATATAGCCCGTAATCAAACCAATTGCAAACAGTTTCACAAACACGTCATCCGGCCGGAAGACCGGAACGGCGGAAAAACAAATCGGAAAGGAACCTCCTCCATGCAACTGCTCGACTGGGGAATTGTCGGAGCTTTGCTGCTCATACTGACGGCCACACTGATCATCAGCCAGCGCCAGGTCAAAAGCACGGCGGATTTTCTTGCCGCCAACCGTTGCGCGGGCCGGTATCTGCTGGCCGTCACCGACGGCATCGCCGGCATCGGCGCGATTTCGATCATCGCGACGTTTGAACAGTACTATATCGCGGGATTTTCCCCGGTCTGGTGGGGATTCCTTTCCGGGCCGATCGCTTTGCTCATGTCGATCTGCGGCTGGGTCTATTACCGCTTCAGGGAGACGCGCTGCTTTACGATGGCGCAGTTTTTCGAGGTGCGCTACAGCCGCCGCTTCCGGGTGTTCAGCGGAATGCTGGGATGGCTCTCCGGCGTGCTGAACTACGGGATTTTCCCGTCGGTTTCGGTCAAATTCTTCATGTTTTTCTGCAAGCTGCCCGACAGCTTCCAAATCGCCGGGATTCCCTTCGTGTTCAGCACCTACGTATGTCTGCTCCTTTTCGTGATTTCGCTCGGCGTCACGTTCGCGATCTGCGGCGGACAGCTTGCGATCATGCTGACCGACTTCATCCAGGGAACCTTCTGCAATATCGTGTTCCTGATCCTGATGATCTTCATGGTGATGCGGTTCGACTGGGAGACGATTTTCGAGACGCTGACCGTGCATGCGGCGGAGAATCCGGGACAATCGCTTTTCAACCCCTTCGACACGACCGGAATCCGGGATTTCAACATCTGGTTCTTCCTGATGGGCATTGTGCTGGTGGTGCTGACCAGCGGCACCTGGCAGGGGCAGTCGGGTTATGCGGCCGCCGCCAAAAGCGCGCATGAAGCGAAAATGGCGCGTTTTCTCGGAGTATGGCGGCAGCTGGTGCAGTGGGCCTTGCTGCTTTTCATCCCGATCTGCGCCTTTACTTTCTTCAACAGCCCGCAATATGCCGACAGCGCACAGACGGTTGCGGAAACGCTCGGCACGCTTCACGGGCAGGAGGTCAGCCAGGCGCGCGTGCCGCTGTTTCTCTCCCACATCCTGCCGCCCGGACTGCTCGGATTGTTCGCGGCGCTGATGCTGGCGGCGATGCTCTCGACCGATGACTCCTACATGCACAGCTGGGGTTCCATCTTCGTGCAGGATGTGATCATGCCCTTCCGCAAGAAACCGTTCACCGAAAAACAGCATATCCTGCTGCTGCGGCTGTCGATCGTCTTCGTCGGAGTTTTTGCTTTCTTCTTCAGCTGGCTCTTCAAGCAGACCGAATACATTCTGCTTTTCTTCCAGATCACCGGTGCGATTTTCACGGGCGGCGCGGGCGCGGTGCTGATCGGCGGCCTGTACAGCCGGAGCGGTTCGACGCTCGGCGCCTGGGTGGCGATGATCCTCGGTTCGGGACTGGCGCTCGGCAGCATCGCGCTGCAGCAGTGCTGGCCGGCCCTCGCTCCGGTGCTGGCCGAACATGCGCCGGAATCCGCTGCACAGTGGCTGCTCGCCCGCCGGGAACGCTTCCCGGTCAACAGCCAGGTCCTCGCGTTTGCGATCACCCTGACCGGGTTCGCAAGCTATTTCATCGTTTCGTATATCGACCGCAAGGTGCACGGCACGGAAAATTTCAACCTCGAAAAAATGCTTCACCGCGGCAAGTACGACATCTCCGGCGAACACCGGGAGGTATGGTCCGCCGGTAAAATCTGGAGGATCTTCGGGTTGACTGATGAATTCACCTGGTTTGACCGCCTGCTCTTTTTCGCGTCGCTCCTGTGGACTTTGCTCTGGACAGTCGCCTTCGTCGCAGGTACGCTCGGACACTTCGTGCTGGGCTGGCAGCCGCTGCACTGGCTCCGGCTGTGGCGGGGCTATGTGATGCTGGGATTCGGGCTCGGCATCGGCACGACCATCTGGTTCCTGATCGGAGGCGCCGCCGATGTGGTGAAGCTGTTCCGGGCGCTGCGCACCCGGAAACGCAATGACGCGGACGACGGGCGGGTGGTCAACGGCCGGAACGCCGGCGAAGAATCTGCGGAGCCGGTAACGGATTCATCCGGGGATTGACGGTGTTTCCGGCGGGGCACCGAAACCGGAACGGTAGCGTTGGTTTGATAGAAAAATCCATATTTTTAAGAGAATTGCGCTTGTTGAACAAGCAGTCCCATAGTATAATATTGTTGACGGAACAATTTATCCGTAAACTCAAGCGACTTTTGCAGGAAGTCAGAAAGGAACATTCCATTATGAAAACGACGGTAAGTACGGAAAAACACAATTTCACCCTTATTGAGCTGCTCGTTGTAATAGCGATCATTGCGATTCTGGCGGGCATGCTGCTGCCGGCCCTCAACCGCGCCCGCGACAGCGCGAAAGCAATCAGCTGCACAAACAACCTCAAGCAGTGCATGCTCGCCACGCAACAGTATGCCGATGACTATAACGGCATTGCGTTCCTGAAAGGAAATGGAGCGGCCTGGCATACACTCCTGAACTGCATGGTTCGCGGCACGTATGTGACTGCCTGGGGGCAGGCGGGCCTTTATCCGCGCCGTCTTCCCTCTTTCAAGGTGGCCAGTTGTCCGGCTGTGCCTGCTGCTGCGATTCCCGAGCCGAATTCAGATGAGGAGAGCACAAAGTTCGGGGCGATCTACGGTGTGCCCGGCAATGCGACGGATGGCGAGCAGGGGCCGGCGCATACGCCGAACTACAACGAGAATCCGCAGGCGTTTGTGCATCCCAGTACCGTGGGACTGGGGGAGGGGACGATTATCTCTTTCCCCAAAATCAAAAACGCTTCCCAGTTCCTGATTTATGCCGATACCTGGGAGACCTCCACTATGATGCAGGCTTACTCTTTCTCCCTTACCACCGGCGCTTCCGGCATTGATTTGCGGCATAACCAGAAAGCCAACATCGGCTGGGCCGACGGCCACGTTTCCGCTATTTCAGCCGGTGACATCCAGCAGTGGAGAAACGATGGAAAAGTCTGGCCGGGAGCATATATCCTCAACAGCACGTCCGTGAAGGTCGTGTTGCCCTGATCCGAATTATTTGCAGGAAAAATGATGATGTACAATGAATTGAAAAGAATAATCGCCTCCGTAATTGTTTCTGCCGCATTGCTGCCGTCGACTGGAGCGGAGTGGCGGGTGGATTCCCCCCGGCCCGGTGTGCTGGAGCTGGCCAATGACAACAACAGCTGGGGCGGGTTGAATCCGTTCGACGTCCTGCCCTGCAACGGTCCCGGCAATATCGCCGCGAAGGTGTTCCCGCTGACGAAGCTCCCCGCCGGAAGCCTTGAAAAGGCGGATAAGGTCTATCTGAAGCTGCATATCGGCGTATTCGATTACAGCACGGCGCTCAACAAAGAAGCGCCGAACGGCCTGACTGAAAAATTCCGCATCCGGTTCGATGGCGGAAAGGAGATCGTGCTCAATACCGCCGATCCGCGGCTGCCCGCCCGCAGCGCGACTTCCAATAAACTCAATGGCTGGGTCGAGATTCCGATCGACAAGTCGCTGCTGCTGAACCGTGAGGAGATTTCGATTTCGGTAGCCAAAGTCGATGACGGCGACGACTTCATCTATCCCAGCATCGACCGGAGCGTGAAGAATACCGCCAGCTCCGTCAGCCGCGACGGCGGGAAAAGTTGGAGCCGCGACTGGAACCGCGAGCAGAATCAGGAGTGCGGCGAATTCATGATGCGGCTCAAGCTCTCCAGCGTCGGGGAGCAGGGGAGCGCGGAGTGGACGGCCGGAAACGGCATCGTCGGCGACTCTGAACAGCTGTTCGCTTATGCGGCGGACGAAGGGGAGCTTTTCCGTCTGGAATTGCGGCGGCACTGGGATGAATCCCGGCCGCTGACCCTTGCGTTTGCCACGGAGCCGGGTGCCGAATTTTCCGCAGTTGACGAAAGGGGCGCCGCGGTCGCTTTCACCCGCAGCGGCAATACGCTGAGCTTCAACACGGGAGTTCCGTTCGCCGTCGAGTGCCGCAACGGCAAGGTGCGGTCGGTGAAGGCGTCATTCGCCCCCGCCCGGGAGTGGCCTGTCGCCCGCCCCGATATGACGCCCGAAGTGAGCGCCCCCGCCGGCGTGCGCACCGGCGCCGCTCCTTCCTGCCGGATCGACGGTTCGACCGCCATCCTTGAAAATGAGGCGATTCGGGCGGAATTCCAGCTTGCCCCCGCACTGGCGCTCAAGAGCCTGTTCTGTGCGGAAGTCAATAAAAACATCCTGAAAGCCGCAGATGAAACCCGGATTTTCCGCATCCATGCCGGCGGCAGGACCTACGACGCCCGGGATGGAAAAGTGACGTCGGTCAAGCCGCTGTCGAACGGTTTTCAGGCGGTCGTTCTTCTGGAAGAACCCAGACTGGAATGCACGGTTTCGGTCATCGCGGAACGGGATGAACTGCGTTTCAAGCTCGATGTCACGAACCGCGGGGAGTCCGGCGTCGACTTTGCACTGGCCTTTCCGCATCTGGACGGGATCACGCTCTCCGCAAAGCCGGAAGACGATTTCTATTGCTTTCCCTTCGGCGGCGGCATCATCGGCGGCGAAAACTGCCGCTTCCGCAGCGCTTACGGCCAGAACGACGCCTGGTGGCAGATGGTCGATCTCTTTTCACGCACTTCCGGCGGCGGCGTCTATCTGCGCGGCGACGACCCGGAGGCTTCCTACAAGTTTTTGAACCTGCGCAAGGGAAAAGGGGTGAAGCATCCCGATCTGTACCACCTCTGCACCGGCACCACGCCCGGATTTTTCGAGTCGGAGCATCACTGGCCGCACGCCCTTTCCGAGGGAGAGTATGCGGGCATGGCGATCGACTATGCCGAACGCCCCTACGCCCCCGGCGTGAAGGTCTCCCTGCCGGACGCCGTGATCGGCACCCATGCGGGCAACTGGAAAGCGGCGATGCAGCGTTACGCCGACTGGGCGTCCGGCGTCTGGCCCCGGCAGGCCTTCCCCGGCAAGCTTACCGGCCAGTGGAACTACCGCGCCGGCATGGGGCTCGGCTCCCCGCTCTGGAAAGACGGCAAGTACGACACCTCGTATCAGGGGAAACACCACAGGCGTCCCGCCGATATCTGGGAGCTGTGCAGCTGGTGGACCCTCTCCAGATCGCTCTACTGGAAGCTGCCGTTCGAGGAAATCGGCAGATTCGCCAAAGATCCGTGGGTGGAAAAGGTCCTGGTCTGGCGCGATCCGGCCACCGGTGAGAAAGTGCTTTCGTATGCGCTCGGCGATTATGACGGCTACAATCCGCAGTGGGGCGGGCTCCCCGCTTTCCGGCAGCATATCCGGGATCTCAAAAACGCCGATCAGGTGGCGCTGCTCTACTATGACGCGGTGCTGATGGACGCTTCCGCGAAAAATGCGAAGATGGTTCCCGAATTTGCGGTCATCAACCATCAGTACAAATGCGCTCCGGCGCACGATGTCGCCAATCCGACCACGCCTCCGGGAATCGTCGCCAAATTTCACCAGTACGCCATGTGCGTCAATGCCGAAAAGTTCGCCGATTACACGATTGACGACGTAGTCCGGGTCGTCGGGGAAACCGGGGCCGACGGCGTGCGCCTCGACGAATTCGGCGGCGGCGGCCATCTCTGTTTCAGCACCATGCACAAGCACATCTTCTCCAACGAAGGCTGGGGCAACCCGGTGCTTCAGGCGGTCGCCTACATCACGCGCGGCATCCGGGAGAAGCTCGGCCGCTCCGGCAAAGAGGTGCTGCTGCTGACCGAGTTTCCCGGCCACGACATGCTGGTTTCCACGCTTGACGGCGCCCTGTGTTATGACGGCATCAGCCGCCGGAGCTTCGCCCGCCCGGCCCAGATCAATCTGCTGCGCTTTTATTTCAGGAACTGCAAGCTCTTTGAAATCATCGAAGATGCGGGCGACCACAAACCCGCCCCGTGGGATCTGTGGCTGTGGAACGCGGTCGGCGTCTATAATTCCGGCGAATACCCCGACCACATCCGGTCGCTGCTGCTCGACAACAACGATGCTTTCGACCTCGGCGAACTGGAACCGCTGGTCGATACCGTCTGCGACGGCGTCTACGCCAACCGGTTCACCTCCGGCCGGAAGCGGATCTGGACGCTTTTCAACGCGGCCGGGCATACTGTCGACCGGCCGCTCCTGAAGCCGCAGGGCGACGGCGACGTCCACTACGTCGAACTGACGACCGGCCGGGAACTCGCGTTGCGGGACGGACTGCTTTCCTGCCGGGTGCGTCCGCAGAAGACGATCGCCATCGCGGAATATCCCCGGCTCATCTCCCTGAAGGACGGAAAACTTCAGGCAAAGGAGATGCCTGCCGGAGCGAAACTCGTCGCTTCGGACGCCGACGGCCGGAAGAATGTGGAACTGGTTCCCGGCGCCCCTCTGCCCGAACTTGCCGGAACCGACCGGATCAAGCTCATTGATGCCGATGGGATTGTGCTGGACATCCGTTACCGGGATTCTCTGTAAAGTAAAAAGACCCCATGAGTATTCTGGCTGTAACCGGGGTGCAGGTCAACGACCGCGACTGCACCGGGGAGCTTCTTTTCGTCGCGTCGCCGCAGGTGGAGTTCTCCTGGCGCATCGAAACGGATTCTCCCGATTCCCGGCAAGGCGGTTATCAGATCGTGGCATCCGGCGCGGACGGGCAGTTGCTCTGGGATTCCGGCCGGGTCGTCGGGACCGCCTGCCGGGGAGTCCCGTGGCGGGGCGCCGGGCTGAAAGCCGGCGACCGGGTCAGCTTTTGCATCCGCGTTTTCGACCGGGACGGCAGCCCGTCGCCCTTTTCCGTGGAAAACACGTTTGAGGTTGCGTTGCTGTCGCCCGGCGACTGGCACGGCGCGCGCTGGATCCGGTTTGCCGGAAACTGCTGTGCGGCGGCGGCTCCGGCCCCGCACTTCCGGCGCGAGTTCACCGTCGGCGACGGTTTGCGCCGGGCGGTGCTCTCGATCACAGCGCGCGGAGTTTTTGAACCGTCTCTGGACGGAACCCGGATCGGCGGCGATCTTCTCGCCCCCGGCTGGACCGATTTCAGGAAACAGATTCAGTTTCTTTCCTATGATCTTTCCGACCGCCTGCCGCCGGGCAGACACGCGCTCGGGGTGATCCTGGCGGAAGGCTGGTGCTGCGGCAACCTCACCGTGCTGCGGATGCGCAACGTCTATCATCCGCACCCGGAGCTGCTTGCGCATCTGGAGCTGGTCTACCGGGACGGACGGCGCGAATCCGTGGTCACCGATTCCGGCTGGAAAACGGCGACCGGGCCGATTCTCGGCTCCGATCTCTATGACGGGGAAGATTACGACGCCCGGCTGGAAATGCCCGGCTGGAATACTCCCGGCTTCGACGACGGCGCGTGGGAGGCCGCCCGCGAAAGCGGCGAAGTTGCGGAGACGCCCCGGCTCGTTCAGAAAAGCGCCCCGCCGGTCCGGTATATGCGGGAGTTGAAACCGGTCCGGCTGCTGCGTCCGAAAAAAGACGTCTGCATCTGGGATTTCGGCCAGAACTTCTCCGGCACGTTCCGGGTGCGGCCGCGCGGGATTCCCGGCAGGCGGTACACCTTTGCGACCGCCGAGATTCTGGAGCCGGACGGATCGCTCTACACGCTGAATTACCGTGGAGCCCGTTCGCAGGACAGCTACATCTGCGCAGGTCCCGTGGAACAGACCGCGGAATATGTGCCGAAGTTCACTTTTCACGGGTTCCGCTATCTGCAGATAGACGGCTGGCAGTTCGACCGGATCCCGCCGGAGGAGCTGGACGTTACCGCGCTGGTCATGTACAGCGCGATGCCGGATCGGTGCCGCTTTTCATGCGGCGACTCCGGCGTCAACCGGCTGTGGCTCAATGCTCTCTGGGGACAGCGCAGCAACTTTCTGGAGATTCCGACCGACTGCCCGCAGCGTGACGAGCGGCTCGGCTGGACCGGTGACGCGCAGATTTTCGCTCCCGCGGCGATGCTGAATATGGACTGTCTGGCTTTTTTCCGGAAATATCTCCGCGATATCCGGGACGGCTTCACGCCGGAAGGCGCCGCTCCCTCGATCGCTCCGGCGGTGCTGCACATCAACGACGGCGCGGCGGGGTGGGGGGATGCCGTGACCCTGCTCCCCTGCGCCCTTTACCGCCACTACGGTTCGACGGCGGTGCTGGCGGAAAATTATGAGGCGATGAAACGCGCTTTGCATTACCAGCTTTCCCGCTCGGAGGATTTCGTCATCGGCGGCGAAGGGCAGTTCGGCGACTGGCTCGCGCCGGAGGAGACTCCGCCTGAGCTGGTGGCGACCGCCTATTTCGCCCATTGTGCGGAAAACGTCGCCGAGGCGGCCGGAATCCTGCAGATTCCCGGCGACCGCGAGCATTTCCTGAAACTTGCCGAAAATGTGAAACGGGCGTTCCGGCGGAAGTTCACCGACGGCGCCGGCCTGGTTCGTCCCGCGACCCAGACCGCGCTGGTGCTGGCGCTGTCATTCGGGCTGGCCGCCCCCGGCGCCGTCACCGGCAATCTGGACCTGCTCGAGCAGCGGATTCGCGGCAACGGGACGAAACTTTCGACCGGATTTCTCGGCACCGCCCTGATCCTGCCGACATTGGCGCGCTTCGGCCGCACCCGGTGCGCCTGCGACCTGCTGCTGCAACGGGAGTGTCCGTCATGGCTTTTTCAGGTCAGGCAGGGGGCGACGACGTTCTGGGAACGGTGGGACAGCTTTTCGCGGGAAAAAGGGTTCGGCGACGTTTCGATGAACAGTTTCAATCACTATGCCTACGGAGCGGTTTCCGAATTTCTGGTAAGCTGGCTGGCCGGAATCCACTACCGTCATGACGGCCTGGTTTTCGAAATCATTCCGGACCGCCGTTTCTCGCCGGTGGAAGCGGTGTTCGACTCCCCCTTCGGGCGTATCGCCAGTTCCTGGAGCCTGACGCCGGAGGGCGAACTGCACTGGGAAGCGGAAGTTCCTCCCGGACTCCCAGCTTCGGCCCGGCTGCCCGGCGGCCGCGAACTGCCGCTTGCCCCGGGCAGGCACATCTTATGTTGATTTACGATCCGCAAGAAGATGGTATGTCAATACCATCGAACACACCTGTCCTAACAAACTTTTGAAGGGGTGAAAAAAGTGGAGCCAACTTGT